>Ga0214472_10001340_pt1 | contig 27849 bp, 22 predicted proteins | sample RVTome_6_FD_207662 | JGI IMG/M metagenome (GOLD analysis project Ga0214472, IMG submission 207662) | Soil microbial communities from uranium-contaminated site in the Upper Colorado River Basin, Wyoming, United States - RVT140D175 | ecosystem: Environmental > Terrestrial > Soil > Contaminated >...
CTGTATGCTTTTGGGCCTGACTCAACCGATCCTTGTATTTTTTTGTGTCACGGAATTTTAGCCTGTCTACCGGTGTAATTTCTGCGCCTATCTCAACCTGTGGTTCCGGATCAAGAAACTGTTCCAGCCGGATTCGCGCCCGGATACGCATATGATGTGAACATTTGGGACAAACTTCCAGGTTGCGCTCAAGTTCTGCACGGTACAATACGGCATTACATTTGTCACATTTGCTCCACACACCTTCCGGCACAGTCCTTTTCGCGGTAGTTGTGGTTTGAATGCGTGACGGGATGAGCTTTCTGAACCAACTCATAGTTGTTATTTATTCCTGATAATTATTTGAAGATTATGCTGCATCAATTGCAGTACGAAATTCTGTAAGGTAAGCAGTCGTATCCTGAATCAACTTGTCCTTGTGTTCACCGAAGTGTGCGATACGATCAACAAGTGCACTGCCGATAATTATTGCATCACTGAAACCGGCCACTGCTTTTGCAGTTGCAGCATCCTTGATGCCGAAACCTACTCCAACCGGCAGTCCTGTTTTACTTCGAATATGCGCAATCTTTGCAGACACTTCATCAACATTCAAACGATTGCTGCCAGTCACTCCCTTGAGCGAAACATAATACAGGAAACCGCTGGCCTTGGAGCAGATCAGTGCCAACCTTTCATCACTGGTGGTTGGTGATAATAAAAATACCTGGTTGAGATCATGTCGTTTCAATTCGGACTGCAATTCATCTGATTCTTCAGGCGGCAAATCCACTATCAACACTCCATCAACCCCGGCTTCACCTGCACGTTTGGCGAACTCAGCATAACCCATCACCTCTATCGGGTTGAGATAACCCATCAGAATAACGGGAGTGGTTTGATTCTCTTTGCGAAACTCTGCCACGATATGTAAAACATCGTTCAGGCTGGTGGCGTGTTTCAGGGCCCGCTCACTGGATCGTTGAATTACCGGACCATCAGCCATGGGATCCGAGAATGGCACACCCAGTTCTATAATATCTGCGCCGCCTTTCACCAGGGCCTGCATTAAAGGTAATGTAGTTTCAGGATCCGGATCGCCGACAGTAATAAAAGGCACCAATGCCTTGCCTCCCTTACTGTGCAGATTTTCAAAACACTCTTTAATTCGGGTCATAATGTCCTGCCTGTACTCCGGCTGTAAAAAAAATTAATGGGATTTAAAAAATCAGTTAATCAGACGATTATTCAGGATTAATAACAGATTTTATTGTGACGGCGGCATTTGCTTGAGTTTTAATTCAAGCAATTCGATCGCCATGTCGGGAATTTCTTCATAACTTTTGGATTCATGCGAAGTCAGCCAATGATCCACTGCCTCACGTTTAACCTTGACAAGTTCAGCAATCTGTCTGCGTTCCAGTTTATGATCTGCTATCAGTTCTATTAATCTTTCTCTGTTGTTCATATCCACACCTCACAAACTGATACCTTCGCGTACTGCTACGGTTTGTATGTCCTTGTCACCGCGCCCGGAAAGATTGACGATGATAATCCCGTCCCGCGGCATTTGCAGCGCCAGTTTTTCCGTATAGGCCAGTGCATGACTGGATTCGAGGGCGGGCATGATACCTTCAATGCGGGTCAGGTTGTGGAATGCAGCCAACGCTTCATCATCGTTAATCGGGACATACTGCGCACGGCCGGTATCTTTTAACCATGCATGTTCAGGGCCGACACCGGGATAATCCAGTCCGGCTGAAATGGAATGTGTTTCAATAATCTGTCCGTTGTTGTCCTCAATCAGATATGTGCGATTACCGTGCAGTACCCCTGGCCGTCCGGCACTGAGCGATGCTGCGTGATGTCCGGTTTCCACACCATCGCCACCAGCTTCAACACCAAACATTTTCACATCTTTGTCATTAATAAACGGGTAGAACAATCCAATGGCATTGGAACCGCCACCCACACAGGCCACCAATGCATCAGGTAAACGGCCGGTCATTTCCAGACATTGCTCCCTTGCTTCTCGTCCGATGACTGCCTGGAAATCACGTACCATGGCAGGGTATGGATGCGGGCCGGCCACGGTACCAATAATATAGAATGTATCATCCACATTCGTGACCCAGTCACGCATGGCTTCATTCAGTGCGTCTTTGAGTGTTTTCGATCCGGATTCGACTGGAACCACCGTAGCACCCAGCAGTTTCATCCTGAACACATTAATGGATTGGCGCTTGATGTCTTCGGAACCCATATAAACAACACATTCAAGTCCAAGCCGTGCGGCAACTGTGGCACTGGCCACACCATGCTGGCCGGCACCGGTTTCTGCAATGATGCGGGTCTTGCTCATACGCCGTGCAAGCAATGCCTGACCAACAGTGTTATTGACCTTATGCGCACCGGTGTGGTTGAGGTCTTCGCGTTTAAGATAAATTTGTGCGCCACCCAGTTTCTCTGACCAGCGTTTGGCGTGATACAACGGTGATGGCCGGCCGACATAATGTTTCAACTCGTAATCCAGTTCTGCCAGGAATTCCGGGTCTTTCAAATAACGTTCATAGGCACGGGTCAATTCTTCCAATGGACCCATCAATGTTTCAGCGACAAAGCGCCCACCGTATGGACCAAAATGACCACGGGCATCCGGCAGCGTCAACCCCTTTTCAGGGATAACTTCAACGACCTTGGCTGGACTGGATTTCTGCATTTCTGACCTCTCGAATAAATTCTGCGATTTTTTGGGCGTCCTTGATGCCTTTGGCTGATTCTACACCACCACTGACATCCACCGCATACGGTCTGACCTTTTCAATGGCAGTGGCGACATTTGCCGAAGTTAATCCACCTGCCAGAATCAAGGGTTTGCCAATGTTTGCCGGGACCATAGACCAGTCAAACACCTGACCCGTGCCTCCATGTATGCCTTCGACAAAGGAATCCAGCAATAATGCAGAAGCATCAGCGTAGTGGCCGGCAACAGCATTCAAATCGATATTATCCTGCATTCTGACTGCCTTGATAAATGGTTTTGAATGACCAATACATTGTTCCGGTTTTTCATCTCCGTGAAACTGGAGTAAATCCAGAGTAACTTCTTTGAGTATTCTGTTGATTTCATCTGGTGCTGCATTTACGAACAAGCCCACCTTACATACAAATGGTGGCAATACATCAACAATCGCTTTGGCGGTTTCAATGGTGACAGCCCGTGGACTGGACGGAAAAAATACCAGACCAATAGCATCGGCCCCCAAATGAGCTGCCGCCAGAGCATCCTGCGGCCGGGTGATTCCGCAGATCTTGACTCTTACCCGTGTATTTTCAAAATTTTCAGATAAGCTGTTCACCGGACAAACCTGTTGAATTAAAGGGTGATTTTACCAGATTTGACGGTATTACCGTGAAATCAGGGCGGCGTTAACTTCCTTAAATACCGGGATTTCGAATTCCCCGGGATAAGCCACATTCACAAGATATAATCCATACGGTGCCGCCGTAACACCACCCTGGGTTCTGTCCTTCGCTTCCAGTACCTGCCGGGACCAATCAACCGGGGCTTTGCCCATGCCGATTTCCATCAGGACTCCTGCAATATTCCTGACCATATGATGCAGAAAAGCATTGGCTTCTATTTCGATGATGACATTATCGCCACGTCTGCTGACATCCAGTTGCCGCACTCTGCGCACCGGGGTGTTCGACTGGCAATCAACCGCACGATATGAAGTAAAATCATGTTCGCCGATGAGACATTCTGCGGCCTGTTGCATTCTGCTTTCATCCAGCATACGGCATTCCCACGTTACCCTGTGGTTATAAATACCGGGCCGGGCTGAACGGTTGAGAATAATGTAACGATAACTGCGGCCTGTTGCTGAAAAGCGGGCATGAAATTCATCCGTGACAGGTTTTGCCCAAAGTATGCTGATATCCTGCGGTAGATTTACATTACCACCGAGCACCCATGATCGCATTTCACGCACAACATCGGTTTCAAAGTGCACTACCTGATGCAACGCATGTACGCCGGTATCTGTACGTCCGGCGCATTGAACAGTGATTGTCTGATCTGCAACTCCTGATAATGCCTCTTCAAGACTTTGCTGAATTGACCTGGCGTGTTTCTGCCGTTGCCAGCCTGAATATTTTGTACCGGCATATTCCAGACCAAGAGCAATTTTCATACAGAAATACCTGAAAACAAAACACCGTTGCGTTGAAAGCTGGTGACGGAAATAAAACCGTTTAGCTTGCTATAGATTAAGCAAGTGATGATTATTGCCAGAATCAGATCTGGCCAAGAAGTTCCCGTGCCTGCTGCTGTTGATCAGCATTACCGATAGCGATGATTTCATTCAATATGGTCTTGGCATTATCCGCATCGCCAAGTTCAACATAAGCTTTGGCCAGATCAAGCTGACTGGCAATTTCATCTTCCTCGCTTTGCTGTGTAGTACCGGCAGATTTTGGAACCATAATAGTATGATCGGCATCATCATCTTCTTCATCCAGAACGAGTTCAAATTCGCTATCTGATGGTGCTTCGTCTTCCGTTTCCATATCCAGTTCCAATGCCGCACGTTTTGGCATTTGCATGGTGCCATCCATATCGATTTCAGGTTCTTCATCGCCTCCGGCTTCAGTATCAACACTAAAATCAATCCCGGGTTCAGAATTACCTTGACCTGCCGTAATATCAATTCCATCAAATGCCAGTTCAGATCCGTTTTCATCAGTCTCATTTGAACCATCTGGTGACAATTCAAAATCAAGCAAGTTATCCTCTGCTTCACCCGCCACACCAGCCTTGGTGTTATCGAGTAACTCATCTGCATCCATGCTGGCGCTTGTTGCAGCAGTTACATCCAGCAGATCTGCATCACTGTCAGGTTCAAAAGTCCTGGTTTTGGTAACATCCAGTAAATCATTACCAGCTTCTTCTCCGGCGCCTTTATCAATTTCCACTGATTCATCTTCATTTTCAATACTGATGGCTGACGTGACATCCAGCAAATCAGCATTTCCTGATTTTTCATCATCAGTGACATTAAATGATGTATCCAGAACATCTGGTTTGGATTCCTGTTGTTTATTCTCATCACTTTCAAGGTCAAATGAAAAATCCAGTGCATCGTCATCCGTTGCCGGGACAGCTTCCTGTTCTGCCTGTGGGGCATCCAGGGATATATCCATCCCATCAGCAGAGATTTCATCCTCCGATTCATCTTTTTCCAGGTCAAATGAAAAATCCAGTGCATCGTCATCCGTTGCCGGGGCAGCTTCCTGTTCTGCCTGTGGGGCATCCAGGGAGACTTCCAGTGCAACATCCGGTATGTCTTCTTTTGCTTCATCCTTTCCCAGATCAAACTCAAAATCCATTGAATTATCATCTGCTGCTGCCGCAACAGCACTTGCTTCCTGGGTAACATCCAGCGAAATATCCAGATCAGAACCGGCGGGTTCTTCCTCTGATTCCTCTTTTTCCAGATCAAACGCAAAATCCAGTGAATTATCATCTGCGGATTTGGTTTCTACTGCAGCTGATTCATCTGCATCACCTTCATTATCGGTCGCTGCAGTCACATCCAGAACTGCATCATCGTCCATATCAATTGCGGCAGTTACATCAAGTATGTCCGCATCCATATCTCCGGCTTCCTCGGTGGCCATTTCAAGTACATCAGCGCCACTGGCGGTTGTATCCAGATCAAAATCCAGACCAGCTGTCACACTTTCGTCACCGGCAGCAATGTTGACAATACCGCCACCGCTGGCTGCTGTGTCCTTGTCTTCTTCCTCACCTGCAGTCTCAGCAAACAATGCGCGATTTGGAGAGATTTCCTGCCACATGGCAACAGCCATACTCCAGTAGTCACCCTGTCCATGAACCTTATCGTGCAGGACACGAGCTGCCTCTTCATATCCCTTTTTATTGTTGGCTGCATAATAAACTTCGAGTAACTTGGTATGGCTTTCAAGGTTTTCAGGATCTTTTGCGATTATCTTTTTAACGTGTTCCTCTGCCTGATCATATTGCTCATAGGCCAGAAAATAATTGACTTCAGTAAATGGATCTTCTTCCTCTTCGATTATTGCCGTTGACGGAGATGGTTTTTCCGCCTGTGCTGATATATCCGGAGTGGCTTGTTTTTCAAATTCCGGCATGCTTGTTTCATCTTCTGCTTCCGGCAAAATGGTAACGGCTTCTGCATCAACCAGCGCAGGATTGATATCTGTTGCATCTTCCGATACCGCTTCAAGATCCTGATCATCAAAATCAGGGAATGCGCTTTGCGGTATCTCTATAGCATCTTCATTCTGACGGCGCCTGACATAGGCAATACCCAGACCAATCAGAAGCAATCCTCCTAATGCCGCTCCCACATAATTGATATTGCTCCTGATTACATCAATTATTCCTGTCAGTGCTGACGGCACAAATGAAGTAGTCGTGGTATCTACTGATATATCATCTGGCTCCTGGACTATAGTTTCTTCTGCCTCTACTGGCTCTTCCTCAGCGAGTATTTCTTCAACTTCTGTCATCCCTGCCGATTCTTCTGATACAGTCGCTTCAATTTCCACTGCCTGTTCTTCTGCCGCAGCAATTTTTGCTGCTTCATCAGCTGCAATCTGTTGTTGCAAGGCGGCCAGTTCACTTTCCTTGAGCACAATCAGACGTTTCAGGTCATCGATGATAGCCTCGGTTTCTGACAGTTTATCCTTGAGCTCCAGGTTTTCCTGTGTCAATGCTTCCAGTGACTCGGTTGCCAATGCCAGCTCATTTGCCAATTGTTCACCACTGGGCCCGGTAACACCCGCTTCGCCCTCACCTGTTTCAGCCGGTGCAACCAGGCGTAATTCCGGTTCGTCTTCAATCGGTGGGGTGACTACCGGGGCAGGTTCAGGCATTGCCACGGGTTCAGGCTCCGGAACAACAGGCTCTTCTCTAATTACTGTTTCCGGTCTTGGTGTAACAGCTGTTGCAAGCGCTCCCCGTGCTTCTGCCCATAAATTATTCTGTAATTGTGTCTGCGCAAATGCTTCATCCTTGTTGAGAGATTGCACCTCAGACATATCAGGCATTTTCAGTACATGCCCACGCTTTAATCCATTGATATTACCGTTGATGAATGCCTCGGGATTTGCCCGCATCAGCGCAAACATCATCTGTTGTACACTGACAGAACTGTCCGGACGCATGGAACTGGCAATCGACCACAGGGTATCTCCTGTTACTGTGGGACCATAATCCCCACCATCGTAGCTGACGGGTCTTGATACTGGAGGAGCCGGGATGGTTCTGGCAGGCTTGTATACCGGATCGTAAACCACCTGATGGTCTTCTATTTCCCGGGTGATAGTGCCTGTAGTGCTGACAGGAGGTGTCGCTGATGGAGCCAGTCGCTTTTGTTTTTCAGGACTGGCATAAATGGGCGGATCCAGTAACACGGTATATTCCCGGTACAGGCGACCTTTTGACCAACTGACTTCCAGCAAAATATTAAGGAATGGCTCGCGGATGGGTTCATTACTGTAGATACGAATATAATCCGAACCGGAATCTGATTCTTTAACAACAAAATTCAGGCTTCTGAGCAGGGCTAACCTGGGTATACCGGCACGGTCGAATGCAGCCTCATCTGCAAGCCTGACATTCAGACTATCAAGCTCTTCAATTGTAGGTGAAAGCAATTCAATCCGTGCTTCGAAGGGTTCATTAAGAGCCGATTCAAGCTCCAGCTTGCCTAATCCCAAGGCATGTACAAGCGCAGGGGCAAATGTAATCAATAATAAAAATAGCTGCAGTCTTAATTTCATTCCTTAAATCCCCGGCCCGAAACGTCTACTTTTACAACTGCGGATTAATTAACAAAGAATATTCACGCTTGATATGTCCCGTAGCCCATTTCAGTTCCAGTAAAATATTCAGGACAGGTTCACGAACTGATTCCTTGCTGGTAATTTTGAGGTAGCTTTTACCATCATCTACACGCACAAGTTCAACCTGTACATTTGGCCATCGTTGCAACCCAACAGTTTGACCGGACAACCTTGATACTGAAACACTCAAACTGTTTAATTCCTCAATGGTAGCGGAAAGTATCTCAACCGTTGCATCAAGTGATTGATTTAACGATGAATTTAATCTTACGTCCGATATTGCCAAGGCAAAAGCTGCTGGATGGGCCGTAATTAAAAGCACCCCAAGAGTGAGAATTGACAGTTTTTTATTCATGTTTCACTAATAAAACATTAAGTTTCAATCAGTTAGCGATTCCAGTGCGATATATAACATTAACGGTTTATCTCTGTAAAATACCATCCATGTATGATAAACCCGCCATTTCCAGATCAAATTGTATCATTCCGCTTATCAAAACAACCTGCGAATGTCCTTTACAATATCTCTTTAACTATAGTTTATAAGTAGTCTTTTACCAAAATTTCAGCGATTTGAACACTATTTAATGCGGCCCCTTTCCGGACATTATCGGACACTACCCACAGGTCAAGACCACGGGGGTGTGAGATATCATCCCGGATCCGTCCAACATAGACCGGATCCTTGCCGGCAGCTTCGGTAACAGCAGTAGGATAACCACCCGGAGCATGCTCATCGATAACAGTCACACCACTGGCTTTTTCGAGTAATTTTCTTGCTTCTTCAGCCGTAATTTTTTTCCGGGTTTCGATATGTATGGCCTCGGAATGACCATAGAACACCGGTATCCTGACCGTCGTCGGATTCACCTGAATGCTTTCGTCCTCCATGATCTTGCGGGTCTCCCAGACCATTTTCATCTCTTCCTTGGTGTAGCCATTCTCCATAAATACATCAATTTGCGGGATGGCATTGAAAGCGATTTGTTTTGGATAGACTTTCACCTCAACCGGTTTGCCATTCAGCAATGCAGCCGTTTGTTGTGCCAGTTCATCAATTGCCTTCATACCAGTGCCGGACACCGCCTGATAGGTACACACATTAATTCGTTCTATACCCACTGCATCATGAATGGGTTTCAATGCCACCACCATCTGGATAGTGGAGCAATTCGGGTTAGCAATGATGCCACGGTTTTTATATTGCGCGACGGCATGCGGATTGACTTCCGGCACTACCAGCGGAATGTCTTTCTCATAACGAAAGCGTGAAGTGTTGTCGACCACTACACAGCCAGCAGCCACAGCACGTGGTGCATGGACATCAGAAACAGATGCGCCAGGTGAAAACAAACCAATCTGCACATCTTTGAAATCAAACGTGGCGAGATCTTCAACGACCAGTTCCTTTTTTCCGAACTGCACACGCTTGCCAGCAGAACGGCTGCTCGCCAGCGCATATACTTTATCTACCGGAAAATTACGTTCCGCCAGTATGGATAACATCGTTTCACCGACTGCTCCGGTGGCACCGGCAACTGCTACATTGAATTTTTTACTCATACTTTTTACTTTTCACCTTTCACTTTTTACTTTCCACTAACTGAGTGCAGCAAGAACTGCATCTCCCATTCCACTTGTACTGACACTGCTCTTGCCCGGTGAGCAGATATCCGCCGTTCTGACACCATCTGCCAAAACCCGTTTGATTGCATTTTCAATTTGGTCAGCCGGTTCCGGCAGATTGAGCGAGTAACGTAACATCATCGCCACAGACAAAATAGTGGCAAGCGGATTGGCCTTGTTCTGTCCGGCAATGTCCGGCGCAGAACCATGTATGGGTTCATAAATGCCCAAGCCGGTTTCATTAATCGAAGCAGAAGGCAACATGCCAATCGAACCTGTCAGCATCGATGCAAGGTCAGACAGGATATCGCCAAACATGTTCGTGGTAACAATCACATCAAACTGTTTTGGCTGACGCACCAGTTGCATGGCGGCATTATCGACGTACATGTGCTGAAGTGTGACATCCGGGTAATCAGCCGCAACTTTCGTGACAACTTCACGCCAGAGTTCTGTTGCTTCCAGCACATTGGCCTTGTCCACAGAACAAACCTTGCGGTTACGTTTTTGCGCAATGGTAAATGCCATACGTGCAATTCGTTCAATTTCGGATTCACTGTAGACCAGCGTATTAAATCCTTCTCTCTGCCCGTCTTCCCGGATCCTGATCCCGCGCGGTTGTCCGAAATAAATACCACCGGTCAGTTCACGCACGATCATGATATCAAGACCGGAGACTACCTCAGGCTTTAATGTCGAAGCATCCGCGAGTTCTGCATAGAGTAATGCCGGTCGTAAATTGGCATACAGACCCAGGCTGGCACGGATCGCCAGCAAGCCGCGTTCCGGTCTTAGTGATCGTTCAATATTTTCCCATTTCGGGCCACCCACTGCACCAAGCAATACTGCATTGCTGTTCCTGGCTTTTTCCAATGTTTCAGCGGGCAGAGGTGACCCCGCAGCATCCACAGCACTGCCGCCAATCAGGCCATGATCTATTACAAGGTCGAGACCATGTATACGAATCAAAGCATGCAGAATTTTCTCCGCCTCCGCGACAATCTCGGGTCCGATACCATCACCGGGCAGAATCAGGATTTTTTTACTCACCAGGTATATCCGCTATCTTCAAAAGGCCGCACAGCATACATCAACTAAAGTACTTCTTCGAGGAGCCGGCAGGCCGCAAGGTGTCGATTGCCGTTATCCATGCCGCCAGCACTACGAGTAATCCACCTGCCCATTCTCTGGGTGTCACAATTTCATTAGTCAACAAGGCTGTAGATACAGCACCAGCCACAATTTCAAATAAAAATATGACTGCTGACCGATGTACCGGCAGATGTGTTACACCATATTGGGCAGCATATGTCATGACCAGCATGCCGATACCGCCAACACCCATGGCAACACCCAGAGTTGCAGGAGTCAAAACCGGTGCAGGTGGTTGCATGACTAAAATTCCGGTAATGGCCAGAAAAACCACTCCCAGGCAAGCCGGCCCCATTTTTAGTACGATTGGGATATCACCGGACTTGCGTATCAGAACATTCATAAAGGCAAATGCCAAACCGGCAGTAATGGCTAGGATATCAGCTATATAGGTTGGTTGTATAATTCCGGAACCGGACTGCCACAGCATGATAACCGCCCCGCACATCGCCATGACAATAGAAAACCAGGCCAGAATTGACATGTGCTCTTTTAACAGTAATTTACCCAGCAACACTGTCCATATGGGCGAGAGAAAAAACAACAGGATGACTCGGACCACATTACCTTCCAGAATGGCCAGTATGAACCCGAGATTCGCCCAACCGGCGGCAAGGCCTATCAGACCCAATATCAACGGGCGTTGTAAAATTCCTGAACGATTTAACCACAGGTCAGGTAACAATAGGACAAGTGTAGCAGAGTAAATCAGGATCGAAGCCCACAGACCAGAGACACCCATGTCTTCCATTATCCGCAAGGGATACCAGAATATTCCCCACAAGGTCGCCGCTAGCAGGCAACTGAAAACAGGCAGTAATACATGGGGATTTTTGGTTGGCATTGGCAGATGGCCTATAACCAGCCCACATATTGCACGAGTGCGCTGGAAATCAGCCACAGGCCATTAACAAGGCATGATTTTATCACTTTCATTGAAAGCACAGTTTACCCTTTGGTTCCGCCTGGCGCGCGCTCACTTGATCTGTTGGGTTTTGCGCGCACATGCTCCTTTCACCAGAGCTAAGGCTATGGCTGCGGTCGCGAGCACACGCAAAACCCATCATTCCGGCGTGATCATCTCGCCAACTCGTGTAATATGCGGGCTAGCGGTTTCCCAGAATGAATAATTAAAAATGAATCCCGGTATCACTTCATTACAACCCTATCCGTTTGAAAAGCTGGCACAGCTCAAACAGGGTTTGTCTCCACCGGCAGGTAAATCAGCCATCGATCTCTCCATAGGTGAACCCAAACATAAAACACCAGGCTTTATACTTGAAGAAATCAAGGCACATCTGACATCTGCCGCTGTTTATCCAAAAACCCGTGGTCAGGAAAAACTCCGGGAAGTCATAGCCAACTGGTTATGTAAACGCTTCAGACTCAATGAAAACAGTATACATCCGGACAAACATATCCTGCCGGTGAATGGTACACGTGAAGCATTGTTTGCCTTTGCCCAATGTATAATTGATCAAAGTAAATCAAATCCTGTAGTGATCTCACCTAATCCGTTTTATCAAATCTACGAAGGTGCTGCCCTGCTCGCCGGAGCACAGCCTGTGTTTGTAAACTGTATAGCTGAAAATAATTTCGTCCCGGATTTTTCATCTGTCACCGCAGATATCTGGAATGATTGTCAGCTTGTTTATATTTGCACACCGGGCAACCCTACCGGCACTGTCCTTGGCCGCGAAACACTTGCTCAATTGCTGGATTTTGCGGATAAACATGATTTCGTCATTGCATCGGATGAATGTTATTCCGAGATATATCTTGATGAAGATCATCCTCCAACTGGATTACTTCAGGTTGCTGCTGAAACAGGCCGTAATGATTACCGCCGTTGCATCGTATTTCACAGCCTCTCCAAACGATCCAATGTACCAGGAATGCGTTCCGGTTTTGTTGCCGGTGATCAGGAACTGATTGAGTCATTTTTCAAATACCGCACCTATCATGGTTGTGCAATGGCCGGATTCACACAAGCGGCCAGTATTGCTGCATGGCAGGATGAATCTCACGTCATTCAGAACAGGATGTTGTATCGCGAGAAATTTGCTGCAGTGCTTGAGATTCTTGCCCCGGTGATGAACGTTCAACAACCTGATGCGGGCTTCTACCTTTGGCCTGAAGTACCAATTTCCGATCAGGCATTTACACAACAACTGTTTTCCAAGCAGAATGTCACTGTGCTGCCTGGCAGTTTTCTTTCACGCACGGCTAATGGTATAAATCCGGGGAATAACAGACTGCGGATTGCTCTGGTGGCCTCCATGGATGAATGTGTTGAAGCGGCTGCCAGAATTCGAGATCAAATTAATACCTAATAATCAGGAAATACAAATGAACAAGTTTGAAGCCATCATCAATAATGGTTATGAAAATATCAAAAATCTGACCTTGGCCACTGCCAGCTGGGAATTGAAAGATGCCGTACAGCAGGTTTTAACCAGCCTGGATCTGGGTAAGCTGCGTGTCGCGGAGAAAATAGATGGTAACTGGGTGGTCCATCAATGGCTGAAAAAGGCCGTATTACTTTCATTCGTACTGGAACAGAATAAGGTCATTGAAGGCGGTCATACTAATTATTTCGATAAAGTTGCCAGCAAATTTGCTGGCCGCGGCAAAGTCGATTTTGAAAAGTTCGGCGTCCGGGTAGTTCCTCCCGCCACTGCAAGACGTGGAAGTTACATTGCTCCCGGGGTTGTGTTGATGCCAAGTTTTGTGAATATCGGCGCCTATGTGGATACCGGAACCATGGTCGATACCTGGGTAACTGTCGGCTCCTGTGCGCAGATTGGCAAAAATGTACATCTGTCCGGCGGCGTGGGCATTGGTGGAGTGCTGGAACCGCTGCAGGCCAACCCGACCATTATTGAAGATAATTGTTTTATTGGCGCCCGTTCGGAAGTTGTCGAAGGCGTCATAGTTGGTGAAGGCGCCGTGATCTCCATGGGCGTGTATATCGGCCAGAGCACGCGCATCTATAATCGCGAATCCGGAGAAATCACTTATGGAAAAATTCCACCGGGCTCTGTCGTTGTGTCGGGCAACCTGCCTTCCAGTGATGGCAAATACAGTCTTTACTGTGCTGTCATCGTCAAACAGGTTGATGAAAAGACCCGCAGCAAGGTCGGAATAAATGAATTGTTGCGAGATATCTAAAACACCACGTAATCTATAAACCGGATATAACGTGATAAAAATAAATTCTAATCTTTCAGGTCATTCCTGATGAAAATATTCGGAAAAATTGACGTTACCAACGGGATGGATGTTGAACACCTTGAATTAAAGGGTTTCTCGCGCAGTATTGCAGAGCTTGAATGGTTATTGCTGATTCTGGTAATTCTGTACACGGTCGTCCCTGATAATTATGTCACTGACAAATGGCTGATCATTAAATCATGCCTGACCTTTGCCGGTTTTGTGCTGGCTTTCCGCTACCTGAACTTTTATGAGCGGGAAACACGATGGAAACTGGCCATCGAAATCTGGGTGATGATTGTTTTTATCACTTTCGTCCTCTGGCATACCGGGAAAATTGACAGTCCTCTGCTGAACCTCTATCTGCTTGTCATTATTACCAGTGGTTTGACCATGGGCAAACTGACTACCCTGTTGATCCTGCTGCTAATTACTTCAGTATATATCTACCTGGGACATCCAGTTTACTCGGAGATAACATTTTCCCTCCAGAACTTCGGCCGGTTGATGACCATATTCACTCCCTACCTGCTGATTGCTTACCTGACAACCATGTTGTCTGCTGATCTGCAATATGCAAGAAAAATGTTCAAACATCTTTCAGAAACAGATGAACTGACCGGTCTTGATAACATCAGGGCATTCAACAATACCATGGCACTTGAGATAAAAAAATCAATCCGTTATCAGCGTGTATTTTCCATGCTGATGATAGACGCAGATAATCTGAAAGCAGTTAATGACATGTATGGTCATGAGGCAGGTGACCGGCTGATACAGGCCATCGCAACCACTATACAGGGTTGTTTGCGGGAATCGGACACGCTGGCAAGGTATGGCGGCGATGAATTCATTGCGCTATTACCTGAAACAGACCAGGACAAGGCCATGGAAGCGGGTGAACGAATAAGAAAGGCTGTAGAAAACACAGCATTTGATATGGAAGGCCAGCAAATCAAGTCTACAGTCAGTATTGGTATAGCCAGTTTTCCACAACATGCTGACAGCAACATGGAACTCCTGCGCAAGACAGATCAGGCGTTATATACAAGCAAACATGCTGGGCGCAATAAAGTTACACTTTGCACAGAAAATTGAAAAACCTGGGCAGCAGAATCTGTTTCAGGCAGCCCTCGCCACGGCAGATTTGATTTCATCAGCCAACTGTCTGACTATTTGACTGACTTGTGATTCATCCTGGCCTTCAACCATAACCCGGATCACTGGTTCGGTCCCGGAAGTCCTGATCAAAACCCGGCCATGTTCACCGAGTTGATGCTTGGCATTCTCTATCACATTTGTAATTCCTTCGAGTTGCAATGGATCAACACGCCTGTGCATGCTCACGTTTATTATTTCCTGCGGATATTTGATTAAACCTGCCTTGAGTTCATGCAGTTGTTTACCACTGTTGATTATTGCCTCCAACACCTGTAATGCTGAAATGATTCCATCACCGGTCGTGGCTTTATGGAGATTAATAATATGTCCAGATGTTTCACCGCCCAGTATGAGATTATTCTCATAGAGTTTTTCCATAATATACCGGTCTCCCACACTGGTACGCAGAAAGTCCAGTTTTAATCCTCGAATAGCTTCTTCCAGTCCGAGGTTACTCATAAGAGTTCCAACAATTGCACCATTCAATACTTCAGGTTTATTGCGGGCAATAATAAAAAGTATTTCATCACCATCAATAATCTCGCCTTGATGATCCACCATGATCAACCTGTCACCGTCACCATCGAAAGCAATCCCGGCATCGGCGCCAGCCTTAATGACTTCCTGCCTGAGTTTTTCCGGACTCGTTGCGCCAACATCCTGATTGATATTAAAACCATCAGGTTGTGTACCAATGGTATGAACAATTGCCCCCAATTCTTCAAATACATTTGGTGCAATATGGTAGGTGGCACCATGAGCACAATCGATAACCAGTTTCAATCCGGCAAGATTTACCGATGAATCGATTCGTGTTTTGCAGAACTCGATATAGCGACGCGGAGCATCGTTCATGCGCCTGGCCTTGCCCAATTGACCCGAGTTGATCACCTTGAACGGTTGTTCCAGTTCCTGCTCAATAGCCAGTTCAATTTCATCAGGCAGTTTTTTTCCATCACCGGAAAAAAACTTGATGCCATTGTCCTGATAAGGATTATGCGATGCACTGATGACAATGCCCGCCTGGGCACGGGTATTCTGCGCAAGGAAAGCAATGCCTGGTGTAGGCATGGGACCCAACAACCGAATGTCTACACCAGCTGCGGAAAGACCAGCTTCCAGTGCGGATTCAAACATATAACCGGAAACACGAGTGTCCTTTCCGATTAATACCGGTCCCTTGCCTATTTTCGCAAGGATACGACCCGCAGCCCAACCGAGTTTCATGACAAAATCTGGCGTGATGGGAGGTTCACCGACACGACCGCGGATACCATCCGTGCCGAAGTATTTACGTTCTGAGTTAATAAACGAACTCCCTTAAATTGAGGGAATCAGGCATAAAAAGTGAAGTGTGAAAAGTGAAATGCAAACTGCCATAACTTTTCAACTTTCACTTTTCACATAATTACGCCGGTTTTGCAGGTGGTTCACCACGGGGAGCACCGGCCTGTTTTGAAGTATCAGTCTCGTTGACCTTGGCGACATGTCCGGAACCACTGTCATCATCCCAGCCCTCTGGCGGAGAGGGTGTTTTGCCCTGCATAATCTGATCGATCTGGCCACTATTGATGGTTTCATATTTCATCAAGGCTTCAGCCATGACATGCAGCTTGTCGATGTTGTCTTTCAACAATTTCTCGGCACGTTTGTAATTTTGATCAATGATGTGTTTGATTTCCTCATCAATCATATGCGCAGTCTCATCCGAAACGGCCTTGTGCTTGGTCACTGAATGACCGAGGAAAACTTCATCCTGTTCTTCACTGTACGTGAGGGGTCCAAGTTTTTCAGACAAGCCCCAGCGCGTGACCATATTGCGTGCAATCTGGGTCGCACGTTCAATATCATTACTGGCGCCGGTTGTCACATTTTCCTTGCCGTATATCAATTGCTCGGCAATACGTCCGCCAAACATGGATGAGATCATGCTTTGCAGTTGTTCCTTACTCTGGCTATAGCGGTCTTCCTCAGGCAGATACATGGTGACACCCAATGCCCGTCCGCGCGGGATGATCGTCACTTTGTAAACGGGATCATGTGACGGCACCAGACGCCCGACGATGGCATGCCCTGCTTCGTGGTAAGCGGTAAGTTTTTTATCTTTTTCGCTCATCACCATAGAACGGCGTTCGGCACCCATCATGATCTTGTCCTTGGCACGTTCGAAATCATCCATGTCGACAAGCTTTTTGTTGGCACGTGCAGCAAACAAGGCTGCTTCATTTACCAGGTTGGCTAAATCAGCGCCGGAAAAGCCCGGTGTACCACGGGCAATAATGCCTGGTTTCACATTATCATTCAGAGGGACCTTGCGCATATGGACTTTAAGTATCTGTTCACGGCCACGGATGTCAGGCAACGGTACAACCACCTGCCGGTCAAAACGGCCCGGCCGTAACAATGCCGGATCAAGTACGTCCGGACGGTTGGTTGCAGCAATCACGATCACACCTTCATTGCCTTCAAAGCCATCCATCTCGACCAGCAACTGATTTAATGTTTGTTCGCGCTCGTCATGCCCGCCACCAAGACCGGCACCACGATGACGGCCTACCGCATCAATTTCGTCGATGAAGATAATGCAGGGCGCATGTTTCTTGGCCTGCTCGAACATATCACGCACACGGGATGCACCGACGCCGACAAACATTTCAACGAAATCTGATCCGGAAATAGTAAAGAATGGCACCTTGGCCTCGCCGGCAATGGCTTTAGCCAGCAAGGTTTTACCGGTACCTGGTGAACCTACCATTAAAACTCCGCGCGGGATTTTGCCGCCGAGTTTCTGGAATTTGCCGGGGTCACGCAGGAATTCCACAAGTTCGCCTACTTCTTCCTTGGCTTCTTCCACACCGGCAACATCATTGAACGTAATCTTGACCTGATCTTCACCCAATAAGCGTGCGCGACTCTTGCCGAAGGAAAGTGCTCCTCGGCCACTGCCGCCACCCTGCATCTGGCGCATGAAATAGATCCATATCCCCAGCAACAATAAAATCGGGAACCATGAAATCAATGCATGGGCCCAAAGTGAATTCCGGTTAGGTTCTGCGCCTTCAATTTCAACTTTATGTTCCAACAAGGTGCCAATCAGCGCCTCATTGCTGGTCTCAGGGTTATAGGTAGTAAACCGTGAATCATCCACACGCTTGCCGGTAATGGTGCTGCCTTCCATGGTCACCTTCTTTACGTTACCGCTCTTCACTTCACTGATAAACGTGGAATAGGCGATATTACTGATCATGGGTGTGGACATGTTCTTGAACACCAGCATTAACACCAGTGTGATGACCACCATTAAAATCAGGGTTCTTGCGGTTTCGTTCAATTCAGTTACCTCATTTAAAATAACCTGTTCATTATGTTTACTATAGCACTATCTTGCACCTGAAAGTGCGTGCAAGTATGTAAAATTCACGTGAATTATCACGGGATGCCTTAGGTTTTCGAGTCATAACCTGCTGGAAATGTTCCTTCAGTTCCTGGCGGAATTCAGCCACACCCTCACCTTCAAAAATCTTGACCAGTAAATCACCACCTGGCTTAAGTACCTGACAGGCGAGTTCCAGTGCCAGTTCCGCAAGTGCCATGCTGCGGGCCTGATCGCTGGATTTGATACCGGATATATTGGGGGCCATATCGGAAATTACAAGGTCAGCCTTGTTGCCGTTCAGGCTCTGCAGACATTGTTCATAAATGGCCTGCTCCGTAAAATCTCCCTTTATAAACAATACGTTAACAATTTCTTCCACAGCCAGAATATCGATCGCAATCACTTTCCCTTGTGACCCAACCCGGTGTGCGACATATTGAGACCAACTTCCCGGTGCTGCTCCCAGGTCAATAATGGTCTGACCTTTGCGGAAAAGGTGATCCTTTTTATCTATCTCCTCAAGTTTGTAAACCGCCCGGGAACGATAATCAGACTGCTGGGCCTGCTTGACATAGGGGTCTTTCTTTTGGCGTTGCAGCCAGCGGGAACTACTGGGACGTTTACTCATTGGAAGTATGCAGAAGTCAGAAGACAGGAGTCAGAATAATAACCCCTGATTGCAATTTTCATGGTTTGGATTCTGAATTCTGTATTCTGAATTCCAGATCATTCATACCTTACTTCCAGTATCTCGTACTCCACTGTGCCTCCTGGCGCCTTGACTTCTACCGCATCACCTTCCTGTTTCCCGATGAGCGCCCGTGCGATAGGGGAAGTAATGGAGATTAATGATTTTTCAATGTCCGCTTCCATTTCACCAACGATCTGGTAGGTCACTTCCTCATCATTGGCCATATTCATTAAATCAATCGTGGCACCGAACACCACCTTGCCATCAGTATTCAGGGATTTGACATCAATTATCTGGGCATCAGCAAGTGCAGTTTCCAGGGCAGCGATACGGCCTTCGAGAAAACTCTGTTGTTCACGCGCTGCATGGTATTCAGCATTTTCACTCAAATCGCCATGCGCACGAGCCTCAGCAATCGCCTGGGTAATACGTGGACGATCAACTGATTTCATTCCCTTGAGTTGTTCTCGCAGACGCTGTACGCCTTTCGCCGTCATTGGTGGTTTGCTCATGTAATTTCCCCGTGTAAATCCTGCAGCCGGTTAACCTCTCCGGAATCTTGCTGTTTCAAAGCCAGAATTGTAGCCGTCGCGCCAGCAATAGTGGTGTTATAAAACACTTTGTGCTGCAAAGCTGTGCGCCGGATGGAATAGGAATCCGCAATTGCCTGTTTATCTTCAGTTGTGTTCACTATGAGATCAATTTGATCATTTTTCAACATATCGACGATATGCGGCTGGCCTTCACGCACCTTGTTCACCCGTTGGCATTCCAGACCTGCTTCCTGCAGTGTTTTGGCAGTCCCCTGTGTTGCACATATTGAGAATCCCAGCCGTAACAATTCCCGGGCAATATTTTTCACCTGTTCCTTGTCTTCATCGCGGACACTGATAAAGGCCAGACCGGAACGCGGGATGATTTCACCTGCACCGAGTTGTGCCTTGGCAAACGCTTCAGCGAAACTGCGCCCGACACCCATTACTTCGCCAGTGGATTTCATCTCCGGCCCCAACAGGGAATCCACACCGGGAAACTTGATAAACGGGAACACAGATTCCTTGACTGAAAAATAAGGTGGTGTTTTTACATCAGTAATTCCCTGTTCAGCGAGACTTGTACCGGCCATACAATTTGCTGCCACACTTGCCAGTGATATACCGGTGGCCTTGGACACAAACGGCACTGTCCGTGAAGCGCGTGGATTCACTTCCAGTACATAGATATCATTTCCCTGAATGGCAAATTGCGTATTCATCAAGCCGATCACTTTCAGTTTTTTTGCCATTGCACGTACCTGTTCAGCAATACGCTTTTGCATCTCCATGCTTAAACTGTATGGCGGCAGTGAACATGCAGAATCTCCGGAATGCACACCTGCCTGTTCAATATGTTCCATGATACCGCCGATCACTACATCCTTGCCGTCTGCGATTGCATCCACATCCACCTCAATCGCATCGCGCAAAAACCGGTCCAGCAATACCGGTGATTCATTGGAAACAGCAACAGCATCGCGCATATACGTACGTAGTTCAGTTTCGTCATAGACGATTTCCATAGCGCGTCCGCCCAATACATAAGACGGCCTGACCACCAGCGGATAACCGATTTCACTGGCAAGCTTCACTGCTTGTTCAGGATCACGTGCGGTGCGATTCGGTGGTTGTTTCAGATTGAGTTCCACCAGGAGTTTCTGGAAACGTTCGCGATCTTCCGCCAAGTCGATGGAATCCGGTGTAGTACCAATAATAGGTGCACCTTCTGCTTCCAGCGGACGTGCCAGTTTTAACGGCGTTTGCCCGCCATATTGCACAATCACGCCCAATGGTTTTTCAAGTTCGATAATTTCCAGCACATCTTCCAGTGTGAGCGGTTCAAAATACAACCGATCGGAAGTATCGTAATCCGTGGAAACGGTTTCCGGATTACAGTTCACCATGATGGTTTCAAAACCGGCGGCACGCATGGCCAGTGCTGCCTGTACACAGCAATAATCAAATTCTATGCCCTGCCCGATGCGGTTCGGACCACCGCCCAGCACCATGATCTTCTTTTTATTTGATGGTTTTGCTTCGCATTCCTCTTCATAAGTGGAAAACATGTAAGCTGTGGTCGCGGCAAATTCCGCAGCACAGGAATCCACGCGTTTATAAACCGGGCGGACATTATGTTTGTGCCGGAGCTGGCGGATGTCTTTCTCCTTTTTACCCGTCAGCGTTGCCAGACGGCTGTCGGAAAATCCCTTGCGCTTCAATTCGCGCAAGCGATCTTTTGTGAATGCATTTGGTCCCTGTTGTTTAATGCATTTCTCTTCTTCCACCAGATCGGCAATCTGTGCCAGGAACCACGGATCAATAAAGGAGTATTGATGTACTTCTTCAATATTCATGCCGTAACGAAATGCTTCAGCAACATACCAGAGGCGGTTGGCGCGCGGCACGCGAAGTTCACGCTGAATCAATTCAACAATTTCTTCATGGCTCATCCCTTCCGGGATAACCTCATTCAACCCATCACGTCCGATCTCCAGTCCGCGGATTGCCTTCTGCATGGATTCCTGAAAGGTGCGGCCTATGGCCATCACTTCACCGACAGATTTCATTTGTGTCGTCAGGCGATCATCGGCTTTAGGGAATTTCTCGAAAGTGAACCGCGGGATTTTCGTAACAATATAATCAATGGTTGGTTCGAATGATGCTGGTGTGGCTCCACCGGTAATTTCATTTGCCAGTTCATCCAGTGTGTAACCCACTGCAAGTTTGGCTGCAACTTTGGCAATCGGGAAACCTGTCGCCTTGGAAGCAAGCGCAGAAGACCGTGATACACGCGGATTCATTTCAATAATGATTAACTCTCCGTTCTCCGGGTTTACGGCAAACTGTACATTGGAACCGCCAGTATCCACACCAATCTCGCGCAACACGGCAATCGAGGCATTGCGCATGATCTGGTATTCCTTGTCCGTCAGCGTAAGCGCAGGCGCTATCGTAATAGAATCCCCGGTGTGTACGCCCATCGGATCAAAATTCTCGATCGAACAGATAATGATGCAGTTATCTTTATGATCGCGCACGACTTCCATTTCATATTCCTTCCAACCCAGCACGGATTGTTCCAGCAAAATTTCACTGGTTGGTGAAGCATCAAGCCCGCGTTCGCAAATTTCCAGAAATTCTTCACGGTTGTAGGCAATACCGCCACCGCTGCCGCCGAGTGTAAATGAAGGCCGAATAATGATCGGGAAACCAATTTCATCCTGGGCTTCTTTCGCCTGTTCCATATTATGGGCCAGAATCGAATGAGGCATATTAAGTCCGATTTTTTTCATGGCTTCGCGAAAACGCTCGCGGTCTTCAGCCTTGTCGATGGCATCTACCGATGCACCGATGAGTTCCACGCCATACTTCTCAAGCACACCTTCACGCGCCAGGTCCAGTGCGCAATTCAATCCGGTCTGCCCGCCCATGGTCGGCAGGATTGCATCCGGTTTTTCCTTGGCAATAATTTTTTCAACAACACGCCAATGCACGGGTTCAATATAAGTGGCATCCGCCATGCCCGGATCCGTCATGATCGTCGCCGGATTTGAATTGACCAGAATGACACGATAACCTTCTTCACGCAGTGCCTTACAGGCCTGGGCACCGGAATAATCAAACTCGCAGGCCTGACCGATCACGATTGGACCGGCGCCGATGATGAGGATACTTTTTATATCAGTACGCTTCGGCATGGTTATTTACTGGCCTGCATGAGTTCAATGAAATGTTCAAACAACGGCCTGACATCATGCGGACCCGGACTCGCTTCGGGATGTCCCTGGAAACTGAACGCAGGAAATTTCGTGTGATGTACACCTTGCAATGTGCCATCGAACAATGAACGGTGGGTTGCCTTTAATGTTGCAGGTAAAGTATTTTCTTCTACAGCAAACCCGTGGTTTTGGCTGGTGATCATGACCCTGCCGGTTTCGAGGTCCTGCACGGGATGATTGGCGCCATGATGACCAAACTTCATTTTGGTTGTCTTTGCTCCGGCAGCCAGTCCCAGCAATTGATGTCCGAGACAAATTCCGAATACCGGGATCTTCGTGGGCAAAATTTCCTGGATTGCCGCTATCGCATAATCACAGGGATCGGGATCGCCGGGGCCGTTGGAAAGGAACACACCATCCGGTTTTTCCGCAAGCACTTCCTTTGCCGGTGTTTTGGCCGGAACAACCGTCAACCGGCAACCATGATCTACCAGGATGCGCAGGATGTTCTGCTTGATGCCGTAATCATAGGCAATGACATTAAATTGTGGTTTGATCTTCGCCGTGGATATATCACCCAAATGCCAGGTACCTTCCGTCCATTCGTATCTTTTTGCAGTCGTGACCTCTTTGGCAAGGTCAGCACCCTTCAGTCCCGGAAATGCTTTCGCAGCTGCAATGGCTGCATTTTCATCAATCACTTCTCCGGCCACGATACATCCGTTCTGGGCACCCTTGTCACGAAGCAGGCGGGTCAGGCGACGTGTATCAATATCTGCAATCGCCACTACCTTCTGCCGTTTGAGATAGTCTGGCAAGGTTTCCTGCGTGCGCCAGTTACTGGCAATAAACGGCAAATCACGTATTACCAGACCGCTGACATAGGCACCTTTTGATTCTTCGTCTTCCAGGTTGGCGCCTACATTGCCAATATGCGGCTGGGTCAGTGTAACGATCTGTTTGAAATAGGAGGGGTCGGTGAGAATTTCCTGATAACCGGTGATAGCTGTGTTGAAAACGACTTCCCCTACCGCCTGACCTGCGATCCCGATGGACTTGCCGTAAAACACAGTCCCGTCTTCCAGTGCCAACAACGCCGGTTGTTTCAACAAAATCTCCGCAAATAGAACTGAACTCATATTAATGTTTCGAACGTGCTGCGTTGCAGGTACAAAAGCGCCGGATGCAAGGCACGAGGCGCAGCCCATATGTCGATATGGGCAAGCCGAGTAACGCAGCAGCCGGACTTTTGGGCCGCAACCCACCGGGACAGAGCAATTTTCATACATTCACACCCTGCATTTTGCCTGATTCGTGCAAACCAGACCCGCCTGATCATGTGTTGTACTACTCGAAAATTGCTTGCCGTCGCACACGTAAGAAATATTAAGATGAGTTCTACACGTACAAAACGGGAGTACCGTGCGGCTACTCCCGTCAGATTTTCAGTGTGCGGATTTTACTGACTGCGCTCTTCAATGTCCACGCATCATCTGCAATAAATTCCAGAGAATTTCAGGCAGCGCGTTTCTGATGCAAATCACCGCAGGGAACCAGAACAGGTGACTGGCCGCGGCTCAATATTATCAAATGGTTTGGTGGCACCGGCTGCCAGCCTGAATCATGCGTTAGTTTCTCGGAGCTGACGACCACTTCATCATATGACAGTTGTCCATGACTACCGGGTTCGTATAAATCCCCGCAATAGTAATAAAGTGATTCCGGAGGATGCTCCTTGTCATTGTTATAGCGTGATATCACGGCATTTTCCCCATCCGTCACCGCCACATTCAGATAACTGGGTTCTTTATCGCCATATTGCTCAACCAATGCAACAACCCGCTGGATAGCACTGTCGAGAGCTACAGCCAGTTTCATTGATCCTGACATCTGGTTTTTCAGTAACTCGTCGATGATAACTGCAAAGATATGCTCTGAATCCGTGCTGCCGAACACATTGCTGAACGCTTCATCACAGACTGATTCCAGCAGCCTGCGCCGGATATTGCGGAAATTGCCGATATCCCCGTTATGCATGCAAAGATATTTTCCATAACGGAATGGATGGCAATTGGCTTCATTGACCCCGCTCCACTGGGTTGCGGCACGAACATGCGCCAACACACAGGAACTGGCAACCACACGCGACAGATTATGCAGGTTACGGTTGTTCCAGGCCGGTGTAATGGAACGGAATACTGCAGGCTCACCGGAAAATTCAGGGGCATACCAGCCAACACCAAAACCATCACCATTCAGTGGTTCTTCCCGTTCGTGACTATTAGTGCTTTGCCGGATCAGGGAATGTGCCGGATCAATCAACAGGGAACTCAATCGTACTGGAGGGCCAAGATAAAGTGTGAACCGGCACATAAGACACCTCTCATTTGATCATATATATTTAATGTATTGCATCACTGATAAGCCCTGTTACAACATGACCAGCATATAATTCTGTTGTCATTACAGAGTCTCTATGCTCCGCCATACAGACAGCGTAGACTATCGCTAATCAAATATCCTATTCCTTTCATATATATTTTAATCAATGGACATCCAACTACCGATATCCATATTACCGCAACCTGACGACACAACCTGCGGGCCGACCTGCCTGCATGCGGTATATAACTATTATAATGACAACATTCCCCTGAATGAGGTCATTGCCGACACCCAGATGCTGGATGCTGGTGGAACACTGGCGGTATTCATGGCCTGCTCGGCATTACGCCGCGGTTACCAGGCAACGATTTATACCTACAACCTGCAGATGTTTGATCCGAGCTGGTTCACCGCGCCTGACATCAATATTGCCGAACGGCTGCAACGTCAGGCCGACGCAAAAAATGATAAAAAATTACGCCATGCTACCCGCGGTTATCTGGAATTTCTGGAACGGGGCGGCAAATTGCGCTTTACTGATCTCACCACCCGGCTGCTGCGCAGTATCATGCACAAACAATTACCGATCCTGACCGGCCTGAGCGCCTCGTATCTTTACCGGACACAGCGCGAGTTTGGCCCTGACGATGAATTTGATGACATCCGCGGATTTCCATCCGGACATTTTGTTGTGTTGAGCGGATACCACAAGGAAGATCGCACTGTCCTGATTGCTGATCCGCAATTGCCAAATCCCGTTTCGGAAACACAATTGTATCCGGTAAATATTGACCGGGTAATTTGCGCCGTCCTGCTGGGCGTGCTGACCTATGATGCCAACCTGCTGGTGATCCATCCGCGCCGGAATTAATTAATAACAAATCATATAGAGAAATATTGTATGACCATACTGCTGGTGGTGAACAATCCCAATAACTGGCCGTTGCATATCCCTGGCGTAGTCGTCACTTCTGCCAGATCCTACCTTACCGATCCTACCTACAGTGAAGACCGTTCTGCCAAGGTTTTCAACCTGTGCCGATCCTACAGTTACCAGAGCAGTGGCTATTATGTATCACTTCTTGCTGCGGCCCGCGGTCATAAACCATTGCCTGATATCAACACTATTCAGGATCTGAAATCGCAATATGTGACACGGGCGCTTTCCGAAGAAATGGAAGAACAGATAGAAAGTGCATTTAAACACCTGCAATCGAAAAAGTTTACCCTGAGTATCTACTTCGGAAGAAATACGGCAAAACATTATGACGGACTGAGTTTACGGCTGTTTAACCTGTTCCAGGCACCACTGTTACGTGCACAGTTTGTAAAAAATAAATCCTGGCAACTCGAATCCATCCGTACTATTGCAGTGAGTGATATTCCGGAAAGTCATCGCAAGTTTGTAGTCGAAGCGGCCACCAATTATTTTTCCGGACGCAAGAAACGCATACGCAAACGTACAGCACCACGCTTTGACATTGCCGTGTTATATAACCCCGAAGAAAAAGAACCGCCATCGGACAGCAAGGCGTTAAAGAAATTCCAGAAAGCTGCAGAAGCCGTGGGTCTCGATTTTGAATTAATCACGCGCAACGATATGTACCGGCTGGCGGAATTCGATGCATTGTTCATCCGCGAAACAACTGCAGTGAATCACCACACTTTCCGTTTTGCACAACGTGCCGCAGCGGAAGGCCTGGTTGTGATGGATGATCCGAACTCTATCCTTAAATGTACAAACAAGGTCTATCTCGCAGAATTATTGACACGGTATTCAATCCCTATTCCAAAAACCATGATCATCCATAAAAACAATGTGGACAAGATCATTGCTACGCTGGGTCTGCCGTGCGTCCTCAAACAACCTGACAGTTCCTTTTCCCTGGGTGTAACCAAAGTCGAGTCAGAAGAAGACCTGATGCAGCAGGTCAACAAGCTTTTGTCCAAATCCGATCTGGTCGTGGCGCAGGAATATCTGCCGACCAGTTTCGACTGGCGTATCGGCATCTGTGATCGCAGGGCCTTGTATGTGTGCCGTTATCACATGGCACGCCGCCACTGGCAGGTGATCAAACGTGATGAATCCGGGAATACCAGTGAAGGTGGTGTGGATACAATTTCAGTTGGCGAAGCACCGGATGAAGTCGTCAAGACCGCGCTCAAGGCTGCAAACCTGATCGGGGATGGATTATACGGCGTTGATCTGAAACAAATCGGGCAAAAATGTTATGTGATTGAAGTGAATGATAATCCGAGCATTGATGCAGGCACCGAGGATGCTGTACTGAAGGACGCAATTTATCGCGAGATCATGGGCATATTCCTGAAACGCATCGAAATGCGTAAACGTGGTGTTGCTCAAATATGAAATCCGGTTCACTCCCGCTTTTCGCGGGATATGGTATTGAGCTCGAATACATCATCGTTGATCGTGATCATTACAATGTTTTACCGGTCACCGATCAGGTACTCAAAGCAGTTGCCGGCGAATATGTCAGTGATTATGAAGAAGAACCCATCGCCTGGTCGAATGAACTGGTACTGCATGTTCTTGAGTTGAAAACCAACGGACCAGTCAGCACACTTGCCGGATTGACGGAACAGTTTTTATCC
>Ga0214472_10001341_pt1 | contig 27847 bp, 25 predicted proteins | sample RVTome_6_FD_207662 | JGI IMG/M metagenome (GOLD analysis project Ga0214472, IMG submission 207662) | Soil microbial communities from uranium-contaminated site in the Upper Colorado River Basin, Wyoming, United States - RVT140D175 | ecosystem: Environmental > Terrestrial > Soil > Contaminated >...
CGGAAAGCCGATTGCAGCGGCAAGTCTGGCGATTTCGGCATCGTTTTCCGGCAATGGATCGGTTGCCGGCACGACCGGCACGCCGACTTTCCTGGCGAGCCCGCGGGCAGAAACCTTGTTGCCGAGGGCGCGCATGGTCTGCGGCGACGGGCCGATGAAGACGATGCCGGCCTCGGCGCAGGCTTCGGCGAATTCCGGGCTTTCCGACAACAGCCCGTAGCCGGGATGGATCGCGTCCGCCCCTGCTTCCCTGGCGACGCGCAGGATTTCGGAAATCGAGAGATAGCTCTCGATCGGGCCGAGCGCGCGATCCAGATGCGCACCGCGGCCAATCTGATAGCTTTCATCCGCCTTGAAGCGGTGGAGCGCGGTCTTGTCTTCTTCGGCCCAGACGGCGACCGTGTGGATGCCGAGTTCGTTGGCCGCGCGAAACACCCGGATCGCAATCTCGGAACGGTTGGCAACGAGGATCTTGCGGATCGGCCCCATGACAGCCCCGGCATTTTGCATTGCACAATAACCTGCCGGTCCTATCGCGACAACAATCGGTTAGGCAAGCTCCGCGCCTTCGCAATCGCCAAACAAGCTGGATTCTTGGATTCTTCTACCTTATGGTTTCACCGATCCGCCGCTTTCCCGGAACGGGATAATGACCAGCGAAAAACAGCCTATCGTCATCAAGAAATACGCGAACCGCCGCCTCTACAACACCGGTTCGAGCACTTACGTGACGCTGGAAGATTTGGCGGTGATGGTAAAAAGCGGCGACGAATTCGTCGTTCATGACGCCAAGACCGGGGAGGACATCACCCGCTCGGTCCTCGCCCAGATCATCTTTGACCAGGAGGCCAAGGAAGGCCAAAGCCTGTTGCCTATCGCTTTCCTGCGCCAATTGATCAAGTTCTACGGCGATTCCATGCAGACGATGATCCCGAGCTATCTCGAGCACACGATGCTGTCGCTCGCCCGGGAACAGGACAAGATGCGCGAACAAATGGCCAAGACCTTCGGCGACATGGGCTTTCCCGGAATGGAGGAGCAGGCGCGCGCAAACATGGAAATGTTCCAGAAGGCGATGCGCATGTTCATGCCGTTCGCGGCCGGCGCGGCCGAGACGGGCCGAAGCGGCGTATTGAACAGCGAGAAAGGCGAGGGCGACAAGGAATTGCAGGCGCTGAAAGCCCAGCTCGCCGAGATGCAAAAGAGGCTCGACCGGCTAGGCTGATAGCCCGAACGCATTCGACGGCTGTTCAGTATCCGGCGGCGTGGCCATCCTTGCGCGGATCGGAACCGGCGCACAGCGTTCCGGTCTCCCAGTCGATGGCAATCATCTGGCCTCCGCCCCACAATCCGCCGCGCCGCACCTGCCAGCCTCTTTGCCGCAATCCTTCGAGCGTATCATCGGGAACTCCGGATTCGGCCTCCAACGCACCATCGTCGGCCCAGAAGATGCGCGCCGAATCGATGGCTTCCTGCACATCCATGCCGTAGTCGAGCAGGTTCGATAGCACATGCGCGTGGCCCATCGGCTGATAGGCGCTGCCCATCACGCCGAGCACATAACTGGCACGGCCGCCGTTCAACACCATGCCCGGGATGATGGTGTGCATCGGCCGCTTGGATGGCGCAATGCAGTTGGGATGGCCGGGCTCGACGACGAAGCAGGCGCCGCGATTCTGTAGCGCGATTCCTGTGTTTTCGCCGACGATGCCACTGCCGAAGCCATGATAGAGCGAATTGATGAACGATACGGCGAGGCGGTCGCGGTCGACGACGGCAAGATAGACCGTGTCCGCGTTCGGCAATTTCGGCAGCGTGATTTCCGGGTCGCGGCGGTCCGGCCGGTAGTTTGCCAGCAATTGGCGCGCGTATTCGTCGGAGAGCAGACGCTGCGTCGCAGTGTGCATCGTCACCGGGTCGGCGATTTCCGCGTCCCGCACCGCGTAGGCATTCCGGCCCAGTTCGAGCAATTGGTGCAATCGCTGGGCGCTGTCGTGCCCCGGCGGCGGATCGACCAGGCGCAACAGGTTGAATAGGACAAGCGCGGTCAGGCCCTGGCCGTTCGGCGGCAGTTCGCAAATCTCGTAGCCGCGATAATCGGTGCGGATCGGATCGATCCAAGAGCTGTCGACCACCGCCAGATCGGCTTCGGTCAGGAACCCGCCCTTCGCGGCGACCGCAGCGGCAATGTCGGCGGCGACTTCACCCTCGTAGAACGCCGAGGCGCCTTCCCGGGCGATCCGCGCGAGCACACCGCCCAGCGCCGGCGCTCGCATGGTTTCGCCTGCAACCGGAGTGCGGCCGTCTTTCAGGCAATGCAGTTTCGCTCCGGGATCGGCTGCAAGCCGATCGCGATATCTGGCCCAGTCATGCGCAATGCGGGGCGCGACCGGATAGCCGTCGCGTGCGTAGGTGACGGCGTCGGCGAACAGCCGGGCGAAATCAATGCGCCCGAACCGCCGGTGAAGCGTCTCCCAGGCGCGCACTGCCCCCGGCGCGGTGACCGAATGAACCGAATATTCCGGGATGGCGGAAAATCCGTGTTCGATCAGCCATTCGGCCTTAAGGCCCGCCGGCGACCTGCCGGAACCGTTCAGGCCGTGCAGCTTTCCGTCGGGCTCGGCGACGATGGCAAAGCAGTCGCCACCGATTCCGGTGCTGTGCGGCTCGACCACGCAGAGCGTGGCGGAAGCCGCAATAGCAGCATCAACGGCATTGCCGCCGTCATGAAGGATTTTCAGAGCCGTGGCCGTTGCCAGCGGATGCGACGTCGTTGCCGCGGCGTTGGGTGCAAATACGGGCGACCTTCCGGGGACATCGAAGCGGCGCATGCGCGGGCGCCGGGCCGGATCAGTAGGGCCCGCCGACGCTGACGTCGCGCGTTGCCGAGCGGATCGAAACCGAAAATCCGGCGACGACATCGACGAATGTGATCGCCATCAGGATCACGAAGACGGAATCGGCGGCGGCCCGAACCAGCAGGAACTCGACCAGATAGGCAATGAAAACAAAGGTCGAGAACAGGTGGTCGAGGATGGTATGCGCGCCGATCCGCGTTGCCTTCAGGATTTCGAAGAAGAGCAGGAACAGCGCCAGCAGGATCATCAGGTCGCCGAGATTCATGCGCCAGACCGCGCCGGAGATCATGTTGATCGTCATCACCTCGGTCTGCCAGGGAAACGCGCCGCCGCCGATCAATCCGAGCGCGGCGAGATTGTAGGCGATGAACGGCACGATCAGCAGAGGCACATTGGTCAGCAATTGCATGGGAATCCCCGGTCAGAACTGGACAACAGGCGGCGCCGGCGAGCCGACGGCTCGGATAATCCGGACGTGCCATAGTATAGGCGACGCAATTGGGCGCAATCTTGAAAAGCAAGAATTGGCGGCGGTGCGCACTCGCAAAAGCCCGGGTGAACCGGGTTCAGGTTTTCATTGCGGGTTCAAGGTCCATCCGTCACACTGGCCACCGGGCGCCGACCGTGCGAACAAGCGAGGAACGGTATGACCTATCTGTGTGGGCCCACAACAGCCCTTCTTGCCTATTTGGCGGCCGCAACCTGCAGCATGGCCGGCGAAAACGGCTGGGCGCATGGCGGCACGCTGTTCGGCGAACTGAAATACGCGTCGGATTTCACCCAGTACGAGCATGTCAATGCAAGCGCGCCGAAAGGCGGCACGCTCAACCAGGTGGCGCTCGGCGGATACGATTCCTTCAATCCGTTCGTAGTGCGCGGGCGGCCGGCAGCAGGCCTGAACTATACCGGCGGCCTGCTCTACGACACGCTGTTCGAACAATCGGTCGACCAGCCCTCGGCTTCCTACGGTCTGGTCGCGGACGCGTTTCGTCGTGCCGACGATCACTCCTGGGCTGTCTATCGCATCAACCCGGCGGCGCGCTGGCATGACGGTGAACCGATCACGCCCAGGGACGTGATCTGGTCGCTCGACGTCTTGAAGAAAAACCAGCCGCTTTTTGCCCAATACTACCGCAATGTGGTCGAGGCAAAGCAGACCGGCGAGCGCGAGGTCACTTTCACTTTCGACGTCAAGGGCAACCGCGAATTGCCGCATATCATGGGCGATCTGCCGGTGCTGCCGCAACATTGGTGGGAAGGCACCGGCCCGGGCGGTAAACAGCGCAATATTGCCGAGCCTACGGTAGAACCGCCGCTCGGCTCCGGCCCTTACCGCATCGGCGTGTTCGATCTCGGCAAGGCGATCACCTGGGACCGGGTTGATGACTATTGGGCCAAGGATATTCCGGTGCGCCGCGGCCGCTACAATTTCGGCCGCATCCGCTACACCTATTTCCTCGACGAGGCCGCGATCTGGGAAGCATTCAAGAGAGGTGGGCTTGCCGACACCCGCACTGAAAACGTCTCGCGACGCTGGGCGACCGAATACCAGTTTCCGGCGATCGATCGCGGCGACGTGCTGCGCAAGGGATTTCCGACGGAAGGTTCGCTCCCCTACCAGGCCTATTACTTCAATCTGCGCAAGGAGAAGTTTCGGGACGCGCGCGTACGCAAGGCGCTGACCTTGCTGTTCGATTTCGAAAGCATGAACAAGACGCTGTTCCACGGGCTATATGGCCGCACACATTCCTATTTCGAAGGTGGCGAATTGGCGGCGGCGACGGCGCCGCCACAGGGTCGCGAGCGCGAAATTCTCGAGGAGTATCGAGGGCGAATCCCCGATGCGATTTTCGACCAGCCGATCGACTTGCCGGCTTATGCGCAACCCGGCGCGCGCCGGCACCAGGCCGCCGCGCGCAAGCTATTCGAAGAGGCGGGCCTGAAATTCACCGGCGGCAAACTGATCGGCGCCGACGGCAGGCCGTTCACGATCGAAATTCTCGGTGATAGCCCGACGGACGAACGAGTCGGCATTCCGACGCAGCAATATTTCGCCAGACTCGGCATCGACGTGTCGCTGCGCATTGTCGATGATGCCCAATACAAGGCCCGGCTCGACTCTTTCGATTTCGACATGACGATGCAAGCGACGCAGCAGTCGCTGTCGCCGGGCAACGAGCAGCGCGAATACTGGAGTTCTAAGGCTGCCGTCACACCGGGCTCGCGAAATTTTTCGGGCATCAGCGACGCCGCCATCGACGAGCTGGTCGAACGGATCATCCAAGCATCGGATCGCGGCGAATTGATCGCGCTAACGCGTGCGCTCGACCGCATCCTGCGCTGGGGCTACTATTCGATCCCTATGTGGAACAAGGCCGAGGTCTGGTATGCTTGGTGGCGCAAGCTTCAATTCCCGCCGACGCAGCCGAAGGAAGCGGGTATCGACCTCTATTCGTTGTGGATCGACGCCGAAATCGAAAAAGCCCTGGAGGCACGGCGATGACCGGAGGTCAGGTCGACCGCCGGCGCTTCACCCTCGGTATCGCAACCGCCGGCGCAACCGTATTGCTCCCGCGCGCAGGCAAGGGCGCCAACCCAGTCGAACGCCCAGTACATGGCTTGTCGGCCTTCGGCGACCTGAAATACCCAACGGATTTTGCACAGTTCGACTACGCCGCGCCGGAAGCGCCGCAGGGCGGAACCTTCGCCTTCTCGCCGTCCAACTGGATTTTCAACCAGAGCCCGCAAACCTTCAATACGTTCAACACGTTCGTGCTGCAGGGCGAAGCGCCACCGCGAATGGAATTGTGCTTCGACAGCCTGATGGTCCGGGCCATCGACGAGCCGGACGCGATCTATTGCGCGCTGGCCGAAAGCGTGACGATTTCGGCCGACGGCAACCGGATCCGAATTCATTTGCGGCCGCAAGCGCGTTTCCACGACGGCAGTCCGGTGACCGCCGATGACGTCGTCTTTTCCATGATGACTCTCAAGGATAGGGGGCATCCGTCCCTGTTGGTCACGCTGGCGCAACTGGTATCGGCAAGTGCCGAAGACGACCATGAGGTAACGCTGACCTTTTCCGGCAAACAGTCGAACCGCACCATCCTGTCGGTCGCCGGAACCGTGCCGGTACTGTCGCGCGCCTATTATGACGGCCGCGATTTCGTGGCAGCGACGCTCGAGCCACCGCCCGGTTCCGGGCCATGGCGGGTCGGCCGCTTCGAGATCGGACGGTTCATCGAATACCAGCGCGTGCGCGATTACTGGGCGAGCGATCTCGGCTTTGCCCGCGGTCTCGACCATTTCGACCGGCTGCGCATCGATTTCTTCTCCGAGCGCCAAGCCGCTTTCGAGGCCTTCAAGAAAGGCGAGACTGCCTGGCGGGAGGAGTTCACCGCGAAAGTGTGGGCGACCGAGTACGATTTCCCCGCAATTGCCCAAGGCCGCGTCAAGCGTGGCCAGTTCCCTGCCGAGAAGCGGCCGTCGCTGCAGGGGTGGGCAATTAACACGCGGCTTGCAAAATTTGCCGATCCGCGCACGCGCCGGGCGATCGGCGCGCTGTTCGATTTCGAATGGACCAATCGCAATATTTTCTATGGCGCTTACGAGCGCTCGCATTCGATCTTCGAAGGTTCCGACTTCGCCGCATCCGGCGAAGTTCCACCGGACGAACTGACACTGCTCGAACCATGGCGCGGAGAACTGCCGCGGGAAGCCTTCGGCCCGGCGGTCATGCAGCATGTGACCGACGGAACCGGGCGCGACCGTTCGCCCTTCCGGTTCGCCGACAAATTGCTGGCCGAAGCAGGCTGGCAAAAGCGGGGCGGCCGGCTGGTCGACGCGAAAGGCGAGGCGCTGACCATCGAGTTCCTGATCCGGTCGCAAGTGTTCGAGCGCATGCTCGGTCCGTATGTCGAAAATCTGCGCAAGATCGGCATCGCGGCGACGATCCGTCTCGTCGATCCGGCGCAGTTCCAGGCGCGAACCGATTCATTCGACTACGACATTGTCGGGCTGGCATTTTCCTTCGAGGCCAATCCGACCGAGGAGGGTCTACGCAACTTCTTTCACTCGGAGGCTGCGGCACGCACGGGCTCGAGCAACTATCCGGGAGTTTCGGTACGCGCCGTCGACACCCTGATCGAGGCCGCCGGCAAAGCGGCATCGCACGACGAACTCGCGGTCATCCTGCGCGCCCTCGACCGGATATTGCGCGCCGGCCAGTATTGGGTTCCAAACTGGCATAGCGCGAATCACCGGGTCGCCTATTGGGACATGTTCGGCTTTCGCGAACCGAAGCCGGACTACGCATTTCCGCCCGAGCGCCTGTGGTGGTTCGACGAGGAGAGGGCAAGGGCGATCGGCAGGGCCTAGAAGAGGTCCGGACAACGCTCGGAGGCGGAACCAGCCCGAATGGGAGCCTATATCCTCAGACGCCTGTTGCTGATGATCCCGACCATGCTCGGGATCATGGCGATCTCGTTCCTTGTCGTGCAATTCGCGCCCGGCGGCCCGGTCGAACAGGTGATTGCGCAACTGACGGGCACCGGCGGTTCGGCGACCGACCGGATTTCGGGAGCGGGCACCGATTTCGCCAACCAGCAGAATTTCGACCGCGGCAGCGATGTAACCAGCCGATATCGCGGCGCACAGGGCCTCGACCCGGAATTCATCGTGAAGCTGGAACAGCAGTTCGGCTTCGACAAGCCGCCGCTGGAGCGTTTCGGGCTGATGCTGTGGAATTATCTGCGCTTCGATTTCGGCGAGAGCTATTTCCGCAAGGTCTCGGTTATTGATCTCATCGTCGAAAAGATGCCGGTTTCGATTTCGCTCGGACTGTGGATTACCATCCTTTCCTATGGCATTTCGATCCCGCTCGGCATCCGCAAGGCGGTAGCCGACGGCTCGACATTCGACATCTGGACCAGCGGCGTGGTGATCATCGCCTACGCGATTCCGGGTTTCCTGTTCGCGATCCTGCTGCTGGTGCTGTTTGCCGGCGGTTCCTATTTCGACTGGTTTCCGTTGCGCGGGCTGTTAAGCGAGGGGCTGGAAGGCAGCGCCTGCGCTCCACTCGACTGGGTCGGCTTTGGCGCTGATGGCTCGCTACGGAGCTGGCTGACGCCATGGAACTTCCATTCCGGATTTGACCCGGGCTATTGCGCCACGACCATCGCCCCCGACTATTTCTGGCACCTGGCATTGCCGTTGACCGCGTTGGCGCTCTCGGCCTTTGCAACGACAACGCTGTTGACCAAAAACTCGTTCCTCGAGGAGATCCGCAAGCAGTATGTGATCACCGCCCGCGCCAAGGGTCTGGCCGAAAGGCGGGTGCTCTATGGCCACGTGTTCCGCAACGCGATGCTGATCGTGATCGCGGGAATTCCCGGCGCGTTCATCTCCGCCTTTTTTACCGGCGCGCTGCTGATTGAGAACATCTTCACGCTCGACGGCCTCGGTCTGCTTGGCTACCGCTCGGTGATCGAGCGCGACTATCCCGTCGTATTCGCCACTCTCTACATCTTTTCGCTGATGGGCCTGCTGATCGGCCTGCTCTCCGACCTGATGTACACCTGGATCGATCCGCGCATCGATTTCGAGACGCGGGAGGTCTAGGCGATGCTCCGCCTGGTGCCTTCCGACACTCCCGGCCGAAAGCGGATTCCGCTATCGCCGCTGAACCAGCGACGGCTCGCCAATTTTCGTGCCAATCGGCGCGCGCTGTGGTCGTTCTGGATCTTCCTCGTCCTGTTCGTCCTGTCGCTTTTTTCCGAGTTCCTTGCAAACGACCGACCGATCCTGGTCCGGTTCAACGGCGCGTTCTACTATCCGATCTTCGCCAGTTATCCGGAGGAGACCTTCCTCGGCGACGAGGGATTTTTGCCCGTCACCGACTACCGCATTCCCGAGTTCGAGGAGGCGGTCTCGAGCAATGGCTGGGCAATCTGGCCGCCGATCCGCTATTCCTACCGCACGGTCAACAATGCCGTGCCCGAGCCGGCGCCATCGAAGCCGTCCTGGCTCTACGATCGCGACAGCCGTTGCGTCAACCTGCAGCTCGGCGCTGACGATCCCGCCTGTCACATTGGCAACTGGAACTGGCTCGGCACCGACGACCAGGCCCGCGATGTGCTCGCGCGCGTCATCTACGGATTTCGGATCTCGGTACTGTTCGGTCTGACCCTGACCTTCTTTTCGGCCATCGTCGGCGTGACCCCCGGCGCGATCCAAGGTTATTTCGGCGGCTGGGTCGACCTGTTGCTGCAGCGCGTCGTCGAAATCTGGAGTTCGATTCCGGTACTCTACATCCTGCTGATCATCGCGGCGGTATTGCCGCCCGGTTTTTTCGTGCTGCTCTTCATCATGCTGCTGTTCACCTGGGTGAGTTTCGTCGGCATCGTGCGCGCCGAATTCCTGCGGGCGCGCAATTTCGAGTATGTCAATGCCGCGCGCGCGCTCGGCGTCGGCAACTGGGCGATCATGTTCCGCCATATGTTGCCAAATGCGATGGTGGCGACGCTGACCTTTCTGCCGTTCATTCTCAACGGTGCGATCACGACATTGACCTCGCTCGACTATCTCGGGCTCGGCCTGCCGCCCGACTCCGCTTCGCTCGGCGAATTGCTGGCGCAGGGACGCGAGCATCTGACTGCTCCCTGGCTCGGGTTTTCCGGCTTTTTCGTCATTTCGCTGATGCTGTCGCTGTTGATCTTCATCGGCGAGGGCGCGCGCGACGCCTTCGATCCGCGGAAGACGTTCAATTGAACGGTCAAAAATGATATAAGGCAACGTATTGGCGCAAATATCAGGTTGCAATCGTGAACAAGATCGTTCGAAAGCACTACCCGGCTTCCAAACTTCCAAGCGATTTGCGCGGCGACATATCCTCCGACGCTCTGGTGGAGGTGGTGGTCACCAAGGAGGCGACAAAACGCGTCAGCCGCGACGAGTTGATCAAACTGATCCTGGACGCAAAAAAACATACTAAACCGACGACGGAAGCGGAGGCTGTGAGTCGGATCCGGAAGCTGCGGGATGAATGGGACTACTGAACCCGCAGTATCGAGACTCTATCTCGATACAAATATTTTTATCTATGCAATCGAAACGACGGGGCCACTTGCAGACGCTATTGTGCGATTATTCGCACATTGGCCGACCCAAGATCCCCCCTTGCTTTGCACGAGTGAGCTCTCGCTGGCCGAACTGCTTGTCAAGCCGCTCGCCCGGCAGGACGAACGACGGATCGGCGTGTATGATGGGTGGATATTGAACAGCGATTCGATCGAAGTCCGCGAAATCGACCGGGCAGTTCTGTGGACTTCAGCGACGATTCGATCGCAGTATCCCACATTGCGCCTTCCTGACGCGATTCACTTGGCGACCGCATTGCACTGCGATTGCAGTCATTTTTTAACCGATGATCGTTCCATCAAAGACGAATACACGATTCAAAGTATGCGATTTGGTTCGTCCTTCGGATCCAAATCGATCTCCATCCTTCGTCCTACGATGGACGTCTTAACCAAGATATCGGCGAAATCTTCCCAGTGACACACGGCCCCCTCCTCTCGATCCGCGATCTGTCGGTCGCGTTCACGCAAGGCGGGCGCACGACGTTGGCCGTCGACCGCGTCTCCTTCGACATCGCCCAGGGGGAGACAGTGGCGTTGGTCGGCGAATCCGGTTCCGGGAAATCGGTGACCGCGCTTTCGGTTCTGAAATTGTTGCCCTATCCGCCGGCCAGCCATCCGAGCGGCCGCATTCTGTTTGCCGGAAACGACCTGTTACAGGCCAGCGAGGATGAACTGCGCAAGGTGCGCGGCAGCGACGTCACGATGATCTTCCAGGAGCCGATGACCTCGCTTAATCCGCTGCACACGGTGGAACGCCAGATCGGCGAAATCCTTTCGATCCATCGCGGCATGGCATCACGGGCCGCACGATCCCATACGCTCGAACTGCTGCACCAGGTCCAAATCCGCGACGCCGAATCCAGGCTCGGCGCCTACCCGCACCAGCTTTCGGGCGGCCAGCGCCAACGCGTCATGATCGCCATGGCGCTGGCCAACGACCCCAAGCTGCTGATCGCGGATGAGCCGACAACGGCACTTGACGTCACGGTGCAGGCGCAGATCCTCGAACTCCTCGCCGACCTCAGGCGGCGGCGCGGCATGTCGATGCTGTTCATCACGCATGATCTCGGAATCGTCCGGAGCATCGCCGACCGCACCTGCGTCATGCAGGGCGGTCATATCGTCGAGCAGGGGCCAACGGCCGGGATATTCGCGAACCCGAAGCACGATTACACACGGCATCTGTTGTCGGCCGAACCGAAGGGAAATCCCCCGCAGACCGATACGAAGGCGGCCGAGATCATGCGCGGCGAGAATATCCGCGTCTGGTTTCCGGTCCGCCGCGGCTTCTTCCGGCGTACCGTCGGCTATATCAAGGCCGTCGACGGCATCGATGTCAGCGTGCGTGAGGGCCAGACGCTCGGCGTCGTCGGCGAGTCCGGTTCCGGCAAGACGACGCTCGGGCTGGCGCTAATGCGCCTGCTCTCCTCGCAGGGCCGGATTGTGTTCCTCGGTCACGAGATCCACGGATACTCTTTCAAACGCATGCGTGCCTTGCGCAATCGCATGCAGGTGGTCTTCCAGGATCCCTACGGATCACTCAGCCCGCGAATGTCGGTGGCCGATATCGTCGCCGAGGGGTTGCGCATCCACGAACCGCGTTTAAGCCCGAAAGAGCGCGACCAGCGCGTCTGCGCTGCGCTTGCCGAAACCGGGCTCGATCCGGACACCCGCCATCGCTATCCGCACGAGTTCTCCGGCGGCCAGCGCCAGCGCATCGCGATTGCGCGAGCCATGGTGCTCGCGCCGCAATTCGTGATGCTGGACGAGCCGACTTCGGCGCTCGACATGAGCGTGCAGGCGCAGGTGGTCGAACTGCTGCGCGAATTGCAGCGGCGGCGCAAACTCGCATATCTATTCATCAGTCATGATCTCAGGGTCGTGCGCGCGCTCGCCAACGAAGTGATCGTCATGCGCAATGGCAAGGTGGAGGAATACGGGCCGGCGACAGCGATTTTCGACAGTCCGAAGTCCGAATATACCAAGGTGCTGATGGCGGCCGCGTTGGAACACCGCAGCATTTCCACATCGGCGGCCCGGCAATGAGGCAAGGCGCGATCCTGTTTGCCGTTACCGGCTGGGACGCCACCGAATGGATCGACGAGTTCCGTGACCGCGCGCCGAACCGGCCAGTTTTCCTGCAAATCGACGACCCTGCCGATCCGGCGATCCGCTACGCCGCGGTATGGAAGCATCGGCACGGCATCCTGTCGCGACTGCCGAACCTGCAGGCGATCTTTTCGCTCGGCGCCGGTGTCGATCACGTCTTTTCCGATCCGCAACTGCCGGACGTGCCGGTCGTGCGTATTGTCGCCGATGATCTGACGGCGCGGATGAGCGAATACGTGGTCTGGCAGGTGCTCGACCATCACCGGCAGGGGCGGCTCCATCGCGATCAGCAGCGGCGCAGGGTCTGGCACCACCCGCCGCAGCCAGCGGCTGCTTCGGTCACGGTCGGGGTCATGGGACTTGGCGTGCTCGGCAGGGACGCCGCGACCAAGCTGCGGCATCTCGGCTTCAAAGTGGCAGGGTGGAGCCGTCGGCCGCAACAGATCGAGGGCGTGAAGTGTTTTGCCGGCACGTCGGGGCTCGACCAGTTCCTGGCGATAACGGACATCGTTGTCGTGCTGCTGCCGCTGACGCCGCAGACCCGCGGCATCATCGACCATCGCCTCCTCGCGCAGATGAAGCGGAAAACCCCGCTCGGCGGTCCGATCCTCATCAATGCCGGGCGCGGCGGTCTCCAGGTCGAAGCCGACATCCTCGCCGCGCTCGCCGATGGAAGGCTGATGGCGGCTTGCCTCGATGTGTTCGAGACCGAACCATTGCCGCAGGCCAGCGCCTTGTGGCGCCATCCGCACGTGACGATCACGCCGCATGCGGCCGCGGATTCGGATGCTGCCCAGCTGGTACCGCTTATCCTGCAGCAAATGGAAGCGTTCGAGCGCGGCGAACCGCTACCGAATCTGGCGGATCGCTCCGTCGCTTATTGAATTCACGGCCGCCGGAAGCAGATCGGTTCGGCGAATGCGCGCGCTATACGTGCAAGCGCCTGGTCGAGCGCCTCGATGCGGACATCCATGCTCGATCCATTGGCGTGCACCAGCCGGTTTTGACCGGCGCAGATCGCGACGTGCCCGTTCCAGAATACCAGATCGCCGCGCTGGAGGTGCGAATGGCCGGGGCCGGGTTCGATGGCGCGGCCGACGGTCAGGGCCTGCATGTCGGAATCGCGGAGAATTGTCAGCCCGCACATGCGCATGGCCAATTGAATGAGGCCTGAGCAATCCAAACCGAAGCCAGAGCCGCCGCCCCAAAGATAGGGCGTTGCAAGCAGCCCCTCGGCGATCGAGACATAGTCGGAATGAGGCTTGTCGATCGGGCCGACATGGCGCGCGACGAGCCACTCGCCCGTCTCGATCCGCACATACGGAGTCTTGCGAGTCTCGGCCTCTTCGGTAACGCGAATCCGCGAGCCCATCGAAAAGGTGCGCAGAGCGGGATGCTTCAGGTCCGGACCGGGATAGGCGAAGCTGCGCGCTGCGGTCACGATATGGCTCGCCGGTTCGCCAGGTTCGGCAAGCGCCGAAACCGCGGTCCAGCCGACATAGCCGTCGCCGAGACAACGTATGCAGGCCCAGCCTTCCTTCTCGGCGAACCGCTCGACCCTGTCGCCGTAGAGCAATTGCGCGTCCAGCGATACCGACGGGTCCGGCCGCGGGCGCAGGTCGGCGACCGGGGCGCAAATCGTCAAATTCGCCGGCTGCCGGTTCACGGCCTTTTCAGGATCGATGTCGCCGGCGGAAAGCGCGCGGGAAATATCGAGGCGTCGATCCTTCGGATTCCAGTGCAGATCTACCCGACTCATCGCGTCAGCTCGGCGGCCTTGCGACGGACGAGATCGCAAAAGGATTCGAGGAACAGCGATCCTTCCACCGTCCGCTGCACGAATACATTTCGGCGGTCCTGCTCGTCGCGACGGCGGCGGACCAGTCCGATCCTGCCCATGCTGTCGAGCGCGCGCGTGATCACCGGCTTTGTAACGGCGAGGCGCCCGGCAAGCCCACGCACCGTATGCGGCGGCGGTTCCAGATAGACGGTCAGCAGGATGGTCATCTGGCGCGTCGTAAGGTCGGGTCTGCGCTCCAGGATCTGGCCGAGACCGACATCGTGCCACAAACGAAGCGCCTGTTCAGCGGTCAGATCGATCCCCATGACACCGCCTCCCGAACGCGCCGCCAAAAAGGTTCATTTCGCCGCCGAACCATTCATGCACGGGAATCCGGCGGAAGCAAGTCTGCGCCGGCTCAGGGACGGCTCAGGGCGCATAGCGGACGGCTAGGACCTCGAACAATGCGCGGACCGCCTGCGCCTCGCCGCCTGCCGGACACCAGGGCTTTTCGGCCGCCGTCCAGGCAAACATGTCGAAATGCGCCCAGCATTTCGCCGTTTCGACGAAACGCTCCAGAAACAGCGCGGCCAGCACCGCGCCGCCCATCGGCCCTTTGCCGATATGCGAGATGTCGGCGACATTCGAGGAGAGCATCTGCCGGTAACCCGGCCAGAGCGGCAGACGCCAGACCGGGTCTTCGATACGTAGGCCGGCTTCGGCCACCTCGTTGGCGAAGCCATCGTCGTTGCAGAACATGGCCGGCAGATCGGGGCCCAGCGCCACCCTTGCCGCACCGGTCAGCGTTGCCATGTCGATCAGGAGTTCCGGCGCCTCCTCGTTGGCCCACGCAAGCGCGTCGGCAAGGATCAATCTGCCTTCGGCGTCGGTGTTGCCGATTTCAACCGTCATACCCTTGCGGCTCTTCAGGATATCGCCCGGCCGGAAGGAATTTCCGGAGATCGAATTTTCCACCGCCGCAACAATGAGCCGAAGGCGGATTGGCAAGTCCGCCGCCATGATCATGCGCGCCAGCGCCATCGCGTTCGCCGCGCCGCCCATGTCCTTTTTCATCAGCAGCATGCCGTCGCCGGGCTTGATGTTTAGACCGCCGGAATCGAAACAGACGCCCTTGCCGACCAACGTCACCTTCGGATCGCTGGTGCGGCCCCAGGTCAGGTTGACGATCCGCGGCGCCCGCGCGCTGGCTCGCCCGACCGCGTGAATCAACGGGAAATTGCGCTTGAGCAGATCGTCGCCGCGAATCGCCTGCACCTTGGCGCCGAATTCCGTTGCCAATTTGCGGACCGCACTTTCCAGCTCCGCCGGGCCAAGATCGTTGGCCGGCGCATTGATGAGGTCGCGCGCGAGCCAGACCGATTGGGCAGTGCGCGTCAATCGATTGCGATTCATCCCTTGCGGCAACGCGAGCCGCGGGCTTTCGTCCATCTTCTTTCGATATCGCTCGTACCGATAGGCGCCGAGCAGAAAGCCGAGGGCGGCAAGGAACGGGTCGCCGGTTTCGCCTTGCAAGGACCAGTCGCCAGACGGCAACAGCCGCGCGAGTTTGCCCGCCGCCATCGCAACCTTTCCGTCACCGGTGCCGTAGATCGCGCCGGCAAGGCCGCCGGAATCATCCGGCACCAGCAACAGAGAACCGCGTTTGCCGGCAAAACCGCATTGCCTGGCCCAGCGCTCGTACCGATCCGGCAGCTTGAAGGAGCGCGACCCGGGCTCGCCCGTGGAAACGAGATAGACCGGCCGCACCGCGGCGCCGCGCCTTGCAGTCAGTGGCAGTTTCATCAAAGCCCTTCCTCGAAGCGGTTAACCAAGCGTTAGGGTTAACAGAATATTGCTGCAAGCCGGATCCGGCGCCATGCCGAATCGTTGGGCAATGTTGTTCAGACCGTGGGGCTTGTTCATGGCAGGTTCGAACCGCCGAAGCCGCCTGTTGCGCGCCGGAACCGCCATCGTCCTGGTCCTGGCGCTCAATCTTGCGGCCGGGTGTGCACGCGATCGGACCACGACCGGTTCGATCGATGCTTCCGCCTCTTCCTCAAGCCTAGCGAAGCTTTCGGCGAACGAACTCCATGCGCAGGTGCGTAAATACGGAGCAAAATACGATCGCAATCCGAAGGACAAGGCCATCGGCCTATCCTACGCATCGCTGCTGCGCATGACCGGCCGCGACGAGCAATCGCTCGCAGTCATGCGCAAGCTGGTGATCTTTCACCCGAAGGATAACGACATCCTGTCGGCCTACGGAAAGTCGCTGGCGGCGACCGGCAATTTCGGCGAGGCGCTGGCCGTCATCCAGCGCGCGCAACGTCCGGAAAATCCGGATTGGCGGCTGCTCTCGGCCGAGGGAACGATTCTCGATCAGCTGGAACGGCCTGCCGAGGCCAGGGAACTTTACCGCAAGGCGCTGGACATCGCGCCTGGCGAGCCGACTGTGCTGTCCAATCTCGGCATGTCCTATGTGCTGACCAACGATCTCAACGCGGCCGAAACCTATCTGCGCAAGGCGATCGCCTCCCCGGCCGCCGACAGCCGCGTGCGGCAGAACCTTGCGCTGGTCGTCGGCCTGCAGGGACGCTTCGACGACGCCGAACGGATTGTCGCAGCCGAACTGCCGCCCGAGGAGGCAAGCGCCAATGTCGCCTATCTGCGCCAGATGCTGAGCCAGCAGAGTGCGTGGAACCAGCTCAAGGCGGTCGATTCCAAGAAAAACTGAATGCCGAACGCGATCCCAGCATGGGTTTCGGGCGTTCGGCCACTGATGGCGGTTCACGGTCCGGCAGTCGTCGCCAGGCTGCGCGGTTGCGCGCAAGCCTTTCTCGACCCGCCTACTTGATCGCAAAAATCTGGATCATCGCCGGGCCCATGATCACGGCGAACAGCACCGGCAGGAAAAATATGATCATCGGCACGGTCAGCTTCGGCGGCAGCGCGGCCGCCTTCTTTTCGGCCTCCGCCATACGCATGTCGCGGCTTTCCTGGGCAAGCACGCGCAATGCGGTGCCGAGCGGCGTGCCATAACGCTCGGCCTGGATCAGGGCCATAGCGACGGCCTTGACACCATCGAGGCCGGTGCGGGAGGCAAGGTTTTCATAGGCCTTGCGCCGCTCCTGCAGATAGGAAAGTTCGGCCGTCGTCAGCACCAGTTCTTCGGCCAGCTGCGGCGACTGAACGCCGATTTCGACGGCAACCTTCTTGAAGGCGAGCTCCAGCGACATGCCGGATTCGACGCAGATCAACATCAGGTCGAGCGCGTCCGGCCAGGCGCGCCGGATCGACAACTGCCGCTTGCCGATCTGGTTCTGGACGAACATGTTCGGCGCATAGAAGCCGGCGAAGGCAACGAACAGCACGATCGTCATCTTGACCATGAACGGGCGTTCGAGGTTGAGGACGACGAACACATAAAACAGCGCGAACAGGAACATTATGAACGGCATGACCAGCCGGAAGAACAGGAACACATAGATGTGCGACTGCTTGCGATAGCCGGCCATTTTCAGGTTCGAAAACGTGTTTTCGTCGGCCAGCGCCTTGCGCAGGTTCAGCCGGTCGACCAGATCGCGCATGAAGCCGCCGGACTCCTGGCGCAGCGTCGCCTTGCCCTGGCCCTTCCTGTCGGCGAGGCGCGCGCGTTCGCGCGCGCGAATCTTGTCGCGCTCAAGGGCCGCGGTACGCATCCGGCTCGACAATTCGTCGCGCTGAAGCACCGGCATGGCGATGGTAAGGACCGTGGCGAACACGGCGACGGCGGCGAGGATCGCCACCATGTTGACCGGCTCCAGGACCATGAAGACGAGGTTCCACATCGCCGGACCTAGAAATCGAAGTTGATCATCTTTTTCATCACCATGATGCCGATCGACATCCACATGGCCGCGCTCAGGAGGACGATGTTCCCGGTCCTGTCGATGAAAAGGATTTTGATGTAGTCGGGCGTCGTCAGATAGACGAGGATCATCACGATGATCGGCAGTGCGCCGATGATGGCGCCGGAAGCCTTGGCTTCCGCCGACATCGCCTGGATTTTCGCCTTCATCTTCTTGCGATCACGCAATACGTTGGAGAGGTTTCCGAGCGCCTCCGACAGATTGCCGCCAGCCGATTGCTGGATGGCGATCACGATGCCGAAAAAGTTCGATTCGGCCAGGGGGATATTCTCGTAAAGCTTGCTGATCGCTTCCGACAGCGGCAAGCCGAGCTGCTGAGCCTCAATAACCCTGCGGAACTCGCCGGCAACCGGCTCCTTGGCCTCGCGCGCGATGATCGCCAGGCAATCGTTGATCGGCAGGCCGGCTTTCACGCCACGCACGACAACGTCGACGGCGTTGGGAAACTCCTTGAGAAACCGGTTGAACCGGCGCGCACGCATGCGCCCGACCATCCAGCGCGGGAAGCCGACGGCGCCAACGACACCGGCCGCCGCCGCGATGTATATGTTCGCGCCAGCCAGAAGCGCTCCGATCAGGAAAATGAGACCGCAGGCAATCGAGATCAGCACAAACTGACGGACGGTGATCGACAGACCGGCCTGCTGAATCTGCTTTCGCAGCGGTATTGATTTTGCATGCTTCTTGTTCTGGCTTTTTTCAAGCTCCTTCAGCGAATCCTGGACGTTCTTGCGTCGCTTGGTGACGTCTACGATGCGCGCGGCCGCCTTTGACCGCGATTCCACATCGCGGCTGCCGATTGTCTTGATCCGTTTTTCCTGGCGTACTTCGCTGGAAATGCGATCGAACATCAGGAAATAGACCATCGCCCCGCCCGCGAGGGTCACCAGGCCGACAAAGGCGAGGATCGTGGTATCGAAGCCGAACATCGCTTAAGCCTAGGCCTGTCCGACCTGTTCCATGGCGTCGAGCGCCTGGGCCAGTCGTGGTTCCTCGTTGTAGTATTTGGCGCGCTCCCAGAATTTGGGGCGGCCGATCCCGGTGGTCATGTGCTTGCCGAGCAGCTTGCCGTGCGCATCCTCGCCCAGGATGTTGTAGACGATCAGGTCCTGGGTGGTGATCACGTCACCTTCCAGTCCGATGACCTCGGTAATGTGGGTAATGCGGCGCGAGCCGTCGCGCAGGCGGGCGGCCTGCACGATGATGTCGACCGAGCCAACGATGATCTCGCGGACCGTCTTGGCGGGCAGGGAAAATCCACCCATGGCGATCATCGACTCGACACGGTTGAGACATTCGCGCGGGCTATTGGAGTGAATCGTACCCATCGAACCGTCATGGCCGGTGTTCATCGCCTGCAACAGGTCGAACACTTCCGGTCCGCGCACTTCGCCGACGATGATCCGCTCCGGACGCATGCGCAGGCAGTTCTTGACAAGATCGCGCATCGTAATTTCGCCTTCGCCCTCGAGATTGGGCGGGCGCGTTTCTAGACGCACGACATGTGGCTGCTGCAACTGCAGCTCGGCGGAGTCCTCGCAGGTAATGATGCGCTCATCGGTATCGATATAACGCGTCAGGCAATTCAACAGCGTCGTCTTGCCGGAGCCGGTGCCGCCGGAGACAATAACGTTGCAGCGGACCCGGCCGATAATCTGCAGGATTATCGCTCCTTCCGGCGTGATCGAGCCGAAGCGGACAAGCTGGTCCAGCGTCAGCTTGTCCTTCTTGAATTTGCGGATGGTGAGCGCCGGCCCGTCGATCGCCAGTGGCGGAGCGATGACGTTGACGCGGGAACCGTCAGGCAGTCGCGCGTCGCAGATCGGGCTCGATTCGTCGACGCGCCGGCCGACCTGGCTGACGATGCGCTGGCAGATGTTCATCAATTGCGCATTGTCGCGAAATCGGACGCCAGCCGGCTGCACCTTGCCCGCGACCTCGATATAGGAGGTCTTGGCGCCGTTGATCATGATGTCGGCGATGTCGTCGCGGGCGAGCAGGGGCTCCAGCGGGCCATAGCCAAGCACGTCGTTGCAGATGTCCTCGAGCAGATCCTCCTGTTCGGAGATCGACATCACCAGGTTTTTCAACTGGATGATGTCGTTGACGATGTCGCGGATTTCCTCGCGCGCCGCTTCCGTCTCCATCTTGGCAAGCTGGCCGATGTCGATCGTGTCGATCAGCGCCGAGAACACGCTCGACTTGACGTCGTAATAGTCCTCGGTCTTGTCCGGCGTAACCATCGCCGGCGCTGGCGCCGGCGGTGGAGGCTCGTAGCGTGGCGCTGGCGCCGTCATCGATTCCGGCGCCTTCTCCTTTACGGTGGACGGAACAATGACCGGACTGGTGCCGATCTCGTCCGGATTTCCGCCTCGCTTGCCAAACATACCCGATACCACCCTGCTTTTATTCCGTTTCGTTCGACCGTACGGCCGGTTCTAGCCCGTCTTCCTGCGGAATCGTGACAGAAGGCTGAAAGTGCTTTTCTTTTCCGCCTTCAGTTCCGCCTTCCCGGTCAGTATCTGCGCCAGGAGATCGAACTTTTCGGCAATCGGATTCTTGGCGTCCGCCTCGCCAACCATCTGGCCATTGTTGGCTGCCGCGCCAAACAGCGCCGGGTCGAAAGGAATGACCGTGGCCGCGTCAACCCCGAGCGCGCCGGTGAACTCGGCGATCGGAATTTCCGGCCGCTTGGGCACGCCAACCTGGTTCATCACCAGATGCGGCGGCGCATCGTTGGGGCGAAGTTCTTTCAACGTATCGATCAGATTCTTGGTGTTGCGCAGATTGGCCAGCTCCGGACAGGCCGTGACCACCACCTGGTCGGCACTCGCCAGCACCTGGCGCGACCACGACGTCCACACATGCGGAACGTCCGTCACCACGAACGGCACACCGCGCAGAGCCACGTCGATTACGGTGTTGAACGCATTCTTCTCGAAGTCATAAGTGCGCTCCAGCGTCGAAGGCGCGGCCAGCAGGCTCAGATGCTCGGCGCAGGTCGCAAGCAGCCTGTCGAGGAGGATGTCATCGATGCGGTCGGGCGAAAATACCGCTTCGGCGATGCCCTGCGGCGGATCCTGATCCAGGTCGATATTGGCGGTGCCGAAGGCGAGATCGAGATCGGCAAGGATCACGTCGTTGCGGAAATGCGAAGCGATCGCCCAAGCGACATTGTGGCATATCGTGGAGGAGCCGCAACCACCCTTGGCGCCAATGAACGCGAAGCTGCGGCCGATCGGACCCGTCTCGGGATTGGCGAATATCTTGGCGATTGAGCCCATGACGTCGGCCATCCGGATCGGCGCGACGAGATAATCGGAAACACCGTGGCCGGTAAGCTCGCGATAGAGCGCTATGTCGTTGTGATGACCGACCACGATGACTTTGGTTTCGCCGTCACAAACCTCGGCGAGCCGCGCAAGATCGCCGAGAACTTCGGACGGACCCAGTTTCGATTCGACGACTACCAGGTTCGGTGTCGGCGCGCTGGCGTATAGTTCGACAGCCGCCGGTATCCCGCCCATGTGCACCTTGACATGGGCGCGCGCCATCCTGCGGTCGCGAGACGCGGTTTCGATTGTCTGGGCAATCGTTTCGTTCTCACAAAACGCCTGGATGGTGATCCGCGGGATCTGGCGGATTTCGCTGACATCGCCGGTATCGACCGGCGCCGCCGCCGGTTCCACCTGTTCGGCCAGGTTGCTCATCGGGTTGGTCATTTTCGCTTGCGCCCTCGCAAAGTCCCCAGCGCCAGGCCGGCGCCCTATCGGTTGATGCCTAGAACAGCGGCTGCAGGTCGCCGGTGCCGTTTTCGCGCCAGTCGTCGATTACGGTCGTGCGCCGCGTCGAGTCGATTTCCGATTCGGCGCGCGGGCCGAGAATGTCACGTGGTTCGGCGATCATGGCGGCGAGGTTCTGCTGCGTGGCGCAGCCGAAGTTGTAGTAGTTCTGGTTTTCGGAAGTTTCCGCGACGTCCTCGTTCCACTGTCCGCACGCGGTCGTGATCTGCGCGGCAAGCGAGCCGTACACGAGCCGCAGCGGTGGCGCCTCCTGGCCGCCAGCCTGGAAATGGTAGGCGTCGATCTGCGATTCCGGAATGCCGTTCTGCTTCAAGACTGCCGCGGCATGCGCCGCCAGCCGCCTGGCTGCAGCTTCGTTGCGGCTGCCGGCCGGAATCATGATGGCAATGCCGTTAGCGCCGGCGCGCTTGTAACGGCTGGCAAGCTGGCGCACGACCTCGATGTCGCGCCTCGTCAGTCGTTTGGCGTTCAGCGGGGCGAGGACATCCTCAAAGGTTTCGCTCTGCGCCACAACGATCGGATGGCGGTTGCGATAGTCGTCCGGGACCGAACCGACGATGACATGGTCGCGGCTGTAACTGGCGCACCCGGCCGTCACCCCGCTAACCGCAAGCAACGCCGCCGTCAGCCAGATACCGGGCCTGGCGCCCGCCCTTGCCGTTCCGGCTTTTCTTGTGGTGAACATTACGTACACTCCCATTGCTCGCCGGCGCCTAGCGCAGAATGAAACCCGGGTTTCCGTGATAGCGGCCCGGTGGCAAATTGCCCTCGACCGTGCCGAAGACCCGGTTGACACGGCCAAGAAAAATGCTGGCGCCATCGGCGGCTGCATTGAAGTTGTCGTCGGGCCGGGCCAGCTTCTGGCGCGCCACCGGGCGGACCAGATACGGCGTGACGATGATGACCAGTTCGGTCTCATAGCGCTCGAATTCGCGGCTGCGGAACAGCGTGCCGAGGATCGGTATCTTGCGAAGCCCCGGGAAGCCGGATGACACTTGCCGGACATCGTCCTTCAAGAGGCCGGCAATGACCATCGAGCCACCGGAAGGCAGTTCGACCGTGGTTTCAGCTTCGCGGCGGCGGACCCCCGGCACCGCCGCGGACGGCACTCCGCCGCGCGGAATGTAATAGGCGCCTTCGGCTGTCGGCTCGGAAACCTCGGTGCGGATCTTCAGCGAAATCCGGCCTGGCGACAGCACGACCGGCGTAAATTGCAGCCCGACGCCGTACTCCACCTGTCGGAAATTGTAGCTAACGCCCTCGTCGCTTTCATCCTTGCCGTCGGAGACACTGTATTCGCCGCCGACCTTGAACGACGCCGGCTCGCCGGATATCGCCGTCAATGTCGGCTCCGCCAGGGTCCGCATCACGCCGGTGGTTTCGAGCGCGTGTAGAATCGCGCTGATCGAATTGGAGCCATGCGACCAGGAACCGCCAAGACGCGAATTCGAGTTGTTCTTGTTGAGCGTGAACGGATTGTCGCCGAACAGGTTGAAGGTCGCGCCACCGATGGCCGCTACCGCATCGAGATTGATGCCGAGCTGCTTGACGACGGTGCGCTGGATTTCGGCGATGGTGACCTTCAGATGGACCTGGTCCTCACCTTCGATCTGCAGGAGATTGACGATCGCGCTCTGCTGGCGCTGTTCGTCATCGCCGAACACGATGGTCGTGCCGGAACCGCCCGTCACCGCGCTATTGTTGGAGAAATTGTTGGTCGTCGCCTCGCCGCCGGTGACAAAAATGCGGGCAAGTTCGACCGCGCGCGCGGAGGCCTGCGGCGTCGGCACCGTGCCCGTGAGCACGACGTTGTCGTTGATCATTTCGACCTCGACATTCGAGCCGGGCACGTACTTTTCGATGTAGCCCTTGAGCCCCGTGATATCGCGTTCGATGACCAGATCGACGCTCATCAATTGCTGGCCAGCGCTGTCGAAGATGAACACATTGGTCTCGCCGACCTGTTTGGCGAAGACATAGATCCGGCGCGACGTCCGCGTGATCGCATCGGCGACATCGGGATTGGCGACCAGAATGTCGTGGGCGTCGCCCGGTAGGTCGATGACAATTGACTTGTTCAGCCCGATCTTGATGCGCTTGGTGGTGCCGATCGCGGCAGCGTTCAGCCGCATTACGCTTTCTGCCGCTTCGGCAGACCCGGCCGCTATCGGCGTGGCCGTACCGATGCCGATGACGGCAATTGTCGCCAGCGCTGTCAGGGATATCCGGCCGAGTGCGCAAGACATGGATTTTGTTGTGGCGTTTTGCATCCGCTCTCTCACTGTCCGCTCAATTCGCTGCTGGTTCGCACGTCCTTGACCGCGCCGTATCGGATCACGCGAACGGTGCCCGCGCCGCGTTCGCCATTCAGCAGGTGGTAGGCCGCCTTCGTCTGGTCGGTTTTGCTGTCCTCGACCGAGCGCAGGGAAAGGGACAGGCGCTCGGCCATTTGCTGGGCCACGGTCAGCACTTCGGCTTCGCGCGGCGTCAGTTGCAATGTTGCCGTCTGGCCAACGACGACCGCCTCGCCGTCCTTCTCCTCGACGGTCTGGTCGATTGCGAGAACGCGTATGTTCTCCAGGATGGTCTCGGTCACATATTCGTCGCCGTCGTCGCCCTTGGCGCGGTAGGTCATAATCACGTCGACGCGGTCGTTGGGCAGGATGAAACCGCCGGCGCTGGTTGCCGTCGAGATCGTCGTGGCGATGGCGCGCTGGCCGGCGGGCAGGATCGCCGACATGTATCCGCGTTCCGACTTGACCAGCTTGGTTTCGCGGATCGGCTCGCCTTCGAAGATCGCCGCCCTCGCGATGGCGCTTCCCATTTCGACCAGGGCATCCGGCTTGTCGGAGCGCCGAATGAAGCCGCGGCCGATCGCGTCGGCGGGCCATGCCTGCCAACGCAATGCGCCGCCCTTCAGATTGCCGCCCATGGTGATGTCCTTGGCGGCGACCAGAACCTCGGCGAGCTCAACGGTGGGGCCGGATTGGACTTCCAGGACCTCAGGTTCGCGGTTGACGAGGCGCAGTGCCAAATACGCGGCGCCGCCCGCAGCCACCAAGGCGGTGCCCATGACAATCAACCTTGCAGCTTTCATGTTCCCTGCTCCGACAAACGCAAACCGCTTTCGAAGCATCTTGGGCTGGCAATGGTGTAATTATGGTTAACGGACTGCTTCGTCTTCTAGTTAACGAAAACTGAAACGTGACGCTGGTCCGATGTCGATTCTTCGAGCCGGGAAATTCGCAGAAAAATCGAAACGCAGGCGAATCAGCCGAACGGATTGACCGTCAATACCAAGTGACGCATCCAGGGCGTCTCGGGATAGACCATGATCGCAGCCGCGGCGAGCGCAATGCCGTAGGGAATGCCTTCATCGGCGCGATAGAGGCGCGCAATCCAGCCAACGCCGGCGATTCGGTCGGGGAGCGGCACGGACCGGATTTTCAGAATCAGAAGCGTCAGGACGCCGCCGAAAAACGCCGCGACGACGAGATACTCGAAGCACTGTTCCCAACCGAGCCAGAGCGCCGTGGACGCGGCAAGTTTGGCGTCGCCGCCGCCGATGGCGCCGAATGAAAACAGGATGAACCCGCAAGCGAGCACAATCGCGAACATCGCCCAGTGCCAGCCGATCGCTGAAGCCGGCATGCCGATGAGGAATGCGAAGACCATGAAGCCGGCGATCAGCGCGAGCGAGACCTTGTTGGAGATCGTCATCGAGACGAGGTCCGACGCGCCGGCGAAAATCATGAAAAAAGGAAAAAACAGCGCCAGTCCGTATTCCAGCATTTCGCGGGCCTCCGCAGCATGTCGCCACGCAGATTAGGACATCCTGTTTCAGTTTCGGTTAACGCGCAGGCGAGCCCGGCGCCGAAGCAGTCTTCCCGCAATGACGAAGCCGCCCGCCGAAGCGGGCGGCCCCCAGCGCAATTGCTTGCGCGCGAAGCTCTTACAGCTTGTCCTTGATCGTGGTGAACGTGGTGTTGACGCCGGTACCGACCGCCGTGGCGCCGCCGATAATGGCGACGGAAATCAGGGCCGCAATCAGGCCATACTCGATGGCGGTTGCGCCGGATTCGTTCTTCAGAAAACGGGAAATAAGTTTCATGGGTTTGCTCCTTGCTACACTTGACTTGGTGTTCTTGTTGCGTGAACCGGCCGATCCGGCGTCACGTGAGCCAAACTAGCGGGCGGGGTTTGAAAATTCCTTAAGTCGCAGCTTTGCCGAACCGCGAACGGAATAGCGAAAATTCGACGAAAATCGCCGGTTTTGCGCCCGCTCGCTCGGTTCACCGTGCCGCCGCGCGGCCCCAGCGGATTTTCATATTCCGCTGATATTCCTCGCCTATTTCACGAAATGGCGGCTTGGCCGGGATTTCAAGAACAGCGCGAGTCCTTAGCCAAAACAAGAAAGGACCGGACGCGGCGGCGGGAAATTTCGCCGCGCCGATTTACCATTCCTTCACCAAAAGCGTCGAATGTGCCGGAAGCCATTTCGCAAAACGCGGAGATCGACCCATGCGCTCGATTCTACTTGCCTTCGGCCTTGCGTTCGGCGCTCTGTTGATGCTGCCGACATTGTCGGCGGCCGCCGAAGAAAATGCAGCGCCTGCCGAAAAGAGCGGTGAAGCCTTGGTTATTACCGTCGATCGCGCCAAGGTATTCAGAGTGACCCGCCCGGCGGCGACCGTCATCATCGGAAATCCGGCGATCGCGGACGCGACCATCGAGGATGAACAGACCCTGGTGCTGACCGGCCGCTCGTTCGGCGTTACCAACTTGATCGTCCTCGACGCCAAAGGCGATCCGATCGTCGACGAAACCCTGGTGGTCCGCGGCCATGAAACGAATACGGTGCGGATCTATCGCCGTTCCGAGCGCGAAACCATGGCTTGCGCTCCGGTCTGCGAACCGACGCTGACCATCGGCGACAACAACGCTGCATTCACCTTTGCATCCGAACAGATCAAGACGCGCAACGCGCTGTCGGATGAGACCAGCGCGAAGTAGCGGCCTAGCGACCGTTTCCCGCCCGGGCAAATGACGAACCGGCAGCGGTTAACGACAAATTGCCCGATTTCGCGCAATTGCTTGCGAGCCGCATACGAGGCCGAAACCCGCTTCTGATAGCCATTGCCCGAGGCTAAATCCAAGCTCGGGTGAATGAAATGCGTTTTCGCGCCTGTCCCGCAACCGGGAAGCAAAGAGAAAAGCGCGCGGGCTTGCTGCGCTTCGCGCCGAGGATCGTGCGCCGATTCACGAGGAACCGGGACGGTTCGACGGCGGTCGAGTTCGCGATCCTGTCCTTTCCATTCTTCCTGCTGCTGTTCGGCATCATCGAGTGCTCGCTATTGTTCTTTGCGGGACAAATGCTCGAAAGCTCCGTGGATGAAGTCGGCCGCAAGATCCGCACCGGCCAGCTCAACAACACGATGACTGAACAGCAGTTCAAGGATGAAATCTGCGACGCGACCTCGCTATTGTTCACCTGCACCGATGTCAAGGTTGACCTGAAGGTCGCGGCAACGTTCGACCAGTTGCAGGATCCACCGACGCCGCAGGACGGCGAAGTGGACACATCCGCATATTCGTTCACGGCGCCCTGTCCCGAGCAGATCGCGATGATCACCGTGACCTATGAATGGCCGATCTTCACCAACTATGTTGCCGCGCACGTCTCCGAACTGAACAGCGGCAATGCGCTGCTGAACGCCATGGCCGTCTTTCGGACCGAGCCGTACCCGGCGCAAGGCGGCGGTTGCTAGAGGGTGAACTCGCCAAAGCAAACCTAACGTTTCCAAGGAATTTCCGGATATTTCCGGACTGGGGGCCGTACATGAACCTGCTGCAAAGAACCAAACTCGAAATACAATGGGCCGCGTTTCATGCAGCCGAATCCGCTCGCAGGTTTGCCCGCGCAAAACGCGGCGTCGCCGCGGTGGAGTTCGCGTTCATCGCGCCGATCATGATCCTGCTGTTCGTCGGCACGATCGAGCTTTCGGCCGGCGTGGCGACCAACCGGAAGCTCTCGCGCACCTCGAGCGCGATCGGCGACCTGATCACGCAAAGCCAGCAACTGACCTGCAACGACGTCGAGAGCATCATGGATGTCTCGAGCAAGATCATGTTCCCCTACAAGGACCCGATGGTGATCGTCGTTTCGGTCGTTTCGATCGACGGCGGTCAGGCGAAGGTAACGGACAGCATGTCGCGCCCCACCGGCAACGAGAAAGCGATCGGCTCGCTC
>Ga0214472_10001342_pt1 | contig 27815 bp, 31 predicted proteins | sample RVTome_6_FD_207662 | JGI IMG/M metagenome (GOLD analysis project Ga0214472, IMG submission 207662) | Soil microbial communities from uranium-contaminated site in the Upper Colorado River Basin, Wyoming, United States - RVT140D175 | ecosystem: Environmental > Terrestrial > Soil > Contaminated >...
TCCTGATGGCGCCGTATCTGGTCACGATCATCGTGGTCGCCGGGGTGGTGGGCGCAGCCCGACCACCGGCCGCCGACGGTCAGCCCTACGTCAAGGAGTAAGCGGCTCTCAAGGCGTCGTCGTCGTCGTTGTTTCCCCAACCGTGGTCGTGGGGGTGGACTCGGTGGTCGACTCGGTGGTCGACGTAGTGGCGGGGCGCCCGATCACCTGGATTTCCTGGATCGCCATCTCGGTGAAGCGGTTGTCGTCGACCACTTCTGCGGGGTAATCGCTCTGGATCGTGATCTCGAGCCAGTTGGTGTCGATGGCGGCGTAAGGGATGGTTTGAAGACCGGGCTCGTCTTCCAGTTGGAGTGGTGTCGCTTGTAGCGAGTCTTGGGCATTGATGATGATGCCTCGGGCCCGGTAGTTGCGCTTGAACTGGACCGGGTCGTCGAGATTGACCCAGTCGATGCGCTGGATGACCATCGCCTGGTTGAAGACCAAGCGGATGGTGATCATCTCGCCATCGGGTACCTCTTCGTAGTTGAACTGATACTCGGCCTCGGTGCCCGAGATCAGGTTGGTGCAGACAAGAGCTCCGATTCCCTCGCGACTGCATTCGGCCTGGAGGATGTCGAGCGGTCCCGGTTCCTGGAGCGAAGTGGTTGTGGTGTCTTCAACCGCGACGGTGGATTCTGTGGTGCCTCCGTTGCCGTTGAAGATGTTGAAGAGCAAGGCGATCACGACAACCGCGAAGAGAAGGCCGCTGATGGCGAGAGCGGCTCGGACCCCAGCAGTTGCCTGAACCGCCGGGCGCGGGGCGGTCGGCAGCGGTCCCTGGCTGAGCCGGGCGCCGCACTCCTGACAATGACGGTTGTTGGCCGGATTGACCGCCCCACAGGAGGGGCAAGTCGTCTCGGGGCTGTTCTGTGACTTGCGGGTGGAACGCTCGACGGGCGGTGGGGGCGCCCCCAGCTCGAACTCCTCGTAGTTGCCGTCGGAGTTCACCGAGATCACGTTGTCCCCACGGGAGGCGGGTCCCTCGATCAGCGGATCGATGAAGGAGCCGCAGTTCGGGCAAAACTGTTCATCGGCCGCAACGGTCGCGCCGCACTGATCACATTTACGTGAGACCACATCCCTCCTTCCCAGTTATTGTGCCACGGCATGTTTGTGTGGGCGATCAGAAGTTATGAGCCCTGGACGATGGCCTCCCTACTGGCCTCGTTCCTCCTAATAGCCGTGGTGGTGGGGGTATTGATTCTCGCCGTTCAGCGGCGTAATCGTTAACCGGAAGCAGTGGTTGTGATGGCTTTTCGATGTGGCAATTGTGGGCATGCTTCGGCCAAATGGATGGGCTTTTGCCCGCAATGCGGGATCAGCGAGCCCCTGGTCGAGGAGGCCGGCTCCGCTCGAGGCGCCTCGAGGCCGGCCGAAGCGATCGGGCTCGGGTCGGCGTCGAATCGTACGTTCGAGCGCCAACCGACCGGATGGGGGGAGATCGACCGGGTTCTCGGCGGCGGGATCGTGGCCGGCTCGGTTCTCCTGCTCGGTGGCGAGCCCGGTGTCGGCAAGTCCACGCTTCTCCTTCAGGTGGCCGGCTCGTTGGCGAGCTCGGGGGAGTCGATCGTGGTCGCCAGTGCCGAGGAGTCGGCCGACCAGGTGGCGCTGCGAGCGAGTCGGCTCGGCATCTCCGACGACACCATCAGTCTCGTTTCCGACGACGACGTCGATGCGATCGTGGCCCTGGCCCAGCGTGACCGTCCCCGGCTTCTGATCGTGGACTCGGTCCAGACGGTGGGGGTGTCCGAGATCGGATCGGCCCCAGGTGGTGTCGCCCAGGTCAGGGAGAGCGCGAGCCGGCTGGTCCGGCTGGCCAAGACCACCGGTATCGCGGTGGTCCTGGTGGGGCATGTGACCAAGGACGGCGGGCTGGCCGGGCCCAAGATGCTGGAGCACATGGTCGATGTGGTGCTCTATCTGGAGGGCGATCCCGATCGTGGGCTCAGGGTCCTGCGCAGCGTCAAGAATCGGTTCGGGGCCACCCATGTCTCCGGGATGTTCGACATGCGATCGGAGGGGCTGATCGAGGTCGACGACCCTTCGAAGGTGTTCCTCGACGGGTGGGAGCCCGAAGTTCCCGGCACGGTGATCTATCCCGCCGTGGAGGGGAGGAGGTCGATCCTGGTCGAAGTGCAGGCGCTGGTGTCGAAGACCAAGCAACCTCAACCAAGACGGTCGATACGCGGTCTCGACCCGACCCGCGTCAACCAGGTCCTGGCGGTTCTCGATCGGCATAGCGCGGTGAAGCTGCACAACAAAGAGGTGTATGTCAACGTGGTGGGCGGCTGGCGTCTCGACGAGCCGGGTTGTGACCTGGCGATCGCCCTTGCTGTGGCATCTTCGTATTCGAATCACCCGCTGGGTCGGCTGGCCGCCTGGGGTGAGATCGGGTTGGCCGGCGAAGTCCGGTCGATCCCGATGGAGACCCGGAGACTGGAGGAATTGGATCGTATGGGTCTGGAGAGACGTATCGCCCCGCTTGGCGGCCAGGCGATGCGCCTCCGTCACGCCCTGGACCAAGCCGGGCTGGGCAGTCACCCGTGACGGCAAATCATGCGCTGACGACGGGGCGGCGAAACGCCTGCGTGATGTAGCCTGTCGGTGTGGGTGGTCCTTCGATTACAGAGACGCTCGAGCGCCTGGCGCCGGGCACTCCCATGAGGAGAGCGCTGGAGCGCATCATCCAGCAAGGCAAGGGCGGGCTCGTCGTTCTCGGTGACGGGTCGAAGGTGGCTGAGGCCAGCTCCGGCGGGTTTTCATTGCAGGGGGCGATCTTCACCCCGGCCCGGCTCGCCGAGCTGTCGAAGATGGATGGAGGAGTCATCCTCGACGACGCCTGGGCAAATATCACCGAGGCGGCGGTCCATTTCATCCCGGACGGCTTGATCCCCACTGACGAGACCGGGGCGCGCCATCGTACGGCAGAGCGGATGGCAGCCCAGACCGGTAAACCCGTGGTTGCGGTCAGCGAAGGGCGCAAGGTGGCGACCCTATTCCACGAAGGCCAGAAGATCGAGCTGGCCTCGCCGACCGAAGTCTCCGCCCACGTGAACCAGGAGTTGCAGAGCCTCGACCGTCTGCGCAGCCGTCTCGACGACGCCGAGGCCAAACTGACCCGTCTCGAGGTGGCCGGGATCTCGACTTACCGCTCGGCGGTGACGGTCCTGCAACGTGCCGAGCTGGTCGAGCGTGTCGGCCGTCTGGTCGAAGCCCGGACCCTGACCATGGGTGACGGTGGCCAGATCGTCTACCTCCAACTGAACGATCTCCTCTCCGGAGTCGAGCTCACCAAGCGCAACGTGTTGCGTGACTATGTCAAGCCACTCCGGGCCAACACCGTGAGCCGAGCCCTGGAGCGACTGACCGAGCTGCAGGGGCAGGACCTCGAGGATCCGGGTCGGGTCGGCAAAGAGGTGGGCTTTCCCGATCTCGACGATCTTGCCGACCCCCGTGGCTTCCGTCTTCTCTCCCAGGTGGGGCGTCTTCCCGACCCGGTTCGTGATGACATCATCAAGCACTTCGGGTCGCAGGCACGGCTGCTCCATGCGACTCAAGGCGAGATGATCGAGGTCGAGGGAGTCGGTGAGGCCAGGGCCGGCCAGCTCCGCGCCTACTTCGATCGACTGCTGAGCACGGTCCACGAGTGGGAGCCCGTATTCGATTGAGGATCGAGCGCCGGTACACTCCGCTCCTCATATGGCTTCAGTTGCTTCGAGATATTCGGTAGGGGACAAGGTGGTTCACCCACAACACGGGGCGGCCACCATCCAAAAAAAGGTCAAGCAAGCTTTCGGCGGTAAGAAGCAGGACTACTTCGTTCTCGACATCGCCACCGAGCAGCTCACGGTGATGGTGCCCCTGGACAAGGTGGAGGACCTGATCCGTCCGGTCATCTCCAAGACCAAGTCGCGTGATGTCCTCAAATCCCTCAAGGGCGAGCCAGAAGAGGCCGGCTCCAACTGGAGTCGCTGGTACAAGGTCCTGAACGAGAAGATGACCTCGGGTGACATCTTCCAGGTTGCCGAGGTGGTCCGCGATCTCTCGTTTGCCCAGCAAACCAAGGGGATCAGCCCGGCCTTGAAGAGGATGCTGTCCAAGGCTCGCCTCACCCTCAGCTCGGAGCTTGCTTTCAGCCTGGAGATCGACGAGGACGAGGCGATCAAGAAACTCGATCGGGCGTTGCCCAAGGTCGATTCGGACGAAGAGTGAGCTCGCAGGGGTCGCCTGCTGGCACCAGGGTGGGCTGGGGGTTCGACGCCCATCCTTTCGACGGGAGTCCTCCTCTGGTCTTAGGCGGTGTTGTCGTCTCCGAATCCGTCGGGGTGAGTGCCACTTCGGATGGCGATGTGTTGGCCCATGCCGTTATCGACGCGGTTCTGGGGGCGTGCGTGCTCTCCGACATTGGAGATCACTACCCATCGAGCGACCCGGCGCTGGTCGGCGCCGACTCTCTTTCCTTGCTCACCAGGACCGCCACGATGGCCCTCGAAGCCGGCTGGCAGGTCGCTCACGTCGACGCAACCATCGCGGTGGAGAGCATCCGGATCGCACCGTATCGTGATGAGATCCGAACCAAACTCGCTGCTTCGCTCGGCATCGATGTCGACTCGGTGTCGGTCAAGGCGACCACCACCGACGGGCTCGGGTTCATCGGCCGGAGTGAAGGACTCGCTGCGGTGGCTGTGGTCACGGTCACCGCCCTGCCGTAACATTTGCTGATGCTCCGTCTCAACAGCACGCTGCACCGCGCCGTTGTCCCTTTCCAGCCGAGGGACCAGGGCAAGGTGTCGATGTACGTGTGCGGCCCGACGGTCCAGGGGGCGCCACATGTCGGCCACGGGAGATCCGCCGTCGCATTCGACGTGATACGCCGTTACCTCGCATGGCGTGGGTACGACGTGACCTATGTCCGCAACATCACAGACATCGAGGACAAGATCATCGCGGCCGCGGCCGAAAGCGGGCAGAGTGTAGAGTCATTGGCTGAGATCATGACTGCCCGATTCACCTCGGGCTATGACGCTCTCGGCGTGCTCACCCCCGACTTGGAGCCGAAGGCAACCGAGCACATTCCCGAGATCATCGAGATGATCCGGGTCTTGATCGATCGTGGTCTTGCCTACTCCTCCGACGGAGATGTGTATTTCTCGGTCCGTGCTTTCGAGGGTTATGGCAGGCTCTCGGGCCGCAACCCCGACGAGCTGCGCTCCGGTTATCGCATCGAATTGGGAGAGTCCAAACACGATCCCCTCGACTTCGCATTGTGGAAGGCGGCGAAACCCGGCGAGCCATGGTGGGACGCGCCCTGGGGACCGGGCCGGCCCGGCTGGCATATCGAGTGCTCGGCCATGGCAGGCAAATACCTGGGTGAGGCCTTCGACATCCACGGCGGCGGATCCGACCTCGTCTTTCCCCACCACGAGAATGAGATCGCTCAGAGCGAGGGGGCGAGTGGCAACACCTTTGCCCGATACTGGCTGCACAACGGGATGGTCAACCTCGGCGGGGAGAAGATGGCCAAGTCGACGGGGAATATGGTGGACCTGGCCTCCATAACCGAGAAGCACGGTGGCCGGGCGTTGCGTCTCCTCTTTCTCCGGGCGCATTATCGGTCGCCCATCGAGTACAAGGAGGACCTGCTCGTCGAGGCCGAGGAATCCCTCGACCGACTGAGCCGATTCAGAGATCGGGCCCGCCCGGGGGATCCTGACCCGGCAGCCGTCGAGAGATTCACCGAAGTCATGGACGACGACTTCGGGACACCGCAGGCGGTGTCTTTGCTGTTCGATCTGGTCCGTGACGGCAATCGGATTCTGGACGATGACGGGGATGCCTCTCCGATTGCGGGCGCCGTTGAGATCATCGTTGAGGTCCTGGGTCTGGACGACGCATCGGTGCCGGCCCGGTCGGAGCTCGACCTAGCCGAACTTCAGCATCGGTTCGGTGTCGATGGCGACGCCGGTGAAGTGGTCGACCGGCTTGTAGAGCTGCGAAACCAGGCTCGGGAGGAGCGCAGATACGCCGACGCCGACGACATCAGGGATGGTTTGGAGCGGGCCGGTGTGATACTGGAGGACGGTCCCGATGGCACCCGCTGGCTTCGGAGGTAGGGTCGAAGGGGTGCACGCTGTGGCGGCGGCGGCAGCCGCCGGTCGAGTGCGCCGGTTGTGGGTCGAAGAGGGGCGGCTCGTCAGGTCAGAAGTCCGGTCGATCGTGAACCGGGTCGGCGAGGAGAGCGTTTCGGTGGTGGCCGATGTGCGCTCGATGGCGGAGACCGAGGCGCCACAAGGATTGGTGGCCGATTGCACTCCGATCACCCCGTTCCCCCTCGAGCAGCTTTCCGGGGAGGGTGCGGCGATCATTGTCCTCGACCATGTCGAAGACCCCCACAATGTGGGGGCGATCGCACGCAGCGCGGCAGCGGCAGGCATGACCGGGATGGTGATGTCGTCCCGAAGACAGGCGCCCTTGACCGCCTCGGCGTTCAAGGCGGCGGTTGGCGCTCTGGAGACGATGCCGGTGGCGATCGTCGGCTCGGTCCCCGAAGCCTTGAGCCGGCTCAAGCAGCTTGGCACCTGGGTGGTCGGTCTCGATCAGTCCGCTGACTCGTCCTTGTTCGGCTTGCAACTGTTCACCGAGCCGGTTGCTGTTGTCGTGGGCGGGGAGGGTGCGGGGCTCAGCGTGTTGGCCGCAAAGAGATGCGACGTGGTGGCTTCGATCCCGATGGCAGGCGGGACCGAGAGCCTCAACGCCTCGGTTTCGGCTGCACTTGCGTGCTTTGAGATAATGAGGGTTCGACGCGAGTCGTCGACCACGCCGGGTTAGCTCAGTTGGTAGAGCAGCTGTCTTGTAAACAGCAGGTCATCGGTTCGATTCCGGTACCCGGCTCCAGCACAATCAATCAGGGTCGGCGTCGTAGCGCTGGTTCGGGGAGGTACGCCCACGCTCAAGAGGTACGGGAGCTCATGCCCGACCCGAACGTCTGATCGAGGACCTACCGCAGTCAGTTCATGTCCACCGACCTCAACCACGAGGTCATAGCGACCAGTCCGCCTCAGCGATAGAGCTGCGGCCAGTCAGATACCCACCATCGGTTGCGGTCTCGGATATGGGCGACGAGTGCCACGAGTCCTTTCAGGGGCTCCACCCGGCGGGGTACGGTTCCATACATGATCGACCTACCTCCCAGCGGCAGCCGCGGTGCCGAGTTCCCCAAAGCTCTTCGCCCGCTCATGAAGGCCATGGGGTGGGTGGGAAGTCTCATGTTCCGCTTGGGAGCAAAGATCCAGGGACGACCCCTTCTCCGCCTGACCACGAAAGGAGCCAAGTCAGGAAAGCGCCGGGAGACGGTGCTCGCCTGGTTCGCTGATGGAGACCGAGACGATTCGCGGTTCGTGGTTGCTTCAAACGGTGGATCCGCCCGTCACCCAGCATGGGCCTTCAACCTTGTCAAGAACCCGGGCGACGCCGTCGTCGATGTCGGTGATGGAGAATTCCCGGTCGACGCAGAGTTGCTTACCGGGGCCGAGCGCGATTCTGTTTGGAGTCAGGTCGTGGAACTTGCTCCAGGCTATGGCCGCTACCTCGAACAGACCGACCGCGAAATGCCGATCTTCAGATTGAGCCGACGTCCGCAGCGCGGCTGAGTTGGAACACGAGCTGGGAGGGACCCAGACGCTCTCGAACTGGCACTGCTTGTGAGGAACCGCCCCTCCCTGAGAGCTGTCAATAGTGTGATGAGGACCGTGCGATTGGCTGTCGTCGTGGCTATGGCGTTGCTCCTCTCCTCATGCGCATTCACAGATCCGGTTCAGGGCCAGGGCCGCGATTGTCATGAGATGTTGGGGGTGTACCCACCTGAGACGATTGTCATCGAAGGACTTCGGCCGGTCGACGTCCCCTACACAAGCTGGTCGTGTCTCGGGTACGACAGCGACACATTCACAGCGCAGCTACCGACACTGCCCAGCGCAGCCAACGGAGAAGTGACCATCAAAGTCGAGTTCCGAGATGACCCTGTCTTTGAGATCAGAGCCGAAACCGAGAGGGAGCGAATCATTCTCGACGGGGAGATCGACGGCGAATCGGTCACATTCCGACTTCCGGAAGCTACCGAGATTCTATGGGTGCGCTTGTGCACGAGTGACTGGCGGTGCGCCAACTACCAGGCGAGAGTCGAGCAATAGAACCGATCCACGAAGTGCCGATGCGGTGTTTGCTCTCGTGGGCATGACCGGGCGTAGAGCGGGCGATATGTGTCAGGCCCAGACCTGGCGATCGCCTTGACCAGCCGTGATTTCGCCGTACTCGACGCCTCGTCGGAGCCGCTTCTTCCGGTACGGGAGAAAGACAACGATCGCTTGGCCTTCTTGGTGCTCGACCTCGACTCTTGCAGCGTCTGAATCGGAGAGACGGACATCTGAGACAACAGCGGCTGCCCGCATCGTGTCTCGTTCCGCTCGGAGGCCCTCGACGAGAACCTGCAGTACGGCGGCGCTGCTCGGCTGCTCGCCCTCACCAGGGTCGCCGGCCACGAGCTTCGTTTCGCCGGATGAGGTGATCGCAGACGCGTATGGAATGAACTCACCGTGCTTATCCAGCATCTCCTGGGCAAACGGCAGACAAGCCTCCAGTAGTCCATCGAGGTCGTCTTGCACCTGCTTAGACGCTGAGTCCCTCCACGAGGTCACGGGCTGCAGCCTACCTCTGGGCTCGCTAATCCATCCCCACGAGTCTCTGGCCCATCGCCACTCGCCGGCGAGGTTGTTTGCCCGCCGTTAGATGCTTCGATCTGTTGCTGTCGAAGGTTCGTCGGCTGATTCGGCGTCGGGAGAAACCCTGATTGCACTTTTATGCCTCCGAGGGAGAATCGAGTCCGTGTTGAAGTCCATGACAAGGAATCCAGCGGTAGGCGTATTTGGCAGCGATCTACATCTATTTCACGCTGGAATTCCTGTCTATCAACACCGGCGACCCGAACGGCGGAGAAGGATTCGCCCAGCGTTGGCTCATAGCCATCCTGATAGTCAACATCGTCATGCTGCTCATCTGCGCGGTCAGGTTCGTCAGAGCCACCGAGGATCGTCCATTCACGGGCTACTTCCGCCCGCTCGCCGAAACTGTGGTCTTCTCGATCTTGGTGGTTCCGTACTTCTTCGGTGTGTACTGGATCTCTTTCATGTTCCTCTGGGAATTCTGACCGAGAGTCCTGGCCACCTAGAGCACCGGGACCGTTGAACGGCAAGGACGCTGCCGAGGCCGAGGTGTGCCGAATTCGCGTACAACACGGTGTGGATCCGGCAGCGAATCGGACCGATAAAGGGAATGCACGATGACCGGTGAGATCCATCCACCAAACAAGCTGACTCGATTCCAGTACGCGGCGCCCCACATAGGTGCGCTACTTGCGTTCGTACCTGCGTTGATAGGTGGCGGTGTCTTGGGCCTGGGATACTTCCACCCCATTGTCGGGATCGTGGCTTCAGTCCTTGTGGCTGGGTGTTCCTTCCTGGGTGCGAAAGGCGTTATGGCTTTGCAGGGCCGGTCTGGTGATTGGAGAGGACCAACTCTCTATCCATACGTGTGGTGGGGAGGCGCCGCCCTGTTGTGTTTTCTCGTAGGGACTTTGGTCCTTTTCGTCGTTTATCCCGGAGTGGCTGCGTCCAATGAGGAGTGGGCTGCAGTGAGTGATTGGCAAACTGCAGCCGGCGTCCTCCAACTAGCAGGATGGGCCATCGTCTTCTTCGTGCCGCTGCTGAGGTTCACCATGTGGCTGATAAGGCCGCCGCTTTCAGCTATGTGACAGCGCTGGAGCTTCAAGCTCCGAACGGCACGCAGACGTGCTGGTAGGCGCTATCAGGCACCCTTCGGATCACGTGCATATTTAGTGATCTGACTCAAGAGAGCCGACCTCGCGAGGTTGGAGAGGCTCAGGCTCGGGGGAGATGCGAAGATTGGGGCCCGTCTGTACGGCTAGTCGAGGAGGAGGCATCGTGGAGCAGCCTCGCGTTCATGTGTCGGTCGTTTTGGAGAATTCTGAGGGGTTGCTCATGGTGCAGGAAGGCAAGCGTGATGTGTACGGGATATGGAACCTGCCTGGAGGTCATGTCGAGAGTGGGGAGGGTGTCACTGTCGCGGGCGTTCGCGAGGTTCATGAGGAAACCGGACTCGAGGCGACCTCAACGCCTTGCCTGGTGTTTTCGTCTCCGCAGGGGCAGTCCGGTTTGTGATGCTTGGCACAGTGCTCTCCGGGACAGAGACACCAGGATACGACATCGTTGCCATTCGGAGGTTTCATCCAGCGGAACTCGATGAGTTGAGCGATGACCAACTCGATGCATCTCCAGTGTTGCGAGCTGTATTCGATCGGTTGAAGGCCGGCAATGAGTATCCGTTGGACGTGTTCGCAGAAGGGCTCGGCTAGGGCGTGGTGATAGCTCTCCGAAAGTGCCGGTGGTGCGCATCTCCCGTGATGCTCGTTGTCCATCCAGAACGGATGCTCTGTTGTGGGCAGCCCCATTGGGTAACGTCGAAGATCTCTGGTCGCTAACGATCATGGAGAGTCCCCAATGAAGACGTTCCAAAGTGATACCGGTGCCACATTGCGTTATGGCGACGTTGGCCATGGACGCTGTGTGCTGGTGATCCATGGCGCTTACTCGACACACCACGAGATCGCCTCCGCCTTCGAGCCGATGGTCGGCGCACACAACGCCTATCGCCGGCTCTACCCCGACCTCCCGGGCATGGGAGCGTCACCGCCACACGACTCGATCCAGTCCTCCAGTGATGTCGTCGACCTACTTGACCACTTCGTCGACGAGGTGGTCGGACAGAGTCCGCTGCTGGTGATCGGTCACTCGTACGGCGCTCATCTCGCTCGCGGTCTCGCTGTTCGGCGGCCGCGACAGGTTGCCGGGTTGGCACTGATATGCCCTCTGATGCCCAACGCGATGAACCCCGAACCCCATGCGGTCGTGCAGTCCGATGTAGATCCAGCGGCGTTGCTCGACCCAAGCTACGTCGACGAATACCTCGGATACTTCGTGGTCCACACAGGCGAGACCGTGCAGCGGTTCAACGAGGCGGTCGTCCCCTCGATCGGACGGTTCGACGGTGTCGCCGTTGAACGCATCATGACCGAATGGCGACTCGACCCCGACCCCGACGAAGCGGAATTGGACGCTGCGACCCTAATCGTGACAGGACGACATGACTCCGTGGTGGGCTACCGCGAGCAGGTGGCCCTGATCGATCGTTATCCGAGGGCTAGTTATGTGGTTCTCGCGGACGGTGGCCACGCCCTACCCCACGAGAGACCCGAGGTTCTCACCGCGCTAATCGGCGACTGGCTGGCATCGTCGATGGCGTCCGTCAGCGAAGATGCCAACAGCGCATAACGCGCACCCGCCAACCACGGAATCGGCTGAACCACACGCGCGCTATCCGGTATTAGGCGCTACCGGCCAGCCAGACCGTGGCAGGGTTTGCGCTCGAGGCCCGACCGGCGCGGATGTGGAGCTCCCTTCCTGATGTTGGAGTCGTTCGGCCCATCCCCGGAGGCGTTGAACGAATGGATGCTCGGCCCCCCGATGAGCCGGCCTCCGCAACCACCACCCGGTGCCAGGTTGCAGTTGTCGGTTGGAACGCGGGTCACCGGCCAAATCCTCAACTAAATCCGGGGCTACAAATACGCTCACTGCGATGTTGAGTGACGAGGATCGGATCATTCTCGAGTTTGAGGGGAGTTGGTGGCTCGAGCCCGGTCCCAAGGACCAGGCGATCGAGTTCACATTGGGCATGTCGTCGGCCGCCTACTACGAGCGTCTCATCGCCGTCGTAGGTCTCGCAGAGTCGAGCCTCGTCGACCCTCTCACCGTTGCTCGGATCAAGGCGATGATCCAACCGTCACCGGCCGAGGAGAAGGCAGTGTCGTGACCAGGGGCAAGCACGCTGCCGGCTCGGCCGGCAGGTTTTACCGGGATCTGGCGATGATGGTGATCGGCATCCTGCTGGTAGGCGCTGCCGTGTTCCTGCTTCTCTACCTGTTCGTGAACGACCCCGACCCGGTGGCCGGTGAGTCGACCACCACACCGACCTCGGTCAACACCACGATCACCAGCGTCACTTCGACCATCGTCACCACCACCGAGCCCTCGACAACCTCCTCGACGACTTCGACAACGGTTCCCGTGCGCCCGCCCGAAGAGGTTCGCGTCGTGGTCCTCAACTCGGTGGGCCTTGCGGGAGCGGCAGGTCGCAAGACCCAGGAGTTGGCCGATGCCGGGTATCAGACCCAGCAGGCAGGGGACTTCGATCCCGAACAGGATCCGTCACGAATCTGGTATCGAGACGGTTTCTCTGCCGAGGCCAACGCACTCCTCACCTTTCTTCCCGGCGCGCTGATCGAGTCGATACCCGACCCCGATCTTCAACAGGGCGCTGACGTGGTGCTGGTACTGGGCGCCGGCTACACCGAATGACCCACATGGCCGCCGGCTCGCGCCGCGGCATTCCCAAGGCTTGGATTCTGCCTCTGCTGGGTCTGGTGCTCACCCTTTTGGCTACCTATGCCCGACTGTTGAGCCGGTCAATAGCCATCGACTTCATTGCCTGGTGGCCGGTCTGGGTCATCCTGACAGTGCTCACTGTGCTGGCCAGGGGACGAAGGTTGGGACGGGTCCGTCTCTCTGGAATGGTCCCCATTGTGGTGGTGCTCGCTTTGGTGCTGCTCGTGGCCGGCCACGTTCAAGGATGGGAGGCAATGCCGTCGGCGTCGAACCGGTTGATTGGGCCCGAATCAGGATCGGCATCGAACGTTGCCCTCTCGGCCCGGGTCACCGGCGACCTGGTTGTCGGCTCGGGACAGACCGGGTTCATCTATGCAGTCGACCCGGTTCGTCGGGGTGGCGAGGTCGGGCTGCCGGAGGCCCTGGAACAGGTACAGGGTGAGAACCTGTCCGTCCGTCTCGAACCTGCCACGGACCCCGGTCCCTACACCTTCGCGGGGTGGAGGATCGACCTCGACGGTGGTCCGGTCTGGAATCTCTCCCTCGGTGGGCGGGTTGCGGCCAACCTGACCCAACTTCGTCTGTCGGCATTGCAGGTGGAGGGCACCGGCAACGTCGCCTTGGGCAACGTCACGGAGAGCGTCGTGGTCAATGTCGCCGGCACCTTCGAGATAACGGTGCCTTCACAGGTTCCGGTGCGTGTGGTGGGCAATGCCGTCGTTCCCGGTGACTGGACCGAGAGCACCGGGGGGTTCGCCAGCCCGACACCGGGCAATGGCTGGGTGATATCGGTCGGTGAGGACGCCTCCCTGCGGGTCACCGTCGGTTGACGACCCCTCGTTACACTCCCCGATTGTGCCCTCTGACCGGCTGAGACGCATCGCCCTCATCGTCTGGACCGCCGTCGGAGCGGTGGCTCTCGGCTATGTCCTTCTCATTGTGGCGGGCTCGGTTCGGGTCATCTGGCTCCCGGTGGCATTCGCCGCAGGGCTGGTCTTTCTCCTCGAGCCTGCAGTCAACGGGTTCGCCAGGATGCGAGTGCCGCGCCCGCTGGCGGCCGTGTTGGCACTTGCCGTACTGATCGCCTTCATCCTCGCCGTCGCCGCCCTCGTGTTGCCAACGATCAGAGAGCAGGCGGCTGAGCTCGGCGCCCGTCTCCCCGACCTCTATTTCGCCGGTATCAACTGGGTGCGCGAGGCCGGCGCCAACCTCGGGCTCGATGTCGACGAGTTGCTGAGCCAGCAGGCAATCGAAGAATGGCTGAACGATCCGGCCAACCAGGAGACCGTCCAGAACCTCCTCCTCGGCTTCGGGGCAGGCGCGGGCCAGCTGATCCGTGGTGTGGCCGAGGCGGTGGCGGTTCTCGGGCTGGCGCCGGTCCTTGCTCTCTACATCCTCATCGACCTCGAGCGCTTCAAGGCGAACACTCTCGAGGTGACACCGCCCCGGCACCGCGAGGAGTTCTCCTTCGTGGCCGGTCAGGTGGGTACCGCCCTCGGCTCGTTCGTTCGAGGCCAGCTTCTGGTGTCGGTGATCGTCGGCTTCGCCTCCAGCGTGGGGATGTGGGCGATCGATCTGCCCTTCTGGCTCCTGATCGGGATCATTGCCGGGTTCCTCAACCTCATTCCGTTCATGGGACCGGTGGTTGGTGGAGCACTGGCCGCGTTGGTGGCGTTGTTGAACGGCGACCTCTCCCAGGCGGTTTGGGCAGTGCTGATCATGACTGCGATACAACAGCTCGACAATCACGTGATAACGCCGCTGGTTCAGCGTGCGAGGGTGAATCTGTCACCGCTGGTGATCGTGCTTGCCCTGATCGTCGGTGGATCGGTCGCCGGTCTGCTCGGCGTCCTGGTCGCGGTGCCGATGACCGCAGTGATCCGGATCGTGGTCGGCCATGTGTGGAGGACGAGAATCCTGGGCGAGACCTGGGGTGAGGCGAGTCAGCACATGATCGAATTCACCGAGCCCCCGGAACGGATCGTCGGGATTCGTCGTCGTCACTCGAGCCAGAGCCGGCTGTTCGACACTCAGGAGTTCCCCCCGGTAACCGAAGACGACTCCCTCGAGCGGTGACGGGTTGGGCCTAGACGTCGCCCAAGTATGCGGCCCGCATCTGCGGGTTGGCCAGTAGTCCCTGGGAGGTGTCGTTCAACACGATTCGCCCGGTCTGGAGCACATAACCCCGATCTGCGATGGAGAGGGCCATGCTCGCGTTCTGCTCGACCACGAACACGGTGGTGCCGGCCTGGTTTATCCGCTCGATGATCTCGAAGTTCTGGGCGACCAGCACCGGGGCCAGTCCCATCGACGGCTCGTCCATGAGCAGGACCTTGGGTCGAGCCATGAGGGCCCGGCCCATCGCCACCATCTGCTGCTCGCCACCGGAGAGGGTTCCTGCTTTCTGAGTCAGACGCTCCTTGACCCTGGGGAACATCTCGAAGACTCGATCGAGATCACCGTCGAGACTCTCCCCTTGACGGAGATACGCTCCGATCTCGAGGTTCTCCCGCACCGTCATCCGCTTGAAGAGACGTCGGTTCTCGGGAACCATGGTCAGGCCGTGCCCCACTCGTTTGGCGGTGCTCCACTCGTTCACGTTCTCCCCGTCGAACAACACGGTTCCCGAGGAGGGCTTGACGTAACCGAGCATGGTCTTCAGCGTGGTCGTCTTACCGGACGCGTTGCCACCGAGGAGACACACCATCTCACCGGCGTAGATCTCGATGTCGACGTCTCTGAGGATGTGAGCCGCTCCGTAGTGGGTGTTCACGCCGCGCAGAGAAAGTACTGGCTGGCGGGTCATCCTTCTCGCTCCGCAGGGCGTCCCAGGTAGGCCTCGATCACTTTCTCGTCTGTGGACACATGGTCGTATGAGCCTTCGACAAGCTTCACCCCGTGGTCGAGCACGACCACACGGTCGGAGACGTTTCGCACCACCTGCATGTCGTGCTCGATGAGGATGATGGTGAATCCTCTTTCACTCCGGAGTTGACCGATGAGCTCTGTCAGTTCCACGGTCTCCCTCGGGTTCATGCCCGCCGTCGGCTCGTCGAGGAGGAGCAGCCGCGGCTCCGTTGCCATTGCCCGGGCGATCTCGAGCCGCCGGCGGTTGGCGTAGGAGAGCATCATCGACAGCTGATCGTGGCGATACCCAGCCAGCCTCGTCCCGAAGAAGGACAGAACCTCCTTGGCCTTCTCCTCGATGATCGCCTCCTCCGCACGCTGTCCTGGAGTCTTGAAGATCGCTCCGAGCACCCCGGCCCTGGTGCGGCAGTGCTGGCCAACCATCACGTTCTCCAGAACGGTCATCGCGGGGAACAGACGCACGTTCTGGAATGTCCGTGCCATGCCCAACTGCAGGATCTGGTTGGGGCGGAGCCCGACGACGTTCAGGTCGCCAAAGAGGATGTTGCCCTCGTCTGGTGTCTCCATGCCTGTGATGAGGTTGAAGAATGTCGTTTTGCCGGCCCCGTTGGGACCGATGACGCTGACGATCTCGCCCTCGTCGACATGGATGTCGAGCCCGTTGATAGCCCGAAGTCCGCCAAAGTCCTTGCTTAGGCCATTGATCTCGAGCAACGCCATCAGGTCTTGCCCTCCGGAATCGGTTCGCCCGTCGCGCCCTTCTCCCCATAGATCTCGAGCCAGGCGTCCTGCGCCACTTCTTCTTGGTGCAACTCCTGAGCCCGACGTTTGCTGGGGATGAATCCTTCGGGTCGCTTCAGCATCATCGCGATGAGAAGGACCCCGTAGAAGAGGAACTGGTACTCGGAGAACTCGCGGAGCAGGTTGGGTAGGACGATCAACACGACGGCACCCAGTGCCACGCCGGGAACGCTGCCCATGCCGCCGACGATGATGATCACCAGGATGGTGATGGAGACGACGATGTCGAAGCTGTGGGGGAACACCGATCCGATCTGGGCGCCGTACAGCGATCCACCGAAGCTGGCCAGGATGGCGCCCACCACGAAGGCTGACAGCTTGGCAGTGACGATGTTGACCCCCATGGCCTCGGCGACCGACTCGTCCTCTCGCATCGCCATCCAGGCCCGTCCCCAACGTGAGTTCTGTAACGCAAGGGTGATGTAGGCGGCGACGATCACGAACAGGAAGATCGGGTAGAAGTAGTCCTGTGGGGTGTTGAAGTGGAACGGGCCTAGCTGGAGATCGGGGATGTTTGTGATGCCCTGGGCGCCACCGAAGTAGGGCGAAAGCCACTCCGAGTTGAGCAGAATGCGGGCAATCTCGCCGAAGCCGAGAGTGACGATGGCGAGATAGTCGCCCCTCATCCGGATCACCGGGGTTGCCACCATTATCCCGGCAATGGCAGCGGCCAACACCACGAAGGGGAGGGCGGCGATCAGAGCGAGTTGTGGCGTGAAGGCGGGAGACTGCGGCGAGGTGAAAATGGCGGCGGTGTACGCCCCGACTGCGAAGAATGCGACGTACCCGAGGTCGAGAAGACCGGCGTAACCGACAACGATGTTGAGACCCAGCGCCATCAACAAGAAGATTCCCGCAGTGACCAGGATCTGGCTCACGAAAGGCCCCATCACCTGTGGCACGAAATAGAGGACGATGAGAAGAGCCCCGGTGGCGGCTGTTCTGACCCCGAGCCGCCGCCTTCGAGGCATCGCCGAGACTTGCTGGCGCATGCTGGTGTCTCGACCCGACAGGTACCAGTGAAGGGCGAGGAAGACCACGAAGACGATCACGGCGCCGGTGATCGTGAGGGGACCGCCTCGGCGTGGGTAGAGGCGGGTAGTCAACCAGTCGAGGCTCAAGCCGGTGAAGAGCTGGCCAAACAAGTCGGTCATGAGTGAGAAGATCACCACCCAGGTCAAAGCCGGCAGCAGCGTCTTCTTGGTGCGAGTCGGTAGGGCGTGAATGCCGGCGCCCAGAGCCCCAGCTACCGCCGAGATGGCCGCGATGACCACTACCGCCACCGGGACCGCCAGGTCGAAGGTGAGGATCGACTGGAGGGCAGGCGAGAGCTCGACGAACACGCCACGCAGGTCAAAGACCGACATCAGGATGACAAGGACCCCGATGCACAAGCCTGCCAGCCCGCCGGCAAGGGTGCCGGCTCCGTAGTTGCGGCCACTGACTCTGGCGGGGGCAAACCCCTCGAGGGTCTGAGGCGGCTGGCCGGCCATCCACCCGAAAGCAAGAGCCACGATGTAGAGAAACATCAGACCCAGCGGCAGGATGGGGTCGATGACCATCCGTTCCTGGAAGGTGGCCACGATCCCGGTGGCGGCAACCAGGACCATCGCCGCTCCGCCGGAGAATCCGAGTCGCAGCGCTCGTCGCATGTCAACCGGGGGGGCCGGTCGCAACTCCACCTCGACTACTGCTGGTGGCACCTCGACCTGAGCCATGGTCTAACCCCTCTCCTGAGCGAGACGCTCGCCGAGGATCCCGGTCGGGCGGAAGATCAGGACCATCACCAGCGCAGCGTACGCAACGACATCCTTGAGCTGGCTGAAGGCGGGGATCTCGTAACCGGCAAGAACGAGGCTGGGCCCGACAGACTCGAAGACACCCAGACTGACCCCACCGAGCATCGCCCCGACGATGTTGCCGATGCCCCCCAGGACTGCAGAGGTGAAGGCCTTGATGCCAGGGAGAAACCCGGAGAAGAAGTTGAGGCTGGGGAACACCAAGCCCCAGAGTGCACCAGCGACGCCAGCCATGGCGCCTCCGACGGCAAAGACCCTGACGATGGTGCCGTTCACGTCGATCCCCATCAGTGCTGCGGTCTCGGGATCCTCGGACACGGCCCGCATCGACTTGCCGGTTCGTGTGCGCTCAACGAACAAATAGAGCCCGCCCATCATGGCCAGAGCAGCGACGATCACCACCACTTGGGAACGAAGGATGACAAGCCCGAAGATGTCGAATGTGCCCCGTAGCGGCTCCATGCGTGGGAAGGCTTTGGTGCTCGGGCCAACCAGACCCCTGACCAGGTATTGCAGGGTGAACGAGGCGCCGATCGAAGTGATGAGGGGGATCAATCGCGGCGCCCCGCGCAGTGGTCGGTAGGCGACCCGCTCGACGATCACCGCCACCGACGTCGACGCCACCATCGCTGAGATCAGGACGATGAGTAGTGAGACGACGGGACTGCCCACCCACAGACTCGTGGTGGCCAACCCGTTGGCGACATAGAAGGCCACCATCGCCCCCACCATGAACACCTCGCCGTGGGCGAAGTTGATGAATCTGAGCACGCCATAGACCATGGTGTAGCCGAGGGCGATCAGTGAGTAGACCGAGCCGGTGGAGATTCCGAAGACGAGCAGGTCCCGCCACTGGGATGCGGTGAGTCTTCCCGAAGAGATGCTCAGGAATGAGCCGTAGAGGATCACCGCCACGATGGCGATCCTCAGCCCCCACAGGAACACGCTGACAGGTGTGATGCGTGAGACGCGCCGGGTTGGGCCACCGGCCGGGCCGGCCGTGACGGTGGTGGCGTGTGTCATCTCGCGCTCAGCCCTCCCGTGGTGTTTTTGGTGCCCGGTGCCGCGTGTTACACGGCACCGGGCGTCTAGGGCAGTCTCAGGTCAAAGACCCAGGTCTTCCCTCGAGTAGCTGATCAGGACGTTGGCGCGAACGCCCGCTATGTCGGCCTCCGCCTCAGTGTTCTGCATGATGTCGATGTTCGGGCTGGCGCAGTCCCCAAAGTCGTCACAACTCAGGGTTCCGGTCAGACCGTCGTAGGTGATGCTGTGCAACTCGTCGCGCAGCGCCTGCAGATCGATCACCAGTGTGTCACCTGACATCTGGCTGATGTTCTCGATCGCCGTGAACACCATGTTGGTCGCGTCGTAGGCGTGGGCATGGAACGACTGAATCGGCGGTTCGCCGTATGCAGCCTCATACTTCGCCACGAAGTCGGCGTACTCGGGAGTGGTCGGCGTCTGCGGGCCCGAGAAGTACATGTTCTCGGTCTGCGGAAGCACCACGTAAGTGTCGGACAACAGGCCGTCAGCACCCATCAACACAACATCCTCCAACCCGGCTACTTCCAGAGCCTGCTCGGCCAGGAAGTCTCCTGCCGGCTGGAAGATCGGGAAGAAGATCAGCTCGGCACCCGCCGCGGCGACTTCGGTCAACACCGGTCGCATGTCGGTCTGATCCGCTGTTACTGCCGTCGGGAGCACGATCGTCCCGCCAAGGCCTTCGAAGGCGCCCTCAAAGGCGCTGGTGAGGCCCTGGGTGTAGGGATCGCCGTCGTTGATGGTGGCCACTTGGGTCAGACCCAGCTCTTCGAAGACGAACTTCGCTGCGGCAGCACCCTGGATGGCGTCGTTGTGGGCGGTCCGGAAGTAACCAGGATGGTATTCCGAGCCCGCGTTCCCGGCTAGGTCCGAGGTCAACACCGGTGAGGTGTTGGATCCTGAGACTAGTACCCGGCCCGCCGAGGTTACGACGTTGGACGCCGGGACTCCTGCTCCGGAACAGCTGGTTCCGATCACGGCAACCACCTGGGGATCAGCGATGATCCTGGTGGCGCCGGTCTGGCCGCCTTCCGAGTTGCAGAGGTCGTCTTCGTTGAAGGCCAGTTCGATTGGGTGGCCCAGGATCTCGCCCTTGTCGGCAATGGCGATTTCGGTCGCTCTCACCTGGTCGGTGCCGAGACTGGCCACGTCACCGCTGATTGCCTGCAATGAGGCGATCTTGATCGGTTCTCCGGCCGCTATCTCTATTACGCCCAACTCGCCCGGCTCCACTGGCTCGTCTCCCCCGACTGTGGTCGTCGGCTCGTCGACACCTGCGGTGGTCGTCGGCTCGTCGACTCCAGCCGTGGTTGTGGTATCTCCGCCCTCTCCTCCGCCACAGGCGGCGAGAACGAGCGAGATAACAGCCAGGAGCGCGAGAAGCTTGAGGCCTCTCTTCATCTTCATGTTTTCCCTTCCTCCATATTCGCAATGCACGGCATGACAGGAGCCACGCCGTGGGACCGACTTTATACCCATACTCGGCCCCAGTCACCCAAGATCGGCCCTCATCTGATCCGCCGATGCGTACCTTTGTTGTGTGATCTCGACAGGAAAAGTCGTGGTAGACGGGCTGGAGGCTTCGCAAACGAACACCGAACGGCCTCCCTGGGGCTGGCTTCTGGCCGGTCTGCTGATCGGCATGGGCGCCACTGTTCTCGTGTTTCGGGCAGAGGACGGCCGTCCCCTCACTGAGACCACAATCGCGGCTCAGGACACAGCCGACAGCTCAGGGCGAGGTGTCGCCGGTGTCATCGACGGCTTTCCTGATGGTCTGGTGACCACTGTTCGAGCCGATGGACGGAGCCTGGAGCTCCTGGTCTGGCCGTTGCGAGGCGAGCTCTACCAAAGGGCGATTCCGGTGGGCGCCGCCAGCCCGCCCAACCCGGTCGTCTTCGACAGGTCGGGCCGTCGGTTGGCCACCATTCTCCCGCTCCCGGATGAGCCGTTCGGGGTCCTGTACGCCGGTGTTCCGGAGAACGCGGCCGTGGTAGAGGTCGACGTGACCGGCTTTGCCTGGCACGACTCGAACCCGTCCGCGCTCGCTTTCACCACCAGTGTCGACGACGAGATGTTGTTGTGGGTCACCGGGGCGAGTATGAGAAACCCCGAATTGAGGTCGCGTGCGGTCGGCATCGAGGGCGGGATCGTCGCCTGGGGCGATTGGGGTTACGCGCTTCAGGATGAGAGGCGCAATTCGATAGTTCTTCTCACCGACAACGGGGAGATCAAAGACTCTCAACCGGGGAGGGTGATCGCATCGCACGAGTCGGGGTGGCTGGCGATCGTCGACGAAGGGTTGAAGCTGCTCAGCGCCGGAGGGGGCATCCGCGGTGTGGTGGATTACGATCTCGTGACAACCCCGATGACCGCAGGGTTCTCTCCAGACCGTCGAATGTTGGCGGTCCTGAGCCTCGACGGTATTGGGGTGGTCTCCTTGGACGACGGGCTCGAAGTGGCGCGCTCAGACCGTCGGCCGGGTGTGGCGGCGAGGGTGATGTGGGCTTCGGATGGCCGGTTCGTGGCATACCCGGGGGCGAGGGGGCTGATCGTTGTCGACACCTCCACCGGGGAAGTCAACGAGATCCTCGGTGACCGGATCATCACCGGTCTGGGGATCCTCCCGCTCTCCGGGACCTAGTCTCTGGTGATGGCCACCACCTTTCATCTTCTCACTGCCGGGTACGGAGGTGACCGGGTGGCATCGACAGTGTCGCTGGTCGAGTCTGGCTCATCATTGGTGGTGATCGATCCCGGAATGGTCTCGTCGGTGTCGGCAATCCTCGATCCGATCACGCAGTTGGGGCGAACCGCCGAGGAGGTGACCGATGTCGTCTTGTCCCATCACCATCCAGACCACACGATGAACGTCGCTCTGTTTCCCAACGCCAGGGTGCACGATCACTGGGCGATTTACCGCGACGACGTCTGGACGGCGCGCCCGGCCGAAGGATTCGAGGTCGCCGAGAACGTGATCCTCTGGGAGACCCCGGGCCATACCGTCCAGGACATAACGACGATCGTTCGCGATGGCGAGCGGACACTGGCCTTCACCCATCTCTGGTGGTATGAGGATGCTCCATTCCACGACCCTCTTTGCACCGACCCCGACGGCCTGCATGCCGGGCGGGAAAGGGTGCTCGAGGTGGCCACCCTGATCGTTCCCGGTCACGGCGCCCCGTTCGCCCCGACAGCCGCAACCTCTCGTTAGCCTCCGGTCGATGGCCGGATCAGGACCGACAGAAGAGCTCGCCTCGCGCGACGCCTATCTCGCCGTGGCAGAAGGCAACGTCCTCGAGGTGGTCGACGGGGGGATCGTGCTCGATCGGACCGTGTTCTACGCCCGCGGCGGGGGGCAACCAGGTGATGTCGGGGTCATTCGGTGGGACGGCGGCGAAGTCGAGGTGCTCGACACCATCCGCCGCGAAGGCAGGCCGTTCCATCTCGTCGCCGAGGGCGCTGCCCTTCCCGATCCGGGGGTGGCGGTCCAGGGGTTGATCGACTGGGAGAGGCGCTATCGGACGATGAAGACCCACACCGCCCTCCACGCACTGTCCGGTTTGGTCTTTCGAGACTTCGGGGCCAAGGTCACCGGGGGCAACATGGAGCCCGGTATCGCCCGGATGGATTTCGAGTTGGATGGCATCTCGGTCGAGTTTGGCCAGGACGTAGAGCGGAAGCTGAACCAGGAGCTGACCAAGGGGTACCCAACCGAAATCATCTACATGGCCCGTGTGGAGGCGTTGAAGGATCCGGATCTGATACGCACCAAGGTGAACCTGATCCCCGAGTGGGTTGAGGAGATCCGGGTCATCGACATCGTCGGCCTCGATCGTCAGGCTGACGGGGGGACCCACGTCGCCTCGACACTCGAAGTGGGACAGGTCCGGGTGGTGAAGACCGAGTCGAAGGGCAAGGCCAACAAGCGGATGCGCATCGCCCTCGGCGAGTCGGAGCTTGTACCGTCCCGGGACAACCAGTGAAAGGCACACCATGAGCGTGATCGTCGGGTATCTGTCGTCGGACCGGGGACGTAAGGCCCTGGAGCGGGGTGTCGAGGAGGCCAAGCTCCGGAACACCGATCTCGTCGTGGTCCACTCTCTACAAGGCGCGGGCAAGGACGACGACGAGGATGTGATCAGCAGCGATCGAGACCTCCGCGCCCTGGAGGAAATGCTCCAAGGCGAGGGAGTCCCATTCTCGGTTCACAACTACGTTCGTGGCAACGAGCCGGCTCAGGACATCGTCCAGGCTGCCCGGGACTTCGACGGTGAGCTGATCGTGATCGGTCTGCGTCAACGAAGCTCGGCCGGGAAATTCCTCTTGGGATCGAACGCACATGACATTCTCATGGATGCTCCCTGTCCTGTGCTCACCATCAAGACCGATTGAGCACAGTCGAGACCTGAGGCTCGACCGGGACCGATCACTGGACAGCTGATAACGAGCGAGATGTCGGTCCGGGCGCCCGGTTGCTAGTACCAAGTACCAGGAATGATCGACTTCATCCTCGGGCTCTTCCTCGCCGGGCTGCTGGTGCGCGGCTGGCTTCGGGGATTCGTTCGAGAAGCGCTCGACCTCGTCGGCCTCGTTGTCGGGCTCTGGGTGGCCTTTCGTTTGAGCCGCCCCCTGGGAGTCTTCCTCACCGATCGGTTCGGGGTGACCCCCGAGGTGGCGACCATCGGCGCCGGGATCGCTCTCCTGCTCCTGTTCGGAGTCGCGACCAGTATTGCCGCGCACTATCTGTCGAAGGTGATGAACCTCCCCGGTCTGACTCTGATCAACCGGTTGGGTGGTGCGGCGGTGGCATCGGCTTGGGGTATCGCCATCGTGCTCGTTGTTGTAAACGTCGCCCGCTCCCTTCCTTTTTCAGACAGTCTGGATCAGAGGCTGGAGGACTCGGCTGTCGCCCAGGCCATCGCCGGGCCCGGAGCCATACCCCAACGTGCCTTCGAGACATTCGGCACCGACGGAATCCTCAGCTCTTTGGCATCGATCCGGACTCTCTTCGGCGCCAATCGGGCGGTGCCGGAAGGCGACGAAGCACTCGAGTTCCCAGCGGCACGACCCGACGAGGTGCGTCAACTCAGGGACGAGACGGGCGAGGTCATCGTCGAGGTGAACGAGTACCGCACCGGGCAGGGCCTTTCCGCCCTAGGACAGTCCTCGGGACTCGCCGCGGTGGCCGAGAAGCGGGCGGTCGAGATGTACACCACCGGCAGGTTTTCGAGAGACCACCCACCAGGCGGGAGCGTTGCCGACGACCTCGAGACCGCCGGGATCCGATTGGCCAGGGCGGGTGAGAACCTGGCCCTGGCGAGCAGCTCGCGCGCCGCGGTTGACGCGATGCTCGAGTCGCCCACAGCCATCGCCCAGTTCAATCTGGCCGGGTTCGACCGAATCGGCGTTGCCGTCGTCGACGGTCCCACCGGCCAACTGGTCGTGATCATCATGGGGGGATAACGGCAGACCACTTGTGTCAGACTGCGAGTGCCTTTGGGGTTCGTCGTGAACTGGCCATGGCCACGAAGCCGACGCCTGCCAGAACCAAACCTGCCCCTACCAACTGAATTGCCGAGGGCTGCTCCCCGAAGATGAGCACACCCCAGATCATGGTGAGCACCGGTTGCAGCAGGATGATGGTGGCGGTCTCAGCGGCGGGCAGGCGGGGAAGGGCGTAACTGATGAGCAGCCACCCCGCTACTTGTGAGCTGAGGGCGAGAGCGAGCAACCAGCCATGAGCAGGCCAGCTAGGCGCGAACTGAATCCCATCACCGAACATGCCCATGATCAGCGCGGCGAGCGCGGCGCCGGCAGTGGCTTCCATCAGCGGTCCGGCCGATGGCGCCTGAATGTCGTTGGAGCTGCGGAGGCCGAGGATGAACCCCGCGTAGAACACCGCCGACACCAGAGCCAGCAATGTGCCGAGCAGTGGGTTCGAGCCGAATGAGTCTCCGCGTCCCAACCCGCTTACAAGTGCGACTCCGAACAGCACTACCGGGATGGCGAGGACGATCTGCCGGCTGGGTCGTTCACCCATGAACATCCAGGCGACCACCGCGACGATTATCACCTGCGCGTTGGCGATGAGCGTCGACAGGCCGGCGCCGATGTATTCGATGGAGACATGCCACACGACGACATCGAGCCCGAGGACAAGCCCAGCGCCGAACGCGACGAGCCGCTTGGCCCGACTACGCCGGTCCTGAGCGCGTCTCGCCCACCAGATGACCACCAACACCGGGAGGGCATACAGGGTGCGATAGAAGGCGCCGGTGGTGGGCGACACTTCGGCGAGGGCGTAGAGGATGGCGGAAAAGGAGATGGCCAGGGCACCGGCCACCGCGGCGAGCAGTTTCACGGAATGGGTATCAGGTCCGGTTCGACCCAGTGCGCCCGTGCCTCGTCGTCGTCGAGATTCGACCAGTGCCTCTCGGGGAGTGTCGAGTCGCCGAGGGGCGGGTGTCGCTCGAGCATGTCCGAAACTGACGATACGTCGGGATGGGTGTCGCGCAGATGCTGGAGCAGCCGGATCCAGAAGATGGTGACCGTGGCGTGATACTTGGCCGGGGTACCGCCCATCTCGGCGGCGTGGCGGATGGTCAGGCAAGCCACACGGGAGGCATCCTCCTGGTCGTCGGCTTCGTCGAGGAGCGACCAGGCGAATCGAAGGTGTGCCTGATGGCCCAGGTATTCGCCTCCACTTGCTTCGTGAAGCAGGCGCAGCCCGTCGGCCAGGTCCAGATTGCTCACGCCGGGAGTTCTCTCAGCTCCCGGAACGACTCCTGGATGGCATCCAGGAACCGATCGGAGTCGGGGAGTGTGTCGTAGTCGGCGTGGATCCCCCACAGCAGGCGACCGTTGTATGAGAACAATGCGACGCCGACGCCGTGCTGCGCCCACAGCGGGACCATCGGGTAGTTGGCGATCATCTCTGACTCGAGAAGGTACATGGGGAACTGGGGGCCGGGGATGTTGGTCACCGTCATGTTGAACGGCCTCATCTTCGAGCCGACCACCCGGTTGGCCAGGGAGAGCAGGGTGATCGGTGTCCCCGAGCTCAGCTCAACCAGGGCCGCCGCGCCAACGGCCTGGTTGGTCTGTTTCAGGTTCCTGGTGCGCTCTTTGATCATCTCGTAGCGGGCGCGCACCTCGGGCTCTTGGATCGGCAGGTCGAGCAGCCACATCGCCACCTGATTGCCCAGGGCCCCACGTTGATCGGCCCGTCTGGTGGACACCGGGTTCATCACCCGGAACTCGACGTCGCTCACGTCATAGTCGCGGTCGTCGATGAGGAACCGTCGGACCGCGCCGGCCGTGATGGCGAGGACAACGTCGTTCACCGAGCCGCCGAGACTGTCCTTGACCCCTTTGACGGCGGCGAGAGGTAACTCAGTCCAGTTGAATCGCCGATTGGGGCCGATGTCGGGGTTGAGCGGGGTGCGATCTGCTGTCGTGAGCCAGCCTGAACGGAGAGATGACATGGCGGCGGCGGTCTTGTCCCTGGTCCGGTCAGTGAGGGCAACGCCCTGGCGCACCGTGTCGGAGAGATTCGCGAGACGGTCGATGACCTTCCTGGTGAGGCGGGCAGCCTCGGCCACGGCAAGCTGGGTAGGAGTCGGGGCTGGTCGCGGGATCCACTCGGGGGACTCGTCGATATCGGAGGATGGGGTGACGTTGAGCAGGATCGTTGTCAGGTCAATTCCGGACACCCCGTCGATCATGCAGTGGTGGATCTTGGCGATGATGGCGAAGCGATCGTCTTCTACACCCTCGATCACCCACAGCTCCCAAAGCGGTTTGTTTCGATCGAGCGGGGTGGAGACGATACGCCCGGCGAGATGTTTGAGCTGGGTCTCGGTGCCGGGTCGGGGGAGGGAGCTGTGCCGGAGGTGGTAGTCGAGGGCGAAGTGCTGGTCGTCGACCCAGACTGGGCGGCGGTCGTAGGGGACCCATTCGAGACGCTGGCGATAACGAGGGATGTATTGGAGCTTGGAGGCGACGTGGGCCCGTATTCGGGCGATGTCGATCCCGCCATCTTCGCCCTTGAGCGGAGCTGCGTCGAACAGCGCCACCCCGGCGACGTGCATATGGCTGGTCCGGGTTTCGAGCGCGAGGAAAGAGGCGTCGAGATAGCTCAGAGGCTCGTAGTGAATCTCACTCATCTGTGACCCCGTCATCCTTGAAACCTAATGCGATCCAGGAACCAATGGACCGGCATGGTCCGTAATGCTCGCATAGAGTCGCCCTGTGTGGTCTCGACTCGTTGAACGCTTCGAGAGCATTGGCGACGACACCGGCGAAAGCCACGAGATCGGACCTCGGTAGGGCGGGACCAGTCGTTTTGGCGCGGAGATCTGACCCCAGAGGGTCATGACCCCGCGCCAAAAGCGGAGTGACGAGTCATTCCCCGCTGGCTGCCGTTCCCTTCTCGTAGATACGCTCGCGGTACTTGGCCATGGCGCGTTGGAGTGCGTCAGTGAGATCGACATCCAACGCGTTGGCCAGGGCCAGGAGACTGAACGCGAGGTCGCCGAGCTCTCCGGCGAAGTCGTCGCCGTTGCTCTGCGCCGATAGCGGCTTGGTGCCGTATTCAGTCGCAGTCAGGAAGTCCTTGGCCACCTCGCCCACTTCGCTCACGAGGTCGAGAAGACGAGTCTCCGCTGGGACCCGCAACCCAGAAGTCGTTACTCAGCGACGGTGGCCTGTGCCGTTTTCATCGATCGAAACCTCCAAAACAGTTCGAGGCTTG
>Ga0214472_10001343_pt1 | contig 27815 bp, 17 predicted proteins | sample RVTome_6_FD_207662 | JGI IMG/M metagenome (GOLD analysis project Ga0214472, IMG submission 207662) | Soil microbial communities from uranium-contaminated site in the Upper Colorado River Basin, Wyoming, United States - RVT140D175 | ecosystem: Environmental > Terrestrial > Soil > Contaminated >...
GGCCACGAGCGGCTGATCTCTTTCTCGTGCAAGGGTAGGGCCGTCTGCCCCTCGTGCAACGCACCCCGCATGTACGAGGTCGCCGCCCACCTCACCGACCACGTGCCGCCGCCCCTGCCCGGGCGCCTGGGGTGCTCCCCGTGCCCAAGCGCCTGCGTCCCTTCCTGCAGCACGATCGGAGGGTCGCCAACGCCGTCCTCGGGATCCTCCTGCGCGCGATCCGCGCAGCGCTCCGACGCTCGAGCCCAGGAGCGCCCCCTGACGCCCAGTTCGGAGCCGTGAGCTTCTTTCATCCGTTGCTCTACGAGGCCGTTTGGATTTCCTAGCCTTGTACAGAACGGCTGCTCCAGTCGCGACTCAGGTTCCCTTGCGTGGCGTCCCCCCACTGGCTTCTTTGCCGGAGCAGGGGCTCATGACTGATCTTCTCTTCGAGGGCCAGCGCCCTCACCTCGGTACGCTCGATGGCCTCCCCGAACCACCCAAGGGGACGGTCACGTTCCTGTTCACCGACATTGAGGGCTCCACTCAGCTGCTGCGGGCCCTCGGGGACGCGTTCGCCGAGGTGCTGGAGGAGCAGCGGCGCCTGCTGAGAGCCGCGTTCGAGGGCCACGAGGGCCGCGAAGTCGACACCGCGGGCGATGCCTTCTTCGTGGCGTTCGATCGAGCCCGCGACGCGGTCGGGGCGGCCATCGCCGCGCAGGAGGCGCTGCGGGATTATCCTTGGGCCGACGGGCATCGGCCCCGCGTGCGCATGGGTATCCACACGGGGGAGCCCATCGAGGCCGGCGGGGCGTATGTCGGTCTCGACGTGCACCGGGCAGCGCGCATCTGCGCCGCCGGTCATGGTGGACAGGTGCTCGTGTCGCGGGCCACGTACGAGCTCGTCCAGCACGAGCTGCCTCCGGGCGCGAGCCTGCGCGATCTCGGGTCGCACCGCCTCAAGGATCTCGTCCACCCCGAGCAGCTCTCGCAGCTCGTGCTGCCGGGTCTCCCGGCCGACTTCCCTCCCCTGCGCTCCGGGATCCCCACGGCCGCCCAGCTTCCCACGCCGACGACACCGTTCATCGGACGCGACCGTGAGGTGCGAGCCCTCCGAGAGCTGCTCGAGTCCCCCACGGTCCGGCTCATCACGCTGACCGGTCCGGGCGGCACGGGTAAGACGCGTCTCTCCGTCCACGCCGCAACCGCTGCGGTCGGGTCGTTTCCGGACGGCGTGTGCTTCGTTTCCCTCGCCCCGCTCACCGACTCGGACCTCTTGGCGACAGCCATCGCCCGGTCGATGGGCTTGCCGGACGATCCGGCGCGCCCGGCCCTCGACCGGCTGAAGGGCGAGCTCCGCGAGAGCGGGATGCTCCTCATCCTCGACAACTTCGAGCACCTGATGCCGGCCGCGCCGGTGGTCGGAGAGCTCGCCGCTCATTGTCGCAGGATCAAGATCGTCGTTACGAGCCGGGCCCTGCTCCGCCTGGCCGGCGAGCACGAGCTCGCCGTGCCGCCGCTCGACCTACCCGACGCGAAGCCCAGGAGCCGCACGGGGCCCCGGCCGTCGCCCGACGAGCTGCTGGCGCACTCGAGCGTCGCACTCCTCGTGAGCCGGGCGCAGGCGGCGCGCCCGAGTTTCGCGCTGACGGAGGAGCACGCGCAGTCGGTGGCTGAAATCTGCGTCCGCCTGGATGGGCTGCCTCTCGCGCTCGAGCTCGCGGCCGCGCGCCTCCGCCTACTCTCTCCCGCGGAGCTGCTCGCCCGCCTGGACAGCCGGCTCGACGTCCTCACGGGTGGCAGTCGGGACGCGCCGGCACGTCACCGGGCGCTCCGGCAGACGATCGCGCTGAGCTACGATCTGCTCAGCCCCGACGAGAGGGCCTTCTTCCGGCGGCTGTCCGTATTCGCCGGGGGCTGCACGCTCCAAGCCGCCGCGACGGTGTGCGTGGCGTGTGGCGGCCTGAGTGATGCGTGCGTCGCGTGCGCCGACGACGCGTGGGCCGCCCTCGATGCCATCGGCACTCTGGTCGACCACAGCCTGGTGCGAAGGGAGGAGGGACCGGACGGAGAGTCACGCTTCTCAATGCTCGAGACGATCCGGGAGTTCGGCATGGAATGCCTGCGCGCCGCCGGCGAGGAGGAGCCGGTACGGCGCGCGCACGCGGGGCACTACCTGGCCCTCGCCGAGGAGGCGGAGCCCGCCCTGACCGGCCCCTCGCAGGCGGAATGGATGGACCGGCTCGAGGTGGAGCACGACAATCTGCACGCCGCGCTGACGTGGGCGGAGGGCCACGACGCCGGGCGGGGACTCCGGCTCGTGGGTGCGCTCTGGCGATTCTGGGTGGCGCGGGGCCACATGGCCGAGGGTCTCGACTGGCTCGACCGTATGCTCTCCCTTCCGGGAGCGCAGGGTCAGACCCTGGCCCGGGCCCGGGCGCTCAACGCGATCGCCACCATCGCCCACGAGAGGGGCGACGTCGTGTACGCGCGGGCGCGGCTCGCCGAGAGCCTCGAGATCAGTCGGTCCCTCGGCGACAAGCGCGGAACGGCGCTCGCCCTGAACAACCTCGGCTGGCTCGCGATCATGGTGGGGGACGCGGCCGAGGGCGACCCGATCTCCGAGGAGGCGCTCGCCCTGTGCAAGGACCTCGGAGACAAGCGGGGGATGGCGGTGGCGCTGAACAATCTGGCCTGGGGGAGGAAGATGCGCAGCGACTTCGCCGCGTCCGCCTCGCTGTTCGAGAGGAGCAACGCCCTGCGGCGCCAGGTTGGGGATCACCGCGGGCACGCGATCGGCCTCACGTGGCTCGGCGGGGTGTGGGCGATCCAGGGCCGCTACGAGGAGGCGATGGCCGCCATGGAGGAGGCGCTCGTCAGCCTCCGTCGCGTCGGTGACGAGCAGGGCACCGCGAACTCACTTTGCTTCATCGGCAGCGTTCTCAGCGACCTCGGCGACTTCGAGCGGGCCATGCCCCTGCTGGAGGAGGGGCTGACGCTCTTCAGGGAGGTCGGAAGCGGACACGGGATCGCCGAGGCGCTCGACTTCCTCGGCAGGGCTCTCTGCGGCTCGGGTCGCTACGACGAAGCCAGCCGCGTCTTCGAGGAGGCGCTCACCGTCAATCGCGACATCGGCATCCCGTGGGGCGTCGGCGACGCGCTGTATGGCCTGGCGTGCGCCGCGATCGGAAACGGCCGGCCCGAGGACGGTGAGTTCCTGCTGGAGCGGGCGCTGGCGATACGGAGGCCGATGCACGACCGGAGAGGCGTGGCCTCGTGCCTCGAGCAGTTGGCTCGAGCGGCGGTCCTGCGTGGCGATTACGCTGCGTCAGCCCGCCACCTCGGAACGGCCGACGCGCTCAGGGAGCGCTCCGGTGCGCCGCGGCCGCCGTCCACTCGACCGTCGTGTGACGTCGTGCTGGACCGTCTCGAGGCCGAGCTGGGCAGGGAGGCGCTGGCCGCCGAGATCGCGGCGGGGCGGGCGGAGGCGGAATAGCCAGGGCGAGGTGCCCACGATGCCGCACACGGACCTCGCGATCCGCGCTCGGGCGCCCCGACGGCAGCTCAATCGATCAAGGCGAAGTCGCCGAGCTCCACTCCCACCTGGACCGTCCAGCCGGCGTCGAAACCGCTCGTCTCCACACCGACGTCGTACGGGCTGAAGGCGTCATCCGGGAAGCTGAACACGTTGAACCCCGTGCCGACCTTCAGGGCCCATCCGTCCAAAGGCACGTACAGCGACACGAGGAGCGGAAACGAGGGCGCCCAGAAGGAGTCGAACTCCCCGGCGAACCGGTGGAGCTCGAAGCCGAGGCGGCTCCTGAGCTCCGGCGCGCCCGCCTCCCCGATCAGCGTCGACTCGAGTGTGGCTTGGATGCCGAACGCGCTGATGTCGGCTGCGTCGGTATCCGGATTGCCGCGGTCGTCTACGGCCACGGCGAACAGGGCAGCGAGATTCACCCGATTCCGGTCTTCGTCCAAATGCGCGACGGCGAGCTCGGGCCCCACGCGCACGAGGCGGGGACCGGACAGCCCATTGATCCAGTCCAATACGGCCCCCCACTGGCCATGCACCTCGCTCGGGGCGGAGAGTGTCGTGAGCGCGAGCAAGATGGTCACGGTGATTTGTCGCTTCATGACTGCCTCCAGTTCAGGACGTGAAGCCCAGGGTTACAGCGTCGCAGCGGGGAAACCCGCTCTCGAAGACCTCGGGCTCTTCGAATACATATCCGATCACGCCCAATTGGGTGATGTCCACCGCATCTCTGTCGTAGGGCCGAACAGAGCGAGTCGATGGCGTGTACGCGAGCATCTCCTCCTCGGCCTCGACAATCGCGTACGCCCGCTCGGTGCCGATCAGAATGCGCGGGTAGTGACTGTCCCACAATACCCGCCAAGGAAGCGTGGCGATTACGATGAGGACGACGAGCCAGGTGCCGCTCGCCCACCGTGCGAGCGCCCAGCCGCCCCTGGACGCGCGTCGGCTGCGGAGCTGTCGGAACAGCGTGTGCCGGGCCAACCCGAATCCGACGATGAGAGCGGGGAGGCCCATCATCTGAAAACGGTGTAGAGGGCGCTGCTCACAGCCAAGGGCCTCCGTCGCCACGCCGAGGAGCGCGTAGTACACGGTGCCTATGGGTGGTAGCGCAATGACGGCAATGGACACGGCCACCATAGCCACCAGGAAGAGATCCGCGAGTGATGCTCCCGACCAGGACCGAGTGACTTGCCGAATCGCTGGTCCGAGTGTTGCTGTTTGCTTCCCCAACGCGGCGTGCGTCAGGCGTGAGAGGCCGCCCTCGGTCATGGGAACGAGGTAGCGGGCGAGGAGGAGCCAACCGCCCAACCCCAGAAAGCCCCAGATGAGGAGGGGAACGAGGGCTTGTGCGCCGACGACCAAGTAGTCGCTCCGGGAGGGCCCATAGGCCGGCGGCATCTGAATTCTCTGGTCGAACACCCTCGTGGTGAGCATGCCGACGGTGATCAGCAGCAGACCCAATCCCATCGCGGTCGGGACCGCCCAGGCAGCCAACTGCAGAGGCGAACCGAACAGTCCCGGACCCAGCCCGAGCTCATCGCTTTCGGTCTGGCGGGCGTTGGCCTCCGACTCGAGGCGGGCGAGACGTTCGGCCAGCTCGTCCGCGCTCGGGGGGCGATCCGCCGGCGTCCTCTCCAGCGTCTGGAGCGTCAGTCGCTCGACGGCGGCCGGGATGCTCTCCCGCACCGTCCGGAGTGGGGGAACCGAATCCATCAGCTTGCGGGCTACGATCGCCTGGACGGAGGAGCCGGTGAACGGCGGGTCCCCCGCGAGCATCTCATAGAGCACGCAACCCAGCGAGTAGACATCGCTACGCGCGTCGACGGTCCCATGGTCATCCAGCTGCTCCGGACTCATGTAGGCGGGTGTGCCGGGCGAGGCCCCGGTCCCCGTGAGTCGGTCCTCCGAGGATGCAGCAGCCAGGAGGGCGATGCCGAAGTCCGAGACCACGGCGTGGCCAGACTCCATCATGACGTTCGCGGGCTTGATGTCTCGATGGACGATGCCTCGACCGTGCGCGTAGGCCAGTGCGTGAGCGATCTCTTTGGCCACGCGGAGCGCCACCACCATCGGTAGGGGACCCTCCCGACGGAGCATGTCTCGTAGCGTCCCTCCCTCGACGAAGGGCATGACGAAGTACGTGAGCCCCTCCGACCGTCCGGAATCGTGCAGGGGAAGGATATGTGGATGACGCAAGGCGGCGATGGTCTCGATCTCGCGATCGAAGCGGTCCCCTGCCACCGGAGCCTCGGGTTGCGCCTCGAAGACCTTCACCGCCACCTGCCGATGGTGCTTCAGGTCCTCGGCCAGATAGACCGTCGCCATTCCACCCTCACCGAGCTCGCGCTCGATGCGGTAGCGACCCTCGAAGGCTGCGTTCAACCGTGAGACGAGGTCGCGGGCCATCTAGTCACTCCGCAGGCGGAAGCCCGCATGGATTCTAGGTCATGCGATCGTCGGATCGCACGACGCGGGGTCGTAGTTGGGGTTGTTGGTCTCGGAGAACGGAACACGCAGCGTCACGTGGTTTCCGCGGGACGATCCGAGCTCGGTGGGTCCAATGGGAAATACGCTGCCGACGGGGCGTCCGTACTGTCGCACCAATCGGCGAAGGTCGCCCAACCGGTGGGAAGTCAGCCACAGCCAATAGGCCCGCTCCGCGAAGTGAAGGTCCACCAGCTCGTCGTCGGACTGGCCGGTATCCTGCAAGCTCGAGAGCCCGATGGTCCCTCGCAACGCGGTGTGGATGCCGAAGAAGGCGGGGCGATCGTCATCCTGTAGAGCGGCCTCGGCTTCGATGAGGCGCGCCTCGATCCCGGTGGCGAGGGGGACGTCGGCTCCGGGCGACGGATACTTGAACTGCGAGTAGTGGCTCACGCTGAGCTCGAAGCCCCCCCCGTCGAATGCGCCCGGCGTCCGCGGATCGCCGTTGACGATGAACGGCAGGCCGTTGGTTCCCTCGCCGACGGAAGCCGACCAGCGGCGCTCGGCGTTGATCAGATTCCAGATCGCGTTGAACGCCCTTGGATTCTCCTCCGAATAAGCGGTCACCGAGACGAAAGGGGTGGGAACGGCCGACACGGCCTGGACCGCCGCGTCGAACTGGCCCATGTCGAGCAGGGCACGCCCTCGTCCCACCCGAATCGTATTGACGAGCGCCGGGCTCGGCCCGTAGCCCTCCGCTTCCTCGAACCGGTCCATGGCCAGATCGAGCATCTCGGAGGTAGTGCTCGGGGAGCCGAAGACGCTCTCCCCGCCTTCGTGCGGGATCGTGGAGAAGGGCACGCCCGAGCAGTAGTTCTCCGCGAAGTACAGATACGTGTAGCCTGCGAGAGCCAAGAGCTCGGCGTGGCCTTCGGACCCAGCTTCATCCGACGCGGCGAAGAGCGCGGCACCCTGCTCGGCATGACTACGGGCCCGCTGGAGCTCGAAGAACGCCTCCTCGTTAGAAGTGTTCGTGTCCCTGGTGCTCCGGGCGTCGATCTCCTGCCGCGAAACGAATGACCCCGAGTGGTAGAGCTCGTCCGCGAGGAGCCCGCTGAGGAGCACCTGCCCACCCTCGTCGTTTCTCTCACCGCCCAAGGCGCGGGCGAACTCGCTCAGAGCGCCGGCCCTGACCGCGGCCAGGTTCGCGGGATCCGCGAACACCGGGGCCGACACCACGTCCGGGTCGGAGACCTCGAGGAGGGAGTCGACGTCACATCCTGCCATCGACACGAGAAGAGCCAGCCCCTGCACCCTGGCCGCTGCGGCGAGAAGCACCCGCCGTCCATTCGTCTTCGTCATGGGTGGGCTCCCCTCAGAACGACACGTCGAGCCGAACGACGAACGTCCGGAACGACGGCAGCGTCGTGTTGTCGTTGGTCACGAAATTGGCCTGTGCGGCGCCATTCACCTCGGGATCGAAGCCCGAGTAGTCCGTCCAGGTGAACAGGTTGCGCGCGGCCAGGGTGAGCGCGACGTCCCTCGCGTATACACTCTGCAGCCAGCTCGTCGGCAGCCGGAGGGTCGCCGATACCTCGCGGAGCTTCCAGAAGTCCGCCTCTTCGATGTAGCCGGCGACGGTTCCGAACTGCTCCCACGCGACCGCCCGCGCCTGCTCGAAGAGGGACGCCTGCGGGTCATGGCGCTCGGCGCAGGTCGCGAACGGCCCTTCGCAGCGTGCCCACGACGTGACGTTGAACTGGCGGTGCCCACCCTGGTAGTCGAGCAGTCCGCTCACGCGGAGCCAGCTCCCCACGTCGACGGTCGTGCCCAGCGTGAAGACGGTCGACGGGAACACTTCGCCGAGAAAGACGGGGTCGGGACCCACCTGCACCTCGTCCACGTCTATGAGCCCGTCAGCGTTCGAGTCGGCGAAGCTCTCGATGGGCTGCTGCCAATACCCTCCCGCGGGATAGCCCTCCTCATGGCGCTGCGTGAACCCGAGCAGGCCGAAGTCGATCGGCTCCTGGTCGAATCGTTTCAGCTCGTTGTCGTTGTGCGAGAAGGAAGCCCGGAGCGACACCGCCAGATCACTGCCGCGGACGGCGTCGACGTTCAGGCCGACCTCGAACCCCTGGTTGCGCATGAGCCCCAGATTCCTCGCCTGGGCTGCGCTGGCGCCGGCGCTCGGGGGAAGTGGGGCGACGATGATGTCGTTCTCCGAGTCCTTGCTGTAAAAGGTCGCGTCCAAGCCGAGGCGGCGATCCATCAGGCCGGCCTCGAAGCCAACCTCGATCTCGCTGGAGCGCTGCGGCTCCAGGTCCGGGTTGCCGGCGCCCGAGACGGCAAAGCCGGGCTCCTCGGTGCCGTCCTGGTTCACCGCGGTCACGCCGGCGAAGAACTGCTTGGCTTGCCGGAACGTGGGGCGGAGGCCCGACTCTCCCCATGCGGCGCGGATGCGCAAGTCGTCGAGCCAGTCCGGATCGGGGAAGAAGGTCTCCTCGGACACGACCCACGAGGCGCTCACCGAGGGATACCAGATCCACCCGAGATTCAGGCCGAAAGCCGAGTTCCTGTCTCCCCGGACCGCCGCATTCAGGAACACTCGATCTCGCCACGCGAGCTGTTGGCTGAGGAAGGTCCCGAGCAGGATGTTCTCCTCGTTGAACTCGTCGACCGCGAATTGGGTCGTGGCCGAGCTCAGGGAGCCCGTGCCCGGGGTGATCCCGGCACCCCCTGCAAACACCCCCTGCGTCCTGTCCCGGAAATATTGCACCCCGGTCGAGGTCGAGGCTTCGAGGTCGGGCATGAGCGTGTACGCGGCCGTCGCGCTGCCCGTGGCGCTGTAGTTGACGATGTTCTGGCGGACCGACTCACGCAGGCCGATGGAGAAGGGCGGCCCGAACAACGTCAGAACGTTCGGATCCACCAGGCTGTTGTCGTGCTGACCCACATCGTCGAGCCCACCCGTCGCGTTGAGTGTCAGCCACTGCAGAGGCTGCCAGTCCGCGGACGCCGTCAGCGTGGTCCGTTGGAGGTTCTGGAAGTTGTCCCACGCGAACAGGTAATCGCGCGGCAGACGATATCCATCCTGCTCGTCGACCACGAACGGGAGCGGCGGTCCGATGAGACCGTTCAGCAGGATGCCGAGGCCGCTGTTGTCGTTCTGGGGGAACTGCGCGTCGTGGTTCAGATACCCGACCCCGGCCGTGACGCGAAGGTTGTCCTTGACCTGGCCCGTGACGTTCGCGCGAAGGCTCACCCGCTGGAGTGAGTTCTCCTCGAGGACCCCCGTCTGCTCCGCGAACTCCCCCGAGACATAGAAGGTCGTCGCTTCCGAGCCTCCCGAAACGCTGGCGCCGTACGTCTGACCCCAGCCGGTCCGGAAGGCGGTGGTCGCCTCGTTCTCGAGCGGGTTGAACCGCAGGATTTCGGAGGCGATGCAGGCCCCAGCGAGCTGTGCGAGCAGGCTGCAGGGGCTCCCCACGGCGTCGACCGCCCAGACGTTGTCCGGCATGGTGATGTTGCGGTCCGCCGCAGAGGCCTCCGCCCAGACTCTCCAGCTCGAATCGCCCGCCCGGCCCCGCTTCGTCATCACCTGGATCACCCCGTTGGCGGCGGCGGTTCCGTACAGCGCCGCAGCGGATGGTCCCTTGAGGATCTCGATCGACTCGATGTCCTCCGGGTTGAGGTCGTCCAGCCTCGAAGACGTGACTCCTCCCGTGAAGAGCTCGTAGGCGTTGGGGTCGTCGTCGACGCGGACGCCGTCGACGATGAGAAGCGGCGAGTTGGAAAGGGAAACCGAGTTGGACCCTCGGATCCGAATCCGGGACCCCGTTCCGGCTGTCCCTCCCGAGCCCACGACGGTGACCCCCGACTCGCGGGCCTGGATGAGGTCGGAGAAGCTGCGTACCGGAGTGAGCTCGAGCCCAGCGACGTCGATGACGCCGACTTTGCTGCCGATCTCCCGCTTCAAGGTCGTCCGGCCCGCGGCGTTGACCACCAGGGCGTCCAACTCCAGCGCGGTGCTCTGCAGTGCGAAGTCCAGGGTCACCGTAGCGCCGGCCTGTACGCTGACCGTTTCGGTGGCCTGGGCGTATCCGATATTGATCGCCCGAACGTCCAGCTCCCCGGTGGGCACCCCAGGAATCTGGTAGCGACCTTCGCGGTTGGACACCACTCCGCGGTTGGTCCCCAGGACGACCACCTGCGCCCCGTCGATCGGTCGGCCGGTATTCAGGTCGGTGATCTGGCCCCGAACGACTCCGGTGGCCCCCTGTGCCCGACCGTCGGATGGGAGCCCGGCCTGCGCCACCGCCACGAGAATACCCGCCACACATACCGAACGTCGAATGCCCATTTGACACCCTCCTCATCGTCGTCCTCACGGCAGCGGCAAGCTACACGGAGGAGGCGAGCGAAGCTACGGGAGCGCGCGGCGGCTCGGCCCAGAAACGCCGCGCTCGCTCATCGCCACCCTCGAGCGCTTCACGGCGATCCCAGCGAGCCCGCATCCGGGACGGGTGCGAGCCGGTAGATCGCCCGTTTCGAGCTGGGACGCCGTGTCAGACGGTGCGGAGATACTCGTGGATGGCGCTGACGGCCGCGGACCCTTCGCCGACCGCCGCGGCAACGCGCTTGCCGGAGCCCCGCCGGGCGTCTCCCACCGCGAAGACCCCGGGCACGCTCGTCTCGAACAAGAACGGATCGCGGTTCGCGGTCCATCCCTTGGGCCTCCGCCCGTTTCGCATCACCTCTCGGCCGGTGAGGAGGAAGCCGCCTCGGTCGCGATCCACGAGCTCAGCTACCATGGACGTGCGGGGCGCGGAGCCGACGAAGATGAACATGGCGGCGGCCGGGAGGGTCCGCGTCTCACCGCCGGCGGCATCCCGGATATCGATGGACTCCAGCCGTCCGTTTCCCCCGACGCCCGCCACGACCGTGTTGGGCAGGACGATGATGTTCGCCGTCTCGTTGATGCGGTCGACGAGGTACTGCGACATGGCGCGACGTAGATCCGGCCCACGCATGAGCACGGTCACGGTGCGCGCGTAACGGGAGAAGTGCATCGCGCCCTGCCCGGCCGAGTTCGCAGCCCCGACCACGAAGACGTCCTCGTCTCGGTAGAGGACTGCCTCGCTGAGGGCCGACCCGTAGTACACGCCGGCCCCCACGCGCTCCTTCAGTCCTGGCACCTCCAGCAGCCGGACCTCCATGCCGCTGGCGATTACCACCGTGTAACAACTCAGCTCGGAGCCGTCGGCCAGCTCCACCACGCGATAAGGGTCATTGCGTCTTACACGCACACACTCCTGCGCCGTGAGGATCTCGGCGCCGAAGCGCCGAGCCTGAGCGGTAGCGCGGCGTGCGAGATCCGCCCCCGTCAGTCCGTCGGGAAAGCCGAGGTAGTTCTCGATGAAGGAGCTCGTGCCGGCCTGGCCTCCCGGCGCGTCGCGCTCGACCAGGAGCGTGACCAGGCCCTCCGACGCCCCGTATACCGCGGCCGCGAGCCCGGCGGGCCCCCCGCCGACGATGACCAGATCGTAGAAGCGCTGCTTCGGTTCGATATCGAGGTTGGATCGCTCGGCGAGCTCGCGCGGGCCCGGCTGCACCAGGATCGTCCCGTCCGGATAGAACACGACCGGCAGACGGACCAGGCCCGGCTCGATCGTTTCCGCGAGCGCCCGCATCGAGCTGTCGGTGTCGAGGTCGCACCACTGGTAGGGGATCTGGTTCGCCGACAGAAAACGCTTGACCGCATAGCTCGACGGTGACAACGCCGTGCCGGCCACCCGGATGCCTTCCATCAAGGGCCCCGCGTCGGCGCTCCATTCGTCGAGCAGCTCTTCGAGGTGTGGGTAGAGCAGCTCCTCGGGCGGCTCCCAGGGCTTGACGAGGTATCGATCGAGGCGGATCTGATTGATGGCTGTGACGGCGCTGTGCGTGTCCGCATAGGCCGTCAGCAGCACGCGACGCGCGTTGGGGTGCATCTCCAGCGCTCGGATCAGGAACTCCGTCCCCTTCATCTCCGGCATGCGCTCGTCCACGATGAAGAGCGCCACCGGCACTCCGCGCTGCTTGAGCTCGCGCGTGACCTGGAGCGCTTCGGCGCCCGAGTGCGCCTTCACCACGCGGTACTCCCGCCCGAAACGCGCACGCAGGTCACGGCCGACGGCGCTCAGCACCTCGGCGTCGTCGTCGACCGCCAGGAGGACCGGTCGGATCACGGCTCGTCCGTGACGCGTGACGTCGGCGCGCGGGGTTCGGCGAGCGGAAGGCTCACGCGGAACTCGGTCCTACCCGGGCGGGAGTCGAAGTCGATGTCCCCACCGTGCCTCCTGAGGTGCTGACGCGCGATATCGAGGCCGAGGCCCGTGCCCTGCCCCGGGGCCTTGGTCGTGAAGAAGGGATCGAAGATCTGCTCCCGGTGCTCGGGCGGGATGCCGGGGCCGTCGTCGATGATCCGCACGACCAGCGCATGCCCTTCGGGCTTGGCGGTGACCGACACGTGTCCTTCGAGGTCGACGGCGTCGAGCGCGTTGTCGAGAACGTTCATCCACACCTGTTCCAGCTCGCCTCCGACCGCGTTCACGCGCGGGAGCCCCGGCGCGACGTCGATCTTCAGGCTCAACGACTTCTCCCGGGCCTTGTGGCCCAGGACCATCAGAGTGTCCCGCAGGCCCTGCTCCACGTCGATGGGCTCGGCCACCGGAGCGCGATCCATGTGCGTGAGCCGCTTCATCGCGCTCACCAGGTCGGAGATCCTCGACCCGGCGCGTGCGCTCTCCGTGGCGAGCGCGCGTACGGCGCAGCCTGCCGCTATCCAGTCCAAGGCGGCGTCCAGAGCCTCGCCTTGCAGATACCTCGCCAACTCGTCGAGGGACTCCGGCGTCACCGAAGTATCCGAGAGGGCGTCCACGGCCGAGCCGTCGGCGCCGTGCATCTGCAACCACGCGTGTATCTCGTCCTCGCGGTCGGCGCGTTCGAGCGGTGACAGCGACACGGCCGGCGGCGTGCGCATGCACGCCTCGCGCACTATGTCGATGGCCTCGAGCTGTTCCTGGGTGAGCCCCACGCGCGCGAGCGCGCGAGCCGCGCGATCGGCCTCGTCCATGCTGGCCTGCAGCAGCCGCGCGCCCCGCGCCACGGCCGAGGCGGGGTTGTTCAGCTCGTGCGCGAGACCCGCGGAGAGCTTCCCGAGCGAAACCATCTTCTCGTCCTGCAGGTCGCTGGCTTTGAACAGACGCGCCCGGTCGACCATCGTGTGCACGCACGCCGCCGTGATGCTCGGGCATTCGCGGATGAGATCGGGGAAGTGTTCTGGGTCGAGCGTGAGCGTCTCCAGCGCCGTGTCCGCGATGACGTCCCGCTGCGTGATCTCGAGGCGTGAAAACGGGAGGACTCCGGTCACGCCACCCGCTTCCCACGTCGCGATCTTGCTTGGACCGCTACCCCCGTCTCTGTAAACGGAAAGGCGCCCGCTCAGCACCACCTCGAGTCCGAACGTGCCCGCACCGAACGCGACTCCCTTGCGGGCGATGAACTCGCCGGCCTCGAACCGGCGAAGCACGCCGCGGGCCGCGAGCCACGAAAGCTCGGCTTCGGGCACCTGCGCCAAGGCGCGGTGCGTCCGCAGGCGCTCGATCAGGTCGAGGAGAATGGGCTCGCCGCTCATACGGGCCGATTCTAGGAACGGCCTCGATCGGGAGCAACCGAGCTCACGCCTAAGATCCCGGGCCCCGTCGCCTGCGGCCCAGGGCTCCGGCGGTCGGTGTCCCGCTCATGACGAGAAAAGGCCGGGAGCCCGGCACTGGTCGTCGCTACCGGCCTCGCTCGAGCGCCGTCAGCCGCCGCTCGAGCCGGCGCGGCACCCAGCAGTTCAGCCCACAGGAAACGAGCCCCGTCTCCGCGAAGATGCGGCGCCAAGCGCGCTCGCTCCTGCGCTGCCATCCCTCGCGGTCCCCGACGAACTCGTCCTCAGCGGCGTAGGCATCCAGCCATAGAACTCCGCCTGCGAGCCGGCGCAGCGCCACGAGGCCACGCCGCAACTCGGCCATGGGCAGGTAGTGCAGCACGTCCGAGCAAACGACGAGATCGAAGGACTGCCCGAGCCCCAGCCGTCCCACCGTACCGAGCGTCCCGAGCCGGATGTTGCGGCGCCGGCCGAACCGGCGGACCACGTATTCGCTTGGGTCCACTCCCTGGTACGCCAGACCGGGGCGCGCGCGCCTGAGCGGGGCGCGCCAACGGCCCTCCCCACATCCGACGTCGAGCACCGAGCGGACATCCCTCTCGAGCACGTACTCCGCGGCGGCGAGCGCGAGCCGCGCCCGCTGGGCGATCAAGCCGTCGTCGATGACAGGGCCGCGGCGGCCATACCAACGCGTGAAGTACGCTTCATCGTAATGCTTCACGGATCGCGCCCGTATCCTCTGCTACGCGAACGACTCACGGCGGCTCAGAAGATCCGCTTCCCTAGTGCTGACAGCAGGAGCTCGCTGCCGAGCTCAGCCGTCGCGTTGCGGACGTCCAGGATCGGGTTGACCTCCACGAGGTCGATGCTCACCATCCGCTTCGAGTCCGCGACCATCTCCAAGCACAGGTGGGCCTCGCGATACGTCAGGCCCCCCTTCTTCGGAGTGCCCACGCCGGCTGCAAGCGACGGGTCAACGACGTCGATATCGAAGCTGACGTGGATGCCGGCGGTCCCGCGCGCAGCGGCCTCGATGGCCTGCTCGATCACGCTCGACACGCCGCGCCGGTCGATATCCTTCATGGTGAAGACGTTCACGCCGCTCTCGGCCACGAGCTTCTTCTCTCGGTCGTCGAGGTCCCGCACTCCGATCAGGGAGACGTTCTCTGCCTGCACCTTCCCACGGAACCCGCCCACCGACGCGAATCGTTCGTCGCCCAGCCCCAGGAGGTGCGCGAGGGACATCCCGTGCACGTTGCCGCTGTCTGTAGACGCGGGGGTGTTCATGTCACCGTGAGCATCGAACCAGAGCAGGCCGAGCCGGCGTTCGCGCTCCCTGAAGTGGCGTGCCACTCCGGCGACCGATCCCATCGCGAGCGAGTGGTCGCCCCCGATCGACACTGGTAGACGCCCCTGCGCGAGGCCGGCGTAGACACGCTCACAGAGCTCCTCGCACACGGCAGCGATGGGCCCGGCGTACTTTCGACTCGCCTCGCCGATATCGCAGAGCTCCGGCAGCGGCACGGCGACATCGCCGGAGTCGATCACGTCGTGGCCGAGCGCGCGAATGCGCTCGGCGAGCCCCGTGATACGGAGGGCACTGGGCCCCATATCGACCCCGCGGCGGTTTCCGCCGAGGTCGAGCGGCACACTGACGATGAGGACCTTGCTCACGGAGACAAGGGAAGCTTCCGGCGTACCCATCCGGCAAGCCCCTCGAGATCGACGGGCCTCCTGCGCCCGATGTGGTGGGCCAGACCAGCCCGGCAGCGACTCCACCGGATCGAAGCTCGCCGCGCCGGCATCCAGCTCGCCAGCGGCGCGAGATCCGCGGGTGCTTGGCCATGGCCGGTAGTCACGTTCGCCGTGGGCGATGAGCATGGATTTGCGTAGACCCCGCACCACCGAGCGCCGGCTCCTCGTCCAAGCAGAGCCAAAGGAAGCTTTGCACAATCGTGCTCGTCCGTGGTGGTGGATTCGAGCCCGAGGGATAGATCGCCCGAGAGTTTTTCGGTTGCGCTCCCACCCGCCCGTCGGGAGATTGGGGCCCCTTCGAACGCCTAACCGACCTCATAGCCGGAACATGACCATGGCCGAGCGCACTGTCACGACGTTGGACGGAAAGTCCACGAAGGTCGACCAGAGCGCGGTGGACGCGCTTGCCGCGCAGCTAACCGGAGACCTGCTGACACCGGAGTCGGTCGACTACGACGAGGCGCGAACGCTCTGGAACGCGATGATCGACCGGAGACCGGCGCTGATCGTGGAATGCGGGTCAGCTGCGGATGTCGCGCCCGCAATCAATTTCGCGCGCGAGCACGGTGTTCTGCTCTCGGTCTGTGGTGCGGGACACAACATTGCGGGGAACGCCATGGCCGAAGGGGGGCTCTCGATCTCCTTCAAAAAGATGAGAGGCGTCGAGGTGGACCCGGCGAGCAGGACCGTTCGCGTGGAGCCTGGCGCGACGCTGGGAGACCTCGACGCCGCAACGCAGATCCATGGGCTGGCGGTGCCGACCGGCATCAACTCCACCACCGGGATCGCGGGTCTGACGCTCGGAGGCGGCTTCGGCTGGCTGAGCCGTAGGTACGGCATGACGGTCGACAACCTGCTCGGCGTGGATGTGGTGAGCGCGGACGGTGAGACGCTGAGGGCGAGCGAAAGCCAGAACGCCGAGCTGTTCTGGGGTCTCCGTGGGGGAGGAGGAAACTTCGGGGTCGTCACCTCCTTCGAGTTTCGTGCCCATCCGGTCGGCCCCGAGGTCCTGGCCGGCCTGATCGTACACCCGTTCTCGGACGCGGAGGCGGTGCTACGGGCGTACCGCGAGTTCGCGTCGACGGCCCCCGACGAGGTGACGGTCTGGGTGGTGATGCGGAAAGCCCCTCCCCTTCCATTTCTTCCCGCGGAGGTGCACGGAACCGAGGTAGTCGTGCTGGCTGCCATGTACGCCGGTGACATCGAGGAGGGTGAGGAGGCCCTGGCGCCGATGCGCGCAGCTGGCAACCCCATCGCGGACGTGATCGGACCCACGCCGTTCGTCGGCTGGCAGCAGGCGTTCGACCCGCTTCTGACGCCGGGTGCCCGCAATTACTGGAAGACGCACGACTTTGCCGACATGGGCGACCGCCTTCTGGAGACGGTTCTCAACTTCACGGCAAGGCTTCCGAGCCCCCAGACCGAGATCTTCATCGCGCAGCTGGGTGGAGCACAGGGCCGGGTCGACGACGACGCCACGGCCTACCAGGGTCGCAGCGCGGCGTTTCTCATGAACGTGCATGGCCGCTGGGACTCCGCCGACGAGGACGAGTCGATGACCGGCTGGTGCCGAGAGCTCTTCGACGCTACAGCGCCGTTCGCCACGGGTGAGGCCTACGTCAATTTCATGACAGAGGAGGAGGCGGGCCGTGTCAGCGCTGCGTACGGCTCGAGCTATGAACGTCTGGTCGCGCTGAAGGACGAGCACGACCCGAACAACCTGTTCCGGATGAACCAGAACATCCCCCCGAGCGGCGCCTAGATACGTCCACCGGGCTACCCTCGCGGAGGTCTGGACTTCCGCATTTGCTTACTTTCGCCCTGAAATCGACCCGAAACAGAGCAGTGCCCCGCCAGGGACTCGAACCCCGAACCTACTGATTAAGAGTCAGTTGCTCTAGCCAGTTGAGCTAGCGAGGCGTCGCGCCGAGCGCACTCGGCGGCGCGGCGTGAAAAGTACCGGCGTGAGAGGCGCGGTCAAGCGCGTGCCGTACCGCGGCGCCTCACCGATCCGGCTCCAGAAGGCCGCGGCCCTCCAGGAAGTCCCGGGCGATGTCGGCCGGCGTGCGCCCCTCCTCGTCGACTTCGTAGTTGAGGCGCTGCATGGTGGTGTCGTCGACTACTCCGGCGAGCAGGCCGAGCACGTCGGCGAGCTCGGGGTGGGCCTGGAGGGCTGCCGTCCTGATCACGGCCGCGGCCTGGTAGGGGGGGAAGAACCCGCGGTCGTCCTCGAGCGGCTGGAGGTCGAAGGCCGCGATGCGGCCGTCGGTCGCAAACGCCGCGACGACGTCGACCTCCCCGCGCGCGATCGCCTGGTACATGAGCGCGGGCTCGAGGTCGCGCACCTCGCCGAAAGCGAGCCCGTATGCCTCCTGGAGGCCCGCGTAGCCGTCGGGTCGCTCGCTGAACTCGGCGGTGAACCCGGCGCGCAGCGACGCGGCGACGGAGACGAGGTCCGAGACGGTGCGCAGGTTGCGCGCCTCGGCGTCGGACCTGCGGACGGTGATGGCGTAGGTGTTGTCGAAGCCGAACGGCTCCAGCCACTGGGCCGCGAAGCGCTCGCGGTACTCGCGCGCGACCGTCTCGTACGCCTGGTCGGCATCGGACGTCCCGTCCCGTTCGAGGATCGCGGTCAGGGCCGTGCCGGTGTACTCGGCGTAGAGGTCGATGCCGCCGCTCACGAGGGCTCCGTGGCAGATCATCGTCCCTCCGAGGTTGAAGCGGCGCTCCACCCGGAGGTCGGTCCGTGCCTCGACGAGCTGGGCCATGAGCTCACCGAGGACGAGCTGCTCGGTGAAGTTCTTGCTGCCGATGCGGACGGTGCTTCCGCCTCCGACCGCAGCGCTCCACGGCGAGCCAGCGAGTGAGCCGCTGCTCGCGAGATAGGCGACGCCCCCGGCGAGCAGCAACACGAGGGGCGACGCCACGGCGAGCGGGCGGGCGACGCGCTCCACGGCGGCGGCGAGGGGTGTCGCGCTCGAGCGCCGCGGGCTCGCGCCCCACTGCAGCGCGGCGATCGATCCATCGACGATCAGCGCCAGGACCGCGGCAGGGATCGCACCCAGCAGGATGAGGTCAGTGTTCGAGAGCGCCAGGCCGCGGTTGATGAAGTCGCCGAGCCCTCCGGCCCCAATGAACGCGGACAGCGTGGCGATGCCGACGCTGACAACGGCGGCCGTACGGACGCCCGCGACGATCACGGGCAGCGCGAGCGGGAGTTCGACGAGCCGGAGACGCTGTCCCGGGGTCATGCCGATGCCGCGCGCGGCCTCCACCACCTCGGGAGACACGCCCTCGAGGCCCGCCAGTGTGTTCCGCACGATGGGAAGGAGCGCGTACAGCGTGAGCGCGATAATGGCCGGGACGGCGCCGATACGGCCGAGCAGCGCGAGCAGGATCGCGAGCATCGCGAGGCTCGGGATCGTCTGGAGAATCCCCACGGCCCCGGTCAGGGGCGAGCGGAGCCAGCGCACGCGGGCCGCGCAGATGCCGAGCGGGATCCCGGCGACGATCGCCGCACCCGTCGACACGCCCGTCAGCAGCAGGTGCTCCCCCGTCCGCAGCCACAGCTCGGGCAGCCGCTCGAGCGCGAAGGCGATCCAGTCGGCGATCGCCGTCACAGCACGTCCCCGAACGCAGCCAACTGCTCGGCGGGCCTCGCAAAGAGCCGGTGCACGAAGTCGGTGGCCGGCGACCGGAGCAGCTCCTCCCCGGTGCCGATCTGCTCGAGGCGGCCTTCGTGGAGCACGGCGATGCGGTCCGCGAGCGTGAGCGCCTCGAAGATGTCATGCGTCACGAAGACGATGGTCTTCTGGAGCTCCTCACGGAGCTCGATCAGCTCCTGCTGAAGGGTATCGCGCGTGAGCGCGTCGAGCGCGCCGAACGGCTCGTCCATGAGCAAGCACTCCGGGTCGCCCCCGAGTGCGCGCGCGACCCCCACGCGCTGCTGTTGCCCGCCCGACAGCTCCTCGGGATAGCGCTCGGCGTGCGCGGCCGGATCGAGCCCGACGACCCGGAGGAGCTCGTGCGCCCTGAGGCGCCGCTCGTCGGGTGGCCGGCCGAGGAGGCGCGGCACGATGCCGACATTCTCCTCGACCGTCATGTGGGGAAAGAGACCGATGCCCTGGAAGACGTAGCCGATGCTGCGACGAAGCGAGATGGGGTCCTGCGAGCCGACCTCCTCACCGTCCACTTCCACGCGGCCGGAGGTCGGCCTGAGCAGCCCGTTCATCAGCTTGAGGAGCGTGGTCTTCCCGCACCCCGACGAGCCCAGCAGCACGAGCGTCTCGCCCCGCCGGACGTCGAACGAGACGTCATCGACGGCGGGGGGCTCAGTGGGATCGAACGCCTTGGTGACGTGCCAGAGGGAGATCATCGCTCACGCCGCGAGCGCTCATCGATGGATGTAGCCCACACTCTGGAGCTCGCCCGCCTGCGCCAGCCGAGTCTCCGTCATGCGATCGACCAGCAGGCCGAAGTGCTCCGCGGGCGTGGCCACGTAGAGATCGGCGTAGTGCTTGCCGCGATCCTCCCAGCCCTCCGTATCGATGCCACGCTGCTCGAGGGTGGCGAGCACGTCGCGGCGCTCGCGCGCGTCGGCGAACCGCCTCTGCGGAAGCCGGATGTCCGGAACGACCCCGAATCGCAGGCCGTGGCGCTCGAAGACGGCCTCGATCGGTGCAGCATCGAACATCCTCAGGATCGTGACGACCGCCAGCGGGCCGAACGCCCCCGGATGATCCTGCCCCAGATCCTCCAGCACAGCCTCGAGCGTTCGGTCCGTGACGTATCCGATGGCACCGGTGCTGATGAGCAGGTTGCAGCTCCGAAACCAGGAGCGCTCGAGCTCGCTCGGGCTCGCGTCCGGCTGCTCGAAGTCCTTCGCGATGCCCCCGTCGAGCAGGCCCGAGTCGACCGCGAAGCGGATCGCGGGCTCCGAGCTGTCGAGCCCCACGGTACGCAGGTCGCAGGCCGGTGGCGCTACGTTGAGCCATACCCGCATGGCCTCGCGCGCCGCCCAGTACTCCGTCGGCGCCCGCGACGAGAAGAAGGCGACGATCTCGTCGAACGAGCAGCCATACTTCACGAAGGCGGCCCCCATGCCGTACGAGCAGCCGACGTCGAGCATCTGAGCCGGCCAGGCGTCCCCATTCCGCTGCTTCAGGAGCTCGGCGGCCGCCACGCAATAGGGCCGCGCCTGCTCCCCGATCTCGTAGCCGGTTCTCGCCATGGCGTCGACGTAGGCGTGGGGCGTGGGTGCGGTATACGCCTCGTCGAACGTGGCCTTGGCCTCGTTCGCGGCGTGATAGCTCATCGCTGTCCCCTCGAAGGAGTCGCGGCGGTCGCGGGAGTGGAAATGGCTGACTTGGGGTGGTCTCTTACCCTCAGGAAGTAGGGTCCGGACGAGGTCCAGCCGAAAGAACTTAGGACGACGACCCTCCCTGGGCGACCCCGCGCGTGAATGCGGCGGCGCGGGCGTCGCCCGCCTTGTGGGCCGGGGAGGGCCGCGCGGTGGAGTGGCAGCGGGCCCTGAGCGTGCGCGGCGGCTTCGAGATCGCGCGCATTCCGCACGAGGGTCACCCGCCGAGGGGCAACGTCGTGAGGCTCCCGCACTGAAGGGCGGCCGGCGCCCCTCTCTCAGACCTCGCCGGACCGCGCGAGCTCCGTGATCCGGTCCGCCGCTCGGAACGCCAGCGCCTGGATGGTCATCGTGGGCTGACCCCGCCCGCCCGTGACGAGGCTGCTCCCGTCGCAGATGAAGAGATTGCGCACGTCGTGCGCCTGATGCGATGCATCCACGACCGAGGAGTCGGGGTCGTCGCCCATGCGGCACGTGCCCAGCAGGTGGGCCGCGACCGTGGACGGACCCACGGCGCCACGCCGGATGTTCTCGCCGCCGGCGGCCTCCAGGATCTCCGCAGCGCGATCCTGGAGGAAGCGCGCAAACGTCAGATCGTCCGGATGGTCCGTGTAGGTCACGCGGATCGCGGGTCGCCCCCACGCGTCGACGAGGCTCGGGTCGAGCGTGATGGTGTTCGTCTCGACCGGCAGCGACGTGCTGTGCCCGGCCGCCGACATGGTGTACGGAAAGTTCCTGAGCTGCGCCTTGAACTCGGGCCCCCACGCCGGCATGCCCTGCATGGGGTTGTCGAGCGTCGCCCACCAGAGCGGGCTGACGCTGGCCCGCGCGTCGATGCCGCCCCCGCCGTAGAACCCGCGCCGCGCGTCGGTCTCGTAGAAGTCCATGACGACCCGCGTCGCGACCACGCTTCGGTACTCGTTGAGGCGCTCCGGGAAGCGTGCCCAGGTGTCCGTGTAGTAGTTGAACATGAGGTTCTTGCCCACGAGCCCACTCGAGTTGGCGAGGCCGTCCGGGAAGCGGCTCGACTCCGAGAGCAAGAGCAGGCGCGGGGTCTCGGCACCGTTCGCGGCGAGCACCACGACCCGGGTGCGCTGCGCCTGCTCGACGCCGTCACGGTCGACGTACACGACGCGCGTCACGCGTCCGGCGTCGTTCGTCTCGATGCGCGTCACCGCGCTCCGATCGCGGATCTCGCAGCGGCCCGTCCGCTCGGCGAGCGGGATCATCGAGGCGAGCGTCGAGGACTTGGCGCCCACCTCGCACATCTGGCCCCAGCAGAGCCCGCAGTGGATGCAGGGCGCGCGCCCGTTGTGGGGCTGGGAGAGGATCGCGAGCGGCGCCGGCTGCGACGTGTAGCCGAGGCGAGCCGCGCCCTCGCGGAGCAGCACCCCGGACGACTTGATGGGCATGGGCGGCACGGGATACGGGCGTGACCTGGGCGGATCGGCCGGGCCGGGCACGCCGGAGATGCCCACCTCCCAGTCCACCTTCGTATAGTACGGCTCGAGCTCCTCGTATGTGATCGGCCAGTCGGCCAACGTGGTCCCCTCGATGGGCCCGAGGAGGCTCCACTCCCGGAAGTCGCTCGGACGGAAGCGCCAGTAGTTGGCGGCGAAGTGGACGCTGCTCCCGCCCACGGCTTTCGCGTAGACGAGGTTCGGGAGGAAGAACGCGGGTCGGGCCTCCTCCTCCACGCTGGCCCGGAACGAGTGGGGATGGTCGACGAGCGTGCCGAGCAGGCCGTCGCCGAAGTAGCTCTCGAGCTCGTCGTGCGTCACCTGGAAGGGGCGCACGTAGGGACCCTGCTCCAGCACCACGACCGAGAAGCCGTTCGTGGAGAGCTCCTTCGCCAGCACGCCGCCGGCGGCCCCGGAACCGACGATGACGAAGTCCACTTCCTGGCTCGTGGGGTAGCGCGCGGTCTCCTGCGTCATCGCGCGACTCCCCCGTCGCCGGTCCCGTGCTCGTCGCGGTCGTAGTATCCGAACGGTGGCTGGTAGGCGAACCGTTCCTCGAAGCCGATGAGCTGCCAGCCAACGCCGTCGCGGTTTCCGCCGTGGTCCGCGTGGGTCACCAGCCCGAGCGTGACGAGCAGGCGCGCGAAGAAGAAGAAGTCGGGGTCCTCCCGCTCGACCTCGCTGATCACTGCGTCCTGACTGGCCTCGGAGAGATCCGCGAACGTCTCCTCGCCCGGGGAGGAGCTCCTCACGCCCTCGTTCACGGCCGCGAGCCCGGTCCTGACGATCGGCAGTAGATCGGACAGAAAGGACTCGAGCGCGCGGTCCGCGAAGTGGACGACCCCGGCCTCCCGGGCTCCGGGCGTGTCGTCGGTCGGCACGACGCGCGCGGCGAACGCGTCGAAGTCCGCGGCCTCGCGTGGCGTGAACGTGACAAAGGGCAACGCCCCACGACGGGCCTCCGAGGCGCACGCTTGAGCCGCCGCGATGAGCGGTGCCAGACGCATCAACCACGCACCGCCCACGGCCGAGCCGGAGATCGACACGAAGTCGCGCCGGGAGGGCAGGTCTTCATCCATGAGAATCTCCTCCAGGGGCAGGGGCGACCCGGAGCCCGCGACGCCCAGGGCCGCGTGCTCCCGTCGTCCGGCGCACGATTCACGGGTACAATAAAGCGCCTAGGGGACCCGGCCGAAACGCCCTTCTCGTGGCCCCCTCCGCGCGCAGCGTCTCCAGCGGATCCGCGTTGCCGCCTGCGCGCCTTGTGGGCCGGGGCTGCCCGCGCGTAGCATCCCCGCATGCTCACGTCATCGGCCCGTCCGCCGCGCATCCCGCCGCGTCCTTGGATCGCGAGCGCTCCCTGGGCCGCGCTCTTGATCGCGGGAGCTGCGCTCCCCGACCGCGCGCGCGCGCAGAGCGACTACGGCATCGCCGCGCCCCCACCACCCGACCAGCCCGTCGAGCTCGGCTCTGCCGAGGTGCCGCGCATCCGGGTCGTGCCGATCACCACGGAGCTCGAGTACCCGTGGGGGATGGCGTTCCGGCGCAATGGCGACATCCTCGTCACCGAGCGCGACGCCGGTAGGCTACGCATCATCCGCGACGGGCGGCTCCTCGAGGCGGACGTTCCGGGCGTGCCCGCCGTGTACTCCGAGCGGTGGCGCGCGGGCCTCATGGACGTGGCGCTGCATCCCGACGACGACGCGCTGGTCTACTTGAGCTACACGAAGCCGATCGTCTGGGAGGGCCTGGACGGCCTCTTCACGGTGGCGCTCGCGAGGGGCCGCCTGGTCGACGACCGGCTCACGGACGTCGAGGACATCTTCGTCGCGGATGGGCCGGACCTGGGCATCGCCGCAGCGAAGCTCCTCTTCGCGCCGGACGGCACGCTCTTCATGAGCGTGGGGGGCTCGTACGTCTTCACGGGCACGGGGGAGCTCGCCCAGGATCCGGGATCGCACTTCGGGAAGCTGCTGCGGCTGAACGCCGACGGCACCGTGCCCGCGGACAACCCGTTCGTGCACGACCCCGCCTACAGGCCGGAGATCTACACGCTTGGCCACCGGAACCAGATGGGCCTCGCCTTCCACCCGGGGACGGGCGCGCTCTGGGCGACGGAGAACGGACCGCAGGGCGGCGACGAGGCCAACATCATCCGCGCCGGCGCGAACTACGGCTGGCCGCTCGCCTCGGAGAGCCGCGAGTACCCCGGAGGGTGGGTGTCCTCCACGCCGTGGCAGGCCGGGTTCGAGCGTCCGGAGATCCTCTGGTGGCCGTCGGTCGCGCCGTCGGGGCTCGCCTTCTACACGGGCGACCGCTTCCCCGCGTGGCAGGGCAACCTCTTCCTGGGCGCGATGATGGTCGGGCGCATCGGGGGCACGGGACACCTCGAGCGCATCGTCTTCAACGCGCGCGCCGAGGAGATCCGGCGGGAATGGCTGCTGACGGAGCTGAAGCAGCGGATCCGGGACGTTCGCGAGGGGCCGGACGGCTATCTCTACCTCCTGACCGACGAGGAGCAAGGCGCGGTGCTGCGGATCGAGCCGGCGCCGGCGATGCCGTAGCGTAACGGCCGGGTTCCAACCCGCCACCCTCGTTTGCCGTCTATGGGGTTGGCTCGCCCTCTCGAGCCCCACGCCGCCCGAGGCCCACATGCTGCTCTCCGACGCCTGGCAGGACGTCCAGTACGGCGCACGCACGTTGCTTCGCGCGCCGACGTTCGCCTCGATGTCCGTGCTCACGCTCGCTCTCGGCATCGGCGCCACGACGGCGATCTTCAGCCTGGTCTGGGCGGTGGTGCTGGCGCCCCTGCCCTACGAGGAGCCGGACCGCCTGGTGCGCGTGTGGGAAGTCTCCCCGCGCGGCGCCGACCGCAACGTGGTGTCTGCCGGCAACGTCGAGGACTGGCAGCAGCGCGCGCGGTCGTTCTCCGTCCTGGGAGCCCACTCCTTCCCCTATCCGGTGACCGTGACGGGAGAAGGTCCCGCCTTTCGCGTCGACCGCATCACGCTCCAGCCGGAGGTCTTCGCGGCACTCGAGGCTTCGCCGGCGCTCGGGCGCGCGCTCGTCGCCGAGGACGCGGACGCGGGCGACGTGGTCCTGATCGGCCACGCTTTCTGGCGCGATCACCTCGGCTCGGATCCGGAGGTGTTGGGCCGGCGCATCGTGCTCGAGGAGATCCCCTACACGGTGGTGGGGGTGATGCCGGAGCGGTTCTCGTTCCCCGCCGAGGGAATCGACGTCTATCGGCCCCATACGGACTCGAGCTTCGACCCGTCGAACCGCACGAGCCACAACCACCAGGTCGTCGCCCGGCTCGCCCCCGGCGCGACGGTCGAGCGCGCACAGGCGGAGATGACGCGCATCGCCGAGGAGATCGCCGAGGAGCATCCTCGCGAGATGACCGGGTGGGGCGCACAGGTCGTCTTGGTCCACGACGACCTCACGAGGAACGTCGAGGCGCTCTTCTGGGTGCTCCTCGGCGGCGTCGCCGTCGTGCTGCTGATCACCTGCGCCAACATCGCCAACCTGCTGCTCGCGCGCGCCGTGGGCAGGCAGCGCGAGATCGCGCTGCGTGGCGCGCTCGGCGCGGGACGGGGACGCATCCTGCGCCAGCTCCTCACGGAGAGCGTGATGCTGACGCTCGTGGGCGGCGCCGGCGCCATGGCGATCGCGCCGCTGATCATGGGACTGTTGATCGGCGCGGCTCCCGCGGATGTCCCCCTTCTCGGGCGCGCGGCCATCGACGGCCGCATGCTCGCGTTCGCCGCCGCCGCGGCGCTCTCGTGTGCACTCCTCTTCGGGCTCACGCCCGCGCTGCGCCTCTCGCGGGCGCCGGACCTGCAGTCGGCGCTTCGGGCCGGAAGGGACGCCTCCCAGGCCGGACACGCGCGACTGCGGGGCGCTCTCCTCGTCGGCCAGGTCGGGCTCTCCGTCGTGCTCCTCGTCGGCGCGGGCCTGTTCGTGCGCTCGTTCCGCGCGCTCCAGGCCACGGAGCTGGGGTTCGAGCCGGACGGCCTCGTGCTCATGGACGCGAGCCTGCCGTCGGCGAGCTATCCAGACACGCCCGAGCAGGTCTCCTTCTACGATCAGCTGCTCGAGCGCGTGGAGGCGTTGCCGGGCGTCGCGGCGGCCGCGGGATCGAGCCAGCCACCGGCAAGCTCGTCCATGATGACGTTCAGCTTCGCCATCGAAGGGCGGGTCGCCGCCAACCCGACGGGGCGCGAGGACGACGAGCCGGTGCACGCGATCACGCCCGGCTACTTCGAGGTGCTCGGCCAGCGGATGGTGGCGGGCCGCGCGTTCGGGCCCGGCGACCGGGCCGACGGAGCGCCGGTCGTCATCTTCAACGAGACGCTCGCGAGGAAGCACTTCCCCGAGGGGGACGCAGTCGGCCACAGGATCTCCTTCCGTCCGGGCGAGACGCCCTGGATGGAGATCGTCGGCGTGGTGGAGGACGCGCGCCTGGAGAGCCCGGACGTGGCTCCGCGCGCCGGCACCTTCATCCCGTTCGCCCAGAAGAGCTGGACGTGGCTCACGTCCCTGACCGTCGTCGCGCGGGCGGAGCCCGGGTATGGGGACCCGGCGAGCCTCTCCGACGGGCTCCGCGACGCGATGCTCGAGCTCGACGCGAACGTGCCTCCGCTGTCGGTCCGCACGGTGGCGGGCTCGTTCCGCGAGAACACCGCTCGCCGGAGCTTCGCGATGACGCTCGTGGGCGGCTTCGGCGTACTCGCGCTCCTACTGAGCGTCGTGGGACTGTACGGCCTGATCACCTACTCCGTCGCGCGCGAGCGTCGCGAGATCGGCGTGCGCATCGCCCTCGGCGCGCACTCGGGTGACGTGGTGGCGCGCGTGCTCCGGCGTGCGCTCGCGCTCACGGCCGTGGGGGCTCTGGCCGGGCTCGCGGGTGCGGCGGCTCTCGCGCGCGTCGTCGAGGGGCTGCTCTACGGCGTATCGCCCGTGGACGCGACCACGTACGCGGTGACCCTCGGCCTCGTGATCGCCGTGGCGCTCGCGACGACCGCGATGCCCGCGCTCCGCGCGGCGCGCACGGATCCGATGGAGGCGATCCGGACGGACTGACGTGCCATGAAGGCGAGTGGCGCGCCCGGCGGAGCGCCGTCCGGCCAGCGCCGGGCGCCGTGACGTTGTGTCGCCGGCGGGCCCGCCTCACCTTTCCGGGGTTCGGCACCCGCTGAGGCTTGTCCCATCATGATGGACCGACGCGACTTCCTGCACACCACGGCCGTCGTCGGCGCAGGGCTCTCCGTGGGCTGTACGCCGCGGCGCCTCGACTCGGTTGGCGCCGCGCTGCCCACCGCCGACCCCGTCGTGCGTGGCCTGATGATGCGCGCGCTCGACGCCGCCCGCTCGGCGGGGGCGCAGTACGCCGATGTGCGCGTCGGGAGCAACCGGTCGCAGGGGATCTCGACGCGCGAGGCCCGCGTCACGCAGGTCTCCGACAGCGAGACGCTGGGCCTCGGCGTGCGCGCGCTCGCCGACGGCGCCTGGGGGTTCGTGGCCACGAGCGATCTCGGGCCGGACGCGGTCGCCGACGCGGCGCGGCGGGCGGTGCTCCAGGCACGGGCGAACCGCGCGGGCCTG
>Ga0214472_10001344_pt1 | contig 27811 bp, 27 predicted proteins | sample RVTome_6_FD_207662 | JGI IMG/M metagenome (GOLD analysis project Ga0214472, IMG submission 207662) | Soil microbial communities from uranium-contaminated site in the Upper Colorado River Basin, Wyoming, United States - RVT140D175 | ecosystem: Environmental > Terrestrial > Soil > Contaminated >...
CTCCCCACACCCCGAAAGATTCTCCTTGACATTCCGCCAGCAATATGCGCTCTTGTGCCACCCCTCTCGACGACTCCCCTCATCAGAGGAACAGAACGTCTTGTTCCGGCGGCTATGGGCTCATCAGCCGCGGCTCCCGAGTCGCCTTGGAGGTGGTGTATGACTCAGAACCGGTCTCTCTCCCTGGCGACCGTCGCCATGGTTCTTCTCTCTGGCGTCGGCGCGACCGCCACGGCGGCCCAAGGGAAGCCGACGCGCGTGCCGATGGCCTGGACCAGCGCCACCCCCATGCCACTGAGTGATGCGGCCATAGCCTACGCCCACGCTCAATGCGACAACCAGCCCAACAGCTTCTACGTGATCGAGGGCAACAACCAGACGATCGCCAGGACGACGAAGGCCTGGCGCTACGACGCCGACACGGACACCTGGAACGTCCTCGCGCCGATTCCGAACCCACCCGGGAATGTCGGCACGGCTGCCGTCTGCCACCAGGGCTTCATCTACGTTGCGGGAGGCGCCCATGTTGGATTCAATCGGCTTTTCATCTACGACGTGGCCAACGACACCTGGACCGCGGGCGCCAACATCCCGCGGAACGTCCTGGGGGCCGCGATGGGGGCTTTTGGCGGCAAGGCGTACTTGATCGGGGGCGACGACGACCTCACTTTGGGAAGCGGAACCTCGAACGAGGTCGATATCTACGACATCGCCAGCGATACCTGGACCACCACCGGGGCCCCCATGCCCACGGCCGTGATAGAGGGGGGCTGGAGGCAAGTCGGCCAGTACGTTTACGTGGTGGGGGGCTGGACGGACACCTTCCCCGTTAATTCGAACGTAACGCAGCGCTACGACATGTCGGCGAACACCTGGGCGATCGGCCCCACCTTCACGAGCCAGCGCGCGGACTTCGCCCTGGCCGTGACCTCCCAGTTCCTCTATGCCATCGGCGGGGATACGAACGGCGGCGGGTCCGCGGACGCCACCGCGCTGGTAGAAAGGCTCGATCACACCGCGTTCCCGGCCGGGGCATGGACGGACACCGCCGACCCCCTCCCGGGGCCCCTGGCCAGGGTGAGGGCGGGTTTCTGCACGAGCGCGGTCTCGGGTGGAGAGTCGTGGGCCCTGGATGGCTTTTTCGGGTTAGCGGTCCAGCGCATCAACCAGTACCGCCCTTCGGAGCCCTGCCCCCCGGGCGGGCCTCCGGCTCCCGTCGTCGTGAAGGCTGGCGCCACCCTTGCGGTCGAGGGCTGCGGGCCGGCCAACGGGGCCATCGATCCCGGGGAGACGGTGACCGTGGACTTCACGCTGCGGAACATCGGCACCGCCGACACGACCAGCGTGGTGGCGACGCTCCAGGCCGCGGGCGGCGTCACGCCCATCACCACGTCGCAGACCTACGGCGTGTTGGCCTCGGGCGGGCCGGCGGTGAGCCGGCCGTTCACGTTCTCGGCCGCCGGCGCCTGCGGCGGCACCCTCACCGCGAGCCTGGCCGTCCAGGACGGCGCCATGAACCTGGGCACCAAGACCTACACCTTCACCATGGGCACGTCCAGCACGACGGATATGGCGACCTTCTCGAACCCGGGCCCGATCACGATCAACAGCGTCGGTCCCGCGACGCCCTACCCCTCGGATATCGCTGTCTCCGGCCTCACGGACAGCATCTCCAAGGTTACCGTGACGGTCACCGGCCTTACCCACACCTCCCCAACGGACATCGACATCCTGCTCGTGGGCCCCAACGGCCAAGGCATGATCCTGCTGTCGGACGTCGTCGGGGGCGCCATCACCAACGTGACCATCACCCTGGACGACGACGCCACACAGGCGATCACGCCCCCGCTCGTCAATGGCACCTACTGGCCGTTCAACATCGACTTCGTCCAGGATCCGTTCCCGGCTCCAGCGCCGCCCCCGCCCGCGTCGTACTACGGCACCGAGCTGGCGTTCTTCAACGGGATCGACCCGAACGGAACCTGGAGCCTGTTTGTCGTGGACGACCAAGGTGGCGGCGCCGGGTCCATCTCCGGCGGCTGGTCGATCACGATCACGACGGCTGTGCCCGTCTGCTGTCAGGGCGGCGTCCCTCAGGTCTCGATCAACGACGTCAGCGTGACCGAAGGGAACGCGGGCACCACGACCGCGACTTTCACCGCGGCCCTATCCACGGTCAGCACCCAGACCGTCACCGTCGACTTCGCTACGGCCGACGGTACCGCCACCACCGCGAGCAACGACTACATGGCGACTTCGGGGACCCTGACCTTCGCCCCTGGAGTGCCCGCCCAGCCGATCCAGGTGACAGTCATCGGAGACACGGCCTTCGAGCCCAACGAGACGTTCTTCGTGAACTTGAGCAACCCCGTGAACGCGACCATCGGTGACGGCCAGGGCGTGGGCACCATCCTCAACGACGACGGCCCCTTGGGCACCAACTTCGTCAGCGAGCTGTCCCACGGCTACATGGAGCAGGACAACCTGGCCTCGGCGGGCGGGGTGCCGGACCTCGACTACTACCGCATCGCCCAGAAGCCGCGGTCGTCCTACGAGGTGGTGGTGGACGCGACCTCCGGGGACATCGGGCCCGGACTGGAGGTCGCGCTGGTCGCCCCTGACGGCACCACGATCATCCAGAACTCGGATGGCATGTCGATCCTCAACTTCAGCCGGACCCTGCGCTGGGTCAACACGACCGCCGGTGAGGTGACAAACGAGTTCGTGCGTGTCCGCAGCGTCGGCTGCACCACGAACTGCGGCCCCGACGACGTCTACGTGATCCGCGCCTACGAGACGACGTACTCGATCCCGCGCTTCAACAACTCGGGGACGCAGATCACGGTGCTGCTACTGCAGAACCCGACCAGCAACTACGTCATCAACCCCACCATCTACTTCTGGGATTCGACGGGGGCGCTGATCGGGACATCCTCCGCGAGTCTGCTCCCCAAGGAGCTGCTGGTGCTGAATACGGCCACGGTGGCGCCGGGCGTGGGCGGGTCGGTGACGGTGGTCCACGACGGCCAGTACGGGGCCCTGTCGGGCAAGACGGTCGCGCTCGAGCCCGCCACCGGCTTCAGCTTCGATTCCCCGATGCTTCCGCGAGTGAAGGTGAACTAGGGAAGAGAGTCCCGCCGCCGCCGCGTCTCGAGCCCGTCGAGGGTAAGATCGCAGGCCATGAACCGGCGTGGCTTCGCGAAGGCCCTGACCGCCGGCATCGGCTTCGCGTCGTGGTCGGGGCGTCGCGCGGCGGCGGCGCCGGGTGCCGGCGGTCTGACGGACGTGGCCGGGGTCAAGGTCGGCCACTTCACGGACACGCGGCGACCCACCGGCTGCACCGTGGTGCTCGTCGAGGCGGGCGCGACGTGCGGCGTGGACGTGCGCGGAGGGGCGCCGGGGACGCGCGAGACGGACCTCCTCGATCCCGTCAACACGGTCCAGCAGGTCCATGCCGTCGTGCTCTCCGGCGGGAGCGCGTTCGGCCTCGACAGCGCGACGGGCGTCGTGCGCTGGCTGGAGGAGCGCCGGATCGGCTTCCCGGCCGGGCCCGCGCGCGTGCCCATCGTTCCCGCCGCGATCCTGTTCGACCTCGCGGTGGGCGATGGGAGCGTCCGTCCCGACGCTGCTGGGGGCTACGCCGCGGCGACGGCGGCGACGTCGGGCCCCGTCGCCGAGGGAAACGTCGGCGCCGGCGCGGGCGCGACCGTGGGGAAGATGATGGGCTTCGCCCGGGCCATGAAGGCCGGGGTCGGGACCGCGTCCGTGACGCTGGGCGGCGGCGCCGTGGTCGCGGCCTTGGCCGCGGTCAACGCCGCGGGGGACGTCGTCGATCCGGCCACGGGCGCGCTCGTGGCCGGCGCCCGCACCGAGGCCGGAGACGGCCTTGAAGGGACGATGAACGCCGTCCTCGACGGCCGGGCGCCGGTGGGCCTGCTCAAAGGCGAGAGCACGGTCCTGGTGGTCGTGGCCACCAACGTGGCCCTGACCAAGGCCGAGGCCACCAAGGTCGCGCAGATGGCCCACGACGGCCTGGCCCGCGCCGTGAACCCCGCCCATACGCCCTGGGACGGGGATACGGTGTTCGCGCTGTCAACCGGGACGGCGTCCGTCGCCGGAGGGTTGCTCGTCGTGGGAGCGGTGGCGGCCGACGTCACGGCACGCGCGATCGTCCGCGGCGCGCGGATGGCCCGGGGGCTGCCCGGGCTGCCTGCCGCGAGCGACCTGGCCCGGCGCTGATCCGCCGGCGCTGGCTCGAGGCGGGTGTGGAAATCCTGCGGAGATCCTGTGGAGCGGCCGTGGGAGACCTGTTGAGCCTTTGTGCATGCTCACGCCTGTGGATGGGCCTGCGGAAAAGCTGCGGGGCGGGCGCGGATTTCCTGTGAGGGAACGGTGGACGGTCGCGCTTCTGTTCGCGGTGATGACGGTGGCGCTCGCCGTCGGCGCGCGCACCGACGGCATCACGGTGGACGAGCCCGTGTACGTGAGCGCGGGCTACCGCCACCTCACAGCCCTCGACTTCCGCCTCAACCCCGAGACCCCCCCGCTCGCCAAGATGCTGGTGGCCCTCCCCCTCGTCCCGCTCCGCCTGCACAGGCCGCTGGCTCCGGGCGAATGGGGATGGGTCTACCGCTTCTTCCACGAGAACAGCGCCTCCCGGATCATCGCGTGGGCGCGCGTGCCGCCGATCGTCCTGAGCCTGTTGCTCGCGGCGATCGTGTGGGCCTGGGCCCGGGCCGAGCACGGTCCGGCCGCGGGGCTGGCGGCGCTTGCGCTCACGGCGTTCCACCCGTCGCTGCTGGCCCACGGGCACCTGGCGACCACCGATCTCCCGTCGGCGTTGACCTTTGTGGCCACGTCGTGGGCGTTCCGCCGCTGGCTGCTGGCCCCGACGCTGGGTCGAGCGGTGGTGGTGGCCCTGGCCCTGGCCGCCGCGGTGCTGACGCGCCTCACCGGTTGGCTGCTCGTGCCCAGCCTGGCGATCGTGGCCGCCATCGAGTTGTGGCGTCTGCCGCGCGGCGCGCGGCGTCCGCTCCTCCGGGCCCTGGCGCTGCTGGCCGCCGTGGCGATCGTGGTCGTGCCCGTCGCGACCTGGGCGGCGTACGGCGGCCGCCATGCGCCGTGGCCGGGGCGGTCGGTGGCCGAGCCCGCGGCACCGGACCTGGGCTTGGCGGGCCGCGCCGTCGCGGGCCTGGGATCGGCCCGAGCGCTGCCCGAGGCCTACGTCGAGGCCCTCCGCTTCCAGCTCGCCCACGCGGTGGAGGGCCATCGGGCGTACCTGCTCGGCGAGCTGTCGGATACGGGATGGCGCGCGTATTACCTCGTGGCGTTCGCGGTCAAGAACACGCCCGGGTTCCTGCTGGCCCTCGTTGCCGCGGCGGCGATCGCGCTCAGGGCGAGGGCCTGGGGCGGCGCCCCCTGGCACTGGCTGGTGCCCGCGGCGCTTCTCTTCGTCACGGTCTCGGCGGGCCGGATCGACATCGGCGAGCGGTACCTTCTTCCCGTCTACCCGTATGCGATGCTCCTGGCCGCGGCCGCGGTCCCGCGCGTGGTGGCCTGGAGGCGCGGCCCGTGGCTACTGGCGATCGTGCTGGCGCTGCACGCACTGCCCAGCCTCATGGCGGCGCCGCGCGGCTACCTGACCTACTTCAACCTGCTGGCCGGAGGGCCGGCCCGCGCCCACCGGGTGCTGGCCGACTCGAACCTGGACTGGGGCCAGGACCTGCCGCGGTTGCGGAGATGGATGAGAGAGCAAGGGGTCGAGGAGGTCCAGCTCGCCTATCACGGCTCGGACGACCCGGAGCGCCTCGGCATCCGGGCCCGGGACCTGCCCGGCGTCCACCTGTACCCGGGCCGCCCGGCGGCGCGTCCGTTCGAAGGTGTCGTCGCGGTCAGCCCGAATCTCCTGCTCGGGATCGTGGAGCCGAAAGGCCCCAACCCCTATCCGGAGCTGCGGCGGCGGCGTCCCGACGGACGGGCGGGCGTCTTCTTCATCTATCGAATGCCCTGAGGCCGCGCGGCTGTGGATCCGGCTGCGGAAAAGCTGTGGAAACGGGCGCGGAAAAGCTGTGGAGGGACTGCGGAGGCCTGTTAACGCCCCGCCGCGCCGTCCGAGAAGATCCGGCGGATCTCGGCGGGATCGGACGTCAAGCCCAGCGCCACCATCAGCTTGATGCGCGCCTTGGGGCCGGGGAGGTCCTGGCCGAAGACGACGCCCATCTCCTCGAGCATGCGGCCGCCGCCTTCGTAGCCGTAGGCGGGGGAGACGCGGCCCTCCGCGCACCGCGAGACGAGCACGACGGGGATGCGGCCGGCCAGGGCCGCCCTCAAGCCGGGCAGGACGGGAGGCGGGACGTTGCCGCACCCGGTGCCCTCGAGGACGAGCCCGCGGGCGCCGCGGGATATCGACGCCCGGATGAGCGCGTCGTCCATGCCCGCGGCCATGGTGTGGAGGTCGACCTCGGACACGAGCCGCGCCGCCCCGAGGGTGGCGGGGCGGAAGGGCGGGCGGTGGTAGACGATGTGGCCCCGGTCCACGATCCCGAGCGGGCCGTGCGCGCTGCGGAACGCGGACAGGCTCTGGGTGTGCCACTTGGTGGCTTCCGCGGCCGCGTGGACCTCCTCGCCCACGGCGATGAGCACCCCGCGCCCGGCGGAGCCCGGGTGCACGGCCGTCCGCACCGCGGCCATGAGGTTGGCGGGCCCGTCCCAGCCGGGCTCGGAGACGGTGCGCATGGCGCCGCAGAAGACCACCGGCTTCGGGTGGCCGAGCGTCAGGTCGAAAAGGAACGCGGTCTCTTCCAGGGTGTCGGTGCCGTGGGTCAGCACCACAGCGTCGACGTCGGCGTCGGCCAGGAGGCGCGACACGTGGTCCTTGAGCTGCCACATCCAATCGGGCGTGACGTGGGGCCCCGGCAGCCGCGCGTAGTCCTCGAGCGTGAGCCGGGCCTCTTTCCGCAGGCCGTGGACCCTGGCCACGATCTCCTCGCCGGACAGCGCGGGCACCGCGGCCCCCGTGTCGGGGTCGATGCGCATGGAGATCGTGCCGCCCGTGAAGACGACGCGGACGTGCTTGCGGACCATGCTCAGGCCGGGGACCGCTCGCGCACGGCGCGCTCGGCCCCGGCCAGCGCGGCCTCCAGGCCGGCGGCGCTCTCGCTGCCGCCCTGGGCCAGGTTCCCCTTGCCGCCGCCGCGTCCACCGATCTCCGCCAGCGTCTGGCGCAGCAGGCCCGGCACGTCATGAGGTAGACCTTCGGACTGGGCGAACACGACGTGGACCTTCTCGGCGCGGCTGGCCAGGAGCGCGACGCAGGGCGGCATCGCGGCCAGGTGCTGCGCCAGCAGCCGCAGGTCCTCGGCGGGCCAGCCGTCGTAGACCGCGGTGACCACGGCCGGAGAGCCGGCGGCGGCGAGCAGGCGGGCCGCTTCAGCGCGCAGGGCGCGGTCGGCCATGTCGCGGCCGCGTCGCGTCGCCTCCAGCAGCCGCTCCTGGAGCCGCGCCACGCCTGCGGGGAGGTCCTGCAAGGGGGAAGAGAGCAGCGCGCCGACGCGCTCCACGGCTTCGGCGCGGGCGCGAAAGGCCAGGAGGGCCCGGGTCCCGCAGACGAACCGGACCCGGGAGCCCGCCTTGTAGCGCTCGTGGCCCAGGACCAGGACCACGCCGACCTCGGACGTGCGGCGGGGATGGGTCCCCCCGCAGGCCTGGAGGTCGAAACCCTCCGCCTCGACCAGGCGGACCTCGTCCCCCGCCTCGTCCGCGGCGTGGACGCCGAGGGCCTCGGCCTCGCGTCGCGCGACGACCCGCGAGCGGACGGGGCGCCCCTCCCAGACGACCGCGTTGCAGCGGGCCTCGGCCTCGCGGACGGCGTCGTCGGTCACCGCTCGATCCAGGTCGATGGTCGACACCTCCGCGCCGAGGTGGAAGCTCACCGTCTCCGCGGAGGCCGTCTCCACGAAGGCGCGGGAGAGGAGGTGCTGGCCGTGGTGCTGCTGCATGTGGTCGCGGCGGCGCTCGGCGTCGACGCGCCCGTGGACGGCGGCCGACGGCAGCGGTGCCTCCAAGACGTGGAGCACCTCGCCCGCCTGCTCCAACACCGCGGCCACCGCCACGCCGTCCAGCGTGCCCGTGTCCCAGGGCTGCCCTCCGCTCTCGGCGTAGAAGGCCGTGCGGTCCAGGACCACCGCCGGACGGCCTTCGTGGTCGCGGCGGGCCACGACCTTGGCGTCGAACTCCAGCAGGTAGGGATCGTCGCGGTGCAGCCGGCGGGTCATGGCCCGGGCGCGCTCACCACAGGGGGGCCATCGCCTCCACGTACTTGAAGCCGGTGCCGGTGTTGAAGAGCACGACGCTGTCGTCGGCGTTGACGTGCCCCGACGCCTTCAGCTTCCGCAAGGCGGCCACGCACGCGCCCCCCTCGGGGGCCATGAAAAGCCCTTCGTGCGCGCAGGCGTCCTTGACCCCCTGGATGATCTCCGGGTCGGAGACGCTGACCCCGGCGCCGTGGCTCTCGCGCAGGGCCCGGAGGATGAGGAAATCGCCCAGGGCCTTGGGCACCCGGATGCCGTAGGCGAGGGTCTTGGCGTTCTCCCAGAGGGGCGCGTCCTCGCGGTCCTCGGCGAAGGCCTTCACGATGGGCGCGCAGCCCTCCGCCTGCACGGCGTACATGCGGGGGCGGCCGGGACCGACGAAGCCCATGGCCTCCATCTCCTGGAACGCCTTCCACATCCCGATGAGGCCGGTGCCCCCGCCCGTGGGGTAGAGGATCGCGTCCGGCAGCCTCCAGCCCATCTGCTCCGCGAGCTCGTAGCCCATCGTCTTCTTGCCTTCGACCCGGTACGGCTCCTTCAGCGTCGCGCACTCGTACCAGCCCGCCTCCCGCGCGCGCTCCGCGCAGACCCGGCCCGCGTCCGTGATGAGGCCGTCCACCTTGTGGACGTCGGCGCCGTAGGACTCGGTCTCCATCACGAACACGCGGGGCGCGTCCCTGGGCACGAAGACGTGGGCCTTGAGGCCGGCCTTGGCGGCGTAGGCCGCGGCGGCGCTGCCGGCGTTGCCGGCGGAGGGCAGGCAGACGTCGGTGGCGCCCAGCGCCTTGGCCATGGACACGGCCATGCAGAGGCCGCGGGCCTTGAACGAGCCCGTGGGGTTGCCGCTCTCCTCCTTGACGAAGAGGCGGGGCAGCCCGGTCAAGGCCCCCAGCCGGCGCGCCGGCAGCAGGGGCGTGAAGCCTTCTCCCAGGCTCACGCGGTGGTCGGGGCTGTCCACGGGCAGCACGTCGTCGTAGCGCCACAGGGTGGGCTCGCGCAGCGCGAGGTGGCCCGGGCGCATGTTCTTGGCCGCGCGCTCCAGGTCGTAGCGCGCGAAGAGGGGCCCGCCGCACTCGCACAGGTGGAGCGGCTGCCCGGCCGGGTAGCGGCGCTCGCAGCGGGTGCAATCGAGGTGCGTGGCGGGCACGGCGGGATTATACGGCGATGAAGGACGCCGCTGAGCGACGCGGGGGTTCAAGGGGGTGCGACGTAGCACCCCCTTGCTAAACTTCCAGGATCTCCGCTTCCTTCTTCTTCAGGATCTCGTTGATCTGCTCGACGGTGTGGTCGGTCAGCTTCTGCACCTCGGCCATGGCCTGCTTCTCGTCGTCCTCGCTCACCTCGTGGTCCTTGAGCATCCTCTTGAGGTGGTCGTTGACGTCGCGCCGCACGTTGCGGACCGCGACCCGGCCCTCTTCCGCGTGCTTGTGGGCGTGCTTGACCAGCGTCTTCCGCCGCTCCTCGGTGAGGGACGGCACCGGGATGCGGATGATCTTGCCGTCGTTCTGCGGGTTCAGGTCCAGGTCGGAGGTACGGATGGCCTTCTCCACCAGGGGCAGGACCTTGGGGTCCCAGGGCTGCACGGTGATGAGCGTGGGGTCGGGCGTGGAGAGGGTCCCCACCTGGTTCAGAGGCGTGGGGGTCCCGTAGTAGTCGACCCGTATGCCGTCCAGCATGGACAGCGAGGCCCGCCCGGTGCGCATCCCGGCCAGCTCGCGCCGCACGGTCTCCAGCGAGGTGTGCATCCTCTGCTTCGCGTCGGCGATCAGGCTCTTGGTGGGCATGGTGGTCCTCCGAAGCGGTGAAGGCTAGCCCTTCACCATCGTCCCGACCTTCTCTCCCATGACGATCCTGCGGAGGTTCCCCTTCTGCTTGAGGTCGTACACGATGATGGGCAGCGCGTTGTCCTTGCAGAGCGCGACCGCGGTTCCGTCCATGACGGCGAGGCCCTTCTTCAGGACGTCCAGGTAGGTCAGGTCCTCGAAGCGGCGGGCGTCGGGGTTCGTGACGGGGTCCTTGTCGTAGATCCCGTCCACCTTCGTGCCCTTCAGGATGATCTCGGCCTTGATCTCCATGGCCCGCAGGGCGGCGGCGGTGTCGGTGGAGAAGTAGGGGTTGCCGGTGCCCGCGGCGAAGATGGTCACGCGCTTCTTCTCGAGGTGGCGGATGGCCCGCCGCCTTATGAAGGGCTCCGCCACCTGGCGGATCTCGATGGCGGAGAGCACGCGGGTCATGACCGAGGCCCGCTCCAGCGCGTCCTGCAGGGCCAGGCCGTTGATGACGGTGGCCAGCATGCCCATCTGGTCGGCGGAGACGCGGTCCATGCCCCGCGCGGTGTCGGAGACGCCGCGGAAGATGTTGCCCCCGCCGACCACGATCGCCACCTCGACGCCCAGGCCGTGGACCTCGCGGATCTCGCCCGCCAGGTAGTCCGCGAAGTTGCGGTCTATGCCGAACTGCTTCTCGCCGAGGAGGGCCTCGCCCGAGAGCTTCAGGAGGACGCGGCCGTAGGCGGGATGGTCGGTGGCGGCGGGCATCTGCCCCCGATCCTACCCCACGGCGACGGTGTTCGTCTGGCCCGCAGCGCCCGGCTGGCTCTCCTCGCCCACGCGGAACCGGGCGAAGCGCCGGACCACGATGTTCTCCTTGATGACGGCGATCTTCTCCTGCACGAGCTGCCCCACGGTGAGCTTGCCGTCCCTCACGAAGGGCTGCTCCAGCAGGCAATACGTGGCGTAGTAGTCCTTCAGCTTCCCCTCGGCGATCTTGTCCAGCACGGCCGCGGGCTTGCCCTGGCCGGCGGCCTGGGCGCGGTAGATCTCCTTCTCCTTCTCCAGGACCTGGGCCGGGACGTCTTCCTTGGCCACGTAGAGCGGCGAGGAGGCGGCCACGTGCATGGCGATGTCCTTGACCAGGGCCTGGAACTCGGGGGTCTTGGCCACGAAGTCGGTCTCGCAGTTCACCTCGACGATCACCCCGATCTGGGAGCCCGGGTGGATGTACGCCGAGACGAGGCCCTGGCTCGCGGCCCGGCTCGCGCGCTTGGCGGCCGCGGCCAGGCCCTTCTTGCGCAGGAGCTCGCGGGCCTTGTCCATGTCGCCGCCGGCCTCGACCAGCGCCGACTTGCAGTCCATCATCCCCGCCCCGGTCTCCTCCCGGAGCTTGCGCACCATCTCCGCCGAAATATCCATTCCTCTATCCCTGTTTCTCGTTAACCGTCTGGGGGTGGAGCCGCGCCTCGCCGGCGCGGCTGCTACGCGGTCAGGCCGACCCGATCAGGCCATGGGCGCGGGGACCGCGACCGGCCGCGCCTTGGGCCGGCGCCGGCCGGCCTCGTCCTCGCCCGCCGGGGCCGCCTTCTCGGCCGCCGCCGCGCCCTCGGCGGCGCGGGACTCGCGCAAGCCCCGGCCCTGGAGGACCGCGTCGGCGATGCTGCCCGCGAAGAGGCGGATCGCCCGCAGCGCGTCGTCGTTGCCGGGGATCACGTAGTCCACCTCGTCCGGGTCGCAGTTGGTGTCCACGATCCCCACCACGGGGATCTTGAGCTTCCGCGCCTCCTGGACGGCGATGGCCTCCTTGCGCGTGTCGATCACGAACACGGCGTCGGGGACGGTCTTCATGCCCTTGATGCCGAGCAGGTTCTTCTCGAGCTTCAGCCGCTCCTTCTCGAGGCGGGCCAGCTCCTTCTTGGTGAGCCGCTCCTGCCGCGGGTCGTTCTGGACCATCTCGAGCTCCTTCATCCGGTCCAGGCTCTTGCGGACGGTCACGAAGTTCGTGAGCAGGCCGCCGAGCCAGCGCTCGTTGACGAAGGGCATGCCGCAGCGCTGCGCCTCCTCGGCGATGGCCTCCTGGGCCTGGCGCTTGGTGCCCACGAACAGGATGTTCCTGCCCTGGGCCGCGAGCTCCTGGACGTACTGCAGCGCCTCCTGGAGCAGGCGGTGGGTCTTCTGAAGGTCCACGATGTAGATCCCGCTCCTCTCCCCGAAGATGTACTCCTTCATCTTGGGGTTCCAGCGGCGGGTCTGGTGCCCGAAATGGACGCCCGCCTCGAGGAGCTGCTTCATGGTCACGCTTGTCGACAAAAAGGCCTCCTTGACAGTCTCAGACCCGATGCCGCCGTGGCGTCGGGGCTTTCCGGCCCCGCGAGGGGCTCGTATTTGAACGTGGCTTGCGGCGCGAAGAGCATCAACGCTTGCTGAACTGGAAGCGGCGGCGCGCGCCCTTCTGCCCGTACTTCTTGCGCTCCTTGATGCGGGCGTCGCGCGTGAGGAGGCCCGCCTTCTTGAGCCGCTTGCGCAACTCGAGGTCGAAGGCGCACAGGGCGCGGGCGATGCCGTGGCGGAGGGCGCTGGCCTGGGCGGCCACCCCGCCTCCGCTCACCACGGCCAGGACGTCGAACTTCTCCACGGTCTCCGTGACGGTGAAGGGCTGCTTGACCAGGAGCTTCAGGGCCTCGTGGCCGCCGAAGTAGTCCTCGATGCCCTGGTCGTTGAGCTTGATCTCGCCGGCGCCGGGCCGCATGTGCACGCGGGCGATGGCCGTCTTGCGCTTGCCCGTCGCGTAGTACTCGCTTGGGATGGGTGTCGTGCTCAACGCTCTCTCCTCGCCTTCACGGGCGCCGCCTTCGGCTTCTGCGCCTGGTGGGGATGCGCGTCCCCGGCATAGACCTTCAGCTTGTGGAACATCGCGCGGCCGAGCTTGGTCTTGGGGAGCATGCCCCGGATGGCCTCTTCGATCACGCGCGCCGGGTGCTTCGCGCGCATGTCTCCCGCGGCGGTCGTCTTGAGCCCGCCCGGGTACCCCGAGTGCCGCCGGTAGACCTTGTCGGTCTCCTTGCGTCCGGTCAGGTGGACCTGCGCGGCGTTGATGACGATGACGTGGTCGCCGGTGTCCAGGAAGGGCGTGTAGATCGGCTTGCGCTTGCCGGTCAGGATCGAGGCCGCGGTGGCGGCCAGCTTGCCCAGGACCTGGTCCCTGGCGTCCAGGACGAACCACTGGCGATCGCTCTCCGCCACCTTGGGTATGTGAGTCGGCATCTCGCTCCCGCTGCAACGGGCGCTCCGCGCGCCCCGGTCGTAAACGCCAATCGTACGGGAGCCGGCGTCCGCTGTCAAGGCAGATCCCTAGGTATTCCGGCTATTTAGGTCGGACTGAATTGACGCCGTCTTTTCCCGCGTCAATTCAGTCTCTTGTCGAGCGTTGCCAGCCAGTCTTCAGTGCAGTCCTGTTGTCCCTGGTTGTCAGGCCGGTCCGGACAGAGTCGGTCACTCGATCGGGAGGCGAGCGTGGGAGAGCGCCGGCAGCTCGCGGCGGAGGCGGTCCTGCCGCTCGAAGTCCAGCTCGGCGAGGGCGATACCCTCGCCGTCCGGGACCTGGGCCAGGACCGCGCCCCAGGGGTCCACGATGAGGGCATGGCCGTGGGATGAGCGGCCCCGGCCATGCACGCCGACCTGGGCCGGGGCCACCACGTAGGCGAGGTTCTCGATGGCGCGCGCCCGCAGCAGCACTTCCCAGTGGTCCTTGCCCGTTCGCTCCGTGAAGGCCGACGGCACCGCGAGGACCCGCGCGCCCCGGCGGGTGAGCGCGCGGTACTGCTCGGGGAAGCGGACGTCGTAGCAGATGGTCATGCCCAGGGCGCCGAACGGCGCCTGCGCCACCACGAGGTCCTGCCCGGCCGCGACCTCGCGCGACTCCTTCAGGTGCTCCAGGCCCGGCAGGTCGATGTCGAAGAGGTGGATCTTGCGGTAGACCGCGAGGATCGCGCCGTCCGGACCGAGGAGCACGGACGTGTTGTGGATCTTGCCCGGCTCCGCGCTCCGCTCGGGCAGGCTGCCCAGGAGCAGCGTGACCCCGTGCGTCCGGGCCGCGGCCGCCATCCGCCGTACCCAGGGCCCCTCGAGGGTCTGCGCTTCCGGCGGGGGATCGCCCGTGGAGCGGAGGAAGGCGAAGTTCTCGGGCAGGGCCACGAAGCCGGCTCCCCGGGCCGCGGCCTCGGCGACGAGCCGCTCGGCGGTGGAGAGGTTGCGCTCGACGTCCGCGGTGGACGTCATCTGGACGACCGCGGCCACGACCCGTGACGGCGACTGCGCCTCCGCCATCAGCGTGCCCGCCCTCCTCGTGCACGCCTGGCCGAGCGCGGGGGCGGGACCCGCGGCGGCCCCCCCGTGGCGAAGGCCTGGCGGTGCGGCCACCGGCACAGGGCGAAGACGGGGCAGCCGCCGCACAGCGGCCGGCGCGCGATGCAGATCTTGCGGCCGTGGAAGATCAGCAGGTCGGTGGTGCGGGTCCAGCGCTCCTTCGGGATCAGGCCCATGAGCTGCTGCTCGACCGCGATCGGGTCGTCGCTCCGGGCGATCCCGAGCCGGTTGGAGATGCGCAGGACGTGGGTGTCGACGGCGATGCCCTCGGCGATGTCGTAGGCGTGCCCGAGCACGACGCTGGCCGTCTTGCGTCCGATGCCGGGGAGCTTGACGAGGGCGTCCAGGCTGCGCGGCACCTCGCCGCCGTGCTCGGCGGCCAGGGCCCGGGCGCAGCCCACGATGGACTTCGCCTTCGCGCGGAAGAAGCCCGTGGAGCGGATGATGTCCTCGACGTCCTCCATGCGCGCCCTGGCCAGCGACTCCGGACCGGGGTAACGGCGGAAGAGCGCGGGCGTCACCATGTTCACGCGCTCGTCGGTGCACTGCGCGGAGAGGATCACGGCGGTCACCAGCTCGAAGGGGTTGCGGTGGTGGAGGGCGCAGGTGGCCTCCGGGTGCGTTTCTTCCAGGATGTCCAGGATCTTCGCGGCGCGGGCGCGCAAGAGGGCCTTGGATTCGCGGCCGGGCCTGGTCGTCCGCGGGGCCGAGGTCGTCGAAGAGCGGGGTCGCATCGCGGCGCGCGGATTATAGCGGAGCGTGGTGAGCTGGCCTCGCCCTTGTCTCGGCCGACCGCGTCCAATCCGCCGGGCGGGCCAACTCGTTCCGGAACGAGTAACGAACCGTAACAGTTATCCGTCCTGAAACGGATACGGGCTCGTAGTCGAGTCATCCGTGCGCGGCGGAAACCTCGCCACAGGACTGGTCGTCAACGGGGTGCGGATCGACGACCACCTCATGTAGACTCACCGCGCCCTTCCGAACGCTCACTTCCCATGAAGATCCGCCCCGCGCTCGCTCCCGAGCGCTCGTTCGTGCTCGAGGCCGCGCAGCCCTGCCGAAGAATGGGCCGGGGACCGGGGTTACCGGAAGATCACGCTGACCGTCTTCCAGGCCAACCGGCCGGCGCGGGCGGTGTACGACCATCTGGGCTATGCGCCGGAGACGCTGCGTTACGTGAAGATCCTGTGAGTCGGGCGAGGAGGGGAACGATGGAATGGCACGCCAAGGGACCGGCACTGATACTGGCGGGCCTCGCGATGCTCGGCGTACGCGAGGCCCGCGGAGAAGTCCTCGAGGCCACGGCGGGGGGCTTCGCGATCAAGCACACGCTCACGATCGCCGCCACGCGGATCCGGATCTACGACGCGCTGGTCCAGGCGGTGGGCCTCTGGTGGGACCCGGAGCACACGTACTCCGGAGACGCGAAGAACCTCTCGATCGATCCGCGGCCGGGAGGCTGCTTCTGCGAGCGGATGCCGCTGCAGGCGGGTGCGGTCCAGCACTCGACGGTGGTCCTGGTCATCCCCTACAAGACGCTGCGCCTGGCCGGCGGCCTGGGGCCCCTCCAGGAGTCGGGCGTCTCGGGCAGCTTGACCTTCGAGCTCGCGGAGCGGGTCGGCGGTACGGACGTCACCATGACCTACTCCGTCGGCGGCTACCGTCAGGGCGGGCTCCAGGAGCTGGCCCCGCTGGTCGACACGGTGCTGGGCGCCCAGCTCCGGCGGTTGAAGGGCTACGTCGAGAAGGGGATGCCGGCGCCTTAGGGCGGCGTCAGTGGCGTCCCGCGACCCCCGGGATCTCGGGGAAGAGCGGGGCCTGCGAACCCACCGTCGTGAGGCGGCTCAGGCGGACCTGGACGCCGCGCACGCTGGCGATGGGGTCCAGGAGCGGCTCGGCGAGGTTCTTGGCCACGGCGCCGGCCGTGTCGGGATCGGTCAGGCCGGGGTCCAGCTCGAAGTCGCGCCGCACGGCGCCGTCCGCGCGCCGCACCTCGACCGTGACCGTCCCCGCGGCCAGGCCGAAGGGCCGCAGCCGCCGGCACGCCCGGCCGGCCAGGCCCTCGACCACGCCCAGGAGCGCGGCGCGGTCGGAGCTGCGGTCGCGGATGACCGCATCCTCCTGGACCCAGGCCGGAGGCGCGGTGACGGGAACGGGGTCCTCGCCGACGCCGCGCGCCGCGTCGCGCAGGCGCGGGGCCGCGTTCCCCACCACCGCGGCCAGGGCCTCCTCCTCCGCCTCGGCCACCTGTCCGAGCGTCAGGAAGCCGGCGTTCTCCAGCGCGGTCTCGAGGTGGGGCGGCAGGTCCGGCAGGAACGAGAGCGGTTGGCGGGCCAGGAACGACGTCTCGTACCCGGGGAGCACGACCAGCAGGCCGCGGGGCCGCGCCCAGGTGGAGGCCACCCTGGCCGCCAGGCGCGTGGAGGCCAGGCCGAGCGACGCGTCGAGCCCCAGCCTCCGCTGGATCTCGTCCTTGATGGCCTCGGCGGCGGCCACCGGGTTGGGCGAGGACACCGACTCCCGCGACAGGTCCACGTAGGCCTCGTCCGCCGAAGGCCGCTCCACCCTGCGGCTCGCCCCCAGCAGGATCGCGCTCACGTCCTCGCTGAAGCGCGCGTAGGTGTCCAGGTCGCCGGGCCGGAAGACGCCGTCGGGGCAGAGGCTCTTGGCGAGGTCGATGGACTGCCCGGGGCGAACGCCGGCGGCCCGCGCCTCGGCGCTGGCCGCGGCCACCATCCCCCTCCCGTCGGCGTTGCCGCCCACGATCACGGGACGGCCCCGCAAGGACGCGTCCAGGCTGCGCTCGACGGACACGAAGAAGGGGTCCAGGTCCAAGTGGAGGATCCGGCGGGGCCGCGGGGCGGCGCCGCGATCGGCCTCGCGACGGGAACGCCCGGGCATCTCCCTCACATCTCCAGTATAGGGGGGCGCGCGCCCGCCCGGGTCCGGGCCCGCCTTCAGTGCAGGGGGCCCTTGGGGGCCCCGAAGGACTCCTGATACAGCCGGAAGTTCTCCTGCAGCGCCGCGATGAGGCCGGGGATCATCTGCACGGGGACCACCATGCGCGCCTTGACGGGCGCCCGGACGAGGTGCGTGCTCTGGGCCTCCTGGATCTCGCGCTCCCCGATCGGGTGCATCTCGCAGAAGGTGAGCGTGAAGTCGAAAGGCGAGTTCTGGATCGAGCAGAAGTTGCTGTAGACCCGCGGCACGCCGGGGTCCTCGTTGGGCACGATGGTGAAGTTCACGGACTTTTTCTCTTCCAAGGCGGCGCCTCCGGGAGCCCCCAGTGTATCCCCCTTAATATTTCCGCAGCACGCCGATCACCACGCCCTGGACCCGGATGTCGTCCTGGTCCACGAAGATCGGCTTCATGCGGCTGTTCGCGGGCTGGAGCCGCACCTTGCCGCCTCCTTCGCGGAACAGCTTCTTGAGGGTGACGTTCTCGCCCTCGAGCAGCGCGATCACCATCTCCCCGTCGCGGGCCGTGGTGCGGTCCTCCACGATGACGTAGTCCCCGTCCCGGATCTGCTCCTCGATCATGGAGTCGCCCTTCACCTGGAGGACGTAGGTGGACTTCTTGCCCACCATGTCCTCCGGCACGAAGATCGTCTCGGTGGCCCGGACCGCCTCGATGGGCGTGCCCGCGGCCACCCGGCCCAGGAGGGGAAGCTCGACGGCGCGCACCGCCACCTCGGTCGGAACCAGCTCGAGCGCCCGGCTACGGTTCCAGGCCCTCTTGATGAGGCCCTTCTCCTGGAGGTTCGTCAGGTGCTTGTGGACGGTGGCCAGAGAGCTGAGGCCGAAGTGGTCGCCGATCTCCTCGATGGTGGGGGCGTAGCCCTTACGCTCGATGTGCCGGCCGAGGTAATCCAGGATCTCCTTCTGCCGCCGGGTCAAGTGCATCCGGACCTCCCGCGGAGAGGGTAGGCGAAGAAGAGGCGAAAGTCAAGGATCGCGTTTGGAGCCCGTGGGACCCAGACCGGCGTGGCTTCCCCCGTGCCGGGGTCGGTCCGCGGGGCGGGACCGCCGTCCATGGTCCCTCGGCGGACGGGGCACGGGAACGGTCACGATCACCGTCGTCGGCGGGGGAGGCGGGGGGGCCACCGCGTACGGTCCCAGCGGGTCGTACACGCCCCCCAGGGCCGGGCCACCATAACCGCCATAGGCGCCGCCGTACGGATAGCCCAGGGGGATGGCGCCGTTCGCCTGCGCGGCGTCGTATTCGGCTCGGCGCGCCTCCGCCTCGGCGGCGCGGGCCCTCGCCTCGGCCTCGCGCGCGCGGGCCGCGGCCTCGACCCGGTCCCGCTCCGCGGCCGCGGCGGCCATCCTCTCCTCGATCATCGCGCGGCGCTCCTCGGGAGTGACCCAGGACCCCTCGAACTGGACGTAGCCGCGGGCCCGGTAACTGTCCTCGAGGGTGGCCCAGCGGTCACCGGTCCACACGTGGCCGAGCCCGCGGTGCGCGGCGGCGTTCTCGGGGTCGAGGGTCAAGACGTGGGCATGGCTCTCGCGGGCCTGGGTCAGCAGCCCGCGCTCCTCGGCCCAGCGGGCGAGGGCCAGCCAGCCCGTGACGCTGGCCGCCGGCAGGTGCGCGGCCCGCTCGCGGTAGACCGCCAGGTCCGCGGTGCCGGCGACGACGCGCACGACCCGGGTCATGGGGACCGTGACCCGGCCGGGTCCCACGTCGACCGTGATGGAGGCGGCGCTGCGCCCCACGATGACGCCGCTCAAGCGGCCGCCGCCGGTGAGGACGACGTCGTCGGCCCGGACCGCGGCCGGCAGCAGGGCCAGGCTCACGACCAGCGCGCGCTTCATGTCCATTTCCCCCCTTCGGATGATGCGGGCAAACCGCGGCCGCGTCAACGGCGCCGACTGAATCGACGCCGTCTCCCCTGCGTCGATTCAGTCTCTTGTCGTAGCGTTGTCAGCCGGTCTTCAGTGCAGTCTTCTTGTCCTGGCATCGTCATCCGGGGGGATCCATTGTTCGGCAGCCCTGCCTGCGCCGGATAGAATCCGACGCGACTGCGATGGCGAGCCGCCGGTGGCCGGGGATCGCGGGCTGGGCGGTGTGGGCCGTGGTGGCGCTCATGGCCCTCGGCGGCGCCGCCTCGCGTCCCGGCGGCATCCTGCTCGGCGCCCCGGCGCCGGTTCACGCCGCCGTGGTGATCGCCTTCGCCGCGGCGCTCGTCGCGCGGCTCGGGTGGCCGGCGGGCGGGGCCTCGCTCGGCCTCCTCGCGATCCCGGCGCTGCTGGTCGTGGCGCCCCTCCCGGGCATCCGCGCGCTCTCGGGCCCGCCGCTGCTGGCGCTGGGCCTGGCGGCGCTGGTGCCGGCCCTGTCGTCGGCGCGGTGGCGGCCGCCCCGCCGCGCCTTCTTTCCCGTGATCCTCGCCGTCTACGCGATCGTCGCGGCCCGCGCGCAGCTGCAGGTCGGTCCGCAGGGCGACGAGCCCCATTACCTGATGGTGGCCGACAGCATCCTGCGCGACCGGGACGTGTCGCTCCAGGACGACTACGCGGCCGGGCGATACCGTGGCTTCTTCGGCGAGACCCTCGAGCCGCATTACCGCGTCCGCGGCAAGCACGGCGAGGTCTTCTCGCTCCACGCGGTGGGCCTCTCGGTCCTGATCCTGCCCGCCTATGCCCTGGGCGGGTACCCCGCGGCCTCCTTCTTCATGGCGCTGCTGGCGGCCTTCCTGGCCCGCGAGATCCGGGAGCTCGTGCGGGCGTGGAGCGGGAGCGACGGCCTGGCCGAGGGAGTCGCCTGGCTCGTCGCGCTGAGCCCGCCTCTCGTCCACTACGCCGGCTTGATCTTCACCGAGGTGCCCGCGGCCCTCGCGGTGGCCGTGGCCCTGCGGCGGGGGCGCGACCCGTCGTCCACCCCGCGCGCCGCCGGCCTGGCCTGGACCTTCGCCATCGCCGCGCTGCCCTGGCTGAACGTGCGTTACGCGGCGGTGGCGGCGGCGCTGGTCGTCTTTGCCCTGGCCGCGCGGTCGGCCCGGCGGGTGGCCGTGGTCCTGGCGGCGTGCCTCCTGCTGTCGGCCGCCGCCCTGGCCGTGTGGCACTTCCACCTCTACGGCTTCTTCGATCCGCGACGGGTGTACGGGCGCAGGCCGGAGCTCTCCCTGGCCCTCCTGCCCGAGGGCCTCCAGGGACTGTTGCTCGACCAGGAGTTCGGGCTGCTGGCCTACGCGCCCGTCTTCGCCTTGGCCGTACCGGGGATGCTTCTGGTCGCCCGGTCGAGCCGGCGGCTGGCGGCCGGCGTGGCCGCGCTGCTCCTGGTGGTGACGCTCACGGCGGGCTCGTGGCCGATGTGGAGAGGCGGCTTCAATCCTCCCGCCCGGTTCCTGGTGCCGGTCCTGCCCGCCCTGGCCCTGTGCCTGGCCGCCGCGTTGCGTACGGGAGCGGGAGCGGGCGCGGCCCTGCTCATCGGCTGGGGCCTGTGGACCGGTCTTGCCGGGGCCTGGGACCCGCGCCTCGTGCACCGGGACCGCGACGGCACGGCGCCGTTCTTCCGCGTGAGCTCCGGCGCGGAGGAGTGGACGCGGCTCCTGCCCGCGTACGTGTTGCCGGAGGAGGAGGCGGACCGGCACCGCCTGGCATGGGTGTGGGCGATCGCGCTGGGCCTGGCCGCCGCGCCGTGGCGGCGCCGCTGGCCGACGCCGGTGGGGATGGGCGCGGCCACGGCCGGCCTGCTGGCAGCGGCGGTCGTGGCCTCGAAGGTGTCCGACAGGAGAACGGAGGGCCGCGACGCGGTCCGCCTCGTCGGCCGTCCCGCGCTCGCCACGCCCGGATGGCGGGTCAGCGGATCGGCCGGGGGGGAGTGGGGACCCGCCGACCTCGGATGGGGGCCGGCGTACGAGCCCCATCGGCATCCCGACGGCGCGGTCGTGGGAGGACGGCTCGGGCTGCCGCCCGGGCTGTACCGTCTCGAGGTCATCGGCCAGGACCTCGGCCCGCGGCTGCCGCCTCCCGACCTCGTGGTCCTCCCGGAGCCGCGGGCCATCCCACGGCGGACGGCCCTGGGTCGGTCGGCTCGAGGGTGGACCGGCTCCTTCGAGGTCCTGGCCGGCGAGCGCGCGGTGACCCTGACGCTCCAGGGAGGGGCTCCCCTGGTCCTCCAGCAGTTCCGCGCGGAGGTCTCAACCCTTTCGGACGATCGGGGTCTAAACCATGGAAGGGAGGGGCCCGTTGACACGTCGGGGGGTGGGTGAACGATGATGGAGCAGGCCCTGTCCCCGTCCTTCGCGCTCGGCGGCGCCTTCGCCCGCCCGGCTCTCTCGGGGTTGCGCGTGGATGACCGCGAGGCCGTGGAGGCGTGCCAGAGGGGGGAGCGCGAGGCCTTCGACGGCCTCGTGGAGCGCTATCAGCGGGACATCTACAGGCTCTGCTATCGCTACGTCAACGATCCGCAGGACGCCAACGACATCGCGCAGGAGGTCTTCCTGAAGGCGTACCGGGCGATCGGCAAGTTCCGGGGAGACAGCTCGTTCTCGACGTGGCTCTACCGGATCGCGGTCAACGCGTGCCTGAACTTCCGCTCCTCGCGGCGGCCCGCGGCCGAGGAGCTGTCCGATGCCCTGCAGGACGGCCGCGCGGGCGCGCTGGCCACGATGGAGGAGGAGGAGCGCGCCAAGCGCGTGCGCGACGCCGTGGGCCGGCTGCCCGAGAAGCAGCGCGCGACGCTGATCCTGAAGGTCTATCACGAGCTGACCCACGAAGAGGTGGCGGGCATCGTGGGCTCGAGCGTGGGGACCGTGAAGGCGAACCTGTTCCACGCGCTCGGCAACCTTCGGAAGATGCTCCAGGCGGAGGCGGGGAAGTGAGCGGCATCCGCCGGCACCTCTCCGACGAGAGCTTGATGGACGTCCTCGACGGCGCGGGCGGCCCCGCGGCCCGGCATCTGGCCTCGTGCGCGGAATGCGCATCGCGCCTCGCCGAAGCGCGGGAGGGTCTCGCCTTGACCCGCGCGGTGGACGTCCCCGAGCCGCCGGGCCTGTACTGGCAGTCGTTCCCGAGACAGGTCGCTCGGCGTATCGAGGCCCCGGTGGCCAACCGGCCGTGGCGGTCCTGGGTGTTGCGGGGCGTCGTCGCCGGCGTGGCCGTGAGCGCCGCCGCCATCGGCTTCCTTGCGATCCCGGTCCATCGGCCCGACCCCCAGCCGGCCCCGCGGTTGCCGGCATGGTCGGCCCTGCCTCCCGCCGACGAGGACCCGGCCCTGCCCGTGCTCCAGGCCCTGGGCCCCGAGCTGGACCCGGCGCTGGAGTGTGGCGGCGTGGCGGAGTGCCTGGCCGAGCTGAGCGAGGAGGAGAGCCAGGACCTGGTGCGGATGCTGCGCGCGGACGTGAAGGAGAGCCTGCTGTGAAGCGCCTGGCCGCGGGCCTGATCCTGATGGTCTCCGCCACCGCGGCGGGACAGGAACCGGCGTCCTCACCCGCCCGGCCGGCCGGCCGCCACCGCGAAGAGGCCTTCAGGATGGTGGACGCCTACATCGTGAGCAACCTGCAGGAGAGCCTGGGGCTCACGGACGAGCAGCTCAAGGCGCTGCTCCCTCTCGTGATGCGGCTGCACCACGATCGCCGCGAGCTCGTCCACCGGCGGCTGCAGAACCTGCGTGAGCTGCGCCGGCTCCTCGCTTCGGGCGCGGCCACCGAGGCGCAGGTCGAGCAGCGGCTGCGCGAGGCGAAGCGGCTGGAGAACGACGAGCCCACGACGCTGCGCCGGGATCGTGAGGCGGTGGACGCCGCTCTGAGCCCGCTGCAGCAGGCCAAGTTCCGCGTCCTGGAGGCGGAGGTCGAGCAGAAGATCCGCGGGCTACGCAGCCGCATGCGGGGAAGGCCCGGGCCGCGGGGCCGCCGCGGCGTTCCCACCAGGGAGCCCAGCCCCCAACCCTGACGCCGCACCTCGCCCGGCTTGCCGGGGGCCCCGCGCAACCTCTATACTCCCGCCATGCCAGCAGTGGTGCGCCGGAGGGGCAAGAGCAAGGGCTCGGTTTCCAAGCCGAAAGCGCGGGCGCGCCGCGTCGCGGTCGCCAAGGCCAAGTCCAGCCCGAGGGGGAAGGCCGCCGCCAGGGCGGCCGCCGACGCTCCCAAGCGGGCTGCTGCCGCCGCCGTTCCCAAGCCGCGGGCGAGGGGGGCCAAGGCGGCCAGCGCCGCCGCGGCCCCGTCGGCGCCGCGCTCGCCGCGCAAGGCGGACGGGTCGGGGCGCGCGGCCGCCCGCGGCGGCCAGGCCGCGGCGCTCCCGGCCGAGGCGCCGGCGGTCACGACGCTCACCGACGAGGAGCGGATCGAGTCCGCCAAGTACCTGCCCGGGCGTTCCGCGGCTCGCGTCTTCGAGGAGGAGCGGTTCCTCTTCCCGCAGACCTACGGCGTCAATCGCCTCCGTCTGCTGGTGAAGGACCCGGAGTGGCTGTTCGCGCACTGGGACGTGGACCCCCGAGCGCTGGAGTCGCTGCGCGCGGACCTGGGCGAGCGGGCCTCCGCGCTGTCCCAGCTCACGCTCCGCGTCTTCGAGGACAAGAGCGGGGGAGCGAGCACCTTCCTGCTCCCCCAGGACGCGCGGACCTGGTACGTGCCCACGCGGTCCGCCGGCCGCGCGTACCGCGCGGAGGTGGGCGTGATGCTGCCGTCGGGGGAGTTCCGGTCCCTGGCCCGCAGCAACAGCGTGGTCGCTCCCCGCGGCGAGCGCTCGTCGCAGAAGGCCAAGCGGCGGGTCCGGTACGACCGGCCCCTTCCCCTGGCCCAGGCGGCGACGCTGAGCCAGCCGGGAGAGGAGGCCCCGCCCGCGGACCAGCCGTGGGAGCCGCCCCTGGACGCCGGGGCCGGGGCGGAAGAGGAGCGGCCGCGCCCCTCATCGCGGGGCGGAAAGACCGTGGAGCGCGGCGGAGCGAGCGACCTCCACCGGCGGTGACGCGACAGCGATAGACGCGCGAGGCCGCGCAGCCGGCGTAACGGCCGCGGCTCCTGGATCGAGGCCTCCCGATGCCCGTCGGATACTGGTGCCCGGTCCTCCACGCCCACCTCCCCTACGTCCGGCACCCCGAGTACGAGGACTTCCTCGAGGAGGACTGGTTCTTCGAGGCCCTGACGGAGACGTACGTCCCCCTGGTCATCGTCCTCGACGGCCTCCTCGCCGACGGGGTGGACTACCGCCTCACGATGACGCTCTCGCCGCCGCTCCTGTCGATGATGGGGGACGACCTGCTCCGCGCGCGCTACCACCGGTACCTCGACCGGCTGGTCGGGCTGGCGGAGCGGGAGATCGACCGCACCCGCAGGCAGGACCCGCGCTTCACCGACCTGGCCCGTATCTACCTGCACGACCTCACGCGCATCCGCCGCGTGTTCAGGGAGCAGTACGGCTCCGACCTCGTCCGGGCCTTCCGCGCGCACCGCGACACCGGCAAGCTCGAGATCATCACCTGCGGGGCCACCCACGGCTTCCTGCCCCTCATGGGCGTCCCGCAGGCGGTGCGGGGCCAGGTGCAGGTCGCGGCGCGGCACTACCGCGCCACCCTGCAGCGCGATCCCGCGGGCATCTGGCTTCCGGAGTGCGGCTACATGCCGGGGCACGAGGCCTACCTGCGGGAGGAGGGGATCCGCTTCGGCTTCCTGGAGTCGCACGGCCTGACCGAGGCCCATCCCCGGCCCAGCCACGGGGTGCTGGCTCCGATCATGTCCCCGGGCGGCGTCGCGTTCTTCGGCCGCGACATGGAGTCCTCGCGCCAGGTGTGGAGCGCAGAGTCGGGTTACCCGGGGGATTACGACTACCGCGAGTTCTACAAGGACGTGGGCTGGGAGCTGCCGCTCGAGGCCCTGGGCGACGTCCTCCCCGACGGCCTGCGCAAGAACGTGGGCATCAAGTACTACCGGGTCACCGGAAAGGTCGGGCTGGGCGACAAGCAGCCCTACGACCGGCCCCGCGCTCTCGAGAAGGCCGCGCTCCACGCCGGCCACTTCCTGGAGAACCGGCAGCGCCAGGTGCAGGGCCACGCCGGGTCCATGAAGCAGCCGCCGCTGGTCGTGAGCCCCTACGACGCCGAGCTCTTCGGCCACTGGTGGTTCGAGGGGCCGGACTTCCTGAACTACCTCTTCCGCAAGATGCACTTCGACCAGGACGTCATCGAGCCCATCACGCCCTCGGAGTTCCTGGAGCGGCACCCGTACCTCGAGGTCGCGCAGCCCCCCTTCTCGACCTGGGGGGCGAAGGGCTACGCGGAGGTCTGGCTGAACCCGGGCAACGACTGGATCTACCCGCACCTCGACATGGCGGCCGAGCGCATGGTGGAGCTGGCCCGCCGGTTCCCGTCGTCGGGCGACCTGGAGCGCCGGGCCTTGAACCAGGCGGCGCGGGAGCTGCTCCTGGCCCAGGCCTCCGACTGGGCCTTCATCATGAAGACGGGCACCACGGTGGAGTACGCGAAGAAGCGGACCCGGGACCACATCGCCCGCTTCACCTACCTCTACCGCGCGCTCGTGGGCGAGGTCATGCTCGAGGAGCCGATCGTTCGGGAGTTCGAGGACCGCGACAACATCTTTCCGGACATCGACTATCGTATCTACACCTAAGAATGCCCCTGCGGCGCGCGGCGGTGGCGGGGAGCTGGTACCCGGGAGACGCCCCCTCGCTGGCGGCGGAGGTGGAGGGCTATCTCCACTCGGTGCCGCCGGCGGAGGTCCCGGGCCGGCTCCTCGCCCTCGTCAGCCCCCACGCCGGCCTGCGCTACTCCGGTCCGGTGGCCGCCTACGGGTACGCGCTGTTGCGCGGGCAGTCGGGCCTGACCGCGGTCCTGGTCGGGCCCTCGCATCGCGCCGCCTTCAACGGCGTGAGCGTGTTCGCCCACGGCGCGTTCGAGACCCCGCTGGGCACGCTGCCGGTGGACGAGGTGGCGGCCCGCGCCCTGGTGGACGCCGATCCGCGCATCAGGGACTTCGCGAGCCCCCACCGGGACGAGCATTCCCTGGAGATGCAGCTGCCGTTCCTCCAGCAGGTCGTCCGCGGCCTGCGCGTGGTGCCGGTGCTGATGGGCAGCCAGTCGCGCGAGGAGGTGGACGTCCTGGCCCGGGCGCTGGCCCAGGTCCTGCCCGGCCGGGACGCCTTGATGGTGGCCTCGAGCGACCTGAGCCATTACCATCCGGCCCCGGTGGCGCAGGAGATGGACTCGCACGTGCTCGCCGACATCGCGCGCTTCGACCCCGAGGGGCTGATGGACCGCCTCGAGACCGTCCCCGGGCACGCGTGCGGCGGCGGCCCGGTGGTGGCGGTCATGAAGGCGGCCCGGGCCCTGGGGGCCGACCGGGCCATCGTCATGAGGTACGCCGACAGCGGGGACGCGGGCGAGCGCGACAAGCGGCGCGTGGTGGGCTACGTGTCGGCGGCCCTCACCAAGGCGGCGGAGTGAGCGGGGACCTGTCCCCCGCGGCGCGCAGGCGGCTCCTCGAGGTGGCGCGGCGCGCGCTGTGCGCGCGGGTGGCGGGCGAGCGGTTCGTGCCCGAGGAGGGCGAGGCCGAGCTGCGCCGGCCCGCCGGGGCCTTCGTCACCGTCCGGCGGCGCGAGGGCCGGGAGCTGCGTGCGTGCGTGGGCAGGATCGATCCCTCCCGGCCGCTCATCGAGGCGGTGGCCATGGCCGCCGCGGCCGCGGCCGCCGACGACCGCCGGTTCGATCCCGTGACCGCCGAGGAGCTTCCGCTCCTCTCCCTCGAGGTCTCGGCCCTGGGCCCGCTCTTCGAGGTCCTCCCCGATTCGGTCCAGGTGGGCGTGCACGGCGTGCTCGTGAGCTGCGACGGCCGCAGCGGGCTGCTCCTGCCGCAGGTGGCGATCGAGCACCGCTGGGAGCGCGAGACGCTGCTGGAGCACGCGTGCCGGAAGGCGGGCCTGCCGCCCGACGCCTGGCGCGGCCCCGGCTGCGAGATCCACGCGTTCACGGCCACGGTGATCAGGGAAGGGGACTGACAGAGGAGCGCTGGCGATTGGTTACGGGATCCTAAGCTAAGGTCGGGACGGGGGCGGCTGCCCGGCCCGGCGGTTCCGCTCGAGCGCGTCTCGCGCGGGCGCGAACGTCGGGTCCAGGGTCACGGCCTCCTCGAAGGCCGCCGCGGCCCCGTGGTGGTCGCCCGCCGCTTCCAGGTACGCGCCGCGGCTGGCGATCATGGCCAGGTAGACCGGCCTGACCTTCACGGTCACGACGTCGTCCGGCTCGAACCGGATCGTGCCGTCGAAGAGCCCGCGGGTCCGGAGCGGCACGGCCTGCGGCGCGCGGGCGGGGCGCTCGCGGGCCAGCTCGAAGAGCAGGCCGTTCGGGACGAGCGCGCGTCCCGCCGTCAACGTCCGCGGGACCTCGGCATCGGAGCCGAACCCCGGCAGGACGGC
>Ga0214472_10001345_pt1 | contig 27809 bp, 23 predicted proteins | sample RVTome_6_FD_207662 | JGI IMG/M metagenome (GOLD analysis project Ga0214472, IMG submission 207662) | Soil microbial communities from uranium-contaminated site in the Upper Colorado River Basin, Wyoming, United States - RVT140D175 | ecosystem: Environmental > Terrestrial > Soil > Contaminated >...
TCGACGGGAGCGGAAGCTCGGACCCCGATCTCGGGAACACCTTGACCTACGTGTGGGATTTTGGCGACGGGAGCCCCCCGACGGAGACCGCCATCCCGACGACGTCCCACGTGTACGCGTCGATCGGCTCCTTCACCGCCGTCCTGCGGGTGCGCGACAACCTCGGAGCTCTCTCGGACCCGGCGATCCTGATCGTGAGCGCGGGCAATGCCCCTCCTTTGCCCGTCATCGCCTCTCCCACGCCCGCGGCGCGCTTTCGCGTCGGCGAGACGATCGCGCTGCAGGGGAGCGCGGTCGATCCCCAGGACGGCCCGCTTCCCGCGGAGGCGCTCAGCTGGGTCATCGTCCTCCACCACAACGACCACACCCACCCCTTCCTGGGCCCGGTGAGCGGCAACGGCGTCGCCTTCACCGCCCCGGCGCCGGAGGATCTGCAGGCCACCGCGAACAGCTTCCTCGAGATCCGCCTGACTGCCATCGACTCGTTCGGTCTCGGGGGCACCGTCACTCAGGACCTCCTGCCCAACCAGGTGGATCTCACCTTCGACACCGTGCCCGCCGGTCTCCAGATCCTCGTCAACGGCACGACCCTGGCCGCACCCCAGAACGTGGTCTCCTGGGAGGCGTGGGACCTGCCGGTGGAGGCCCCGGACCAGGACGACGCCGACGGAAACGAGTGGGTCTTTCAGTCCTGGTCGGACGGCGGAGCCCAGAGCCATACGCTCGCCACGCCCGCATCCACAGCGACGTACAGCGCGACCTTCGTCCCGCGACCCGTCGTCCTCTGTGGCAACGAGGTCGCGGTGCTGGCGGATGGCCGGCCCACCGCGGCCTCTCTCCCACCCGGCGCGACCCAGTGGTTTCTCGTGCGCACCCGTATCGGGCACTCCTACTCCGCCGAGATCCACTCTCCCACCGGTACGACGCTCCCGGCAGACCTCGCGGTTTTCCGCGGCGACGACGGCTGCAGCGGCAGCTCGACTGCTTCCGCTCGCGACATTTCGGCCGTCGATCCCGCCGCTCCCCAGACTGCGGCTCGCCTCAGCTTCACGGCCATCGGCCTGGACCGCAACTACCGCCTGCGACTGACGAACACCTCCCCCACGACCGTCGAGTACTCCTTCTCGGTATCCGAGACCACCCTCTTCTCTCCGGCGTGGAGCACCAACGGCAGCTATGACACCTACTACTCCTTCCAGAACACGACCTCGGCCACCCTCACCGGGATGCTCTCCCTGCGCGACGTTGCAGGCGTGCTCGTGAGCTCGGCGGTCGTCGTCCTTCCCGGCGGCACCACGACGTCCCGCAATACCGTTCTGCTCGCCGCTCCCCGCGATCGCACCGGGACCGCTCTTCTGACGCACGACGGCCCTCCCGGCGCCGTCCTCGTCGAAGCCGCCATCGCCAACTTCGGCACCTCCCCGGCCTACGTTCAGCCCGTCCGGTTCACGCCGGTGCGCGAGCACCGATAGGGCGGCGGGCCGCCTGGTCTCCGGCGACGGACCGTGCCAGACTCCTCCCCCCAGCTTCCGCTGCCCGCGATCAGTCCCCTCCCACTGAAACCATGACAACGGGCACGGGTCGTTGCGGTCGAGGGTGTGCTCGGTCCTGATCGCCTGCTGGGCCTGAGCCTTTTCCCGACGCCGAGTCTTCCTTGATCGGCGCCGGGTGGGCCGGTTACCATCCGGCGTTTGGCCGCATCGTCGGAGCCCCGTTGAACCGGATCGCTCTCAAAGAGGTAGAAGGAACTTGAGGATCTCCGTCATCGGACTGGGAAAGCTGGGTTCTCCCATGGCCGCAGTCCTCGCCGCCAAGGGACACGACGTGGTCGGGTTGGACGTGAACGTGCGGTTCGTGGAGGCCCTGCAGCAGGGTCTTCCCCCGGTGCGGGAGACCGGGCTCGACGAGCTCATCGCCGCCCATCGCGAACGCCTGACCGCGACCACCAACTACGACGAGGCCGTCCTCGGCTCCGAGATCACCTTCGTCATCGTCCCGACGCCCTCCCAGGCCGACGGCACCTTTTCGCTCGAGTACACGGTCGCGGCCTGTCGCAACATCGGCGCCGCCCTCTGCCGCAAGGACGGCTTCCACGTCGTCGTGATCACCTGCACGGTCATGCCCGGCTCGACGGGAGGGCCGATTCGCGCCTGCCTCGAGGAGGCCTCGGGCAAGGTCTGTGGTGAAGGCTTCGGGCTGTGCTACAACCCCGAGTTCATCGCCCTCGGCAGCGTGATCCGGGACATGACGCACCCCGACTTCATCCTGATCGGGGAGTCGGATTCGCGCTCGGGGAAGATGCTGGCCGACCTCTACCTGGACCACTGGGATCCCAAGCCCCCGATCCGTCGGATGAACTTCGTCAACGCCGAGCTCGCCAAGATCTCGGTCAACACGTTCGTCACGACGAAGATCACGTACGCCAACATGCTCGCCCGCATCTGCGAGCGGCTGCCGGGAGCGGACTGCGACGTGGTCACGGCGGCGATCGGCTGCGACACCCGGATCGGACACAAGTACCTCAAGGGCGCCCTCGGGTTCGGAGGCCCCTGCTTCCCGCGAGACAACGTAGCCTTCAACAGCCTCGCCCGACAGGTCGACGCCAAGCCCTTCCTTGCCGAGGCGACCGACCGGTTCAACCGGGAGCAGGTGGGGTGGGTCGTGGAGGACCTTCTCCGCAGGCTCCCCGCCGGCGGACAGGTGGGCATCCTGGGCCTCTCGTACAAGCCGAACACCGGTGTCGTCGAGGAGTCCCAGGGCGTGGCTCTGGCACAAAAGCTCGCCGAAAAGGGAGTGCCGGTGGTCGTCTACGATCCCCAGGCCATGGACCAGGCGCGACCGCTCCTCGAGGGCCGGGTCCGCTTCGCCGAGTCGGTCTCCGAGTGTGCCGGCGAAGCCGATCTCCTGCTCATCGCCACCCCGTGGGAGGAGTTCAAGCGGCTCTCGCCCGCCGATCTCAAGAAGGGGGACCGCCCGCCCGTGGTGGTAGACTGCTGGCGCATCCTGCCCGAGACCGATTTTGTGGGCGTGGCAGACTTTGCGGTCATGGGCCGGGGCCCCAGGGTGTAAGGAGAGGCTCCCGGGATGAATCGAACAGGAGGAGCGATGAAGGCTGCAGCGAGGGTCCTCGTCACGGGGGCGGGAGGGTTCATCGGGCACCACCTGGTCACGTACCTCAAGGACCAGGGCTACTGGGTGCGCGGGGTCGACATCAAGACCCCGGAGTACAATCCCACCGACGCCGACGAGTTCGAGCTCCTCGACCTGCGCCGATGGGACAACTGTCTGCAGGCCACCAGGGGGATCGATGAGGTCTACGCCCTCGCCGCGGACATGGGGGGCATGGGCTTCATCTCCACCAACCACTCTCCGATTCTCCATAACAACGGGCTCATCAACTTCCACACGATCGAGGCCGCACGCATCAACGGCGTGAGCCGCTATCTCTTCACGTCGTCGGCCTGCATCTACCCCGGCTATCGCCAGAACGAGGCCGCGGTCACTTCCCTGAAGGAGGACGACGCCTATCCCGCCGATCCCGAGGACGCTTACGGCTGGGAGAAGCTCATCACCGAGCGGCTGTGCGCCCACTACCGGCAGGACTACGGGCTCGAGACGCGGGTCGTCCGGTTCCACAACATCTTCGGCCCGCTCGGGACCTGGACCGGGGGCCGTGAGAAGGCGCCCGCAGCCATGTGCCGGAAGGTGGCGATCGCCAAGCTCACGCACAAACCAGAGATCGAGATCTGGGGAGACGGAGAGCAGACGCGGTCTTTCTGCTTCATCGACGATTGCGTGAAGGGGCTCCACAAGCTCATGCGGTCCGGCCACGCGGAGCCGCTCAACCTCGGCCAGGACCGCCTCATCTCGATCAACGACCTCGCCGACCTCGTGGCGGGCATCGCCGGGATCAGGATCACGAAGAAGCACGTGTCCGGACCCCAGGGGGTTCGGGGGCGCAACTCGGACAACACTCGCCTCCGCGAGGTGCTGGGGTGGGAGCCGGAGATCTCGCTCGAGGAGGGTCTCACCCGTACCTACGAGTGGATCGAAAGGCAGGTCCGCAACGCCCTCACCACCGGTGCGGTGCTGACCACGAGCAGCCAGATCCCGAGCCTCACCAACCCCGCCGCGGGCGCGGCCCGAGTTGGTGAGCCGGCAAGGTCCCTCCCCGACAGGAAGGACTGAGGTCGCCAATCACCAGGCGCGAACCAGCCGTCGCCACAATCGGGGCGTCAGCCGGCGGGCACGTCAGTGGACCAAGCCAATGAGGGTCGAGTACTTCTCGGACATCGACGTCGCACGGGTGCGGGACTACTGGAACGCCCGCCCGTGCAACATCCGGCACTCCCCCCGCGACGTGGGGACCCGCGAGTACTTCGACGAGGTGGAAGCCCGCAAGTACTTCGTGGAACCTCACATCCCGCTGTTCGCGCAGTTCGAGCGCTGGGCGGGGAAGAAGGTGCTCGAGATCGGATGCGGCATCGGAACGGACACGGTGAGCTTCGCCCGCCACGGTGCGCAGGTCACGGCGGTCGACCTTTCCGAAAAATCGATCGACGTGGCCCGTCAGCGGGCTCGCGTGTTCGGGCTCGACGGCAGCATCCGCTTCTTCCAGGCCGACGCCGAGCACCTCTCGAGCGTCGTCCCCGTGGAGCCCTACGACCTCATCTACTCGTTCGGGGTGATCCACCACACGCCTCACCCGGGCTCCGTGCTCGACGAGCTGCGTCGATACGCCTCAACCGAGACGACTCTCAAGGTGATGGTGTACAACCGACGATCCTGGAAGGTCCTGTGGGTCGTGACGGCCTACGGGAAGGGACAGTTCTGGAAGGAGCGCGAGCTGACGGCCCGCTACTCGGAGGCCCAGACCGGCTGCCCCGTAACCTACGCCTACAGCCCCTCCGAAGGCGTCGCCTGGCTGCGCGAGCACGGCTTCGAGGCCACCGAGGTCTTCGTCGATCACATCTTTCCGTACTCCATCCCCGAGTACCGGGAGTACCGGTACCGGAAGGTCTGGTTCTTCCGATGGATGCCGACCGTGATCTTCCGTGCCCTCGAGCGGCGCCTCGGCTGGCACCTCTGCATCACGGCGGAGCTCCAAGTAGCGGACCGAAGGAAGGAAGGTCCTGCAGGAGGGTGACACAGACACACAGCAAGGCCCGAAGTCCTGGAGCCTAGGGTTCGTGCGCCAAGGATTTGGGATCTGCTGGCCAACCGCCGATCGGGGTATTGGGGCTCTTGGCCGGTCGCCCCAAGCAATCAGCGGAGCCGTGCCCACGGCAGACTCGCATCGCTTGAGGTGGAATAGTGCCGTCGGGCTCCGACACGCGGCTACAGTGCCTGGCTTGGACTTCGACCTAGGGGACCGCGGATGGTAGACGCCTCGACTCCGAAGCCGCAGTTCGAGGAGTTGGGTGCAATCGAGTTCGAGCCCACTCATTGTCCGGTCTGTGGCGAAGCAGAAAGCCGATTGGTCTACTCCAAGCGCATCCACGGCTATCGTATGAGCTACGTCGGCTGCGTCTTCTGCAACACCCTCTACGCGAATCCACGCGCAACCGAAGACTCGCTCCGGCGGATCTACGCGTCGTGGAACTTCTTCGAGGGGAAGGAAGACAACATCAACTACTACTCCTTCCTCGAGGGAGAGCCCTATCTGTCGCGGACGGCCGCCGCCCGCCTGGATCAAATCGAACGGTTCGCGAAGGGCAAAGACCTGCTCGAAGTCGCCTCGGCGGCTGGCTTCTTCCTGAACCAGGCGAAGCAGCGTGGCTACAACGTAAGAGGAATCGAGATCTCGACACCCATGGCCCGCTGGGCGTCCGAGCGGTGGGGGGTGCCTGTGGAGCCTGCGTCGATCGAAGGAATCGAGCTCCAGCCACGGAGTTGGGACATCATCGCGGCCTGGGGTGTGTTCACCATCCTGCAGGACCCGTGCGCCGTCTTGCGGAAACTCAACCGCGCCTTGCGGCCCGACGGTGTGCTCGCACTGAATACCTACTACAACGAGTCCCTCTGGGGTCGTTTCTGGCGCAGCAACTGGTACATCCTCGTCTTGAACACAAGCCAGATCTGGTCCGCGAAGACCCTCATGCGCACCTTGCAGGAGCATGGCTTCGAAGTCGTGTCACGGCGTCGGGACCGGCCGTACGCGAGCCTGAAGTACCTCCTCTTCCAGCTCGCCCAGCATGTACCGGGCGCCGTCAGCAACCGCGTGTTCGAACGCCTCAAGAGACTGAACTATATTCAGTTCCGCGTGCCTCTGCCGGACGTGTACGAGTACATCTGCGTCAAGCGGCACGACATCGGATAGGGAGGGAAGCGATGGTGGCCACAGGTCTCACCTTGCTCGACGGTGTTGACGGCGGCGTAGCCGCTCTCCAACACGTGCAGGCGAGCCTGTGTTGATCTGCCTTGCCTGTGGGGCAGACCGCCCAGGCGCCAACGGGCACTGCCCGGGCTGTGGTTCCAAGATCGCTCTCATCAATGGATTCGAGACTTTCGCGCCAGAGACAGCGCAAGCAAAATCCGGCTTTGACCCCAGGCGCTTCGGATTCCTTTCCGCCATTCAAGACAAGAACTTCTGGTTCCGCGGACGCAACGAGTTGCTCGCCTGGGCGCTCAACTCCTGCTTCCCAGACGCACGGTCCCTGCTCGAGATCGGGTGCGGCTCCGGTGCGGTTCTGGATCACCTATCTCGCTCCTGCCCACAGCTCCAAACCCTCGCCGGGTCCGACGCGCACGTCGAGGGACTCCGCTTCGCCGCGGAGCGGCTGGGGAAGCGGGCTCACATCTTCCAGATGGACGCGCGACGCATCCCGTTCCGGCAGGAGTTCGACGTCATCGGCTGCTTCGACGTCATTGAGCATATCCAGGAGGACGCCCTCGTACTCGCCGCGATCTACCGGGCGGTCGCCCCGGGCGGAGGCGTCATCTTAACGGTGCCGCAACACCGTCTGCTCTGGAGCCGCCATGACGAGGTGGCTCGCCATATCCGGCGTTACGGAGCCCGTGAGCTGACAGCGGTCGTCGCCGGCGCCGGTTTCAGGATAGCTCTCCTTACGTCTTTCGTGACATTGCTTCTCCCGGTCATGCTCGCATCCAGGATGCTGGAACGCATCCGTCCACAGCCGGAAACCGAGGGGCTTCAGGTCGGAGGAGCACCCAACCAGATCCTCTACCGCATCATGCGATTCGAACGCGCGCTCATCGCCAGGGGGCTTCGGCTACCGGTGGGCGGCTCCTTACTGCTCGTGGCGAGGCGCCCGTAGCCCCCGCGCCGTTTTCCCGGCTGTCGACATCGGTCAGGCAGGGGGCTCGCGCCGGAGCGGTCGTTCACAGACGAGGATGCAGTGGTGAAATGGCCCCCTGACGAGATCACTTCGACAAAACGTCGCGACACTGCCGAAGCCCTGCTGAGCAAGCTTCCCGTAGCCTCCCACATCCCGCACATGCTGCCCGCGGTCCTGGGCGGTCAGAGTGCGTGACAGCCAGGATTGGCCGGGGACGTAACACGTATCCAGGGTGACAAGCCTGCCGGATGGCTTCAGCGCTGTCCCAGCGGTTCGCAGAACCTGAGTCGCACTCTCGTCGTTCAGGTGATGGAGCAGCCCGAACGCGATCACGACGTCGAAGCCCTGCAATGCGTGGTCGGCCAGGCTCTCGACGCTGCCGTGGATGAACGTTCCACGATCCCCATGCCGTGCCCGCGCCACACGAATGTAGTCCGCGTCGAGGTCAACCCCCACGTACTGCACGGCGGGCAGGAAGTCGAGGACTGCGCCCGGACCGCACCCGATGTCCAGAAGGCGGTTCCCGGAGCGGAGTTTGACGTACTCGGCAATGATGGTTCGGCGTGCATTCCAGCCACCATTCAGCCAAACGAATGTCGTGTAGACAAGCGGCAGACCGAGGGGCCTGCGAATCCCCGACGTGACCTGTTGCTCGGCCATGGGACGCGGTATTCTAGCCGCAATCCGCTTGGCTGCCACCGCAGCGCTCCTCATAGACGGCGCCCTGTCGAGGTTCACTCTCGGGCAACGCGATGCGGAGCAACGAAACAGGCCAAGAACCGGCCCGACGGTGATGTATCATCGTCGGCCGTAACAGGGTTCAGGCTCAACGCGGCCCGACGGCAAGGCGGGGTCGCTGGCAAGTGACGATGACAACGCGGCACCATTTCTTCATCGTGGGTGGACAGCGGTGCGGGACGACGTACCTCTGTCATCTCCTCGATCAGCACCCCGAGATCGAGATGGCAAAGCCCCTCCGCCCAGAGCCAAAGTTCTTTCTCGACGCAGCCTCCGTTTCTCGAGGGCCTGACTTCTACGAGGCACGCTACTTCGGATCGAAGGACGAAGGCATACTCAGAGGGGAGAAGAGCACGAGTTACATGGAGTCGTCGATCGCCGCGCGTCGCCTGGCGGCGTGGTTCCCGGAGGCGCGAATCGTCTTCCTGCTCCGAGACCCTGTCGAACGTGCGATCTCTCATTACTACTTCAGTCTTCAGCACGGCCAGGAGACCCTACCCCTGCACGAAGCCTTCCTGCGCGAACAGGAGCGGCGCGACGACTTCGACCGGACACGCGTCTCGGTGTCTCCATACGCGTATCTCAGCCGGGGCCGTTACATCGACTCGCTCCTGATCTACGAGTCGGTCTTCCCTTCTGGTCAAATCATTGTCTTGCTGTACGAGGAGTTGACGGTGTGTGCAGACGCCATGCGTCGCCTCTACGGGCGCCTCGGTGTCGATGCCTGCTTCGAGCCCCGGATTCACCGCCAACGAGTCAACGAAGCGAAACGCGAGCCCTGCGATCTTCCTCCCGAGGTGTCACAGTACGTGAACAGGTACTTCGCCAAGCCTACTGCTCGCCTCGCCCGGCATCTCGGGGTCGATCTGTCTTCCTGGTGGGAGAGCGCAAAGGGCCTTCCGGCGAGAACGGACCCGGAGGACGAGGTCCCTGCACGTGACCTTTGACTTCATCGCGCAATCAGCTAGGCAGCAGTCGGTTGTGACGTCAGCCTCACTATCGCAGACGCTCGTCCGGAAGCCGACGCGGGCGCGGGAGGCGGTCTGCCGGTGAGGCGCTTCAGCGGGCAGACTCGCTGGACGACCCTGGGGGTGGGATTGCCCAACGAGAGAACGCCAGTCAAGTACACAGTGGTCATCCCCGCCTTCAACAGTGCCAGCGTGGTCGGGGAGACAATCGACCGAACAACCACCTTTCTTCGCGCACTAGGCGAGAGTTATGAAGTGATCGTTGTGAACGATGGCAGTCGCGACGAGACATGGGACGTGCTGCGGCGTTGTGCTCTCAACCAGCCTGGCCTCGTCGCCATAGACCTCCTCCGCAACTACGGTCAACATACGGCAGTGCTCTGCGGACTCCGCGCCAGCAACGGGGAATACACCATCACTCTGGATGACGATCTGCAGAACCCGCCCGAGGAGATTCGGCACTTGATCGACAAGGCCGACGAGGGCCACGACCTCGTCATCGGGCGCTTCCGGAGAAAGCATCACGCCTGGTACAGGCGCGTCGGAACCTGGATCATCGGAGGCGTCAACAGGAGAATCTTCAGGAAGCCGAAGGGGCTGATACTGACGAACTTCAGGCTGATCCGTCGGGATGTTGTTGACCGGATCTGCTCCTATGACACGAACTTCCCGTACATACCGGGCCTAGCCCTCATGTTTGCGCGAAGTCCGGCCAACGTCCTCGTGGAGCACCGCGCACGGGAGTCGGGAACAAGTCAGTACTCATCATTGACGATATTCCAGCTGGTCCTTCGCATACTGTTCAGCTACTCGACATATCCACTGCGGACGGTGAGCCTCGTGGGAGGCGCCGCAGCAGCAGCGAGCTTCGTCCTGGGGACTGCGTATCTTGCCTGGGCCCTGTTGGTCGGGACAACCGTGCCAGGCTGGGCGACAGTCGTCGTCCTGCTTTCGTTCTTCAATGGTGTCGCCATGCTCTCACTTGCGATGCTCGGAGAGTACACGGTGCGGTTGCTCAACCAGACGAGCGGGCACGCGTGCTACTACATTCGGGAGACGGTGCGGCGGGACGAAGTCGCTCGTGAGCCTAAGGCCCGCTAACGGATGGTCGCTGGTGCCACCCCGCGCGTCCGGCGGTGACACCTCCGGCGGAACGGAACCGGATTGAGGGAGACGAACCAGGGCGCGAAGTCATCGGGGACGCTGGCCTCGCCGCTGCGGCCGCTGCGCGCTTGGACTGATCCTCACTGGGTCGTACTCCTGGCGGTTCCGTGGCTCGTGTTGGCTATGGACTCCACTTGGATCTACACACCCGCCGGCACGATCGACCCGTGGGTATACAACGGTTTCTTTCGAAACCTGCGGCAACACTTGGCGGACTACTTTCCCGGTACGTATTACGGGAGTCGCCTTCCCTGGATCCTTCCAGGCTTCGCCGCTTACAGCCTCTTTCCGGACCTCACTGCGAACTTCGTTCTCCACCTCTCCTGCTTCTATGCGGCGCTGCTGTCGCTGTACGTCACTCTGAAGCACACTGTCGGCCGTGAGGCTGCGCTCTTTGCCTCTCTTCTGTTCGGATCGCACAGCTACTTCCTTCGGGCGATCGGATGGGACTATGTGGACGGCGCAGGAATCACCTACTACCTTGTGACCTGCGCCGCCCTCACCAAGGCTGCGACGGGCCGGCGGCATCACGTATGGCTCGGGCTGGCGGGCGTCGCGGCCGGAGCGATGTTCTACACGTACACGCTGCTAGGAGTGTTGGCGCTGCCGCTGCTGGGCTACTGCTGGATCACGGCGCGAACGCACACGGCTGTGACACCTCCGGTTCGCCTGACTACGTTCGCTGGTTACTTCGGTGCTGGACTCCTCGTCGTTACCCTCGTCGGAGGGTTGGCCAGCTGGCAGCTGACAGGAGATCCGTGGTTCTACGCCCCGTCGTTGAGGTTCTCTATCAGTCACGCGCATTCGTATGCCGTCGCGGGATCAGTCAATCCACACAAGATGCAAGGGTGGGCCTGGCTCGGGTGGTCCACCTGGCTGATTCTTCCTGTGGCGACACTGCCGGGTGCCCTCTGGACGGTGATTCAGCTCGGACGAAAGGGCCGGCCAAAAGGCCGGGATCTCTTCGCTACCTTCTTTGCGGGAAACCTGTTATGGGTGTGGTTCATCGAATTGACTCTTCAGCTGCGGGGTTTGCCTGAGCTGCAGTATTGGTTCAAGGTGAGCCGCCTGCTCCCGCCCACCTACTTGTTCCTGGGATGCTATGTCGGAATGCTGCTCCGCAGGGCGAACACTAGACAAGTGCAAGTGATGCTCATATCGACCATGGGAGCGTTCCTGCTCCTTCTATCGCCATTCGTACCGAATAGCTATCAGGTAAGGTCGGTTCATCCCGTAGTCATAGTGGGGGTGCTGGCCGGATCACTCGGAACTTGCCTGCCCCTCGCGCTTCGGGATCCCCGGACGAGGGTCGGTGTCCTCATGTCCGGTCTCTGGCTGGCGTGTTACTGCGCGGGGCGACCATGGCTCTCAAACGCAACGATGGCGGGGAGATCCTTCGAGCGAATCACTCGGTCCAGCGAAGCCGTGCGTAGAGCATCCCGGGTTCTGGGTCGGCCACGATTCTGGTATGACGCTCGCGCGCCGCGGTTCGGTCGCGAGTTCACCTCAGTCGCGTCTACCTATCTCTGGGCGTTCAGCTTGGTGAATACGCGCTTTCCCTCCCTCGAGGATACTCCGCTCGACCAACTACACCCAGGGCAGTTCGTTGTTATCCTTTCTGAACACACCGACGCGCTCAGAGCTGGGAGAGAGAGCTTTCAGGCGATGGATCTCAGCCTCTCCTCCATGGGAGTGAAGGCCGTTTGCGAAGGGACTGATTGCTTCTTCTTGACCTTCTGCCAGGTCGCCGCCAGGGGAGTGCGGTAGTGAAGGGTCGGCATTGCCGTTCTCGAGGTGTCCCGACGTCGAAGGCCGCCGAGGTGGTCCGACAGCGCCGCGCTCGAGGCCGCCTCGACGCACACCCTCCGGGGCACGGAGGCGGCCGAACGCCTTCGGGCACTGGGCTCCATCCAGTGAGAGGGACCGCAGGCGTCCGGCATCCGCGGCGGACGAAGGCGACGCGGTCGGGCCGGTACGCGCGCACTCTGGGTGGAATATCGCTCCTGATCCTCGGAGCCTCCTGCGGGCGGACGCCCACGACCGCTTCGAGACCCAACGTTCTCCTGGTCACGTTCGACACGATGCGAGCGGACTTCCTGGGCTGCTACGGGAGCACTGTCACGAAGACCCCGACTCTCGATGACCTCGCGTCACGTGCCGTCGTCTTCGAACGCGCCTTCGCAACCGCTCCCTTCACCCCACCTTCGCTCTGGTCTGTCCTCCATGCCGAGCAGGTGAGGGGACACACGTACCAGACACGTATCCAGGATCACTACGGGAAGCGGGGATCGATTGCCGGCCGTTTTCGGGAAGCCGGCTACCTCACCGTGGGCGTCATGGCAAACTCCAACGCCAACGCCGCCAACGGGTTCGCCGACGGCTTCGACGAGTACCTCGACACGTGGTCCGAGCTCTCCTTCAACAACGAAACGACGCTGGCGCGGGTGCTCTCTCTGCGACCGCGTTTTGCCGGAGCCAGGCGGCGGTCGAGGCCGTTCTTCCTGTTCGTCCACTTCTTCGACCCGCACGGGCCGTGGGGTGACGCCCCAGCACCTTTTCGCATCTACCCCCCCGAGGATGGCCCGTTCGCCCGAGTCGTCGACGATGAGCACGTGTTCGATCGAGCGAGCGACTTCCAGATAGCCCGCGTCGATGAGGCCGTCCGGACGTACTCCGGCGAACGAGATATCTCTGAGCTCAAGCGCTCCGGCAGGTACGGGAAGCTCATCGTCCCGATGTATCGATCGGAGATCACGTGGTCGGACGACGTTCTGCGGCGACTGCTCCATGATTTCCGGGGTGAGGGTCTTCTCGACAACACCGTTGTCGCAGTGTCGTCAGACCACGGCACCAGCTTCGGCGAGCACTACCAGACGGTTGGGTACGTCTTTCCCCTCTTCAACGAAGCACTGCGGGTGCCGCTGCTCATCGCCGGGCCGCAGGTGAGACCCGGCCGGGTGACCCAGGCGGTCTCGCTGCTTGACCTGGGCCCAACGCTCCTCGACCTGGCGGGCATCGCCCGCGAGCACGCGGAGGGAGTGTCGTTCCGCGGCTTCATCGACGGAGACGGCCAGGACCGACCAGTCTATGCCGAGGCCACCGCCATGCCTCCCGACCTGGAGTACCTGATCTTCCGAGACGAGCGGTCCCGCTTCTCCCCTGGCGTCGAGAACCGACATGCCGCGCTGGTGTTCGGTCAGTACAAGATGATTCACATGCCGGCGCGGAGGGGAAAGAAGTTCGAGCTCTTCGATCTCCTTGCCGATCCGCTCGAGAAGACCGATCTCTTCCGCCCTGATGACCCCGCCCATCGGAACCTTGCCCTGCAGCTTCTCGAGCGCCGGCGGACAGGGGGTACTGCCGGGATCGAGGAGTTCGATCCCGCCACGGAAGAACGCTTGCGGGCGCTCGGCTACGTCAGATAGAACCCGGTTCCTGGTCGGATTCCCAGTGCACGGGTTGTCGGAAGACCCAGTCTTCGGCCGGGTAGGTGCCCTCGACGACAATCTCGTGCGTGCGGGCGAGCAGATCGAAGAGCCAGGGGCTCGCCGTGAAGTGGGGATTGTAGCCGTGGAGGTCCATCTGCGAGAAGAGCCCGATCGACACACGGTACGTTCCGTTGCAGAAGAGAAGCCGGTCGACGGTCATACGGATCCGTCCGCGTGGGGTGACTGTGAATATCGCGCCGTCCGCCGAGGAGATGATGGCAGAGACCTCCAGGCCGCCTGCTTCAATGAACCCGACGGCACAGACCAGGCTCGTTCCCAGCAGCGTGTCGTCCTCGCAGTGGTAGGAGATTTCAAGGATCATCTTCCGCCCGTGCCTTAGGACATACGTCTCGGCCGAGTCGGCGCCGATGAACCGGATCGAATCGATCCGCACCTGCCCGGTACCAAACCGCCGGCTGGGCGCACCCGCCTCCGGGGACAGTGGAGCCCTCGACCCCCCGGCTGCCAGGTCTGCGGCATCCTGAGCCTCGGCTCTGACGGGGGAGCCCTCGCGCGGAGCGTTCTCGGACCGGGCAGGCGCGTAGATCCAACGGGGAATCAGGGCCCGCGCGGTCTTGGAGCGACCGTCCCGGGCGTGCTCGAGGGTCAGCAGACGCTTCATACCGGCCGCTCCCCCGTTGAGCTCGAGGTACGAGGCAGCCGACGAGGCGTCACGGTACTCGACCTCCAGCGACACGCTGCAGGCGGGATCGGTGAAGTCATCGCGATGCAGGAGCAGCGCAAACCCCGCGCCTCCGTCGACGGCCGGCCGTGCCTCGCGGGCGAGACGGCCATCGACTTCGTGTGGGGGTCCCCAGCCCCCACTCCGGTCGTCGGTGATCACGAACGAGGGATACTGACTCGAAGCATCGTCCATGGCGTCACCCACACGGATCTCCTCGACACGTTCCCCGCGCACGAACAGGCGGAGCGCGTGGATCTCGGGCCCCGGGCCGGGGCCGGCCAGATCCACAACGATCCGACCCAGAATGTGGGCACCTTCCGTCCCCGCCGCCTGGAGGTACTGGACGAGCGGTTGCCGGAGCCGCATGTTGCGGGCTCGCATCCGCATCTCCTGCTGCCGGCGCACCGAGTCCTCGTACGCCGCTCGCACTTCGGTCGCGGGCCCCTGGGCCACGACTCGGCCGCGATCGACCCAGACGAAGGTATCGCAGAGTCGCTGGGCCGCTTCGAGGTCGTGGCTCACGAAGAGAACCGTGGTGCCTGGACCCGACGTCAGGGCCTGGATCCGGCTAAGGCACTTCGCTTGGAAATAGAGATCGCCCGCAGACAGAACCTCGTCGATGATCAGGATTTCCGGGGCAAGCACGGTGGCCACCGAGAAGGCGAGCCGAAGGTACATTCCCGCGGAGTAGGTCCGCACCGGCTGGTCGATGAAGTCCTCGAGCTCGGAGAACTCCAGGATGTCCAGAAGCCTGTCCCGTGCCTCCGCCCCGGTCACGCCCATGTAGCCGAGCGCGGAGAAGACACACTCGCGACCGCTGAACTCGGGGTTGAAGCCGGTACCGAGCTGCATCAGAGCTTCGCAGCGGCCGTGAGTCTCTACCGTGCCGGTCGTCGGGCTGATGTTCTCGGAAATGATCCTCAGCAGAGTGGACTTGCCAGCACCGTTGCGCCCCACGATCGCGACCCGCGACCCGCGGGAAACCTCCAGGTTGATGTCGCGCAGCGCCCAGAAGGAGCGGTAGTGCCTGCCTTCCCGCAGCAGTCGTCCGAACCCGAGGAACTCGGCCAGCCAATAGCGGGGACTGGAGTAGACCGTGTAGCACTTGGAGACACCCGTGAGCCGGACGGCGACGATGTCTTCGCTAGACATGGTCGGCCAGATAGGGACGAATGCGAACGAAGAAGCGGAATCCCAGCACGAACACGGCGAGCGCCACCAGCGGGCCGAGAGTCAGGTCGAGGACGGGGGGCGCATGCCCGTAGAAGAGAGGGGCACGGTAGAGATTGATCAGGTAGGAGATCGGGTTCAGGTAGAGGAGAACCCGCAGCCGTGTGCCCTCGACGAACTCACCGGTGAAGGCGATGGGAGAGACGAACATCAGGAACAGCAGCAGGGCAGAGATCGCCTGACCGAGATCCCGAACGAACACGTTGAGCGCGGCCAGGATCCAGCCCAGCCCGAGGCTCAGCAGGAGCTGCGTCACGATCGCGAGCGGGAGGAGAAGCCACCACGCACTGAGGTGACCTGTCCACGCCAGACCACCGAGGAGCAGGACCAGGCCAACCGCCTGTCCGACGAGCCCGCTGAAGACGGCCTTCACGGGAAGCACCGGCGCCGGGAAAGACGTATTGTGGAGCAGCGCCGCGTTCGAGACGACCGCTCCAACGCTCCATGCCGTCGCCTCGGCAAAGCCGAACCAGGGTATCAATCCCGTGAAGATGACGAGGGTGTACTCCAGCCCGGACGGGCGTCCGGGCAGGCGAACGCCCAGGATGAACACGTAGAGGACGATGTAGACCGAGAGCAGGAGCAGGGGGTTGATCACCGCCCACGACAGGCCCAGGATCGACCCCGTGTATCGGGCACGAATGTCGCTACGCGTCGTCTGGAAGATGAGGCGCCGGTGGCGCCAGAGAAACGAGAACGGGTTCAAGATCGCAGTTTCACAAGGCCCACACCGTCGACGGCGGGGGGAGGACGCCAGCGAATCCTAACACGGTTGACCGCGGATGGCCGCTCCCTGCACTGTGTGCTATAAGACCGCCTTGGCCCAGACCCGATGAACAGCTCTCCTCAGGGGCGATCTGACCTCGCCAGCGGGTGTAACCGACTCGCCCACGCGGCGCTGCCCAGCGACTACGCTCTACTGAAGAATGCCGAGCTCGCCTCCGGTCACCCCTGGGCATTTCTCCCCGACATCGCCCTGACCGATCCCGGAAGCGTCGCCTACTACCGATACCTCTACGGCCTCGCCCGCCTGGAGAACCCGACCCACGTCCTCGAGATCGGCACCGCCTTCGGTCTCGGCAGTGCCGCCATCATCCAGGGAGCGTCGGACCTCCGGAAGGTGATCTCTCTCGACCTGGGGGTGTTCACTCGGCAGTACCAGATCGTCGAGGAAAGCCACGGGGCCGGTTGGCCTGTCATGGAGCGCTACCGCCAGGAGGAGCTCGTCTCCGACGGCCAGAACATCGAGTTCGCCCGCGGTGCCCTGGAGCGCCTGGCCCGCCGCATGCGTCCCGAGGCCCAGATCCTCCTCTACCGCGTGAACACCCAGCCCGAAGGCTCCGACAACTTCGACGCTCGGATCGCTGTTCCGCGCTGGTTCGAGGTGCCCGAGCTCGTGAACGAGCTCGAGCGGACGCCGATCGACCTGCTCTTCATCGACGGCAAGCACACCGGGGATGGCCTCTACCAGGATTTCCGGAGCTTCTTCCGGTTCGTGCGACCGGGCGGGATCATCCTGTGCGACGACATCCACGACTCGTCCTACCCGTACGCCTGGGCGGGGCAGACTCTTGCCAGCTTCGAACGAGCGATCGCCGAGTTCGCCGACGACATCGCGGAGACGATCATCTGGCCTCTTCCGCAGCTGCCGGATTGGTACGACCAGGAGCCGATTGCGCGTCCGTTCGGACTTGTGCGGAAGTGGGGAGGGGAGGGCGGCGGCGCGGCCTCTCCGGAGTCGGGGTCACTGGTGCTCACCGAGCTCGAAGGACTCGACTCCAATGGACCGCTGGTTCGACAGCTGCGGCTGCTGCACCACCGGCCGGACACGCTCAGCGAGCTGGCGTCACTCTCCGTCTCCGACCACGACACGGCGGGGTTCCTTCGCGCCCTGCGGGAGCGACCAGAGCTGCTCGATCTTCTGCGCGATCGTCCCGGAGCGGCGACCTTTCTCGCGCGGCGGCCACGCCTCGCCGCCGACCTCGCTGCTTTCGAGGAAGGCCCACAACCATCCCGCTGGCGACACCTGTCACTGCTGATCTTCCTCCTGCGCCGGGCGCTGGCCCGGCTCTGGTGAAGAGGACGTGAAGGTCGGAGTCCTCAGCCCGACGACCTGGCAGCTCGTGGAAAAGATGGCCGCGCTCTTCCCCGAGGGCGTAGAGGTCGTGGGTCCTCTCGCCGACGACGAGCACTACTGGAACGACTACCGGCGGAAGAGCGGTGAGTGGGACGAGCTCGGGGTGCGGGTGTCGTTGCGACTGGCCCCGTACGCTGAGATCGACTTCTCGACGTACGACCTGCTGATCGAGTCCGCGGAGACGTTCTACTACTCCCGGGAGTGGCGCCGCCACTGCCAGCGCCTCGAGTGTCCGATCCTCCTCAAGGCCTGCTGGACACAGGACCCGCGGGTGCTGCTGCCGCGGGCCTACCGCCGCAAGACACGCCCGTTCCCGGTTCTCCTCGAGATGCCGGCGCACGCCCCCCGGTGGCACAAGGCGGGGTTCGACGACGTCAACGTCATCCCCAACCCGGTGGGCGAGTGGTGGTTCGAGCGGCCGTGGACCGGGGAGGGCGGGCAGATGCTGTTCGTGCTCTCGGGCACGAAGAACTGGCGAGGTGATCCTTCCTGGTTCGGCTTCGAGATGTGGGAGGAGTTGTGCCGCCGCTTCCCGGGGCGCGGCCATCATCACGACGGTCACGTGTCCTACCGCACCTCCCGGGAGATGACGGAGCTCTACGCCGGGAGTCGAGTGTTCCTGAACCTCGATCGCCCGTACGGCCAGGGAGAGCGGCCGCTGACGCTCGCGTTCACGGAAGCCCTCAGCGCGGGGCTGCCCGTCGTGGCGCGCGACCTCCCCGGCCTCAGCTACAGGACACTGATCGACGGCAATGGCGTTTGCACCAACGACATCGATGAGATGGCCGACTTCATCGATCGCTGCCTCAGGGACATCGACTTCGCCCGCCACTGCAGTGCGCGCAGCCGGGAGATCGCCCGGGAGAGCTTCTCCGTCGCCTGGCTTCGTCCGCGCTACGATGCGATCATCGAAAGGGCCCGCGCGGCGTTCGAACGGGGCCCGATTCCCCCGTCGATCTCCGACCGGGTCTTCTCGCTTCTGGAGCGTTTCCGATGAGGCCGCTTCCCTCCCCCCCTCCGACGCCGGCCCAGGCCTACTGGGGCCAGCGGCAAGCGCTGCGCGACGCGCTCGACCGCCTCGTGGCCCTGGAGGAAGCGGTCGACGACCCGAGGGACCTCAGCCCGAACCAGTGGGCGCAGCTCCTCGCCTTCGCTCTCGAGTTCCGCCCCACGCTGATCCTGGAGCTTGGGCGAGGGCTCGGAAACTCCACCTGCGTGTTCACGGAGGCCGCCAATCGCCTTCCCCCTGGTTCCTGCCGGGTCCTCAGCCTCTGCCTCACGGACTACTGGGAGACGCGCACCGTCCCCCGGCTCCGCGGCGTCGTCGCCGCAGAGTGGTTTTCGCCACTTCAGGCCGAGCTCGCGAACATCCTCGCCTGGGACTACGAGTCGCTCGTGCACCCGGACGATCGTGTCCTCGTCTTCTGGGATGCTCACGGTTTTGAGGTGGCCGAGTGCGTCCTGGGTGCGATCCTGCCCCTTCTGGCCGGGAAGCCTCACGTCGTGGCCATGCACGACCTTTCCGATGCCCGCTACCTCCCCCCGGAGCAGGACCGGTACGAAGACCGGAGGCTCTGGATGGGGATGCCGAGCATGGGCACAGGAGCCCGGGTGCGTCTGGGCCACATCAACTCCGAGGTGCCGCAATCGGTGTCGATCGTGGACTTCTGCAGCCGGAACCGACTGACCCTCGAATCCGCCGACCACAGCTTCCACACCGAGATCGGCTCGGACCCCGCTCGCATGGAAGAGCTTCGGGACGCGCTGGGTGAACGTCACTTCTCGCTCGGCGGTCACTGGTTCTGGTTCAGCCTGAACGAGAGGGCGGGGCCGTACACGTTTCCGGCCTTCACCCGGCCGTCGCGGGCCGCCGCACCCCGGCGGGGGATCGTGCGCCGGCTGGCCCGGACGCTGCTCCGGCGTTAGGGTCCAGGAGAAGCCGTCCGAACGAAGACCAGGTTCTCCTCCTGGTCGAGGCTCTGTCGCTCGGTCGACGTCATAGCGAAGCCCCTGGACGTGAGGTACTCGACCACCGCCGACCGCTCCGAACCGCCCTCGTAGAGCGGCACCGCCGCGACCTGGACCTCGAGGGCCAGGCGCTCGATGTCACGGAGGCGACCCCCGGCCGACCGCACGACGGCGAGATCGGCTCCCTGGGCGTCGATCTTCAGGAACTCGACCTGGTCGATGTCCATGAGGTCCATGAAAGTGTCGAGACGGATCGCCGGCACCGCGATCGTCCTCTCGACCTTGAGCACGTCACCGCCGGCCCAGCGCCGCAGACCGTCGGGGTTGAACGGGAGCAGGGAGCTCGCCGCCGCGAAGGCGTTGAGGTGGAAATCGACACACCCGTCCGTCTCGGCCACGGCCAGCGGGAGGACGACAAAGTTGGGAAGTCGTCCGATGAGGTGCTTCGCCGCGGCCAGGTTGGGCTCGAAGGCGTAGACGCGCAGACTCAGGTCCTGTTCCGCCGCCGCAAGCGTCTTCTCGCCGAGGTGCGCGCCGACGTCGATCCAGATTCTCTGCATCCGGGATGCCTTGGCCGCGGACGACCACGCGAGCTATCCCGCCTCGAGCAAGGTGACGAGCTGCGGGTTGTTGAGGCGATGCCGGGAGGCGACGAAGATGCAGCGCAGGTTGTGGCCGTCGTGAGCGATGGAGAAGTCGTTCCGCCACGCGAAACGGAAGTCGGGGTGATGGGGAGGTTCACGGGGAGCGTAGATAAAGGGAAAGCCCACGCGGTTGAGCGCCATCACGACATAGCTGGGGCTCGGTCGGCTGCCCAGCTGGCCCAGAGCCTGGTTGTGGACGCGGGGTTCATCTACGAGCACCATCACCGGCTCCGCACGGTCGCACACGAGCGTCTCGAGGAGGAAGAGTTCCTCGCAGACCGCGGCCATGCTCCGCAGTCCGGCGACCGGGTTTTCGAGGTGGTACAACAGCCCGTAGCAGAAGACGACCTCGAACCCGCCCAACGGCTCCAGCGTCTGGCGATCAAGATCGACCAGTCGAGTCTCAACACCAGGGTGTCGTCGTCGCAAGACTGCGAGGTTGGCCTCACGGCCATCGACGCCGGTCACGGAGCACTCTCGTTCCACGAAGAACCGTGCGAGGTAGCCCACCCCACAGCCCACGTCCAGGACTCGTCGACCCTGGAGCGACAACCCGAGGGACGCGAGATGCTCGAGTCGGGCGTGGTTGATCCCGACTGCCGCTGGCGTCTCGAATGCCTCTGCGCCTCCGCCCATCGGGACCGGCTCCGACGAGAGGTCCCGATGAACGACGGCGACCGGGTACTGGTCCGACCGAGCGATGTGAGTCAATCTCACCCTCCCGCCTTGTCCTGGTAGCGCATCAGGCTCCAGCCCCAGGGAATTCCACCACGAGCAGGCAGGCTCAGGTCAAGGGGGCCAGGCGTCCCGGCTCCGGGACACAAACGAGGCACGCTGCGGGCACGAGCGGGGTGCGAGACGGGCCGTGCCACGAAGATCGTCGACGGAACACCATACTTGAGTCTACCGGGCGACTGCCAGTTCGCCCCCGGTGGTCAGTGACCACGACGACAGCGGCTAAGGCGGGGGGGAGGCTCCGGCTGTTGCGCCGCTGGCTGGGGGATCGGGTCGCTCGGGATGCGGCTCGGGGGCCCGAAGTGGTGTCGGCGGTATCGGATACTCCAGCTTTGGGTTCTCCGGCCCGAGATCCAGAGGGATCGGCTCCCCATGACTATCAGAAAACGGCGCGACCGGATAGATTTCAGTTGTCTCCGGCAACGTCAGGGCTTCTCCGTAATCATCCGTGAACGGCGTCGAGACCCAGCCGGGCGTTTCTCCTCTGCCCCTCGGCGAAACGGGTGCCAAGAGCGGTCCGCCGGACGCAGTGGCAGCAGGTGTCGGGCCGGCTTGACCCGACACAACCTGGCCGTCTCCCCGCTCCGTGAAGGCTGCTGGGCCCCCGAGCACGAGTGTCGATAGCGAGTCGCCGGTGTCAGGATCTTCCACTCCACCAGCATCATCGCCCAGCGCGGAGGCGGCCACCTCCCTCTCTGCCATCGGGTCCCAGCCTCCGGCGTCGGGCTCTTCATCCACCGCCCCGCTCGTGCCGGCGACCGACACGCCGCCTTCCTCGGCTTCGACGGAATCGTCCATCCGGGGCAAGCCTTCTTCGACTATGAGCCTCGCCCGGCGACCGTTGGCCGGCGGTACCGTGGCGTACCCGATGCCCGAGTCAGCCAGCAGCTTCCCGACCACTACCTCCCACGATCCCGCCAGCGTCATGGGCGCCACCGTCGGCCAGGACGACACCTTCGGAAGCGGGTCGCAGTCCGCCCCTGTCCCCTCGCAGAGCGCCAAGACCACGACTGCGAGCGACATCGGCTCGGTTACGCTCACGGTAAGGATCGGAGGCGAGTAGTCCACGGACACAGGGGCTGCCGGGGCAACCCCCGTGTCCGTGCAGAGCAGAGCGGCTATCGCCAAGCTCAGCATCATGGGCGTGGTCTTGTTCTAACGAGTCTCGCGCGGCGCTTCAAACTTCACTGGCTGAATGTAGGGTGGGGACAGTGTGAAGTTCGCGATATCGGCCTCGACCAGAATGGCCCCGGGAGGACCATCGTGCGTCATCCTGGCGGTGCCCGTCTTGTTGCGGATGGTCACCAGCGCCACCGTGTTGGTCGCTGCGGTTCGGCCACTCAGAACCGCGACGCTCGTCGCGCCCGCTGCCGTCCCATCGGTCTGAGTGAGTGTCACGGTGACGTTGACGGTGGAGTTCGTCGTGTTGAAGAACGAGTAATACGTGTTGTACGAGCCGTTCGTGCTCCAGGCGGGGCTGTACATCGTCGTTTCTGACAGGCTGAACTGATAGGTGACACTCGTCCCGCTCGTGTTCGTCACCCTGAAGAACACGAACGTGCTGGGTGCGTCGAAACTCACTCGCCTCAGATTCCCCAGGGCTTCCACAGAAGGAGCAATACCCGAGGTGTCACGACCGCCGGTGTAGGCAGTATCTGAGGCGCAGTTGGAGGCTCCATCGTATAGGGTCAGACTGCTCAGACCTGTGTTGAAGTCCGAGTTGAGAGTCTTGAACTCGATCGAGTAAGACCTACCCGTGACCAACTCGGCGTAGAGGTAGAACGTCGACCCGGTCGAGATAAAGCTCTGGCTGATTCTGCCGTCCGGGATGATCGGCGTCGCCGCGCCGCACGTAGTCGACTCCGCAGATGCCGGCTGTGGCAATGCCACCGCCAGTCCCAGCACGAGCAGTCCCAATACCTGCTTCATCGTCAGCCCCCCTTCAAGCTCTAGATGGCGTCACTGGCTCCGCGTGCGCGCAACCAGACCGACACGGATTCCCTGTCGGCGACAAGCTTTCCGCCCGGAGTATCGGGCCCTGGAGGCCGGCATGTCAACTGTCGATGACAGATCGGCGTGACAGAGATCACTCTGGGGCTTCTGGACTCGGCATCAGCACCGCGTCCGCTCCGCACTGGCAGACTAGCTCGCAGCCAGCATGCGGGAGTCGCTCTCCAGGCAGCAGCCTGCTGGCCGGCGAGCTACACTCTTAGTCGTGTCTTGGTCTTGATGTCATGCCGTTTGGGCGAGTTCCTAGTGAAACAAGCTCTCTTTGTTGCCGTCTTCGCTTCTCTCACTGCTTCCACTGGGGAGGCCCAGCTGCTCCCCCCGACGCCACAGTTCCAGACGAGCATGGACCTGGCGGTCGCCCTGCGTGCCGGTGACGTATCCAAGACTGCCGATCTCTTCGCTCCCAGGGCCGTGATCATGCCTCCGGATGCAGCGATCGTCGATGGTCGGGTCGAACTTGAGGGTCTTCTCCGCCAGCTGTTCGAGGCGGGCGACATGCGGCTTTCGATCGTCTCGCTCGACTCCGGGGGCTCGGAGACGGTGGGCTTCGATACCGGCAGCTACGAGCTCACCATCACGCCGGCCGAAGGGGAGAGAAGGACTGAGAGGGGCACGTACTTGACGATCCTCCGTCGGGATGGTGAGGGTCGTTGGCGAGTGGCGTACGGCATGTGGAACCGCAGCGGTGGCGCGCCAGCAAGTTCGGGGCGTTGAATGGCTCCGTACCCTCGCTGTCGCCCCGGCCTTTCATGAACCCTGGCCTTGCGGCTCTCTCGCACTTCGTGTGCCTGGAGTGTGGAGACCCGCTGACGACCCGCACTCAAGGGAGCGGGGGGGGTAAAGCCCTATTGTGCCCGCGGTGTGGGAGCGCATGGCCCTTTGTCGGTGGCATTCCCAGATTCGTCGGCGCGGACAACTATGCCGACTCCTTCGGCCACCAGTGGAATATCCACCGGCGCACGCAGCTGGACAGTCACACCGGCCTGCCACTGTCCCGGAGCCGGCTGTTTGGCGTCACGCGTTGGCCCGAGGATCTTCGGGGACAGAGCATTCTCGAAGCCGGATCGGGCGCGGGGCGGTTCACCGAGATCCTGGTGAGGACGGGCGCGCGAGTCTTCTCGTTCGACTCTTCCGCCGCGGTCGAGGCCAACTTCGCCAACAACGGCGCCGCCTCCAATCTCTGCCTCTTCCAGGGTGACATCTCTCGGATCCCGCTTCCCCCGGCCTCCTTCGACAAGGTGCTCTGCCTCGGCGTCCTCCAGCACACCCCGGACCCGCGGGCCGCTTTCCAGAGTCTGGCGGCGTGCGTCAAACCCGGGGGCGAGCTGGTCGTCGACATCTACGCGAAGCGGATTACCGCCATCCTGTCCTGGAAATATGTGCTCCGGCCGTTGACGAAGCGCGCTGACCACCGACGGCTCTACCGTCTGGTCGAGCGAGCCGTCGACATCCTGCTGCCGGTCGCGAGACGCGCACGTCGCGTCGGGGGCCGGGTCGGGGCCAGGCTCCTCCCCATCGTGGAGTACTCGCACCTCGGCCTGCCCGAGGCTCTCAACCGCGACTGGGCGGTCCTCGACACGTTCGACATGTACGCTCCCGAGCACGATCACCCCCAGACGCTCCAGGCGGTGAGAGGCTGGTACCGAGACCTGGGCTGGGTGGACGTGGAGGTCTCTCCGGGACCGAACGGGGTGATCGGTCGTGGTCGCAGACCGGTCGCAGGGGACGTGAGCGCATGACCGGCGTGGCGGGCGGCGACGACGTTCCCGCCCGAGCCTTGTCGGAACGAGGGGGTGCGCGCCTGCGCATCGTGGTCTGCAGCGACGCCTTCCTTCCCGCGACCCGCGAAGGCGGCCCGCCACTGAGCACCTTCAACCTCTGCCGCGCGCTCGCGGCAGCGGGAGCAGACCTGCGCGTGGTCACCACGGACCGCGACGGTGTTGGACGGCTCGAGCTGCGGACCGACGAGTGGGTCGACCGGGAAGGGATCCCCGTCTGGTACGCGCGAAGCCTCCCCGGGCCCTACTATCCGGCGCCGTCCGCGGCGCGCGCGGTCCAGGAGATGGCCGCCGACTGCCTGATCGGCTCGGGGACCCTGTGGACCCATCTCGGATTCCTGGCGTGGCGAACCGCTCGTCGGCGCGGCGTGCCATTCCTCCTCTACCCCCGGGGCCTCCTCGAACCGTGGGTCATGGCCCTCAAGCCGATCCGGAAGCGGGTGTACTGGGCCCTCGTCGGGAAACGGATCGTGCGGGGAGCGGCCGCGGTCGTTGCCCTCAGTGAGCGCGAGCGCGAGACGATCGCCGCCCTCGCGCCGGCGCGGCGGGTCGAGATCATCCCGAACGGCGTGGCGATCGAGGACGCTTCGGGGGTCCCTCCCCGCTCGAGCCTTGCGGAGTGGCTCCCGCAGCTCGGGCGCCGTCCCTTCCTTCTCTTTCTGGGTCGCATCCACGAGGTGAAGGGCCTCGGCGCGCTCCTCGAAGCGCTCGTCCAGCCGGTGCTCGCCGGCCTGGATTTCGCCGCCGTCCTCGCCGGTCCCGTGGACGACGAATACCGGACGCGTTTCGAGAGGCTCGTCGCCGGCTCTCCCGCCCGAGGGCGAATCGTCCTCGCCAGGGAGGTGAGCGGCCACCACAAAGCCGCCCTGCTCGCCCATGCCACCGTCTTCGTGCTGCCCTCCTTCAGCGAGGGGCTGCCCATGGCCGCGCTGGAGGCGCTGGCCAGTGGATGCCCGGTGATCGTGAGCCCGGCGTGTAACCTCCCCGAGATCACCGACGCCGGTGCGGGGCTGGTGGTCGTGCCGGATCCGGCCCCGCTCGCCGACGCGCTGGCCCTCGTCCTCACTCAGGCAGAGCGGCGCGAGGCCATGTCGAAGCGTGCGATCGAGCTCGCTCGCGAGAAGTTCGACTGGAAGACGATCGGCGCTCAAACTCTCGCGCTCTGCCAGGAGCTGGCCCGGACGAGCCGAGGCGACAGAGAGACGTCCTCGCGGGGGGGCGACCGGCGATCGAGCACCCACCTGCGCTGAGCCGCGACCGCGGCGAGAGGTCGGTGCTCACCCGGTCAGGGCGTGTGCCGCCAGACCACGCGGTTCACGTAGTCGACGTAGCTCAGCACGATCCGGACGACCTTACGAGACACACTGTCGCTCCGGTAGTCCGGGACGGGAGAGGGGCGCGCCCCCGCCGCGGCGTGTGCCCGCATGAGATCGACTGCCTGCAGGACCCTTTCGCGACCGAGTCCCGCCATCACCGCGACCGCCTCGTCCATCCCCTCCGGGCGCTCGTGGGCGTCGCGGATCATGACCGCGGGAAAGCCGAGGATCGCCGCCTCCTCGCTCAGCGTCCCGCTGTCCGAGAGCACGCAAGCCGCCTGCATCTGGAGGCGGACGTAGTCGGGGAACCCGAAGGGCTTGAGAAACTCAACCCGCTCGTCGAGGGCCGCCGCCTTCTGCGCGCCCGCTTCCAGCCGGCGGCGGGTGCGGGGATGGGTGGAGACGATGACGCGCAGGCCGTGGTGGGTGGCGAGGGCATTCAGTGAGTCGAGGAGACGCGCCAGCCTCTCGGGCGGGTCCACGTTCTCCTCGCGGTGGGCGCTCACCAGGAAGTATTGCCCGGGCTCGAGCCGCAGCTCGTCCAGCACTCGGGACCCCTCGATCCGGGAGCGGTAGTGGGCGAGCACCTCGCGCATGGGCGAGCCGACCTTGATGACGGTCTCCGGCCGGATGCCTTCAGCGAGGAGGTAGCGGCGCGCGTGCTCGCTCAGCGGCAGGTTGATGTCGGCGAGATGGTCGACCAATCGCCGGTTCATCTCCTCGGGGACGCGCTCGTCGAAGGAGCGATTGCCGGCCTCGAGGTGAAACACCGGGATCTGCCGGCGCTTGGCCGCGATCACCGCCAGACACGTGTTCGTGTCGCCGTAGAGGACGACTGCGTCCGGGCTCTCCCGCGCCAGGACCTCGTCCGCGCGGGTGATGATCAGCCCGATGGTCTCCGCCACCGTCTTCCCGACCGCGTCGAGGACGTGGTCGGGGGGTCGAAGGCCCAGCTCCTCGAAGAAGACCCGGTTGAGCTCGTAGTCGGAGTTCTGCCCCGAGTGGACGAGCACGTGCTCGGTGTGAGCGTCGAGCTCGGAGAGGATGCGGCTCATCTTGATGACCTCCGGGCGGGTGCCCAGGATGGTCATCACCTTGAGACGGCGCAGGTCCTCCTTCGGAGTCCCGGTCATCGGAGCAGCTCGCCGGCGTCTGGCGCCACCTGGTCCACCATGAGCTGATGCTGCCGGAGGAGAGCCCCGACCGCATCGGCCTCGATCACGGCGCTCGCTGAGCTCAGCTCGCGCTCGAGCGGTGTCTCACGGCCGGGGTCGGACCCCCGAAGCTCCGGGAGCATGGGGGCGATCGCGTAGTGGCCGTCCCGCGGGTAGGCGTGGTGGCACTCCTCTTCAGAGACGAGCACCTCGTGCATCTTCTCCCCGGGACGGATGCCCTGCTGGAGGATCTCGACGTCACGATCGCCGATGAGAGCCTGGGCGAGGTCGATGACGCGGGCCGAGGGGCTCCTCGGGACCCAGGTCTCGCCGGGACGCCCCGAGCGCAGCACCGCGAAGACGGTGTCCACCGCCTGATCGAGGCTGAGCAGGAAGCGGGTCATGTCCGGAACCGTCACCGTCACCGGCCCCCCGCGGCGGATCTGCTCGTGGAAGAGCGGGATCACGGACCCCCGGGACGCCAGCACGTTGCCGT
>Ga0214472_10001346_pt1 | contig 27802 bp, 34 predicted proteins | sample RVTome_6_FD_207662 | JGI IMG/M metagenome (GOLD analysis project Ga0214472, IMG submission 207662) | Soil microbial communities from uranium-contaminated site in the Upper Colorado River Basin, Wyoming, United States - RVT140D175 | ecosystem: Environmental > Terrestrial > Soil > Contaminated >...
AGACCCCGTGTGCACCCTTGCGGACTTCCATCTTTTCATCGTACAGACGTCGGGCTCATTCATCCACGGGTAAACCCGTGGTGTTCTGCCGCTTCGCGGCCGCCTTCATAAATAGAAGATGTAATGCCGCGATGGCATGGAGTCAAGGCGCGCTTTGACCCTATTGTTTTACACTAATGCGGACGAACCCAACGTGTTGGTGTTCTTACAAGCGGCAACGATGATACCGGCGGGAGACTGGTTAAAAATTGCTGCCAATTCCCAGGGTCTTTGGCCCTAATATACCTGAACAATGCAGCATAAAATACCGTCGCCTCAACTGCCTTTGACACTGCTGGATTAAACTTATGGACCTCTGCGTGTAACGTTTTCATCTTGTTAGTTAGATTCTCGACCTTTGTGACAGTTGGCACCATTTTATTAACGCGATCTATGATTGCATTGTGTTCTGCTACCTTCCCAGTTTTACGATACTGCTGAGCCTCTGCTATCAGGCGATCTATCTCTCTTTGATAGGCATCGAAATCCGATCGCCAAAAGTAATAGTAAGGTTGTCCCGTGAAATATAACTTGCCATTATCTAACTCTACTTGCACTCGTTCGCCTACATCGGTTAGCACCCAAGACTGAAATGATTCGAGCTGCATGGCCTCCGCAAGAATGTTCGCCGCGGAACGAGGAAACAAATTTTGTTCTGTTTCACCGAGACCCAAGATAGTTCTGCCGTTCTTTTTGGGCAACATCCACGTTTCGGCCAAGTCAATCAAGAGAATGTCTGCTTGAAGTAACCGTAGACCCAGCATGGTATCCGCGAGGGCTAGATGATATACGATGTCATACGATTCATCTGTCGTTTTCGCTCCAAATAGAGACACACATGCATTTGATTCGGAGTTGGCATACCGAGCCACAGGTAACAGTATCCAGTCTGGCAAAGACTGCAGAATCACCTCTTCACCAACAATCACAGCAAATCGATCCCCGTCTAGGTTGGATGGGTTATACTTAAGTTGCAGAGATTTCCCTTGCAGTGTTTGTCCAAGTTCTGCTACAGCAGCGAACGCTACTCCTCCTACACGACCGACAAATCGATAGTCCTTAAGCGACTTTTCTCCTGATAATCGATATTTTAATGGGTCACTTGAACGCCTAACCTCGAGTCGAAACGAGCCAAGATTCCAATCTTCCTGTTCATTTTCATTTTCATCCTGCTTATCCTGTGCAGATGTAACAGGGACATCTTGCTGTGCAAACACGTCTGTACTGAATACGACAGTAATTAGAAATAGAATAATGAAAAAACAATGGCTAGGTTTTGAATAATGAATATTCATAGTGATTGTGTTACACCTCATCTCTTATCAATGTACACTCTACGAATAATTGATACCGAAAAAAAATCAAAAAGTCATTTTCGATTGATTTTTTATGCAGATTCTACTTTAAAGATAGTCCCATCGACAGCAACTACACGTACCTTCGCCCCTGCATCCCTGTCTTCACCGCTGACTTTCCAGGTTGTGTCATCAACTTTAACTTTCCCTATACCGTTAACAATCGGTTCATTCAGGGTAAACACGCGGCCGACATATTGCTGACCGCGCTTGTTCAAGGCAGGCTGATCAGAAATGACCGGATTGCGCTTCTGGTATTTTTTGAACAGGATAAAACTGGCCAGGGACAGTACGGTGAAAATAATCACCTGAGCCAGCCACGACAATGACGGCATAAAAAACATAACGCCGCCGACTATGACAGCGGCGATGCCCATCCACAGAAAATAATAGGCGCCGATCATCATCTCCACCGATAACAGGATCGCCGCAACGATCAGCCAATGCCAGAAATTGATGCTGGATAACAGTTCCATTGTACTAGCCCCGCTGACCGGTTGCTGTAGCGGGTGACTTGCCAAAGGTTTCCCTGGCAATCTCGGTAATACCGGCCAGCGCGCCGATTACATTGCCCGCTTCCAGTGGCATGAGGATGATCTTCTGGTTCGGCGCCGCGGCGATTTCTTTCAATGCTTCTACATATTTGGTGGCAACAAAGTAATTGATGGCCTGGATATTACCACTGGCGATGGCGGCGGATACATCGGTAGTCGCCTTGGCCTCAGCTTGTGCCAAACGCTCTCTTGCTTCAGCATCACGGAATGCAGCTTCCTTTCTGCCTTCTGCTTCCAGAATGGCGGCCTGTTTTTCTCCTTCTGCGCGCAAAATGGCTGCCTGTCTTTCACCTTCTGCTTCGAGGATCGATGCGCGTTTTTCACGTTCGGCTTTCATCTGCCGTGCCATGGCATCGACCAGATCCTTGGGTGGTGAGATGTCCTTGATCTCGATACGTGTCACTTTCACGCCCCATGGGCCGGTTGCTTCATCGACCACATGCAGCAGTTGGGCGTTGATGGTATCGCGTTTCGATAACAGTTCATCAAGATCCATGGAGCCCATGACGGTACGTATGTTGGTCGTGGTAAGGTTTAATATGGCGTGAGACAAGCGGTTCACTTCATAGGCGGCCTTGGCTGCATTCAATACCTGAAAGAACACGATACCATCGACCCTCACCATGGCGTTGTCCTTGGTGATGACTTCCTGGGACGGCACATCCAGCACCGTTTCCATCATGTTCATCTTTGAGCCGATGGAATGAATAAAAGGAATGATAAAATGCAGTCCCGGTTCCAGGGTATGTGTATAGCGTCCGAACCTTTCAACTGTAAATTCATATCCCTGTGGCACAGTCTTCACCATCAGGAACAGCAGGATGATGCCAAATATCAGGACAGCAAACGCAAACTCGGCCATGGTAAATCCTCCCGGTTATTAAATTATATCCGTCTTGCTTTTTAACTCTCGCGGAATTTATTTCAAAAATCTGATGGCATAGGGATAGCGGTAGGCCACTCCGTCATTGGCCTTGACCGCGGCCATGATTACGACGACCAGCCAGTAGATTGTTAACACGATCAGAAACGGAATGCCAATCAGCACAAACGTTAACAAAACGCCGATAATGACAGCGATGAGCATGGTGATCTGGAAATTAAGCGATTCCTTGCCCTGATCATCCACAAACGGCATTTCATCCTTCTTGATGAGCCAGATGACCAGCGGTCCAATGAGAAAGCCGAACGAGATAACAACCCCGGAGAACGCAATCAAATGACACAGCATGCCCCAGGTACGTTCATCTTTACTGATCGTGTCGTCGCTCATAATCATTCTCCTTAATTAGTGTTGGCTCGAAATTACTTCAGGGCCCCATGCTCTGATCCAAGAGTACCACCAGTCCTGTTCAGGGGCATAGTATATTCAATACGTTAATTGGGCATTTTCGACCTGTAATGTCTCTTCCAGCCAGCGATTGATCCTGACAAAAAGTTCCTGGTCATGACCGGAAAAATAATGATCGGCATTCCAGATCATCACCTGCTGATAACCGTTGTAATTTCCATTCCTGCGGGCCGCCAGGCGGCGTTGATCGGCGGTATTGATTATGGTAATCAGATCTTTCGGAACCATAAACGTCCAGCACGGGCAGGGTCAGTTTTTCCAGGTAGGCATAAAGATTCAGATCCGGGTAAAGATAATTACGAGCCTGCATGCTGATGCCGGCAAACGCATGTACTTGGTGGCCGTCGCTGGAAGCAAGAAAATTTGCGGCAGTTGATGCACCGAATCCATAGCCGATTAAAACACATGTCTCGTAGCCTTTATTATTCAGAAAATCGATGGCGCTTCCGATCTTTTTTGCGACTCCGCCACTGTCTTGCCATAGTCGGAAAGCGGTATTTCCGGGGGCAGCACCGGCATCTGGATCGATAGCGTCGTCCATCCGTTTTCAGCAAAAGAATTACGCAAGGGAGATATGACATCGGGCCAGTCGGGGTGTCCGCCCATACCGTGGATCAGTATTATCGCTATGGCGTACTCCCCGGCGGCACGGGTAAAGACGCTGGGAAATTCCCTGTCACCCGACACGCTCAGCCAGATGACTTCACCAGCCTGAAGCTCACGGGACAGTTTATCTGCCACCGACTGTTCTTTAGCATCGTCCCAGATGGTGTCATCTGCATAGAGGGATAGCGCCACCAGGTACAGACCCAGGATGATGGAAAATCCGGCTTGTTTAATTCGCCACATAAGTCCAGATCATAGGAGACAAGACAACCAGTGCAAGGCAAATTTCACAACCTAGCAAGTAGCTATCAGGGGCCTGATCGGGTAAAGTGCCGCCCACTGGTTATTAGCGGCCTAACATACTGATTTAACTATGACTGATTTCATCATTGCCCCGTCAATTCTGTCTGCCGATATGGCCCGCCTCGGTGAGGAAACCGCGAAGGTGATTGCGGCCGGGGCTGATTTTGTCCACGTGGATGTGATGGACAATCACTATGTCCCCAACCTGACGTTCGGACCGGTCGTGGTGCAGGCGTTGAGAGATTATGGAATCAAGGCACCGCTGGATGTGCACCTGATGATCAAGCCGGTGGATCGCATTATCCCGGATTTCGCCAAAGCGGGGGCGACCTACATTACGTTTCATCCGGAGGCCAGCGAGCATATTGATCGGACCCTGCAGTTGATCCGCGACCAGGGCTGCAAGGCCGGACTGGTATTTAACCCGGCCACCCCGCTGGATTATCTCGATCATGTGCTCGACAAGGTGGACATGGTTTTATTAATGTCAGTGAATCCTGGTTTCGGCGGGCAATCCTTCATCACGTCCAGCCTGAACAAGCTGCGTGAAGCACGCCGTATCATTGAGGGGAGCGGACTGGACATCAGGCTGGAGATTGATGGCGGCGTGAAGGTGGACAATATTCGCAAGATTGCCGAGGCCGGTGCCGATACGTTTGTTGCGGGTTCCGCTATCTTTGGCAGCAAGGATTACCAGGCCACCATCAAGGCGATGCTGGACAAACTGGCTAAAGTAAAAGCCTGATCTTCCTTTTTTTATTCAACGTTCCTATGGCATTCAAAGAAACCAAAATGGTCCTGTTTGATCTGGATGGCACACTGGTGGATTCCGCACCAGACCTTGCCTATTCGGTGGATGCTACTTTGGCCGAGCTTGGCCTGCCGACACGTGGTGAAGCAAAGATCAGGCACTGGATAGGCAACGGGATCGAACGGACATTAAAACGTGCCATGCTGGATAACATGACCGGTGAACCGGATGCCGATCTGTTTAACAGGGCCCTGCCTGTCTTTATGGAAATTTATTCCAGCAATGTCGCACGGCAATCCCGTTTTTATGATGGCGTACTGGAAGGCATGGATTATCTGAAAAACAATAACTACAAAATCGGGTGTGTCACCAACAAGCGGGAAAAATTCACGCACATATTATTGAAAGCACTGGGTGTCTTTGATGATTTCGGTATTGTGATCAGCGGTGATAGCCTGCCGAAAAAGAAACCGGATCCGCTGCCACTGTTGCACGCCGCGGAACATTTTGCGGTGAGACCGGAACATGCCCTGATGGTCGGTGATTCCACGAATGATGTGAGCGCGGCCCGCGCCGCCGGTTTTAAAATCCTGTGTGTCACATACGGTTATAACCATGGTCGCGATATCCGCGAAGCAAAACCGGACGCCGTGGTCGATACACTGGCGGAATTGCCGGCATTGATGGGCGCCTGATGTCATGATGACACCTGAACTTTTCAAGCAACTGGTTGATGCCAACTATAACCGTATTCCCATGATGCGCGAGGTGCTGGCCGATCTCGATACACCCCTCAGTGCCTACATGAAACTTGCCAACACCCCGTATTCCTATCTGTTTGAATCCGTCCACGGCGGTGAGAAATGGGGACGCTATTCCATCATCGGATTGTCCTGTAACACCCTGTTGCGCGTGCTCAATCATGAACTGACGATCGAGCAGGATGGCAAGATCATCAGCAAACAGGAAAGCCTGGATCCATTGCGTGACATAGAAGAATTCAAAAAACAATACCGTGTGCCGGAACTGGAAGGCATCCCGCGGTTCGCCGGTGGCCTGGTGGGTTACTTTGGTTACGACACGATAAATTACATCGAACCGCGCCTGGCCGATGGCAAGGACGATCCACTGCAGAACCCGGATATTCTGTTAATGGTCTCGGATCAACTCGTGGTGTTTGATAACCTGACCGGCAAACTTTTCATCATCGTGCATGCCAATACCGGGGAAAAAGATGCGTATGCAAAGACAAACGCAGAGCTGGACGGTTTGGTCGAAAAACTTTCTCACAATAAGATCCGGCAACCGGAAACCAGAAAACGCGAGGTGAATGAAAAGGACTTTGTTTCCGGCTTTACACAGAAAAAATTTGAAGCGGCCGTGGATGAAATAAAAAATTATATTGTTGAGGGCGATGTCATGCAGGTGGTGCTCTCGCAAAGATTGTCCATCCCGTTCACAGCGCCGCCGATTAATCTTTACCGTGCCCTGCGTTGTCTTAACCCGTCACCTTATATGTTTTATATTCATCTCGATGATTTTCATATCGCCGGATCATCGCCGGAAATCCTGGTGCGGGTTGAAGAGGGTGTCGTAACCGTGCGACCGATTGCCGGTACACGCCCCAGGGGTGCAACCGAAGATGAAGATATTGCACTTGAAGAAGACCTGCTTGCCGATCCGAAGGAACTTGCAGAACATCTCATGCTGATCGATCTGGGCCGAAATGACGTCGGTCGCGTGGCCGAGACCGGCAGCGTTACGCTGACCGACAAGATGATCATCGAGCGCTATTCCCACGTCATGCATATCGTGTCCAACGTCACCGGCCGTCTTAAAAATGGCAAGTCGGCCATGGACGTATTGCGCGCAACCTTCCCGGCGGGGACTGTCTCCGGTGCGCCCAAGATCCGGGCCATGGAGATCATCAACGAACTGGAACCGGTAAAACGCGGCGTTTATGCCGGCGCGGTGGGTTATTTGTCCTGGGCCGGGAATATGGATACCGCCATCGCCATTCGCACCGCGGTCATCAAAAATAATACGCTGCATATCCAGGCCGGTGCGGGTATTGTGGCAGATTCCGTCCCGCGCAATGAATGGGATGAAACCATGAACAAGGGCCGCGCCATATTCCGTGCTGTTACCATGGCGGAAAATGGTCTCGATTACTCAGCCAGGTGATGCGCGAATATCCATGTTATTAATGATCGATAATTACGATTCGTTTACCTATAACCTGGTGCAGTATTTTGGTGAACTGGGCCAGGACGTGTATGTTTACCGGAACGACCAGATTACCCTGGATCAGATCCAGGCGCTTGCACCGGAACGTATCGTCATTTCACCCGGTCCCTGTACGCCGAATGAAGCCGGGATCTCTCTTGGCGTCATTGAACGCTTCAAGGGCAAGGTCCCGATCCTGGGTGTTTGCCTGGGCCACCAGAGTATCGGCCAGGTTTTTGGCGGGCGGGTGGTGCATGCGCAGAAAATCATGCACGGCAAGACTTCTGAAATTCATCATACCAACAAGGATGTCTTCAAGGGTCTGGAAATACCGTTTACAGCGACCCGCTATCACTCGCTGGTCATAGAAAAGGAATCGCTGCCGGATTGCCTGGAATTGACCGCATGGACAAAAACACCGGAAGGTACGATAGATGAAATCATGGGTGTGAAACATAAAGACTATCCGATCTCGGGTGTGCAATTTCACCCGGAATCCATCCTGACTTCTTACGGCCACGAGCTGCTGAATAATTTTTTGCAGATAAAATAAAATGCAACTATCAACATTTATTAACAATACATTCCTTCCCCCTTGCAGGGGGAAGGCCAGGATGGGGGTAGAATTCAGGTTGCTGATGGTTATTACCCCCACCCACACCCTCCCCCTTAAAGGGGGAGGGAGAGATTCTTTGTGATACTTTCTGTAAAGCTCAGGTCAATCAATATATTTTTCTATTATGCATATCCAGCAGGCAATCCAGCATATTCTTGACCTGAAAGATCTGGAACCCGATCAAATGCAGCAGGTGATGCGCGCTATCATGTCCGGTGCATGCACACCGGCACAGATCGCGGGCTTTCTGATCGGATTGCGCATGAAAGGTGAAAGTGTCGGTGAGATCACGGCAGCCGCAGAAGTCATGCGTGAACTTTCCACCAAGGTAAATGTTGGCAAAGAACATCTCATCGATACCTGTGGGACCGGTGGTGATGGGGCGAATACATTTAATATCTCGACCACATCCGCTTTTGTCGCCGCCGCTGCCGGTGCCCGCGTGGCAAAACACGGGAACCGTTCCGTATCCAGTAAATCCGGCAGTGCCGATGTACTGGAAGCCGCTGGCGTCAAACTCGATTTGTCCGCCGGTCAGGTGGCTGAATGTATAAACCAGATCGGTATCGGTTTCATGTTCGCCCCCATGCATCATGGCGCGATGAAACATGCCATAGGCCCACGCAAGGAACTTGGTGTGCGTACACTATTCAATCTGCTTGGTCCGCTGACCAATCCGGCCGGTGCACCCAACCAGGTACTGGGTGTGTTCAGCAAGGAATGGCTGGAGAAATTAATACAAGTGCAACAAAAGCTGGGGGCAAACCATGTTATGGTGGTGCATTCTGAAGATGGCATGGATGAAATCAGCATTTCAGCACCAACGCTGATTGCGGAACTGGCAGAGGGCGAGATCAAACAATATACGATTACCCCTGAACAGTTTGAAATAAAACGCAATGACATTGCCTTGCTCGCCGCAGGGGGCAGCAGTGACAGCCTCAACACCATGCTGGAAGTACTGGGTAATAAACCGGGCCCGGCGCTGGACATCGTGCTTTTGAACGCTGGCGCCGCGATTTATACCGCGGGGATAGCTAACAGTCTGAAGGCAGGAGTTACGCAGGCGCGCGAGGTTATTGAAAACGGATCAGCCCGTGCCAGGCTGGATCAACTGGTCAAACTCAGCCACAGTTTCTGAACATGCAAGACCAACCGGACATCCTGAAAAAGATTCTTGCCCGCAAGGCGCTGGAAGTTGTGGCGCGAAAAAAGCAATCATCGGAAGCAACTCTCCAGGCAAAAGCCAAGGACAGTCCGCCAGTACGCGGCTTCGAACTTGCCATCCAGAAAAGAATTGCCGGAGGCAAGCCCGCAGTCATTGCTGAAATCAAAAAGGCCTCACCCAGCAAGGGTATTATCAGGAAGGATTTTAATCCGGAGAAGATTGCAAAAAGCTATGAACTGGCTGGCGCTACCTGTATGTCAGTACTTACTGATATTGATTTTTTCCAGGGCGCTGACGACCACCTGCGCGAGGCACGTACGGCCTGCAAGTTGCCTGTATTGCGCAAGGACTTCATGATAGATAACTATCAGATTTATGAGTCCAGAGTGATCGGCGCGGATTGTGTCCTGCTGATTGTGGCCGCATTGACAGACAATAAACTGCGGGAGCTCGCCGCACTCGCCACTGAACTGCACATGGACGTACTGGTCGAAGTCCATGACAGGGAAGAACTGGAACGGGGGATGATGTTACGATTGCCCCTTATCGGTATTAACAATCGAAATTTGCACACATTCGAAACGGACATCAATACCACCATCGGGTTGTTGCCTGATGTGTTTCCGGATCGCACCGTGGTCACCGAGAGCGGGATACTCACCGGTGAGGATGTCCGTCTGATGCGTAAACATAATGTGAATTGTTTCCTGGTTGGCGAGGCCTTCATGGGCGCTGCTGAGCCGGGAGAAAAACTTAAAATCCTGTTTGAATAAACCTCACGGAGTTTTTTTATGAATAATAAATTATTTCTTTTGCAACAATTACTGTTTGTCCTGCTACTGGGTATTTATACACAAGCCGGCGCCGACACGGCTACTCTTGAAAACCTGTGGGAAACAGAAGGTTTTCTTAATCCGGAATCCGTGGTGTATCACAAACAAACTGATGCTCTGTATGTATCCAATGTAAACGGGCAGGGAACTGACAAAGACGGAAATGGATTTATTGCCAAAGTTTCGCTTGATGGAGTAATCCTCGAGAAAGAATGGGTCAGCGGCCTGGATGCACCGAAGGGCCTGGCTTTATACGGCAATAAACTTTATGCCGCTGACATCGACACGCTGGTGGAAATAGACATTCCATCGGCAACAATCACCAACCGTTACCAGGTCGCCGATGCCATGTTTTTTAATGATGTCGCTGCCAGCAATAGTGGTGAGATTTTTGTCTCTGACATGATGATGAATCGCATCCATTCGCTCAAGGATGGTAAATTTTCTATCTGGCTTGAGACCCCTGACCTGTTATCGCCCAACGGCTTGCATGTGGAAGATAATTCACTCGTTGTCGGGGCATGGGGTATCAGAACCGAAGGGTTCAGCACGGAAACACCCGGGCATCTTCTGCGCATCATGTTCCGGGACAAATCCATCAGCAACATTGGCGATGGCTCACCATTGGGTAATCTTGATGGTATTGAGGCCGATCTGGACGGAGATTATTACGTTACCGACTGGATGGTTGGAAAATTCTATCATATTAATAAGGAAGGTCAGGCCGACCTGATGCTGACACTTGAGAAAGGGACGGCCGATCTTGAATTTATCAAAGAAAAGAACCTGATAGTGTTGCCGATGATGCTGACTAACAAATTGTTGGCCTTCAAGCTGGTCTACTGAGGTAAATTAAATCTTAACAAAAAAAAGCCGCCCATCGGGCGGCTTTTTAATTTTAACCAGGCTGGGTTAACAGCCGGTTTACCGATGATTAGCCAATGGCCAGGGCCTTATCAACGATCTTTTTGACGCCGGCGGGATAAGCCTGTGCAATCTCTGCAACTGACTTTGAACGTTCAACAGCAGTTTCAACGTTCTGCTTGGCAACTTCAGACTGGCTGGTGAAATAACTTCTTGCACCTTCCAGATCCTTTACCGCAGCCGCCTTCTTCAGTGAGTCAACCGCAATACTGGCGGCTTCTTCAATAGCCTCAACCTGCAGGCTGATCAACTTTTCAATGTTGGCAACATTTAAAGCACCCAGCTCCTGTAACGGAGCAACAAATTTTTCGACTGAAATACTCATATCTTTATCTCCTAAAATGGAAAATTCATTGATGTTGCGATGCAGCATACATTATCTGTTTGTGCAATGCAACAATTAATATGTAAATTTATAAGTATATGATTTTACACATTTTTAATATGAATGCGTATATGTCTGACCATAAAAAGCATCGCCTGTATGGCTGATTCCGGCCTGGTGTTGTATGAACTTCACCCGGCAATGACAATGTCACATACCATGAAAACCCGTGAAACTTGAGAGCATTGCGGAAACCTGTCTGCTCAAATCAGCCGGCAGTGTTAACCGCCGCCCGAACAAGACATTTCAGATTTTTCTCCGGAATTGGCAATAGAGATACATTTGCTCCACACCTCCCGGTGTAACATGCAGTTCCTTCTGATGCTGTTGCAGTTCAAATTCATGACCAAGCGTATTTTGCAATTGCCCTGCACTGTATCTCTGTACCGGCAAACCACTGCATGTTGGCGGCGCCTCCGGTGCGAAGGTGCCTATAATCACATAACCGCCGGGCTTCAGGGCTTTTGAAAGGTTCCCCCGGTATTGTTCCTGCTGCAAAGGCGTAGTGAGAAAGTGAAACACTGCCCGGTCATGCCAGAGATCATAATAATTTTCTGGTAAATCGATCGAAGTGATATCACCGGTAAGCCAGGTAACTGTTTCTGCTCTTGTATCCAACCGCGCCCTGGCTACTGACAGCGCTTTGCCGGAGAGGTCAAGCACCGTGACGGCTGTATGGCTATCGTTCAACAGATCATCTATCAAGGTAGATGCGCCCCCACCTACATCAATGATCCTTGCATCTTTAGCCAGACCAAGTGCCTTTATCCACCTCAAGGAAATCTGCAAATGCGGCTCATACCAGCCAAGCTTGTCAGCTGGCTTGTTCGTATAGACTTCTTCCCAGTGTTTTCTTTGGTTCACATACCACCTCGAGACTGGCCACTGCATCGGATAATACCCCGGTTAAGGACTGACTGGTAATAGTAAATCTGTTTCGATACCAGCATTTGGGTCTGCGCAACAGTTTACTTGCAGGCCTTGCTGCTGGGAACTTGAATAAAAACAGAATAAAATGAACTTAAATTGACTGCGCAATAACACGATATCAGAAACAACCGATGACCTATTACATAACAAAGCTCGTTATCACTGCTGCTCTGATTGTGGCAATTTCCGAGATATCCCGGCGCAGTTCGCTGATGGGCGCAATCCTGGCCTCCATTCCGCTGGTCTCCGTGCTGGCCATGTTCTGGTTGTATATCGACACCAGTGACGCGGCGAAAGTATCGGCCCTGGCAACGGGTGTGTTCTGGCTGGTTATTCCGTCGCTGGCATTGTTCGTGTCCTTGCCGCTGTTGCTTAAAAACGGTATGAACTTTTATCTGAGCATGGGAATTTCTATAGTAATTACCATCGGTTGTTATTTCCTGATGATATCCGTGCTGGATTACTACGGGATTAAATTATGACCCGTCCAGCAATTCATTACTGAAAAGCACCTCCGCCCCGGCGATACGTTTAAACAGCCTGATTCGCCGCTGGTGCGGTGCCCAGTTAATTAGAAAAGTGGCCAGCGACTCCCATAATGCAATCCAGGCAGCCACGGTCAAGCCTTCGGAAAATACCTTGTTAATCACTGACGCCCGAACGATGAAGTGTTCGTTATACCAGATCGACAGTGTCAGGATGGTGAACCCGGCCAGGAGCAGGATAAGGGCAGTTCGCAGCATTTGCTTCATCTCCCGTACCTCGAGATCTTTCAGGTACAGAAAATAATTGTGTATGCTGGTTTGTACACGGGACTGCAATTCGTAATCAACAGACTCGGCGAGCCTGAATTTTACCAGAAATCCCTTGTTCCCTATTTCCCGCACACAATCGACCAGATAGTCAACGAGGCCCTGATCCAGTTCTTTTTTGATATACGGTGTATGTTTGTCAAAATCGTTATACAGATATTCAATCCTGTCCGCGGTAATATCGACGATTACCTTGCCGTCGTCCGTGCAGGAATACCGATCAAGAAAATCTTTTTTCATGCATTTTACCCATCTTCTGCTGCGAATAAGGACGAGTCATCTCTGAACGATTTAAACTCAAGCACATTGCCACTGGGGTCCCTGATAAACAGCGTGGCCTGTTCCCCGGCCTGGCCCTTGAATCTCAGGGTGGGTCTGATGAGAAAGCCTATACCGGATTTTGACAGTTTTGCGGATAATGCATGCCAGTCTTCCCAGGCCAATACTATTCCGAAATGTCGCACCGGTATATCTTCACCATCGACGGGGTTGGTCCCGGTTTGTGCAAGAGCATCCGGCTTTACATGGGCTGAAAGTTGATGGCCAAAGAAATTGAAATCGATCCATGTTTTGCTTTCCCGTCCAACGCTGCAACCTAACATATCAACATAAAATTCCCGTGTAGCGGAAATTTCCCTGACAGGTATGGCCAGGTGGAACGGGCGTAAATCAAACATAAGGCTGAATTATTTGCCGTAGGTTTTGAATTTTTCAAAATTTATTTTCATTTCTTCATTATTCAGCAAAACCGGGCCACCGGCCTGCAGGCTGATGCAGTACTGTTGAGCGAGGTTCTCAACTTCACCGGCATAACGGAAAGCGGTTTCCAGATCCTCGCCCAGGGCAATCTGGCCATGATTGGCGAGCAGGCAGGCCATGTTATCTTCCAATGCAACGAGAACATTTTGTGCCAGTTCTTCCGTGCCAAAGGTGGCGTATTCGGCACACGGGATGTTCATTCCCCCAAAAACAGTAATCATGTAATGAAATGCGGGGACAGGCTTGCGGGTACACGCAACGCCGCTGGCATAGGGTGAATGGACGTGCACAATGGCATTCACATCATCCCTGGCCTGATAGATGGCCCGGTGCATGTACCATTCACTGGAGGGTTTTAAAGAACCGGCAATAACATTACCGGCCATGTCCATTTCATTGAGGTCATCCGCATGCAATTCTTCATAGGCAATGCCTGATGGGGTAATGAGAAATCCGAGCGTGGTGCGCGTACTGACATTACCGGTGCGGCCAAAACTCAGGCCACTCTGGTTGAATTGCCTGACTGTAGCAATTATTTCATCACGCAGTTTGTCAGTGCTCATAAGATTTCCTGGTCACATTCTAGACATTGAACCTGAATAAAATTACATCGCCATCCTTGACGATATATTCTTTGCCTTCGGAACGCCACTTGCCAGCGTCTTTCGCGCCCTGTTCACCCTTGTATTTAATATAATCATCAAATGCGATGACTTCAGCACGGATAAAACCGCGTTCAAAATCAGTATGGATTACACCTGCCGCTCTGGGTGCCGTGTCCCCCTTGCGTAAAGTCCATGCCCTGACCTCCTTGGGACCGGCCGTGAAATAGGTATGCAATCCGAGCAAGGTAAATCCGGCCCGGATGATGCGGTTCAGGCCCGGCTCTTCCAGGCCGAGTGACTGCATGAACTCGGCTTTACTGTCTTCATCCAGTTCGGCGATCTCGGATTCTACTGCTGCACATACGGTAATCACCCGTGAATTCTCCTTTACAGCAAGTTCATCCAACCGGGCCAGCCACGGATTACTGTCCATGCCATCTTCTTCGACGTTGGCGATATAGAGTGTCGGTTTCAGTGTGAGTAACTGACAGGCGCGGATACATTCCAGTTCTTCATCATTCAGTTTCAATGAACGCACCGGCAACTCCTTGTCCAGATGCGCCATAATGCGATCCAGCAACTCTGCTATTTTTTTATTTTCCTTGTCGCCACTTCGTGCCAGCTTAGCCGCCTTATGCAAGGCACGTTCCACGGTTTCCTGATCGGCCAGACATAATTCTGTGTTGATCACTTCGATATCGGCAATGGGATCGACCCTGCCCGAGACATGCACGACGTTATCATCATCAAAGCATCGCACTACCTGCGCTATCGCATGGGTCTCGCGGATATGGGCCAGAAACTTGTTGCCCAGACCTTCACCCTTGGAGGCGCCTTCGACCAGGCCGGCAATATCGACAAATTCCATATGCGCGGGAACGACCTTCGCCGGTTTTACGATGTCCGCCAGTTGTTGCAGGCGCGGATCGGGAACAGGAACGATACCGACATTGGGATCAATGGTGCAGAACGGATAATTCTCGGCCGCGATACCGGAATTAGTCAACGCATTGAATAATGTGGACTTGCCAACGTTGGGCAATCCGACTATGCCACATTTGAAGCCCATATAAAAAACAGTTACAAGTTAAAAGTGGAAAGTGGAAAGAAAAATATTTTTGAATTCTTAATCATTGTTTTCATCATATGTTCCCTTTTCACTTTTATCTTTAGACTTTTCACTGCTATGCAGTTCATGCATGACTTTCTGAAATTCACCAGACAGGATTTGCGGGATCATTTCCATCACATCAGCAATACTCTGCATGATCAGGTCTTCTTCTGCGGCCGGGGCCCGCTCCAGAACATAATTGACCACCTCGCTGCTGCTGCCCGGATGTCCAACACCTATTCTTAAGCGGTTAAATTCATTGCTGCCCATTTTCTCGATGATGTCACGCAGGCCATTATGCCCGCCGTGACCGCCACCTTGCTTGAATCGGACCACGCCCGCTTCGAGATCGATTTCATCATGTACCACCAGTATTTCGTTTAAAGCAATCTTGTAAAAACCGGCAATGGCCTGTACCGGCTGTCCGCTTCTGTTCATGAAAGTCATGGGTTTGCATAAATAACAATCATGGTCGGTGGTCGACAATCGGCAGACCTCTGATTTGAATCTGGATTCAGAACGAAAACCCAGGGAGTATTTTGCAGCCAGTACATCAGCAAACCAGAAACCCGCATTATGGCGTGTCATCAGATGCTCGGGGCCTGGATTACCCAGGCCCACGATAAGTTTTAATGCAACGGGCACGAGTGCCTTTAAAGTTTAATGTAGTCGCTGAAGAGGATTAACTTTCTTCCTTGGAATCTTTGGAATCTTTGGACTCCTTGACTGCCGTTGCCGGTACAGCATCTGGCGCGACTTCAGCTGCTTCTGCTTCTACAGCCATCTCTTCTTCTTCAGTTATTACTTTCGGTATATGGACGGACACCACAGGAGCTGAAGCATCGCCCCCATGTGCAATAACATAAGACTCAACACCTTCCGGTAATTTCAGGTCACTCAAATGCAGTGTTTCACCGACGTTTACTTCGGCAAGGTCAACCTTGATAAATTCAGGTAAATCCTTCGGCAAACAGGTGATTTCCAGCTCGGTTATGATATGACTGATAACACCACCACCCTGTTTGACACCGATACACTTTGCTTCGTTAATAAAATGTATAGGCACCCGCATGGTCAGTTCTTCCGTATCGCTTACACGCTGCAGATCAATATGCAGCAAACGCGGTTTGTATGGATGGCGTTGCAAATCTTTCAGTACTACTTTTTGCTTGTCCTTGCCCACACTCACGGTGAGAATGTGTGAATAAAAGGCCTCTTGTTCAAGATGATGGGCTACATCGTCGTGGTTCAACGTAATAGCGGTGGCTTCCTTGTCTGCACCATAGATAATGCCCGGTAATTTGTCCGCCTGACGCAGGCGGCGGCTCGCACCTCGCCCTACATCTGTACGCGGCTCAGCAATCAGTTCAAATTCATTCATGTTACTGCTCCTGTTAAGTTAAATATTCAGAACCACATCCGCGACCAGATGTCATTCCCATGTTGCGGGCAAATTATTTTTTGCCCGGATTCGGGAAAAGACAACCTGCCTCTTCCCGGAATTCTTTTAATCTACAAACATCGAACTCAGTGACTCGCCTTCACTGATTCTGCGTACACTCTCGGCCAGCATTGCAGCTACACTCAACTGCCGGATCTTCTTGCATGTTACTGCTTCAGCGCGCAAGGGGATGGAGTCGGTTACGACCAGTTCATCCAGTTCGGAAGATTCAATATTCTTGACTGCATTTCCCGACAGTACAGGGTGTGTACAATAAGCCACAACTTTTCTGGCACCATGTTTTTTCAGCGCGCCGGCTGCATTACAGAGTGTGCCGGCAGTATCCACCAGGTCATCGATGATGACACAAGTGCGATCTTCTACATCACCGATGATATTCATGATCTCGGACTCATTCGGTTTCGGGCGGCGTTTGTCGATAATCGCGAGTTCCGTATCATCCAGCCGCTTGGCCAGCGCCCTCGCCCGGACCACACCACCCACATCGGGCGAGACCACCATCAGGTTGGGATATTCATGTTTCCAGATATCCCCCATCAGTATTGGTGAGGCATAAACATTATCCAGCGGGATATCAAAAAACCCCTGGATCTGATCGGCATGCAGGTCGACTGTCAAAACCCGGTCCACACCGGCGGTGGCTATCATGTTTGCCACTACTTTTGCTGTAATCGGGACGCGACCGGACCGGGGCCTTCTGTCCTGACGCGCATACCCCATATAGGGTATGACCGCTGTTATCCTTACTGCTGATGCCCGGCGCATGGCATCTGTCATGACCAGCAATTCCATTAAATTATCATTGGCCGGGGCACAAATGGATTGCACTATATAAATGTCATGACCGCGAACATTATCGCCGATATCAACCATGACTTCGCCATCACTAAAACAGCCCACATTAATCTTGCCCAGCGGCAGATTCAAACAACCGGCAATATCCATGGCCAGGCGTGGATTGGCATTGCCAGTAAATATCATCATGTTGACTAATGACATATCGACCTCGGTTTGTTCACATTCTGGCTGGGGTGCCAGGATTCGAACCTGGGAATGCCGGGATCAAAACCCGGTGCCTTACCACTTGGCTACACCCCAATAGTATTCATCCGGCCATGCTCATCCAAGTCGAACCTGGGGCCGCTACCGGTGTCCTCGATCGCTGTTCCCGACGTGATTCTACCTCCTGCATCCACGCAGTCGTGCCTCTCGCGGCATTTGTACATCCTGTACTTCAATACCGGGATCAAAACCCGGTGCCTTACTACTTGGCTACACCCCAATGATTAATCCCGATGCTTGCCCTGATCTCTTTATTCAGTTCTGCTCTTGTTCCAGTCTTGCCAGCAAGGGTGAGCGATTCAGCCCCCGGGCCACAAATCCCTGCCATTTCGTTGGCAAAGATGCCTGAATCTTTTCGGCCTGCTCCTGGCTGTTGAATCCTGCAAATACACAGGCGCCGGTCCCGGTCAGCCTGGCCACGGCATACTGCCCCAACCAGTCCAGAACAGCGGCCACTTCAGGGTACAGACGGCGGACTACGGGCTCGCAGTCATTATGACCACCTGACTTCAGGAAGTCGCGTATTGTGATTGCAGGTGTATTTCGTGTCAAATCCGGGGCATCGAAAATTCCGGCAGTCGGGACATGGCAGCCAGGGTTAATCACCAGATACCAGCATTCCACTGGTTCGATTTCTGTCAGCAGTTCACCGACGCCCTCGGCCCAGGCGGCCTGTCCACGTACAAACACCGGGACATCGGCACCCAGCGCCAGACCAATTCCGGCCAGTCTGTCTGTTGTAAGACCCAACGACCAGATTTGATTCAGGGCAACCAGCGTAGTGGCCGCATTCGAGCTGCCCCCACCCAAACCCCCTCCCATAGACAGTTGTTTAATCACGGTAATATCTACCCCAAGGGCACAGCCGGTTTCTGCCTGCAAGGCCCGTGCAGCACGAATGACCAGATCATCATCCGGCTTGATATCAGAATAATTGGCATGGCGTATCAAGCGGCCATCGGATCTGGCAGTAAAACCGAGTTGATCACTGTAATCCAGAAACTGGAAAACGGTTTGCAACAGATGGTAACCATCAGTGCGTCGGCCAACGACATGCAAAAACAGGTTCAGTTTTGCCGGCGCCGGCCAGTTATTTCCTTCCCGGGGTTTGTTGGATAACGTCATGTGTGAAGATCATACAAGGCGAATACCGGATTGAAAAACGCAGCTTAACCATGTGGCTATGGATTTTCTAGGAACTGGTCTTCCAGTCATCGACCACCAGTCTCAACTTGAATCGATCATTATGCATAAACAGTTTACTGGGTAACTGGGTGCCATTGTATTCACTGTAGCGGGAAATACTGATACGCCAGCCGGATTGTTGCATATCAGTCAACCGGCCCTGATCATCAAGTAATACGTTTTCCGTACTTATGCCAGGCTCCGGCACACCCTTGATCCAGTATTTCAAACCATGCAGCGGTACACTCCAGCCCATATTTTCCAGCAACAAGGTTTCAGGTGTTTCAGCCTGATACAGTTTATTGTCCGCCGTTATTAATGACACCAGATCATTATTACCTTGCAGCTGGTAGGTGCCCTGCCCGAGAGGTGCAACAAAACGCATCCTGTAACTCTGGTTTTCCTGGTCCCAGAACATGGTCGCTGACCAGCCCCCCTGCTCAGACTGCACGGCCAGACGCCCTTTGATAGACCAGGTATTTATTTTGTTGAGTGCTTCCTGACGTAAACCCCATTCACCATAATCTATTTCACCGGGCACAGAAAAAATACCAGGCATATCGGCACATCCTGCCAGTAGCACGGCCAGCAAGAGTGGTGGAAGCCTGCTCACGGAATAAAATGTTTTATGACATTCAGTAACTTGGTATCTTGCGGTGTTTCTTTCAATGCGGTATCCCAGATCTCCCTGGCGGCGGCTTTGTCACCCTTGACCCACAGTACCTCACCGAGGTGTGCTGCAATTTCGGGGTCACGGCGCTCTTTCAACGCCCGGTTCAGGTAATCAATAGCTTCATCAAGACGACCCATCCGGTAGAGCACCCAGCCCATGCTGTCCAGAATATAAAAATCATTCGGTTTCAGATCCAGGGCCCGCTTGATTAGTTCATAGGCCTCGGCATAACGCTCAGTACGATCAGTCAATGTATAACCCAATGCATTAAGTGCCATGGCATTATTCGGGTCCTGGGCAATAATCGCGTTGAGATCCTCTTCCAGGATATCCAGGCGATCCATCTTTTCCGCCAGCATCGCACGCGCATAAAGCAGATCCGGATTAAACCCGTTTTCCAATGCCTTGTTATAGACGGACAGGGCATCATCATAACGCTTGCCTTCCATGAGAATCTCACCCTCTGCCTGGGTAATTATATTCTGTTGCAACGGGTTCTCTGTCCGTATTCCCATTAAATGCGTCCGGGCCGCTTCGAGCCGCCCGTCCTTGGCCATCATGAAAGCAAGGCGAACCTGTGCATCAAAATAATTATTGCCGTGCTGTATACTCTCATACCAGGTTGTGGCCTTCTCAATATCACCCCGCTCTTCCGCAATTCGTCCGAGATAATAGTTGGCTTCTTCAGTATTTTCACCCAGGTCCGAGAGACGCTGAAAATAGATCTCGGACTCATCCAGCCGGTTAGACTGAAGGTAAAGTAATCCAAGGGCAAAAAGTACATCTACATTATTCGGCGCTTCTGTTACCAGTATCTCAAACTGGCGGCGCGCATCATCAAAACGTTTTTCATCGGTGAGCAACCGGGCATAAAACAAACGCAGATTGAAATTATTGTCGCTTTTCTCAAGTGCCTGTTCGAGCCAGGCTATGGCCCCGGCTGGATTCCCCTGTTTCTGCAGGATCGCGACATAACTGATGTTTGCATTGAGATTGTCGGGAACGATCTTGAGTACTCTCTCCAGGATTTCGCGCGCCTTATCGTCATCATTCAGTTTGGACAACACATGGGCATAGGCATAGAGCGATTCCGGATTGTCCTCATGGCCCTCCATCAATCTCTCCAGGACTTCTTTTACAACTTCCTGATCCTGTTCCTTGCTGAGCAGGTTGGCGATAATCCACAATTTTTGATCAATCACCTCCTCTGAATTCTTCAGGATAAAATCAAAATGCAGCATGGCGGTTTCAAGGTCGCCATCCCTGACCGCCATCACCGCGAGCACCTGATGGGCATCGGTATTTTCGGGGTCGAGTTCAACCCAGATTTTTGCCGCTTCAAATGCAGCCTGATCCTGGCGTGCATAAACCGCTATCCTGGTAGCACGGCTGGCAATCTCCGGATCACGGGTGGACTTCGCCAGATCCAAGTAATTCTCCACGGATATATTGAGCTGTCCCCGTTGGCCAGCTATCTCGGCAACCATCAGCTTGTAAAGAATATCCTCGGTCAATTCCAGGTGCGGGCGTGCTGGTGGCTGGCGGGCCTCTTTGACCGGTTCCGTCTCTGCCGGGGATGATGCCGTGGATTCCGCTGCCTCGCCCTGCACCGGTACATTGCTGCAGGCACTCAGGCCAGATAACAACAGTACCCCTGCGAACAGGGAAATACTGTTCATTAAAAATTTTTCAGCGAATTGATACATAACATTAAAAATACCGGCATTATCCTGAATGTGAGTTGACCATTCTGGTAGTGTTTTCGTTCCTTCGCAAACCCTGACCTTACTGATTATCCTAGCACTTTAACCCTGCTATTACTAAACCCGGAATTCAGGTTTAATCTTTTTTTACAGGCTTTCCGTATGATTTTTATCTTGTTTTCCGGCCGTGCATCGCGCAGAATTTTACCGTCACCCAATTAACCACTGGATTTTATGTCACTTCTTGCCTTTGGCGTTAACCATACAACGGCTCCCCTGGAGCTGCGCGAACGTGTCAGTTTTGGTACCGACGTGATGCCGCAGGCCCTGTCGCAACTGACCGGGGAGCAGGGTATCGATGAAGCCCTGATTTTATCCACGTGTAACCGGACTGAAGTGTATTGCAGCCTGGAACAAAGCGGTGAACAGTGGCCCATACGCTGGTTTTCAGAATTCCACGGTCTGCAACAGGACCAGTTGCAGCCCTTCCTTTATAAATATCCGGACGCCAATGCCGTGAAGCACGTATTACGCGTGGCATCGGGGCTGGATTCCATGGTGCTGGGTGAACCGCAGGTCCTGGGACAACTCAAATCGGCCTATCAAACCGCCCTGCAGGCCGGCAGCATAGGCAAGTTACTAAGCCGTCTGTTCCAACATTCATTCAGGGTAGCCAAGCAAATCCGCAGCAGCACCATGATCGGGAGCCATCCGGTATCCGTGGCCTTTGCCGCTGTCCGGCTCGCGCAACAGATATTTGGCAATCTGTCGGAACAGACAGCCCTGCTAATCGGCGCCGGTGACACCATAGAACTGGTCGCCCGGCATTTGCATGAAAACGGTCTTAAAAAAATGATCATCGCCAATCGCACGCTGGAACGCTCGCAACACCTTGCTAATGAATATTCCGCCTATGCGATAGCGCTGTCAGATATACCACACCATCTCGCGGAAGCGGATATTTTAATCTCCTCCACGGCCAGCCAGTTACCTATCCTTGGCAAGGGTGCGATCGAACGCGCGATCAAGACCAGGAAACACCGGCCCATGTTCATGGTAGATATTGCCGTGCCCAGGGACATCGAACCGGAAGCCGGGGAACTGGAGGATGTATACCTGTACACCGTCGATGATCTCAAGGACGTTATACAGGGAAACATGCGCAATCGCCGGCAGGCCGCAATGCAGGCGGAAGAGATCATCGACACTCAGGTGACCCATTTCATGGACTGGTTAAGTTCGCTGGACGCGGTATCGACGATCCGTGCCTTGCGTGATCAGGCTTATTCCATCCAGGATGAAGTACTCAATTCTGCGCAGCAAAAACTCCGTGCTGGTGCAGACCCGGAGAAAATCCTGCAGGAAGTGACTCGCACCCTGACCAACAAACTGATCCATCTGCCCAGCACCCAGCTAAGGGCTGCCTGTGCTGAAGATAGGGATGATTTATTGTCCGCTGTGCAGGAACTCTACAATCTGAAGACTGACATACCTCCATCCAAATCCGGCAAGTAGCTGTCTGGCTGCTATCTCCGGATCACGATTAACAAACTGTTGTCCATTTATTGATTCATAATTCAACCATGAAAGAAAGCCTGCTGAAAAAACTGGAAAGACTGGCCGAGCGGTTACAGGAACTGGATGCCCTGCTCGCCGATCCGGCCACCATCAACGACCAGAATCGATTCCGGGAATTTTCAAAAGAATATGCCGAAATCAGGCCGGTGGTTTCCTGTTTTAATGAATATCAAAAAACACTCAAAAGCATGAATTCAACAGAAAGTATGTTGAAAGATGCCGATAAGGAGATGCGTGAACTGGCTTCGGATGAACTGGCCGTAGCCCGGGATAAAATTGGACAACAGGAACAGGAATTGCAACGGTTGTTACTGCCCAAAGACCCGGCGGATGACAGTAACATATTTCTCGAAATCCGGGCCGGGACCGGTGGTGAGGAAGCCGCATTATTTGCCGGTACGCTCATGCGCATGTACTCACGCTATGCGGAAAACCAGGGCTGGAAGATCGAGGTGCTGAGTGCGTCCGAGAGTGACCTTGCCGGATACCGGGAAGTCATCATGCGGGTTATTGGCGATGGTGCCTATTCAAAACTGAAATTTGAATCCGGCGCACACCGCGTACAGCGCGTACCCGAGACCGAGGCGCAGGGCCGCATCCATACCTCGGCCTGTACTGTAGCAGTATTACCTGAAGTGGACGAGATCGAGGATATCGTAATCAACCCGGCTGATCTCAGGATCGATACCTATCGCGCCTCCGGCGCCGGCGGTCAGCATGTTAACAAAACCGATTCTGCGATTCGCATTACCCACCTGCCCACCGGCACCGTCGTGGAATGCCAGGACGAGCGCTCGCAACACAAGAACAAGGCACGCGCCATGTCGTTATTAAAAGCAAGAATATTGAATGCGGAACGGGAAAAGCAGACGGCCGCACAGGCTGAAAACCGGCGCAGCCTGGTGGGCAGCGGCGATCGCTCGGAGCGGATACGGACCTATAACTACCCGCAGGGCCGGGTCACCGACCATCGCATTAATCTGACCTTGTATAATCTGGATGAATTTATTGAGGGAAATCTTGATATGGTGATTGATCCGTTAATCAATGAACACAAGGCAGATCAGTTGGCGGCCATCGGCGTATGAATGCCGCACTGACCATCAGGGAAATGTTGCAGGAGGCGAAAAGTAAACTGCACAATTCCGGCAGTGCCCGGCTGGATGCGGAAGTACTGTTATGCAATGTGCTGGAAGTTGATCGCAACAAGCTGTATTCAGCACCGGAAACTATCATCCCGGCAAACGCAGTCAGCCTGTACCGGTCGCTTGTGCAAGATCGCAAACAGGGCAGGCCTGTTGCCTACCTGACCGGTACCAGGGAATTCTGGTCGCTGGAATTTCAGGTCAATGAACATACCCTGGTTCCCCGACCGGAAACGGAGCGCCTGGTGGAAACTGCGCTTGAACATATCCCTGCAAATGTAAAACTTGCTATTGCCGATCTCGGTACCGGCAGCGGGGCCATCGCCATTGCCATTGCCAGAGAGCGTCCCTGCTGCGCGATCACGGCAACCGATATTTGTGAACGGGCCCTGGCTGTTGCGGCAGCAAATGCCGGCCGTTTGGCAGTCAATAACGTTAAGTTTGTAAAAAGCGACTGGTATGCAAATTTACAGGGTTCATTTGATATCATCGTGAGTAATCCCCCCTATATAAGGAATGATGATGAACATCTGCAGGGCGAGGGTGTTGCCTACGAACCCGGAACGGCCTTGTGTGGTGGAGTAGACGGCCTGGACGCCATACGCAGCATTATCAGCAATGCAACCCGCTATCTGAAACCAGACGGCAGGTTATTCATAGAACATGGTTATGATCAGGCCCAGGCAGTACGTTCCCTGTTTGAAAAATTTCATTTCACCGATATTCAATCCAAACTTGATTACGCCTCAGTAGAAAGGGTGACCAGTGGAAAGCGGCAACATGAATAATTCCACTCATTCACTGCTTAATAACCTCTTGCGCTTTATACAAAGAAACAGGGAGGATAACCTGCATAAAAAATCCGGCTGGCACGAGCGACTGCGGACTATCTATGTCAGTCATCACAAAGACCGGCAGGAAAAATCCGGATCAATGCAACCACATCAGCGGGACAAGCATGCCGTCAAAAAATAAAAATACACAAGGTTTCAGTGACGAACAGCTGCTGCGTTACAGCCGGCAGATGATGTTGCCCGAGATCGATGCCGAAGGTCAGCAACGCCTGGCCTCAGCACGCGTGTTGATAATCGGCCTGGGGGGTTTGGGCTCAGCGGCATCGGCATATCTCGCGGCGGCCGGTGTCGGGCATCTGGTGCTGGTGGATTTCGATCGCGTGGATCTCTCCAATCTGCAACGTCAGATCGTGCATAGCACGCCCGATATCGGCAAACTCAAGGTGGATTCCGCCCGTGAGTATCTTGCTGCACTCAACCCGGATATCAGAATTTCAATGATCGATCACAGGCTGGACGATGATGCGCTGGAACGCGAAGTCCTTGCTGCTGATGTAGTGATCGATGCCAGCGATAATTTCAACACCCGCTTTGCCAATAATGCAGTCTGTGTAAAAACAAAAACACCGCTGGTATCCGGTGCGGCGATACGTTTTGAAGCGCAGGTCAGTGTGTTTAATCCCGCCAATCCTGCATCACCCTGCTATCGCTGCCTGTATGGCGATGAGGCCCAGGTGGATCAGACCTGCACCGCCAACGGTGTCATCGCGCCGCTGCTCGGGATCATAGGCAGCATCCAGGCCTGCGAGGCAATGAAACTGATCATGGGGATTGGTAAAACGCTTGAAGGAAGGTTGCTGCTGTTTGATGCCATGAACATGGAATGGCATACCGCAAAACTGCCAAAAGATCCGCACTGCCCGGTGTGTGGCGTTAATCACTGATTCAACCTATCTGAATTCAAATCAACATCCCTGACAACGGGGAAGGATACCAACTGCACATAAATGAGAAAATTCAAAGCCTGCTGGATCAAATTCATGCCCTGGAAAAAGAACTGAGGGCAGCTTTACAGGAACATGAAGATCGTGCCCTTTACCATATCAAGGGAAAGCGAATCGAATTTGAGGAAACAGTAAGAAAAGCGCACCGGCAGCTCAAGACGGGACTGATACGCTGGTTTCGGGAAAGCCAACCGCTCAATATCCTGTCAGCACCATTTATCTATGGGATGATTATCCCATAGATGATTTATGACCTTTCACTGACTGTTTACCAGCATATCTGTTTCCGGCTGTACCGGGTCCCGAGAGTCAACCGTTCTGATTATATTATTATCGATCGGCACCACCTTGCTTACCTGAACACCATAGAAAAAATCAACTGCGCATACTGCGGTTATGCCAATGGACTAATCGCCTATGCCCGGGAAATAACTGCACGCACCGAACAATACTGGTGCCCGATCAAGCATGCCCACAAGGTGCTTGATTCACATACACGCTATCCCTTTTTTGTCCCTTATGGTGATCCTGACGATCTGCAAGCAAAAATAGAAAAATTCAGGGATCAGTTAAGCAAAGAAAAATAATCAATAAAGGAAGCAGCAGGGTCAGGGTAACAAGTTGCCCGGATTAAACCTGTCAATTCCATTTGCTGGAATGATCATTCAGCGAAAGAACAGTACCAGGCACCAGATGACAAGGACATTTACCAGGGTAACCAGTACCGCCGCCGAACCGACATCCTTGGCAATGCCCGAGAGCTCGTGCTGTTCATCACCAAACCGGTCAACCACGGCCTCTATCCCTGAGTTAATCAATTCAATGATCATGACCAGCAATATGCTCCCAACCAGTAATGCACGCTCGATACCGTTTTCTCCCAGCCACAGGCCCAGGGGAATCAGGAAGATGGATAAAACAACTTCCTGACGGAATGCGGCCTCGTTTCTGAAAGCCGCCCGCAGGCCCTGCAAAGAATAGAGCGTGGCTTTATACAGGCGCTGTATACCACCACTGCTTTTTGCCGACATTAAATTTTCTGGAACGGGAAGATTTAAAGACTAAAGTGCCGCGAGCGCCTTGTCGTAAGCCGGCTCATGTGCAATCTCTTGCACCAGTTCGGTATAAACCACCTTGTTGTTTTCATCCAGCACCACAACGGCACGTGCCGTAATGCCGGCCAGCGGGCCATCTTCAATCAACACACCATAATCCTTGGCGAAATTACGCGAACGCATCATGGCCAATGGGATGACATTGCCGGTGCCTTCAGCGGCGCAGAAACGCTTCATTGCAAACGGCAGGTCCGCAGAGATCATCAGAAACACGGTGTCTTTTCTGGATTTGGCGTGGTCATTGAATTTTTTTGTGGATAACGCACACGTTGGTGTGTCCAGGCTGGGCACGATGTTCAATAATTTCTTTTTGCCCTTGTAGGTGTCCAGACTGACATTATTCAACTCACCATCCACCAGCATAAAATCCGGCGCCTGTCGGCCGGTTGCAGGCAGATCAGCGTTGGTATGAAATTCATTACCATGCAGGGTTATCTTGGCCATATTATTCAGTCTCCTATTCTTCGATTAATTCAGTATATGCGTCAGCATCTATCAATTCATCCAGGTCCACTTCATCATTCGGTTTCAAAACGAATATCCAGCCTGAATTATACGGATCTGTATTGATTTTTTCCGGCGTGTCATCCAGTTCATGGTTGACCTGTACAATTTCACCGGCGACCGGGCAATAAATATCAGAAGCGGATTTTACCGATTCCACCACCGCACATTCTTCACCAGCCGTGTATTCACGATCAATCTCGGGCAATTCAACAAAAACAATATCACCCAGTTCTTTCTGCGCATGGT
>Ga0214472_10001348_pt1 | contig 27787 bp, 29 predicted proteins | sample RVTome_6_FD_207662 | JGI IMG/M metagenome (GOLD analysis project Ga0214472, IMG submission 207662) | Soil microbial communities from uranium-contaminated site in the Upper Colorado River Basin, Wyoming, United States - RVT140D175 | ecosystem: Environmental > Terrestrial > Soil > Contaminated >...
CGTAAACGAGCCCGACGACAATCGTTCCGACGAGCACCAGGGTCGGGCTCGCCCGCCGAAACCACAGAAGCAGAGCCGCTGTCACCAACAGCAGCCAGCCTCCCGGGCCAGGAGGGGTGGAATCGAGCGTCAGAACTCTGGTCCCGGCAATCATCACCACCGCCGCAGCGAGGATCAGGCCAACGTCGACAGCCCTCCTGCCGTTGGGCACGGGATTCCTTTCCATGCAATCACCTTATGGGATGGCTTCGAACCAGTCGTCGTCCCCGCGGAGCATTTCGGTCTGCTCTTGGGAACGTAGGCCGAAAGCATCCCTCCGTCGGACGACAGCTCCTCCGATCTCACTCATGCTGGGAGAAACGACCCTGGAGGGAGCAAATGAGCAATCTGGCAGTCCTCGCCACTCACGTCGGCGACTTTGGGTGGGCCGGTCCCTGGTGGGTGATCTTCCCCTTGTTGTGGATCGCCGTCGTCAGCACCGTCATCTGGCTGGCGGCGCGGAAACGACGACGGTGTTCGATCGTAGATCGGCCCCTTGAGATCCTTGCTGGTCGTTACGCCCGCGGGGAGATCGACATCAACGAGTACCGGAGCCGACGCGATGAGATCAGGGGAATATCGTGACCGCGAGAGCAACGACGGCGGCCCCTACTCGCCCCGACTCCGACGAGTTCGCGGTCGTCACCAAAGAGCTGACCAAACACTATGGCCAGATCACTGCGGTCGACGGGCTCAACCTGCGGGTGCGTCGTGGGGAGGTCTACGGGTTCCTGGGTCCCAACGGGGCGGGGAAGACGACCACCCTTCGAATGCTGTTGGGGCTGGCCCGACCCAGTTCGGGTACGGCCACCGTGCTGGGAGTCTCCCCCGGATCACCCGAAGGCGTCTCCCGGTTGGGAGCCCTGGTGGAATCCCCCGGCTTCTATCCGTTTCTATCGGGACGAGACAACCTGGTGGTGATGGCTCGCCATTCGGGAAGCCCCATCACCGAGATCGACGGGCTCTTGGAAGAGGTCGGACTGTCCACACGGGCAGACGACCAGTTTGCCGCCTATTCGCAAGGGATGAAACAACGCCTCGGGATCGCAGCCGCCCTCTTGGGGGACCCCGACTTGGTGATTCTCGACGAGCCAACAAACGGTCTCGACCCGGCGGGTATGGCAGAGATGCGCAACTTCATCCGACGGCTCCGTCACAGATGCACGGTGGTGCTCTCATCCCATCTGATGCACGAGGTTGAACAGACCTGTGACCGCGTCGGGATCATCTCAGAGGGGAGGCTGGTGCAGGAAGGGACCATCGACGAGCTGCGCGGCTCCTTCATGCTGCGTGTGGTGGTCCACCCGTTGACAGGGGCGGAGGCCATGCTCTCCGCCATGGACACTGTGGAGTCGGTCGGTCGCACCGACGGGGTGTTGTGGCTGAAAACCCATCCCGATCAAGTGGCTGCCATCAACCGGGCAATGGTGGAGGGCGGGTTGGAAGTTTCGGAGTTGGTGGTCGAGCGGCCCTCGCTGGAGAAGGTGTTCTTGGAGCTGACCGGGAAAGGAGATGCGCGATGAGACGGATCAGGGCAGAGTTGTTGGTGCTACGCAAACGACGGAGCGCATGGATCCTGCTGGCGGTGTGGGTGGCGTTGGGAGTGATGTTCGGGTATCTGTTGCCTTACCTCACCATTAGGGGAGGCAACACCCCAGCGCAGGCGTTGGTGGGCGTACTGCCGGAGAACCTCACCGACAACGTCCTTGGCGGATTCCCAGTCTTTGGCGGGGTCATCGCACTCATCATGGGGGTTCTGGCCATCGGCAGCGACTACGGATGGGACACCCTCAAGACCATCCTCACGCAGCGCTCCGGCCGGGTGAGGATGTTGGGTGCAAAGCTGGCGGCGCTCGCCATCACCCTCAGCGTTTTCGCCGGCGCCATGTTCGCCGCCGGAGCGGCAGCCAGCTTCCTGATCGCGACGATGGAATCGGCACCGGTGAGTTGGCAGTCACCTGTGCAGGTGGGTGTCGCTCTCGCCGCCGGGTGGTTCGTGATGGCAATCTGGGCCGGGCTAGGAGTCATGTTGGCTGTCCTCTCCCGCGGAACCGCGCTCGCCATCGGTCTGGGTGTGCTCTATGGACTGGCAGTCGAGACTCTGCTCATGGCCATAGCCGGGCAGGTGAGCTTCCTTCAGGCCGCCGCAGAGTATTCGTTGCGGGCCAACGCCTACTCTCTGGTGGCTGCCCTCGGCGTCCCCGCCCAAGCCCTGGCAGACAATGGGCCCGGAGGGTTCTCAGGACCCTTCGTAGGTACCGGCCACGCCCTCACGGTCTTGACCAGCTACCTCGTTGTAGGGGTGGCATTGGCTACAGCGACCCTCTCGAGACGGGACGTCACATGAGTTCGGCTTGGGCTACCCACACCGTCGCGGATTGGGCGCCTACTGGAACCCCTTCGATGCCCAGATGATGAGAAGTGGGCTCGCCAGGATTGCCAACGCCAGGATTGTGAGGACGACCGTCTTCCACGAGAACGGCAGACGAGGTCGGTCCTTGTCATGAATCGGGGGAACGTAGCCAGTGTCATTCACCATCAGTTCACCTCTTCGCGTTGCTCCGAAGTCAAGCAGCCATCGTTTGGTTTGGTCAGCGATCGACCGAGGGTCAGTCAACTCGCGGACCCGGGCGTCCCCGTAGCCGTCCATCTGGTTGCTGAGGTAGGCGACTCCAACCCGATGTGTCAGGTCGGCGAACCCGAGTTTCTACCCCACGGCAAGTAGTCGACCGGAGGTCTTCGCGGAGCCGTCTTCCTGCGTTGGGTTCAACGAGCCATCCACCCGCCGTCGACCGTTAGCACGGTGCCGTGGATGTAGTCGGCGGATCCAGACGCCAAGAAGACTGCGGCGCCGGCGACGTCTTCGGCCATGCCCCAGCGACCAGCCGGAATCCGCTCGAGGATCGCCCGAGACCGGACCGGGTCGTGGCGAAGCGCTTCGGTATTGTCGGTCGCCATATAGCCGGGGGCGATGGCGTTGACATTCACGCCTTGGTTTGCCCATTCGTTGGCCAGGGCCCGGGTCAACCCGGCGATCGCGCTCTTCGATGCCGTGTAGCTCGGAACCGTGATTCCTCCCTGGAAGCTGAGGAGGGACGCGGTGAAGATGATCTTCCCCGACCGCCGCTCGACCATCTGTTTGCCGAGCTCGCGGGCCAGGATGAACGGGGAGCTCAGGTTGACCTCGACCACCCGGTCCCACTGCTCGTCGCCGTGCTCGGCGGCAGGGTGTCGGGAGATCACGCCCGCGTTGTTCACCAGGATGTCCACTTGGCGTCGTTCATCTGCGAGCCACGCCAGGAGCTCGTACAACGCCCGACGATCCGAGAGATCGCACCTCCGTCCGATGAAGGCCCGTCCCATCCCCTCCACGAGCTGTTCGACCTCGGAGCCTGACTCCTCCTGTGCGGCCGAGACGCCGATCACATCGGCGCCGGCTTCGGCCAGCCCCACAGCTATCGCCCTGCCGAGCCCCCGTCTCGCTCCCGTCACCAATGCCGTCTTGCCGCTCAGGTCGATGATGTGGGCCATGGGTCTAGCTATTTGGCCAGATACGAGGCGACGGCTGTCAAGTCGGCCACCAGCCGCTCACGAAGCTCGGGTGTCAGACGATCCTTGAACAACGTGGTGCTGACCGCGCATCTGGGATCGCCCTCCGGGGTGTCGATGGAAACCGCGAGGCAGACGACGTTGGGCGCCGCTTCTTCGTTGTCGATGGCGTGACCGCGCTGCCGGATCTCGGCGAGGTCTTCGGAGAGGGCGGCAAGCTCGCGGTGCGAGCGGTCGGTGAGCTGAGGGAGGGGCTCGCTCAGCATCGCCGCGAGATCGGGCGCGTCGAGCCGAGCGAGCATAGCTTTCCCGACAGCCGTGGCCGAAGCAGGGAGGCGCTTGCCGATTGCCGAAGTGAGGGCGATCGGCTGGGCTCCGTCGTGACGGGCGAGGAACAGGACATCACCCTCGACGAGGGTACCCAACTGGACGGTCTCGGCCGAGAGGGTCTCCATCTCCGGGACGAACTCCCGGAACCGTTGCACCGTGTCGTCGCTGCGCAGGAACACCGAGGCCAGCTCGACCGTGGTCGGACCGATCGAGTATCCGGAGCCGGCGCGTCGGACGAGACCGGTTTCGACTAGGGCGGCGAGGATGTTGGTCACCGATGAGTGGGGTATGCCCGTCGTCCGAGCGATGTCCGACACCCGCGGATAGATGTCCGCATGCTTCGAGATCACATCGAGGATGGCGGCAGCGCGGAGAACTGCGGGCGCAGGCGTGCCGGGACCTGGGGACGTCACCGTGAATCGATCATGACTTTTACGACCTCTCCACCAGCCGCGATTCTTTCGAAGGCGCGATCGGCCTGCGACAGGGGCACGACGTCGGTGATCAGCGACTGTGCGGGAATGGCCCCGTCGGCCAACAGCGCAACCGCCTCCTCGAAGTCCTTCCGCTGATAGACGCGGGCGCCACTGATGTCGAGCTCCTTCCAGAACGCTGCCATCAGGTCGACCGGAGTGGGCTCGGTGTGGATGGCGACCACGACACCGTGTCCACGCACTGCCAACACGTCGGTGAGTCCCCGGACCCCAGCCGCCGACCCGGAGACCTCGAAGGCGACATCCGCGCCTTTTCCGTTCGACCACTCGGCAACCGCTGCAGTCAGGTCCTCGGCGGCGGGGTCGATATCGCGCAGGCCCAATTCGGTGGCGAGGTCACGTCGGTACGGCGAGACCTCGGACACGAGCACATCGGCGCCGGCGTGACTCGCCACGAGGGCGATCAGAATCCCGATTGGCCCGCCGCCGATCACAACCACCTGGTCCAAGGCCTTCACCCCGCCGCGCCGGACATCGTGGACCGCGACGGCACAAGGCTCGGTCAAGGCTGCCTGCTCGAGTGAGAGCTGTTCGGGAATCCGCACGAGGGCGCGAACCGGGACTATCCAGCGCTGCTGCAGGGAGCCTGGTGAGTCGATTCCAAGGAAGACGAGGTTCTGGCACACATGACTATGGCCGGCCTTGCAGGCCGGGCAGTCGCCACACCACTCGAGAGGCATGACGGTCACCTTGTCGCCGGGCTGCCATCCGGTGACACCGGAGCCGATCGCATCGATGGTGCCGGACATCTCGTGACCGATGGGCCACGGAGAGGTCACCCGGTGGTCCATGGCTCCGTGGGCGATCTTGAGGTCGGTCCCGCATATCCCAGTGAAGGCGACAGCGATGCTGACCTGACCCGGGCCGGGCTCGGCGGGCTCGTAGAACCGAGGTCGGAAGACCCGGTCGCCGTGGTAGTCGAGGGCGAGATGTGTCATGAGGGAGAGGCAACAGTATGCTGTGAGAACGTCAGTATACTGCGATTTGAATGCCGCTGTTGCCCACGGAAGGATTCCTAGGTGGCCAGTCACACGAAGGTCGAAGTACTGGAGGCCATCGACCGCGATGGCGTAGTCCCGGTCTTCTATGACTCCGACGTTGACGTCGCCAGAGAAGTTGCGAGCACATTGGTGGAGGGTGGAATCGGCACGCTGGAGTTCACCAATCGTGGGGACGGTGCCCTCTCAGTCCTCGACTCCCTTCTCGGTCACGCTCGGCGACACCTCCCCGAGCTCATCGTCGGCGCCGGATCGATCGTGGACGGCGCAACGGCCGCGCAGGTGATCGATCTCGGCGTGAACTTCGTGTTTGCACCTGGATTCTCTGCCGAGGTTGCCGGTGCCTGCCACCTTCGCAACATCCCGTACGTGCCCGGCTGCGCAACTGTGACCGAGATCCTCGCCGCATATCGTGCCGGATGCGACCTCGTCAAACTGTTCCCGGCGGGTTCGATCGGGGGACCTGCGTTTCTCGATGCGGTGCGCGCTCCCTGTCCCTGGGTGCGTGCGATACCGACCGGCGGCGTCGATCCAACTGTGGAATCTCTGCGGCCCTGGTATCGAGCGGGTGCTCCCGCCGTTGGCATGGGATCGAAGCTGCTCCCCATGCCGCTCATTCAGGCCAAGGACTTCGATGGCCTCCACCAACTGATCGATGCCACCGTGACTGCCGTGGCCGAGGCGAGGAACTGACGTCTTGGCGATGCAAATCAAGCCCGCCGATACATGTCGCTGGGATTGCCTCGCCATCGGTGAGGTAATGCTTCGCCTCGATCCCGATTGGGGTCGGATCAGGACCACCCGGCACTTCAGGGTCAGCGAGGGTGGCGGGGAGTACAACGTGGCCCGTGCCCTCAGGAAGGTCTTCGGGCTGAGGGCCGCTGTCGTCTCGGCGCTTGTCGACAACGAGGTTGGGCATCTCGTCGAGGATCTCATGATGACCGGCGGAGTCGACCTCCGTCACGTCAAGTGGGTGCCCCACGACGGCATCGGGCTGCAATCGCGGGTAGGGCTCAACTTCACGGAGAAGGGCTTCGGCATCCGGCCCGCCCTCGGCGTCTCCGACCGCGCCAACACCGCGGTCTCCCAACTCAGGCCAGGTGACATCGACTGGAACCGGATCTTCCGAGAAGAGGGGGTGCGGTGGCTCCACACCGGAGGCATCTTCGCCGCCTTGTCCGAGACCACGGCCGAGGTCGCTCTCGAGGCGATGCGAGCCGCCCAGGATGCAGGCACCATCGTCTCCTATGACCTCAACTACCGGCCGTCGCTGTGGAAGCCCAGCGGCGGGAACACCCGAGCCGTCGAGGTCAATCGGGCTCTAGCCCCATACGTCGATGTGATGATCGGGAACGAGGAGGACTTTACGTCAGCACTCGGGTTCGAGGTCCCCGACCTCGATGACGAGATCACGAACCTCGATCCGTCCGCGTTCAAGGCGATGATCGGAGCAGTCCTCGATGTCTTCCCCGGTCTCGACGTGATCGCCACGACCCTCCGGAATGCGAAGACTGCCGGATTCAACGATTGGGGCGCGATCCTTCATTCGGAGGGGGTGTTCCACGAATCCCGGCTCCGCACGGACCTCGAGATCTACGACCGGGTGGGAGGCGGCGATGGCTTCGCCAGCGGCATGATCTGGGCCCTTCTCGAGGGCAGGGCGCCGGCGGAGGCAGTGGAGATCGGTGCCGCCCATGGTGCGTTGACCATGACGACACCAGGGGACACTTCGATGGTGACGAGCTCGGAGGTTATGCGAGCCGTCGCTGCTCGCGGTGCCCGTGTCGTGCGTTGAGGCCACATCCATTCGAACTCGGCGTGGGTAGTTCGCGGGGAGAGCCGGGTGACTGTTCAACGCTCGAGCCCGTAGGTAGCGACGGCGCAACCCCCGAGAATCCACCCGAGGTCGTCTCCCACCAGTTCGGAGAGGATCTCGGTCGTGACGTCGTATACCTCGGAGTAGCCCGCGGCCAGGGTGCAGACCGGCCAGTCGGATCCCCACATCAGCCGATCGGCGCCGAATAGTTTCACGGCCATGCCAACGTATGGCATCAGATCGGCCGGGCGCCACGCCGACCAGTCCGCTTCGGTAACCAGGCCAGACACCTTGCACGTCACATTGGGGAGACCTGCGATCTCGCCAAGGGCGGAGGCCCACCGTTCCGTCTGCTGTGTCGAGATCGACGGCTTGCCCAGGTGGTTGACCACGAAACGGAGCCCGGAGAGTCGCCGGGCGACCTTGGTGGCCGCAGGGAACTCGCGAGCCCTCACCAGCAGGTCGTATGTCAATCCCGCCTCGGCCACGGCAACGAGACCGCTCAGCACGTCGTCTCGAAGCAGCCACTCGGGATCGGGCTCGTCGTGGACCAGATGGCGGACACCGACCAGCCGGTGCCCGTGGTCCCCATCACGAACCTCAGCGATGGCTTCTGCCACATCGGGACTGGTGAGATCGAACCATCCCACCACCCCTGCCACCCATGGCGTGGTCGCGGCTATCTTGAGCAGGGAATGCGTTTCGTCGAGATCCTGTCGTGCCTGCACGACGATCGTGGCAGTCACCCCATTGTCCTCGAGGAGCGGTGCGAGGTCGACTGGTCGATATGCCCTCCGCAGCTGCTGGTACGCGCCGGTCATCCAGGGGTAGTCGGCAGTCTCGGGATCCCAAAAGTGTTGGTGGGCGTCGATGACGGTCGTGGCCATGGTGCTCACTCCGTGATCGTGACGGTCTCCCGGTCGACGGCAATGTCGCCTTCGACGACGAGGCCGTGCTCCCCGCTCTCGAGGGCGCCCCGAGACTGCAGGTCTCGGTAGAACTCGACGGTGGCGGCGATGCCCTCGTAGAGCGGTGTAACGGCTGGCGGACCGATCATGTCGAGGCCCGTTGTGTCGACGTCTTCCGGGAACGGAAGGGGATTCGAGCTGACGGTGATCCGCTCTGCGGAGGGTCCCACGAGATCGTGGAGCACGGCGACGACGTCGGAGACCGGGGCGCTGACGCCGTTCAGATTCGCCACATGAGCACCGTCCACCGACGAGAAGGCGGCGGCGACCAGCGCGCGGCCAACGTCACCGGCATAGTGGAACAGGGTTGCTCCCCCGAAGCCGATCTCATATGCGCATCCGAGCACCGCGGCCAGCACCGCCTTTGTCGGTGAGCTGGTGAGGCCCTGGTCCCTCCCCGGCCCAAACACGGTCATTGGCCTGAGACCGATGCTGGACACTGCGAAGTCGTTCCAGTAGGCCCGGGCGGTGCCTTCGTTGGCCAGCTTGTAGGCGCCGTAGTGACTGGCTGGTCGCGCTGGAGCGTCCGCCATGAGACGTCCCTTCTCGGGCCTCCAGTCGAAAACCGCAATCGAGCTGGTGTAAACGATGTATGGAACACCGCGCCGTCGGGCGGCTTCGAAGACGTTCACGGTTCCCACGACGTTCACCAAGGCACCCAAAGCAGGGTCGGCCCGGCAGGAGGGGAGCTGAAGCGCTCCGAGGTGGATGATCTTCTCCACCTCGTTGGCACTGATGCTCTCTTCCAGGTCGGCGAGGCTTGTGATGTCTCCCTGAACCAGACGAACCCGCTCGTACTGCTCCGGGGTCGTGATCTGACGCAGCCTTCTCGGGTCAGTGGATCGATCAAAGCCCACAACACGGACGTCGTTGACGACGAGCTCACGAACAGTCCACGCTCCGATACAACCCAAGGCGCCCGTGACCAGGACCGCGCCTTCTCCCATCAGGTGCCCGCAACCAGAGCCTCCGACCACTCAGCCCCGAGCGGGTAGGAGTAGGCCGTGATGCTGGACGGGTGCATGGTGATGCTTGTCCCTGGAGCGGTCGGTGCCTGGTAGTGACCTGCTCTCACCACCGCGGGATCGACGAAATGCTCGTGGAGATGGTCGACGTACTCGACGACGCGGCTCTCCGACGAGCCGTTCACCGCCAAGTAGTCGAAAATCGCCAGGTGTTGGACGTACTCGCAGAGCCCAACACCACCGGCATGAGGACACACCGCTACCCCGAACTTGGCCGCCATCAGGAGCACGGCCAGTACCTCATTGACACCTCCCAGACGGCACGTGTCGACCTGGGCGAACCTGATGGCGTCACTTTGAAACAGCTGCTTGAACATGACGCGGTTGTGACAGTGCTCTCCGGTTGCCACCCCAATCCCGAGCGGGTCCATCGCACGGGCGATGCGAGCGTGTCCGAGTATGTCGTCGGGGCTGGTCGGCTCTTCGATCCACTGAGGGTGGAATGGGGCGAGGTGTTGCATCCAGGAAATGGCCTGGTCGACGTCCCACACCTGGTTGGCATCCAGCATGAGAGCACGGTCCGGCCCGATCTCCTCGCGCACGATGCCAGCGCGACGCACATCCTCGTCGAGGTTACGACCCACCTTCAGCTTGAAATGCCGCCAGCCGTCGGCCACGGCAGTCCGACACATCTGACGGACCTTCTCATCGGAGTAGCCGAGCCACCCGATCGATGTCGTATATGCCGGAATACCGATGTCCAGAACCCGCTGTTCCCTCTCAGCCCGACCCGGAGCGGCATTTCTCAGGATCCCGAGAGCTTCATCCGGCGACAGCACGTCGGTGATGTATCGGAACGGGATACAGCGGACTACCTCCTCCGGAGTCATGTCCGCGAGAAGTCTCCACAGGGGTTTGCCCTCAGTCTTGGCATAAAGATCCCACACCGCGTTCACCAGTGCAGCCGTCGCCATGTGGATCACACCCTTCTCGGGGCCTACCCAGCGCAGCTGTCCATCATCGACGAGCGACGACCAGAACGCTCCGAGGTCTTCTGTAAGCGACTCCAGCGTTCTGCCGACGACCAGCGGACGTAAGGCCTCGATACCCGCGACGCACAACTCGTTGCCGCGGCCGGTGGTGAAGGTCATCCCATGGCCCTCGGGCCCACCAGGGCTGTCAGTGCGCAGGATCACATAGGCTGCCGAATAGTCAGGCGCCTCGGTCATGGCGTCGGATCCGTCCAGGGCGCGCGAGGTGGGGAATCGGATGTCCGTCGTCGTGAGATCGACGATCGTTGTATCCATCAGAGTTCCTTTGATAGGACCATGAGCTTTCCGAAGGACGGCGCCCGGGGGCCCGACCTGGTCGAGCCCCCAAAGCGACTGTCTCGGCGCTCTACTGGAAGTCCGCCACGTTGTCGGTCGTCACCATCGCGGTGCCGGTGTCGACATTGGGCTCGACCGTCCCACCCGTGACCACCTGGTACAGGGTTTCCATCCCGAGCTCGCCCATCTTCGGCGGGAACTGGGCGACCGAGGCGTCCTGATTCCCCGCCGCGATTGCGGCCACTTCGTCACCGGAGGCGTCGAAGCCGACGACCACGATGTCTTCCGGGGCTATGCCGGCGTTCTCGATCGCCTCCAATGCTCCGATGATCGGTGGGCCGCAGGCGCCGTAGATGGCGCTCACATCCGGGTTGGCCGTGAGCAGGTCCTCTGCAGCAGCCACTCCCTTGACCTGATCGCAGTCGGTCGGGGTTTGAGAGACGATCGTGACATCGGCGTCGCCGAGGCCCTCCATCATCCCCAGGACCCGGTCATCCAGAGCAGGCACCCCGGCGACCCCTTCGAGCACGCCGAGAGTCGAGCCAGCTTCGAGGTTCTCGGCGAGCCATTCGCCGGCGAGGACTCCTCCGGCGAAGTTGTCGGTCGCCACGACGGCGGATTTGCCATCCCAATCAGGCAGGTCGTTGTCGATGAGCACTATGTCGACGCCGGCCGCAACTGCCGCATCGAGCGCAGGAGTAACCGCGGGCCCGGTCGGTGTGATTGCGATCCCGTTCACCCCCTGGGCGACCATCGACTCGATGAGGGCTATCACGCCCTCGTCGTCGGAGCCTGACTCGCCCATACCGGTGATAAGCTCGACATCGGGATGGTCAGCCGCCCAGGCTTTTGCTGCATCTTCGATGATGAAGAAAAAGTCGACGGGGAACTTAGTGATCAGCCCGAGCTTGTAGCTCTCGCCTGCGGTGGTCGTATCCGGCGCGGCGGTGGTTGCCGGCGCGTCGGTCGTCGTTGGTTCAGTGCTGGCAGGTCCAGTGGTAGTTGAGCCCTCGCTGTCGCCGCCGCAGGCGGCTACAAGCATCAGGACCCCCAACATGGCCGCCCATCGGCGGGCCGTCTTTGTTCGCATTCCGTTCCTCCTCATATCTGTTGGGTGGATTCACTTCTCTGCCCCGGCCGCCGCCACCCAGGTCGGCGCCGAATTCCTGCAAGGTCAATCCGTCAACCCTCACCTCCAACGATCAAAGAAACGATTTGCTCTCGAGAGTCCTCGGATGGGGTCAACTCGCCCACTTTGCGGCCCCGGCGCATCACCAGCGCCCGATCGGCCACCTCGATAACGTGATCCATGGCATGGGAAATGACCACCACCGCTTTGCCCTCGCCACGGAGCCGCCTGATCAGGTCGAGCACCCGTGCTGCCTCGCGCACCCCGAGAGCGGCTGTCGGCTCGTCCAGGATCACCAGGCGAGAGACGAAGGCGGTCGCCCTGGCCACCGCCACCGCCTGACGCTGTCCTCCTGACATGAGCCCAACCGGAGCCTCGAAGTCGGGGAGTGCCACCTGCAGGCGGTCTAGGACTTCTTGCGTCACCTGCGACATAGACCGCCTTCGCAGCAACCGCATCCCCGTCGGCAGCCAGCGTGGCCATGCCATCTCCCGACCGGCGTAGAAGTTTGCAGTCGGGCTCAGATTGTCGAAGAGAGCCAGGTCCTGGTAGACCGTCTCGATCCCGAGAGCGCGGGCATCGGAAGGGCTGTGCATCTGCACCGGATCCCCGTCGACAACGATCACTCCCGAATCGAGTCGGTGGACTCCGCTCATGCACTTGATCAGGGTCGATTTGCCGGCTCCGTTGTCTCCGAGAACCGCCAGGACCTCCCCGGCGAACACATCGACGTCCACCTCGTCCAGGGCGAGCACACCGCCGAAGCGTTTGGTTCCACTGCGTACGCTCAACATGGGGAAGGAGCCGTCCTGCGTCACGTTCGCGTCGCCTGTATGAGACGGAGCCGGTTCTCCAGGTAGCCGCGCAGCACGTCGGACTCGACGGCGACGATGATCACGATCCCTAGGACGATCAGTTGGAAGAACGAGTCCAGGTTCGCCAGGTTCATGGCGTTCCTGATGACGCCGATCATCATCGCTCCGACCAGGGCTTGGCTCACCTTCCCCCGTCCACCGAGAAAACTTGCACCGCCGATGATCACGGCGGCAATTGCGTCGAGCTCGGCCAGTGCGCCAAAGGTGGGGGCACCGGCATTCGTCCGACCGGCGGTGAGCACGCCTGCGATGCCGGCGGTCAACCCACTGAAGAGATAGACCGAGACCAGGATCGCCGAGACCGGGATTGCGGTTCGTCGCGCTGCCTCCGGGTTGCCGCCCACCGCGTAGATCCAGCGGCCCCAGACGACACGGGTGGTGAGCAGCCACACGGCCACGGCCACGGCAGCGACCACAAAGGTAGACACCGGGATCCACCCCAGGATCGAGTCGCCCCCGATCACCTGGACCACTTGCGGCACCTCCTGGATGGGTCGGCCATCGGAGAGCCAAAGTGCCACGCCGCGCACCAACGTGAAGGTGGCGAGGGTGACGATGAACGGATGCGGTATCCGCCCTTTGACGAAGAGGAGGCCGTTGACGAGGCCGACTAACACTCCCGCACCGAGCATCACGGGGATCACCACCAGGCTCGAGTTTCCGCTGTGAAACACCAGGGCGCCCGCAACCGTTGCGAGGGCAAGTGTTGATCCCACTGAGAGGTCGATCCCCCTCGTGACTATCACCAGCAGCTGGCCGAGCGACAACACGGCGATCACCGCGGTCTGGGCCAGCACGTTCCCGATATTGCGCGTAGTGAGGAAGAGCGGTGTCACCGATGCGATGACGAGGATCAGGAGGACGAGGATCAGCAGCGGCCCTGCTCGAAGCAAGAACAACGCCATTCGCAACGCCGCGTCGGATCGGGCTGGGGGTTCGGCGCTTTGGTGCATCGGTGCCGTCTCCTTGCCAACCATCATCCTGTCGCGTGAGCGAGCAGATGGGGTGGTCGAATCGGGCTCGATCTGTCCGGCTTCCACAGGGCGGCCAATCCGCTCCTTCACCTGTCATCTCCTCCCGTGACCCGAGTGATTGGGTGTATAACTCCAGATTTGCCCGGTGTCGTGGCTCGCAAGCTACGATAGGGGCTGAAACATCCGATGTCTACTCGGATCGAGGATTCAATGTCGGCGCCGTTGACCGAGGCAGCTATACGTCAGATCAGAGAGATGATTGCAACTGGGACGCTCGCACCCGGCGACAAGCTTTCTCCCGAAGCGGAGCTTGCCGGCGAGCTGGGAGCCTCGAGGAACACCGTCCGCGAAGCAGTGCGAGGTCTGGTCACCGCCGGCGTCCTAGACGTGCGTCGTGGTGACGGGACCTATGTGACCAGTCTGCGCCCCGAGCAGTTGTTGGACGGGATCGGTGCCGCCGCCGAGCTCATGGCCGAGGGCTTCTCGTTGGAGTTGATCCAGGTACGTCGCATCCTCGAGCCGGCGGCGACGGCTCTGGCTGCGCTACGGATCGACGACGAGACCCTGGGAGAACTCGCCAGGCTCCTAGGCCGGATGCGCTCAGCCGAGAACCAGGAAGTCTTGGTGCAAGCGGACAGCGACTTCCACGCGGTGGTGGCCGCGGCCTCCGGCAATTCCACTCTGGCCTCGATGTTGGGCGGCGTTTCCACGAGGACGATGCGCTCGCGAATCTGGCGCGGTGTCATCGAGGAGAACGCCAAGGAACAGACCATTGCTCAACACGACGAGATCCTCCGCGCTCTGCAAGATCACGACCCGACGCTCGGAGAGGCTGCTGCCCTGGTCCACGTCGCCACCACCGAGGCTTCGCTGCGGCGCATGATCGACAGCTCCGCAACATGATGAGCACGCCTGCCACTCACTGGTTCGTGGTCGAGTCGGGGGCGCGGGTTTGAAGGTCGCCCGATACTCCCTCGATGGGCGTGATGGTGTCGGGATCGTGTCCGGCAATGCCATCGTTCCCGCTGGAACCGACGTCCTGTCCCCCGTGCCCGACGGAGAGCCGATCCCATTGTCGTCCGTAGAGCTTCGGGCGCCGGTTGGCCGTGATGCAAAGATCATTTGCGTCGGGCTCAACTATGCCGATCATGCCGCCGAGGGCGGCGTGGATCCCCCGGACGAGCCGCTCATCTTCGCCAAGCTGCCCAGCAGCGTCATCGGGCACGGACGATCAGTCGTTCTGCCCATGCTCAGCGCCGAGGTGGACTTCGAAGCCGAGCTCGGGGTGGTGATAGGTCGGCAGGCCCGTCAGGTCTCGGTCGCGGAGGCACGCGAACACGTCTTCGGCTTCACATGTGTCAACGACGTTTCCGCACGCGACCTGCAAGTCCGTGATCAGCAATGGACCAGGGCAAAGTCACTCGACACCTTCTGCCCCGTCGGGCCTTGGATCGTCACCGTCGATGAGGTCCCCGATCCGCAGGCATTGGGGATCCGCTGTGTCCTCAACGGGGAGGTGATGCAGGATTCGTCAACCGCCTCGATGATCTTCGGGGTAGATGACCTGGTCAGCTTCATATCCCAGGGGATCACCCTGGAGCCGGGTGATCTCATCGCCACGGGAACCCCGGGAGGAGTGGGGTTCTTGCGCCATCCACCCCGATACCTCTCCCGGGGAGATGACGTACGGGTTGAGATCGATCGAATCGGTTACCTAGACAACCCGGTGTCGTGAACGTTGCGTGCTCGGTCCATCGAGGAAGTGGCCAGAGCGGCGGGAGGGAGGTTCTGGTTCTGGGTGTACCCAGGACAAGACCGGGGACTCGTACGCCAACCTGGCGGACAGCGCGCAAGTCAAGTCGAGGCGAGCTCACCTACCAGCCGTGCTTAGCTCAGGACGTGATAGAGATCGTCGGCTCAGGCGCTCAGTGGTTATCAAGTAGCTTGACAGTGCATCAAGCTACTTGATATATTCCCAGCGAGTATTGGCCTCCGGAGAGGCTGTTCGGCTTCGAGGCCCATGCCTTGGCTCGCAAAGGAGTGTCGCCAATGGTGTCCATCGCTCACTCTGAGAGGCATCGGGCCTCGGCCCTCATCCTGGCTCTGCTGCTGGCCTTGTTTGTCGCGTTGTTCTCACCTGCTCCTGCCGCGCTCGCCGACGAGGAGTTCAGCGGACAACTCGCCAACGGCACCGAGTGGATCGCGGCAGTGCCGGAAGACTGGAACGGCACCCTGCTTCTTTATAGCCACGGGTACGTCCCTTCTTTCCTCCCATTCCCCAACCCCACCCCGGCGATCAACACCACCCCTGCGGCACCTGAGCTCTTGGATCTCGGCTACGCAGTCGTTGCATCGTCCTACGCCAACAAAGGATGGGCCGTCACGACGGCGCCCGACGACCAGGTGAATTCTCTCCAAGCGGCCATCGATGCAATAGGCATCGAGCCGGACACGGTTCTTGCTTACGGGTCGTCGATGGGTGGGCTGGTCACCGCCCTACTTGCAGAGTCCGCTGGAGACGTCATCGACGGAGCCTTGCCCACTTGCGGCATCGTGGCCGGCGGAGCGGACCTCAACAATTATCAGCTGGACGGGGCCCATGCCATCAACGAGCTGCTCGCCGATGGGAACATCCAAATCGCGGGCTATGCGACACAGGATGCTGCCTTCGCCGCTACCGGGGCGTTGACAGCGGCGGTCGATGCCGGCCAATCGACACCAGAGGGACGTGCCCGGATCGCTCTGGCGGCGGCCCTGTATCAGGTCCCGGGCTCCCAGCTCGGAGAGGTTCTCGGCTTTGTCACCCCGGCTCGCTATGACCTGATCACGGCCGCCGGCGGCGACTCAGGATGGAACGAGGGTGTCGACTACCGGCGTCTTCTCTCGAAGTCCCCCTACCGCCGGCTGGTCGCGGCACAATACCGCGAGGCAGGACTCAGCCTCCGAGCAGACCTGGATCTGCTCACCGAGACTGCCGACGTGAGCTTCAACGACGCCGCTGTGAGTTCGATGCTCAGTCATTCCCAGCCCGACGGTGACCTTCAGATGCCGGTCTTCTCGATCCACACGACCGACGACCTGATAGTCCCGGTGGAGCACGAAGAAGAGTATGCCGACGACGTGCGCTCCAGCCGTTCGCGGAGGCTCTTCCGTCAGGCGTTCGTTGACCGCTCTGGTCACTGCAACTTCACATCGGCCGAGCTGGTCGCGGGAGTGAGGGTGCTCGAGGAAAGGGTCACAACGGGCCATTGGAAGCCGACGAGCGTCAATCCCCACAAGCTGAACCGACTTGCCTCGTCATTCGACCTCGGCGAGTCGGCGTTCATCCACTTCAAGCCCGGAGAATTCATCGGCGACCGAAGCGATTCGGTCAATCCCTAGGCGCGGCTGTTCGCCATCGCTTCGTAATCGTTCAGCCCGATCGGAACTGGCGAGACTCCGGCCGTCCAGCGCCGATCCGAATGCGTCGTCCCCGAACGACTGGACTCGCGCCAGGTGCCACAGGCGGTCTGCGTCAGTTGAGACGTTGCTGAGACACGATGCGGCATGATGGGAACGTAATTCTGTTGAAGCTGGCCACTCCGGCCGGCGGTGACCTCGGTAGGGAGGCTTGGTGGAATCACTGTTCGCGTCGCGTGTGGGTGTGGGCTGATGCGTTGGGCCCGCGCTCTTCTCGCTCTGTCGACGGCTGGCTATCTGACTGTGTTGGTCGCGGTGGCGCCGTTGGACAATCCGGCAGTGGTTCTGCTGGCGTTGATTCCCCTGGTCATCGCCGGCGGCTCCTTCGGACTTCGTGTTGCCGCAGCGTTCATCGTCGGCTTGACGGTGGCCACGGTTCTCGTAATCGAACTGGTCGGCCCGGGCTTGGACGCCGTGCTCGGGGTCTATCGCGGCATTCCGTTTCTCATGTTCGTCATGATCGGAATCGTGGTCGGCCGATTGCGCGACCTGAAGACGGAGATCGAGAAAGAGTTGGATCAGCGCCGGCAGGTCGAGTTGGAGCTTCGTGATACTCAACGGCAACTCGAAGAGTTGATCGAGGCCAAGGACCAGCTGATCGCCTCGGTCGGTCACGAGCTACGGACACCGTTGACCGCGGTGCTGGGATTCGCCGAGATGCTGAGAGTCGCGAATGAGACCGAGATGCGGTCGGCGGACCGAGATGAGATGGTCGACTTCATAGCCCGAGAAGCCTTCGACCTTTCGGGGATAGTCGACGATCTCCTGGTCGCAGCGCGGATCGAGATCGGCAAAGTCGAGGTCACCAAGGTTCCTACAGCATTGCGCGCACAACTGGCCCAGGTCCTGGAGAGTTGGGACCCAGAGACGATTGCCGGGATAGTCATCACAGGTGACAACTCGAGAGGGCTGGCAGATCCGGCGAGAGTCCGTCAGATCCTCCGCAATCTCATCACGAACGCTCTCCGCCACGGAGGGGACGACATCGAGATCGAGGTGGGGACAGACACGGACGCGGTGTTCTTAGAAGTCCGGGATGACGGTCCTGGTCTACCGGAAGAGGAGTGGGAGAGGATCTTCGACCCGTACTACCGCTACCAGTCCGAGCCCAGCCAGCCCGGTTCGGCCGGTCTCGGGCTAACCGTCGCCCGAGGTCTCGCCCAACTCATGGAAGGGAACCTGACGTACCGCCACCTCAACGGGAAGAGCGTCTTCAGGCTCCGCCTCCCACGAGCCATTACCTGAGCAGCTCGTCTCTTTCGCTTGGCACCCCTAGCGGGAAGTGCCCTATGGAGCGGTCCGTGGTCCTCGGTCCCTGCAGCCGCCGCGTCATGCCACCAGCGAGAAGCCCCACTGCAAGCGGTGTGAGGATGTCGAATTGGTTGGCGAGACCGCAGTCCGAAAGCGAGAAGGCAGGGTTACCCATAAGGTTACGCATCGTTCCCAACTCGACACCCCACCGGGTTTGTTTCACCCAGTCGGGAAGAGAATCAGGTATCCGCCGATAAAAGCAACGACTCCGAGAATCACCGAGGTCAGCTTGCCGCATCGACAGTAGACCGGATAGCACTCGCCGCGCTCGGTCATCAGGGCGTTACCTGTCGCCTCAGGAGCCTCCCCCAGCCGACGCGCACCGTATGTCAGCCAGACCGGGGCACGGGACCGGTCGACGTTCTCGACATCAGAAACCAGGCAATCCAGACGAACCAGACTATGAGCAGGATGTAGCCAAACGCGACCAGGCTGGCGACGAGAGCGGAGCGAGCCCCGGAGGTGGCAAAGTCGCCGACGAAGAGGAGCAGGTTGGCGACACCGGCGAGATACCCCAAGGGTCTGAACGTTCGATTGCCTATCAGCAGAACCGACAACACGAGGCCACCGCCCATCAGACCGGAGCGGCCCTGGAGGCCTGTAGCGAGAAGCACTGCGATGCCGGCGAGCGGCAGGAGAATCGCTAGTCCCATCCAGACTCTGTGCGGCTTGCCTGGCCCGGGCCAGAAGCCGGCGAATGCGATGGCAGACAGGGCAAGGACGACGATGTCGATCGCGTTGGTGTCGCTAAGCGCATCAAGTGACAGTCCGCCCATGGCCGCGTTGATCCCGAACAGAACGGCTAGCCAGGGCCGGAGGACGGACGACGCGACGATCAGACCAACGATGCCGACACCGAGAACGGTCGCCTCGAGGGCAGCGCCGACGCCTCCGAGCCTAGGGAGCGATTCACCGGAAATCGTGGTCGTGGCCATTCCATTGAGTTGAACGCTCGTAGCTCGAGATGTCCAGGGTCTTTCGGCTCCCGGTCGCTCGAGGGCAGCAGGCCCAGGGTCCGGCCAAAGAGACGAGCGCAGTCGTGGCGATCCCGGTCGGTCGCAGACTTGGGCGATTCCGCCAGAGAACTGTTGGTGGTGGCTGTAGCCGTCTCCGAAATCTCCGCGGAGCGACCGATCGAGACGATCAAGACTGTCTGCGTAACGATGAGTTGCGCTGGCCACCTGTCGCTGGTTGCTGATGAACTACGTGCGGCTGACGCTCCCGGCTCCGGTCAGACTCCTCCGGCCATCGCACCATCAGCCGGGGGAGTGAGAGCCAGAACAGGCCTGAGAGCCACACAGTTCGCGTGCGCCGGACGGTTTCCTTGGTCAAGTGTCCGGGGCCGCAGTCCCTTCGACCATGCAGTCACGGCTGGCTGGGTGCTGGAGCCGATCGACGCTGACTGGGCCTGATGGTCCCAGTCGCTTATCCGGGTTGGGAGAGCCGGCGCTTCTTTATGGTCAGCACCCGCTGCCTTCCCAGGATGTGACTGTCCAGCCATCTGGCGTCCGTTCCACTTCGATCAGCATCACTGCTCCGCTATTCAGGTCACCGTTGAAGGGAACGGCGTAGGCCGTTGTGCCATCGGGAAGTGCTATTTCGATGTAGCCGCCTTGCGGATACCAAGTGTCCCTGAGTTCTCCTGCGAGTAGTGCTCGGAGGGCAGTCTCAGGGCTGGGTAGCACCTCACCGTCCGTGATCTCGCCGCCTCGGTTGGCGGGTGGATTCTCAACTCCTGGCCCTCCCTGGCAGCTGACTACCTTGGGCAGGCTGTCGGCTGTGATCGAGTCAGCGATCAAGGGTGGTGGGATGCGGAATAGCTCGGGTGTAATCGGTCCGGCGTACTCGTGGTTGCCCGAGGAGCCTTGGTATCTGATATCGGGAAGGGTGATCTGCTGTCCGCCGGCGCCGGTGGCTGACATCTCGACAGGGATCGGAGGGTTCTGGCTAGCTAGCAATTCTGAAGGGAATGACCCAACGAACACAGACCGACCTACTTCACCCCGTTGGAATACACGGTCGACTTTGATCGTGGCATCGCCGAATCTGATCTCAATCGTTGATGTGTCGGCTGGCGCTATACCGGCCACGACGATCTCGGGGCGTTCGTCGCTGAATGCGACCAGAAGTGAGACTTCAGGCATACCAGGCAATGTGGTTCCTTGGTCGTCTGGTCCGAACTCATGGATACCGTCGATATGCGGAGCGTGTGCAATCGTCATCCACCAGTCGTTCTCCGATTCGGATTCTGGGAATGCGGCGAGAGCGATGCCACTGTCCAACAGCAGGAACTGGCCGTCCTCGGGGAAGTCGTTGCGCCAGCCCTCGGGAATCGCGGACGTGTCCGACAGCCCGTCGTCGTCGGGCAGCGTGGAGGTCGGGGCGGTGGTAGGCGGGACGGTGTTGACAGTGGGTTCGGTGACCGGCTGTGACGTGGCAGAGGTCACAGGGGGTGTGTCGGCAGTCCCGGCCACATCGCCTGATCCCACCCAGGCAGCAACTCCGATCGTGGCGAAAACCAGGAGGATGCTGGCGGCGACCGCGGTGAATCGGCGGACGACAGCTCGGCTGGCGAGCCGACCAATTGGCGGTCGAGGCCGTCCTGCGAACGCGGACCGGGTTTCAGATGCCGCTTCTCTTACCTTCTGATCAACCGTCATTGGTGTCTCCTGCATCAAGAGTGCGAGCAAGTGCCTTGCGTGCTCGCCGTAGGTGAGTTCGAACCGTTTCGACCGAACAGTCCAAGACCGCCGCGACATCGTCGAGAGTGAGATCGTCGAGGTAATAGAGAGCCGTAGCCTGTGCCTGCCTCCTGGGGAGGCGGCGGATCGCCCGCCACACGTCCACAGTGTCCGGACTCATCTCAGGAGCCGGCTCGAGACGTTCCCCAAGTCGTATCAGAGCTTTCGTACGGGAGAATGTGCGTCGCACGAGTGAAGCGGAGCGATTGGCCACGACCCTCCTCACCCATGCGCCCGGGTCGTCATAGCGGCCGATATCTCCCCAACGGCGATAGGCGGTGAGGAACGCCTCCTGCGCCAGGTCATCGGAGGCCAGGCGACTCCCAGACAGGACATATGCGAGGGCAGCCACCGAGTCGAACTCCCGCTCGTAGAAGTCATCGAAATCGGGAAGGGGCCAAATGACCGGGTCGCCCGTTCGGAACTCCACATCGGCGTCGGCGGAAACTCTCTCTTCCATACCAGTTACTCGTTTGACAAGGGCACTCTGGGTTACATCAATCTTCGGCGCCAGGCGCGAATGCGGATCGCTGTTGCCTCGGAGCGAGACGTGCCGCTCGCGCGCACGTGAGCCCGACGAGCGGATCCGCTATCCACCAGTTGTTCGGCCCTAACCGGGAAAGAGGACTAAACGTTTCCACTCCTCGCCGGTTGCTGTCAAGGCGACCATCTCACCGTCTAGCCCAAAGGCATCTTCATCAGTTCCGTAATCGAACTGGAAGGCTGCCGACCCGCTGACTGGACGTTGCCAGCCGACGGGCTGGTCGTCCTGGTAAAGGACGACCACAGCAACGTCTTCGGGTAACGCGTGCCACTCGGCAGTGAACGTGGTCCCCTCAGGTGAGGTGAGGATGGAGCCGGTTGTGAGGCCCATTTCAGCGATGATCTCCTCGCGTGAGTTCTCCCACAACGCCTCACCAACTTCTAGGGTTCCATAACTCGTCTCCAGACGCCCGACCGCGCCGAAGTCGGCGATGATCTGGCCGATCATCCTTCTCAGGTCAGGGGATCCGCTATGCCAGATGTAGTACGGCTCCCCGTTCGTGTCGTGCCCTAGGTAGACGGCCCGTAGCACCTCCTCTGAATCCAACCCCGGGAGGTCGGAGGTGTCCTGCTGGAGAGTGAGGTCGGGACCAAACCCGCTCGTGTCGAACTCTGGGTTGGGATGGGGCACCCCGAGAAACTGGTCTGGACTCTCCACCAGTGGCTCGGTTTCGGCTATCGGCACCGAGAGCATGGCGATCTTCAGGGTGTGGGTACCGTCCTCCGAAGTTGTGATGGATTCTGACGGGATCGATAGGGCGAGCACGACGACTAGAAGCAGAAGGACACCACCTATCACCAACAGGCTCGTCACCAGCTTCCGGCTCACCAACGATTCATCCTAAGAACCGAAAAGCACTCGCTCAATGACCGGCTTGTGGATCAGACAGGTTCTTTACCCGGCTGATGGGTGCGCCGCCGATGGGGCGTGAACTCGAGAACGCTTTAGAGATTCAAGACGGATCGCTGTGTGGGCTCGCCGTGGCGGCGGCGATGTACGGGGCCAAAACGACCTCCCATCCCGGGTCGTACTGAGAGCGGATTTGGCTGCCTTCAGCGCCGAACTCCTCCCACCCTCGATGCTCGAGATAGACCTCGGTGCTGGATCCGAGATCCTTGAAGCGAACCTCGACGATCGAGGCGGCCACCGGCTCCAGAGCGGGATGCCAGGCCAGCACGAATCTGCTGGGTGGTTGCCAGGCAATCACATCGGCCCAAGGACGCTCCTGACCGTCCTGACCGATCTCGACGACCCGGCCGCCGACCCGCCCTTCGAATCTCACCGACACCGGAGCAGCGCCCTCTATGTCATAACCGATCGAGAAGCCGTCGAGAGGCCACCAGGTGTCGAGCTTCTCCGTGAACAGTGTGAAAGCCTCTTCAACAGAGATCGGGACGGTCCTCGTCTTGATAACGGGTGCAAGCCCGGTTGTGGATTCGGTCATGGTCTTCTCCTTGCCGGCCGCCGCCTCGAATGAATCGAGGGCGTCGTCCCAGATTGTGTCTAGCCATTTGCCCAACTCGCTCAGTCCGAGACGGCTCGCCGAATAGATACGACGCGCTCCCTCTCGTCGAGATGTCACCAGATCGGCGTCCGCCAGCACCTTGAGGTGTTGGGATACGGCCGGGCGGCTCACGGGCAGCTCGTCAGACAAAGCTCCAACCGAGCTCTCCAGTCTGGTGAGCTTCTCGAAGATCGACCGCCTGGTGGGGTCGGCGAGGGCAGTGAGTTGAGGACTGGCGTCCATCCTCCCACTGTAAGTCCACACTTACGGTAAGTCAACACTTACGGCCGCAGAGAATCACCGCACGATTCTTGTTTGAGCCTGTGTCTCAATGGGTATCGATAGACAGCTGGTCATCACTCGAGACGCCCTCTTGGGTGATCAGGTCCAGTGATACGACTTGCAGAAGGCCGAGTCGTCGGCCGTCTGCTCGATAACGAGGGAGGGAGCAAGAACTCCTCCCCGGGAATACCCGTTTGACTTGCTCCCTCCTCGTACCCGTCCCCCGGGGACCATCCGACCCCGGTCGAGTCTCTTCCGCCGGACTGCGACAAAGCCGACTCGGCCGAGACCCGGCCGAACTCGAACCTGATCACTTTCCAAGTCTCTTTGCGTTGCCGTCTCGGTAACATTCCCCATTCGGCGGAGTTCCACCGTCCGAAACTCGGATCTCGTGGTCGAATCGGAAGGGGCAGTTTCCGTGGTGATAGAACCACTGATTCATGTTGAAACAACACGTATCGGAGAGCAGACCGTCGTCGTGGCGACCGGTGAGATCGATCTTGCCTCCGCCGGCAAGCTTCAGGCCGCGATCGCCGAACTCTCCGGCCAGGTGGTCACGGTCGACTTGCGTGGTGTCGAGTTCATCGACTCCACGGGTCTCGCCATGCTGATCAAGGAGCACGATCGGGTCGGCGAAAGCGGAGGAGAGCTGAGGCTGGTGGTGCAAGAGAAGGGACCGGTGGTCCGGCTCTTCGAGCTCACCGGACTGGCCCAGTCTTTCCAGCTCAGCAATTCTCTATGACGTCAGGCCAGCCGGCCACCGTCCATCGGGATCTGAGGAGCTCGAAGACCTAGGAGCCCGGAGACTCCTAACGGTTCGTTGTTGGCACCCACACTCGCATGGTGGACGGGCCGCGACTCGCCCATTGGTGGTAGGGGACCAACGGCACCGGGATGGTGTCGCCCGTGACCGCTCCAGGTGATCCGGTGTAGGGCCAGGGATGCTCGTCTACTTCGACCAAACGCCCGCCAGCCGTCACTACTTCGTCGTCGACCTCCAGCCCCGCCTCCGGGTCGACGCGGACTGAGTCGACTCCAACGCCACGAGGAAGGTCAACCGACTCGACACAGAGCACCAGCGGACCCCGCTCAACCGCAACCGAGCCTCTGACGCTGTCGATCCTGGGATCCGGGAAGACCCACCTCGGGCTGGTCGACAACTCGAGTTCGATCTGGTCCCCCGGAGCAAATACTCGCGCCACTGTCACCGAACCAGGCCCGACCCGCCGCCGATCCCCCCGATCGGTGAGCCAAGCGTTGTCACTCCACTCTGGCACCCGTAGGGTCAGCGACCATGGGTTCCCGTCGGTCTCGGTGACGCGAATCGAGACCCGTCCGTCTGCCGGATAGCGGGTTGTCACGTCGACACCGGCTCGGCGAGCGTCTCCGATCGTGGCCGAGATGCGGCTGTCTGCGTACTGATGGATCTGGAGTCCTTGATCATCCGTCGTCGCCAGATATGCCCCGAGACTGGCAAAGGTCCGAGCCACATTGGTTGGGCAACACGAAACGGCGAACCATGGCTCGCGCAGGCTCGACGAGGCTCGCTTGCTAACCGTGTCCGGCGATGGAATCACTCCCGGAACCCGCTGATGAAGCGGATTCGCGTAGAAGAAGGCTCGGCCATCGGGTGAAGGGGAGGTGGCCACCACGTTGTACAGGGTTCTCTCGGCGAGATCGGCGAATCGCGTCTCTCCGGTGGCCAGCAGCAACCGCCAGGACAGCATCACCGAGGCGACTCCGGCACAGGTCTCCGAGTAGGCGCGATCTGGAGGCAAGACGAAGTCGTCGCCGAACTTCTCGCCATCGTGATGCGAGCCCATGCCACCGGTGAGATAGGTGCGCCGGGCAACCGTGTGCTCCCATTGCCCGATGATCGTCTCCAGTAGATCCTCGTCCCCGGTCTCGATCGCCACATCGACGGCCCCCGCTGCCAGGTAGAGGGCCCGAACCGCGTGACCGGTCAACACCCGGGCGTCGCGAACCGGGACATCGTCCTGAAAGTAGGAACGGCCCCAGTGGATGTCATCCAGTGTCTGGTGTCCTCGCCGATCGACGAAGAGGCCGGCCTGATGGAGATAGCGTTCCTCGCCGGTGAGCCGGGCGAGTTCGACCAGCGCCATCTCGACCTCAGGGTGCCCGCCGACCCTCTCGATGCCGCCCGGACCGAAGGCGTCACATATGTGGTCGGCGACCCGCTTCGCCACATCGACGAACATGTCCGAGCCCCCGACCCTGGCCCAGGCCACCGAAGCCTGAAGCATGTGGCCATAGCAATACAACTCGTGCCCCCACTCGAGGTCGCTGTATCGGGCGGGCTGCCCCGGGCGACCGAAGACGGTGTTCAAGTAGCCGTCGGCTTCCTGCACCGGGGCTATCACCTCCGCCAGGTCGTCGAATCGACTGCGGGCGTCCGACGAGCCGGAGCGACCCAGCTCCCAGGCTGTCGCCTCCATCAGCTTGTAAACATCCGAGTCGGTGAAGACAACGCCGTTGCGGTCACCGGGCAGACGTCCTTCCACTGCTGCCCGGAAGTTGCCCACCCATCCCAAACGCTCCATCCAGTCGTGGCAGTGGGCGATCGTCGCCGAGGCATTGACTTCCTGTCGTTCCGACCAGAAGCCTCCGGTTATCTCCACGTCGCCGATTGCCAGGGGTCGCAACCGGCCTTGACTCGGAGCTACGGGGCGCCCGTCCCAGGTTGCCGTCACCGCGGTCCACCAGGTCTGCTGCCGCCGGATCTGCTTTCGCCGATGAGAAATTCGGTCATGAATTCGTATGCTACATTCGTTTTCTGACGATACGCACCGGATGCAAGGAGTCGACGAACCGATGACCGACCTCAAGTTTGGGGCTGTGTTGTGGAGCCAGGCCACCGATTGGTCGGGCTTCCTCTCTGCGGCCCAGCGGGCTGACGACCTCGGATTCGACTCGATATGGACCTGGGATCACCTTTATGCCATCTTCGGCGAACCACACCAGCCGATCGTCGAGGGCTATACCGCACTGGCCGGTCTGGCCCTGGGAACCACGAGAGCAGACATCGGTCTCCTGGTGGGCGCCAACACTTTCCGCAATCCGGCTCTGGTCGCCAAGTCGGTGATCACCATCGATCACATGAGTGGAGGACGGGTAGTCCTCGGGCTGGGTGGGGCCTGGTTCGAGCTGGAGCACACCGCGTTCGGCATCGACTTCGGGAGTGGGTTCGGTCAGAGGCTCGACTGGCTCGACGAGGCGACCGCAGCGATCAGAGATCTGCTCGACGGACGGTCGGTCACGAGCGGAGATGACGCCACGTATGAGTTTCGGGATCTGGTTCTCACCCCCGGCCCGAGCCAAGATCACCTTCCGATCATGATCGGTGGCTCGGGGGAGAAGAAGACACTGCGCACGGTCGCCCGGTTCGCCGACCAGTGGAATGCTTTCGGCACCCCGGAAACTCTGGCCCACAAGGACGGGGTGCTCCGGGCTCACTGCGCGGACGTGGGCCGTGACGAAAGCGAGATCGAGCGCACCGTGGGGGCGAAGATCGTCATCCGGGACAGCGAGGAACAAGCGAAGCGAGCCCTCGAAGACCTGATGGAGCACAACCAGACACCGATGACCAACATCGCCGACGATCACACGTTCTGGATAGGCACCGCGGAACAAATCGCCGAGAAGATGGTGGGTTACCGCCAAGTTGGCTTTCACACGTTCCTGGTCGAGATGCCGGCGCCCTACGATCAGGAGACCATGGAAGCGCTGATCGAGCAGGTCAAACCTGCTGTCGCGGCATCCTGAGCACGTCAAACCCACAACGGCGGAACTTGCCGAGGAACACTTGACCAGCACATCGACGCCCGCCGTTTTCTTGACCGGCCCGGGCCGGCTCGATCATCGAGAGATCCCGCTCGCCCCGCCGGTCGAAGATTCGGCGTTGATCCGGGTGACCGCGGTGGGGCTGTGTGGCTCCGATGCCCATTGGTACGAGGAGGGGGGGATCGGCGACGCTGTGGTCGACGACGCCCTGATTCTGGGCCATGAGTTCGCCGGCGTGATCGAGTCGGGGCCACGTTCCGGGGAGCGGGTCGCAGTCGACCCGGCGATTCCCTGTCTCCAGTGCGTGTTCTGTCGCTCGGCGAGCTTCAACCTGTGCTCCAATCTCGGCTTCGCTGGTCACGGTGACACCGACGGAGCGTTGCGCAGCTGGCTGACCTGGCCCGAGCGCTGCCTGGTAGCACTGCCCGACTCGGTCTCGGACGAGGAAGGTGCGATGCTCGAGCCATTGGGCGTCGCACTCCATGCGATCGACCTCGCCGGCGTCGAGTCGCATCATTCTGCTGGAGTCTTTGGGTGCGGTCCGATCGGCCTTCTCACCGTGGCGTTGCTCAAGTCGATGGGGCTCGAGCAGATCGTGGCAACCGACCCCCATCCTCACCGGCTCCAAGCCGCCTCCCGGCTCGGGGCCACCAGCGTCGTGCTGGCGAGTGAGGACGAGA
>Ga0214472_10001349_pt1 | contig 27748 bp, 24 predicted proteins | sample RVTome_6_FD_207662 | JGI IMG/M metagenome (GOLD analysis project Ga0214472, IMG submission 207662) | Soil microbial communities from uranium-contaminated site in the Upper Colorado River Basin, Wyoming, United States - RVT140D175 | ecosystem: Environmental > Terrestrial > Soil > Contaminated >...
GAGCGCCTGCTCGACCCTGGCAACCAAGTCCGGGTCGGTCGTGACCAGGGTTGCCAGCGCGTCGGGGTCGTGCTCGGCCTGGGCCACCAGGTCCACGGCGAGCCACCTCGGGTCGGCGGAGGCATCGGCGACGATCACCAGCTCGGTGGGGCCGGCCAGCCCGTCCACCCCGACCAGTCCGGCGACCTGTCGCTTGGCCTCGGTGACGTAGACGTTGCCGGGCCCCACGATCCGGTCCACCGCCGGGACGGACTCGGTGCCGAACGCCATGGCGGCCACCGCCTGCGCCCCACCCACCTTGACCACGCGCGTCGCGCCGGCCCGGGCCGCGGCGGACAGCACCGCGGGGTTGATCGAGCCGTCCGGTGACGGCGGCGTGCAGACGATGATCTCGGCGACCCCGGCGACCACGGCCGGCACCACGGTCATGGCCACCGACGACGGATACACGGCGCGCCCGCCGGGCACGTAAGCGCCGACCCGGGCCAGCGGCCGCACGATCTCGCCGAACCGGACGCCGTCCCGTTCGTCCCACCACTCGGCGGGGAGCTGCCGGCGGTGCAGCTCGGCGACCCGCTCCACCAGGGCGCCGATGGCCGCCTTCAGCTCGGTCGGCACGGTCTCCTCGGCCTTCGCGAACTCCTCGGGGGTGACGATGAGGCCGGTCTCGCGGAGGTCCGCACCGTCGAACTTCAGCGTGAGGTCGAGGAGGGCGGCGTCGCCGTCCGCCCGGACGCGTTCGATGAGGCCGCGCACGGTGTCGGCGATCGAGGGATCGATCTCGAGTCGTCTGGGCTCGAGCCGCTCCCTCCGGTCCCGGAGGTCGAGGAGCTCGAGCACCTACCGCTCCTCGTGGACCTCGTGATGCGCGTGGGTCGCCGGGGCGGCCGCGGTGGCGCGGTCCGTCCGCCGGTCCCGGACGAACAGGATCCAGCCGGCCGCGGAGACGAACGCCGCGGCGGCGATCAGCAGGCCCAGGGCCAGCAGGAACGTCGCTTGACGGTCCATGGGGAGTGACAGCTTACGTGAAGAACGGCGCGGCGCGAAGGGCCGTCCCTACCGGCGAGCCTTGCGCTTGGCCTCCGTGCGGCGCTCGGCCTCCAGCCGCTCCAGCTCCACGTTCGAGTAGTCCACGTACCGCATGGCCTCGGCCAGGGCGTGGTGGCCAGCTTGCTCGTCGATCAGCCGGTGCATCTGCTGGGCCACCCGCCGGTACACGGGGTGACCCTGCGGGGTGGTCCGGAGCTCGATCAGGTGCATGGCCTCCCGGGCGTTCATCTGGATCACGAACCGGATCTTGAAGGCCATGGCCACGGCGTACTGCGCGGCGTCGTCGAACCCTTCGGCCACGAGCGCCTGGTGGATTTCCTTCGACTGGTCCGTCACCGAGCGCCAGTCGTCCAGGAACCCGGCCTCTTCGATCTCCGGCGGGACCTCGTAGCCGTGCTCCGTGGTGAGCCGCTGCCACTCCATCGTTAGCGGCCGGTGGCGCTGGAGGTCGCGGAAGGCCCCGTAGTCGCACAGCACGTCGAACCGGTACTCGGTCCGCTCGAACGCCCGGCCCGGCCTGTGCCGGCGGTTCGCCCGGTCGCCCACGTATGCGGTGAGCACGGCCTCGCGTTCGGCCGGCGACATGGACCTTGCGATCTCCAGGAGTTGGTCGTCGGGGAGATCGCTCGAGGCATATAGGGCGGCGGCCACGACCTTCACCTCGCCGTCGGGGTCCCACTCGCCCAGGGTCACCTCGTCGCGGGGCTCGGGCTGGGTGCCGGCCAGCACCTTCGCCGTGACCTCGCGCGTGCGCTCCAACGTGTCCGCGAGGTACTCGGACCACGCGACGCCGCGGTCCTCGAGGTCCACCCGCTTCAGGAACGCCGGGATGACCTTTCGGAGCTCGACGAGCATGAGGTCCGCGTATTCGCGCATCTCCTGCAGCGGGTGCGCGCGAAGCCGGAGAAGGAGCTGCTCGTATGACTGCCCGGTGGCGTAGATGCCGGTGTTCGACCGGGTGGCGGCGGGCAGCATGTCGCGGAGCGCGTCGCAGGTCTTTGCGGTGATAGTGGAGCGGTACACGAAGTCCGAGTCGTTCGGGTCCTTCGGGTAGAGACCCCGGAAGAACTCGGCCAGAGGCTCGAACAGCTTCCCGTAAGTCTCGAACGAGTGGTCCACGAATCCGCGGAACCGTTCTGCGAGCGCCGAGCCCTCGATCTCCGGCGGCATGGTGAACCGCCACCGGCCGTCCGGCCTGTCGTCGTACCGCATGTACCGGGTGGACTGCTCCAGGTAGGCGGCCAGTCGCCCCCACTCCAGGGCCTTGCACAGGAGCTGTGAGGCTTGCTCGCATGCCAGGTGCACCCCCCCGAGCTGCGCCACGGAGTCGTCGCCGTACTCGAAGAACACCCGGTCGTAGAGCTTCTCGGCCCGCTCCGTGCCGACGTGGCCTGTCGGGGTGAACTCGTCGATCTCTTGCGCGAACTCGTCGAGGAACAGCCGGCGGAGCGACTTCGACGTGCGCGAGTACCTCGCGAACAGGGCGCCCTTCACCACCTCGGGGAGGTTGACTAGGGCGAAGACCGGCCCCTCGAGGTTCGTAAAGTAGGGGGCGAGCCGCCGCCGCTCCTCGGAGGCGAACTCCTCCCGGGCGTACCAGATGGTCACGGTCAGTCGCCGGGACTGGGAGAGTCGGTGAACGGCGGCACTTCTGTCGACTCATAGAGGAACACGGTGGAGCCAAGCTGGGCCGAGCTGCCTCCGGCGGGATCCTGCGCACCCACCTGGCCGTCCTTGGGGCAGTCCAGGTTGAACCGCCTCTCGTCGTCAACGATCTCGACCTCGAAGCCCGCTCTCCTGAGGTCGGACTCGGCCTTCCCCAGACTGTCACAGACCACGTTGGGGACCGTGCCGAACTCCGGCCCCGTCGAGACGACCAGGCTTACCGGCGAGCCCCTGGCGACTTCAGTGTCCGGCAATGGGTTCTGGGAGATGACTGTCCCCGGTTCCGCCGGGTCGGCGACGAGCCTCACGTCACCAACCTCGAGCCCCGCCTCCGTGATGATGGTTCTTGCCTCGTCTTCCTGCTCTCCGACGACGTTCGGCACCAACACCTGCCTCGGCGACCTGCCGACGGTGATCGTGACGGTGCTGCCCTCCTCGGCTAGCTCCAAGGGCTCGGGGTCCTGGTCGATCACCCTGCCCACCTCATTGGGATCGTCGGTCAGCTGCCTCGTCGGCGGCCCCACCTCGAAGCCGGCGTTGATGAGCTCGCTGGTCGCCTCTTGTTCGAGCAACCCGATCACGCTGGGTACTCGGATGGTCCTGGCTTCGCCGTTCGCCAGCAGTGCGGAGGCCAGCAAGTAGAGGCCGGCGCCGAGCCCGGCCAGGACCAGGAGCGCGACGATCACCCACACCCACCACCGTGAGCCGGCCGGCTCGGGCTCAGTCGGGGGCAACACCGCGGTGGGCGGACCGCTCGGCGCGATCACCTGGGTCGGCGCGCTCTCCGGCAGGAGCGGCGTGGCCTGGACGTGCTGGCCGAGACGCGCTCGCTCCAGGTCGGCCCGGAGATCCTCGGCATCCTGGTACCGGTTGTCTGGGTTCTTGGCGAGCGCCTTCATGACCACGGCCTCGAGTCCCGGCGAGACGTCGCGGTTCAGCCTGGACGGCGGGGTGGGTTGCTCCAGCACGTGTTTGGACGCGACCGCCACCGCCGAGTCGCCGGTGAAGGGCGGCCGGCCCGTGACCATCTCGTACATGACGCAGCCGAGCGAGTAGAGATCGCTCCGCTGGTCCACCGGCCGGCCCTGTGCTTGCTCCGGCGAGAGGTAGGACGCCGTTCCCAGAACGGCGGCCGTTTGGGCCAGCGTGTCCGAGCCGCTCAGCATGCGGGCGATGCCGAAGTCGGTGACCTTCACCTCGCCCCGCCCGGTGACCATGATGTTCGCCGGCTTGATGTCGCGGTGGATGATCCCGTGCGCATGCGCCATGGACAGCGCATCGGACACGGACGCGGCGATCTCGATGGCCCGGTCGGGCAGGATGCGACCCCCCCCGACCAGGTAGTCGGCCAGCGTCTTGGCCTGCACGTACTCCATCACGATGAAGTACACGCCGTCGTCGCTTCCGGTGTCGTACACGCCCACCAGGTTCGGATGGTTCAGGCGGGCCGCGGCCTGCGCCTCGCGGCGGAACCGGGTGACGAAGTTCGCGTCCTCCGCGAACTGCGGCGCCAGCACTTTGATGGCCACGGGACGGCCCAGCACCGTGTCCATGCCCTTGAACACCTTGGCCATGCCACCCCGACCGAGCTCCTCCTCGATCCGGTACCGGCCGGCCAGCATGGCCCGCTCCGTGAGGTCTCCGTTCGTCCCGTCAGCCATCCAGCGCCGCCTCCATCACGGTCTTGGCGATGGGGGCGGCCACCTGGCCGCCCGTCGCCTCGTTGCCAAGGCTACCGCCGTCGAGGACGATGACGGCCACCGCCACCTCCGGGTTCTGGGCCGGGGCGAAGGAGACGAACCAGGCGTGCGGCGCGAGTCCCTCGCCGTGCTGGGCCGTCCCGGTCTTGCCGGCTACGTCCACCCCCGGGATCTGGGCCGCCGTCCCGGTCCCGCTCTGGACCACGCTCACCATCATCTGCGTGAGCTGGATGGCGGTCTCTGCCGAGATGGGTCGCCCCCAAACCTCCGGCTGGAAGGACTCGATGACCTGGCCGGTGGGGTCCCGGATCTCCGTAACCAGGCGGGGTCGCATCTGCATCCCGCCGTTGGCGATGGCCCCTGCGACCAGGGCCATCTGCATGGGGTTCGTCGCGACGTTGTCCTGCCCGATGGCGGAGATGGCCACCGCGGGAAGCCGGTCCTGGAAGTACGAGGTGTCGGGGAACACGCCCGCCTCGAGCGGGATGTCGAACCCCAGGTCGCCGGCTCCCGGCTCGGGGCCGAACCCGAACGCCCGGGCCTGGGCCGCAAGCCTGTCCGCCCCGAGCTCCAGCCCGATCTCGCCGAAGACGACGTTGCACGAGACCTGGAGGGCTTGGGCCAGGGTCAGACTCGACGCGCCCCCCAGGCAGTGGGACCCGCCGAAGTTCTCGATCGTCTCCGTGGTCTGGGGGAGATCGAGCTCGGGCGGGTTCGGCCACGAGCTGTCGGGGCCGAACCCGTTCTCCAGGGCGGCCGCCGCGGTCACGATCTTGAACGTCGAGCCCGGCGGGAACAGCTCGTCGATGGCACGGGAGAGCAGCGGCTTGTCGGGGTCGGAGTTGAGTTCCTCCCACGCGGCCCGCACCACCTTGGGGTCCTGCGACGAGAGCTCGTTCGGGTCATAGGTGGGGTTGGCCACGAGGGCCTTCACGTCGCCGGTGCGGGGGTCGAGGGCCACCACGGCCCCGGGGAGGTTGCCCAACGCGCGGGCCGCCGCGCGTTGGATCACGGGGTCGATCGTGGTGACGATCGTCGCGCCCTGCTTGGGCCGGCCGAGGATCTGGTCGGCGAGGGTCTGGGGGAGCAGCTCGGGCGCCGACGCGGACAGGAAGCTGTTGAAGCTCTGCTCGAGCTCGGTCCGGCCGAAGATGATCGAGTAGTAGCCGGTGACGCCGGCGTACAGCGGCCCCTGCGGATACCTGCGCTGGTACTTCAGCTCCCCGGGACTGGTCCGGCTGGACGCGAGCACCGTCCGGCCGTCGGCGGCCAGGATGCTGCCCCGGTCCACCCCGTACTCGGCGATGAGCTGCCGCCTGGCGTTCGCCGGGTTGTCGGCGAGCCGCTGCGACGCGAACACCTGGATGTAGGTGACCTGCCCGAGCAGCACCACGAACAGCACCAGCATGGCGGCCCCGAGCCTCCTGATCTGCCGCTCCATCAGCCCTCACCTCGCCGAGGGGCGGGGCCAGACGAGACGCGGATCAGGAGCGCGAGCAGGATGAAGTTGGAGACCAGGCTCGACCCGCCGTACGACACGAAGGGCAGCGTCACACCGGTGAGCGGGATGACCCTGGTGACCCCTCCGACGATCACGAAGGCCTGGAGCCCGATCATCGTGGCCAGGCCCGCGGCGAGCAGCCGTCCGAACCCGTCGTGGCTGTCCACGGCCGCCTTCAGCCCCTTGCCCACGAGGACCACGTACAGGAGGAGCACCGCGACCGTGCCGAACAGGCCGACCTCCTCGCCGATCGCGGCGAAGATGAAGTCCGTCGGCGCGTAGGGGATGAGGCCCGGCGACCCTCGGCCCAGGCCGGCGCCCACCACCCCACCCGTGGCCATGCCGAACTGCGCCTGCGCGAGCTGGCCGTACCCGAACTCGAAGACCTTGCTCGGGTCGAGCGCGTGGAGCCAGATGTCGATCCGGTCCTGGACGTGGGTGAAGGCCGCGTATCCCATCGCCGCGCCCGCCGCGAACAGCAGCGCGCCGAACACGACGTAGGCGGTTCGCCCGGTGGCCACCCACAGCATCACCACGAAGATCGCGAAGTACAGGAGCGAGGCCCCCAGGTCCTTCTCCACGAACAGGACGAGCAGCGACGTTCCCCACGCCACCAAGACCGGGCCGAGGTGTTTGGCCGGCGGCAGCCGAAGCGGCCCCAGGCGACCGGTGGCGATGGCCAGGAGCTCGCGCTTCGCGTTCAGGTACGAGGCCAGGAACACCACGATCAGGACCTTGCCGAGCTCGGAGGGTTGGAAGCTGAGCTGCCCGATCCGCACCCACAGGCGGGCGCCGTTGATGGTCCTCCCGATCCCGGGGACGATCGGGAGGAGCAGGAGCGCCAGGCCGAGCAGGCCGATCGTGTAGGTGTAGGCATCGAGCTGGTGATGGTCCCGCACGGCGATGAGCGTCGCGGCGAAGGCCAACAGCCCGACCACGACCCACGTGGCCTGCTCGGCGGCGAGGCCGCCGGACAGCCGGAAGATGATCGAGAACCCCACACCCGTCAGCACGGCCGCCGTGGGGAACAGGGCGGGGTCGGCGAGGGGGGCGAACCGCCGGATCACCAGGTGAGAGGCGATGTAGCCGGCCCCGAAGATCGTTCCGTACAGCGCGAGGTTGACCGGAACGTGCCCTCGCTTTCCCAGCCCGACCAGTGTGTAGGCGGCCACCGAGAGCACGAGCGCGAGGATCGTGAGGGCCAGGGCGGTACCCTGGCGCCGCCCGACCTGGGATGCGGCGGTCCGGCTCACGGGCCGGGCCCGTTTCGTTGCGCGGCTTCCACGTCATTTCGGATCTGCTCGACGATGGCGTTCGCGGCCTCCCGGTCGTCGGCGGTGATGCCCTGGTCGAGGCGGTCGCGGTACAGCGCCAGGGACTCGGCCACCTCGGCCGGGATCGTCGTCTCCACGACCACGTGGTGGAGCCGGAACCCGGCGACCTCGGCGGGGATCCCACGGTAGACCGCCACGTTTCCCTCGGACACGCCGACGTACCACTGCGTGTCCAGGTACGCACGGAGGCCCACCAGTCCGAGGACGATCACCGCGACGGCCGCCCCCGCCCAGATCGCCATCCGCATCCAGGGGAAGGCCCGCCGGCGAGGTGCCTGCGCCGGCTTCTCCGCCGGCGCCTTCGGCCGCGCCACAGGCGCCTCTCCGTCTTGCGCCGGCCCGTCTTGCGCCCGCCCATCGTCGGAGAAGTCGAGGACGACGACGGTGATGTTGTCCACGCCGCCCGCCTCGTTGGCCCGGCGCACCAGTCGCTCGGCGGCCTCGCTGGGGTCGGCGATGCCCTGGAGCATCTCCTTGATCTCTTCCTCGGACACCATGCCCGTGAGGCCGTCGGTGCAAAGGAGAAGGCGGTCGCCCGAGCGCACCTGCACCACGTCGTCGTCGACGTCGACGACCATGTCCACGCCGAGCGCCCGGGTCAGGACGCTCCGCTGCGGGTGCGCCTCAGCCTCCTCCTCGCTGATCTCGCCCTCGGTCACCATCCGATGGACCAGCGTGTGGTCCTCGGTGAGCCGCCGCAGCTCGCCGTCTCGAAGGAGGTAGGCGCGGGAGTCGCCCACGTGGGCCAATCGGATCCGGTCCCCCTCCACCAGCGCCGCGGTGAGGGTGGTGCCCATGCCGGCCACCTTACGGTCCTCGACCGAACGCTCGAACACCGCGCGGTTCGCCTCCTGCACCTGCTCGGCCAGGTCGCCCGTCCCCTTCTGGAACAGCTTCTCCACGGTCTCCAGCGCGAGCTGCGAGGCCACCTCGCCGCCGCGATGCCCGCCCATGCCGTCGGCCACGGCGAACAGGGGCTCATCGACCAGGTAGGAGTCCTCGTTCCCTTCCCTGACCAGGCCGATGTCGGTTGCCGCGGCGGCGCTGACCTTCATCGTCGGAGCTCCAGGACCGTCTTGCCCACCCGAACGACGTCACCCGCGTGCACCTCGACGGGGGCAGCCACCCGCCGGTCGTTCACGTACGTCCCATTGGTAGAACCGAGGTCCTCCACGAACCACGCCCCGTTCTTCCCGTACAGGCGGGCGTGCATCTGCGAGACGTACGTGTCCTCGAGCCGGATGGCGCACGCCTCGCTTCGCCCCACGTTCAGCGGGTCCGACAGCCGGAACGATCCGACCTTGGTTCCGTCGGGGCCGTGGACCACCACCGCCGAGGGTGTCCTGCCTCGCGAGGCCCGGGCTGGCTTTTGCCGCTGCGTTCGGGTCTCCTCGGTGCGCGACGGCCTTCGGCCCGCCACGTCCGTCGCCACCGACTTCACGGCCCGGAAGATGAAGAAGTACAAAAGGACCAGGAGCGAGTACTTCAGGACCGAGAGGATGAAGGGGGACACTCAGCTCCTCCGGAACTCCAGGACCGTCGAGCCGATCGTGATCCGGTCCCCGTCGGCCAAGACGTGCTCCCGCACCACCTGGTCGTTCACGAGCGTCCCGTTCGTGGAGCCGAGGTCGGTCAGCACGTGATCGCCGTCCTCCACGTTGATCCGGGCGTGGCGTCGGGACGCCCCGGCGTCCTCCACGACGACGTCGCACTCCGGAAGCCGCCCGATGGTCACGGTTCGCGTGTGCAGCCGGTACGTGGTGGCCGGACGACTCCCCTCCATCAACACGAGGGATGCCTCGGGGGCCGGGGGCGACGGCTCGGGCTCGCCCTCGACCAGCGTGGCTTCGCAGGAGAACCTGCCCATCCCGAGCGACTCATCGGTTCGGAACTCGACCTCGGGCGGTCCCACCAGGCCCCACCCCCGTTCCGCGGCCGCGTCGCGGACCACCTGCTTCAGCTCGTTGACGAGGGCCTGCTCGGCCTGCTCGAATCGCTCGGCGTCCCCTGAGGAGACCGAGAACACGAAGTGGTTCGGGGCCCACACCTCCTTCACCCCCACCGTCTTGCCCGCGTCCATCTCCTTCATCAGGCGCTTGGCCAGCTCGACGGGCTGGAGGCCGCTCCGGAACGTCGTCGCGAAGAAGCCCTCGACCATGTTTCCGAGGCGTCGCTCGAAATCGCGGAGGATCGGCACGATGTGGTGGCGTTCTCGCAGCTAGAGCGGGATTCCCGTGGATTATATCCGTGGGGCCCCACCACGAAACCGGGCCTCAGCCACCGGGTGGCGGAGGTGCACATGTCCGGCAAGCGGTTCCAGTTCGTGTTCGAGGCCGAGGACTACGATCGGTCGGTGGCGTTCTACCGCGACGTCCTCCAGCTCCCGGTCGTGTACTCGTGGGACCGTGGGCAAGACCGGGGGACGTTCTTCGGGGCCGCCTCGGGCATCGTCGAGGTCGTCTCCGACGCCGGTGGCTTTCGGGGGCCGCGCAAGCAGGGGGTCTCCATCGAGGTCGACGATCCGCCGGCCCTGTACCGGCGGATCGGGGACGCGGGCGTCACGTTCGCGCTGGAGCTGACCGAGCAGCCCTGGGGGACCGTGGAGTTCGCGGTGCTCGACCCGGACGGCAACGCCGTCACGTTCTTCGGCCCGAAGGAAGGCGAGCCGGCCCGCGAGGGGGTCGTGTCGATCGACGCGGCCGCGGCGTCACTGCCCGGCCCGTGGACGCCGATGGGCCTCGCCCAGGTGAACGACGCGGTCGTGCGTATCGCCCGGCTGTCCGGAGAGTTCCCGTGGCACCAGCACGGCGAGGACGAGCTGTTCCTGTGCGTCGACGGGAGCTTCCGGATCGAGCTCGCGGACCGCGAACCGGTGACCCTCCGGGCCAACGAGCTGTTCGTCGTGCCGAAAGGGACGAGGCACCGGCCGGTGGCGGAGGTCACGGCCCACGCGCTCCTGCTCGAGCGCCCGGAGACGAAGCAGTACGGGAACTGAATCGGGCACGGCTCGGCGGGCTCGGGCACTGCTAGCATCTGCTACTGCCAGGGGCGAGTGGCGGAATTGGCAGACGCGCAGGATTCAGGATCCTGTCCGGGCAACCGGGTGGGGGTTCAACTCCCCCCTCGCCCACGCTTCTGACCCCTCGGAGGACGCCACGAGCGCGATGTGCGGACTGCTCGCGTTTGTGTCACCCTGTTGCCTTGTCGTCCAGCGGGAGGTTGGAGCCATGTCGAACGGTGTCGTGGAAAAGGCCAAGAACGCGGTCGTAAGCGTCGTTCAGGGGGCGGGGGATGTCGTGAACGCCACCCGCTCCGCGGTGACCGACATCGTGGTGGGCACGCTGAAAGATGCCGGCGAGATCACCGGCACGGCCCTCGACGTGGTCACCGATGCCGTCCGGGGAGCCCTTCAGGGCACCAAGGAGGTCGGCGTCGAGGCGGCGCAGGCTGCCCGAGCCGTCGTGTCCGGGGCCGTGGAGGCCGTGGGCCAGGTGGGCGGCGACGTCGTCCTGGGCGCCAAGAACGCCGTCCGCGGCGCGATCCAGGGGGCCGCAGAGGTGGGCGGCGATGTGGCCGGGGTGGCTGTGAGCGCCGTCGAGGGGGCCGTGGAGGCCGCAGGCAAGGTCGGGGGGGACGTTACCAAGGTCGCCCGGGGGGCCGCCGAGCAAGCCCTGGAGACCGCTGGGGAGGTCTCCGCCGACGCGGTCGGCGCGGTGAAGAAGGGGCTCACGTCGGCCGCCTCCCTCCCCGGGGACGTCATACGCTCCGTCGTCGAGAGCGCGGGGAAGAAGTAACCGGGGAAGCCTCCTCCAGCCACGTGGGGGATCGTTGGTTAGAAAGTCTGACCAGCCGTCCGGCACGAGCCGCGAGCGGTTGTCACAGAACGGTTCCGGGCCGCACTGGATTCAGGATCGATCCTGTCCCGGGCAGCCGGGCGGGGTCAACTCACCCCTCGCCCGCCCCTCCGAGGCTTGGGGGTCAGGCGAGACTTCACCGTCCCCTTCCGCCCCGTGTCCTTGCTGGCTCGCACCCCCTCGTCGATGTCCATGCCGCCGCGTTCGGGGAACAGCTCTCGCTGGCCTGAAGGGGAGGCGCGGATGCGCCGCCGGCGCTTCCTCGATGGGCGCCTCGGCCGTCGGCGAGAGCGGCTGAGGCTCGGGACCATCCGGTCCGGTTCCCGTCATCAAGCAGGTGGCGGGTCGATCGCGGCGCGCTGCATGACGGGATCTGTGGCTGCCAGACCGTGAGACGCAGACCGGCCCCCGGGGAAGGCCGGGGGCCGGTCCAAGGACCTGAACGCTCGGGCTACTCGATGATGGACTCCTGGGTCTGGGGGTTCATCATTGGCAGCTTCTGGGCTCCCGCACGAGCCTGATCACTGAGAAGCATGATGTCGACACCGCGCGGGATGTCGTTCGTGTAGATGAACCCGTTGTACCAGTAGGCCGCCCAGGTGATGGCTGCCGGTGGTCCGGCCGGGACGTAGTAGCCGACCTCGGCCTCGGCCTCACTGGCCCCGGCGAGCAGCTTGCTCACGTTGACGACGGAGGTCCCCCCCGTATACCAGGAGGACACCAGGACGTAGTCACGGGTGCCGGGCAGGAAGTTGAAGAGGTGGGCGGTGCAGGTCGTCGGCACCGAGCGCGGGATCTTGTAGGTGTCCATCAAGGTGCCGTCGTCGATGTCGAGGAACCAGATCCGCCCCTGCATGTCGTTCGGGTTCGTGCACCTCGCGGCGCCCCCACCGCCGGACTCGTCGCTGAAGGCCACGATCTCCCCGTCCCACGAGAAGGCCGAAGAGTGCCACAGGTCGACGTTGGCGGTGTTCACGACGGGATCGTCGAACCGCCAGAGGAACACGGGGTTGGCGGGGTCCGAGATGTCCCACAGCTGTGCCTCGCTCAGGCAGGCGGCCGCCGCGACCTCGAGCTCCAGGAACACGCTGATGTCGTGGCAGGCCCGGAACGTGAAGGCCCCGAAGTACGTGGCCCACTCGGTGTCCGCGTCCAGGGAGTAGGCCGAGACCGTGGCGGCTACCGGGTCGTCAAGCGGCACCTCGATGATGGAGATCTTGCTGTGCCCCCCGCCGTCCTCCCGCCGGACGCAGTTCGGCCCCAGGGCGGCGCCGCCCAGCGGGTACGACGACACGTACACGAAGACCCGGTCGTTGTCCGGATCCGGCACGATGGTGTTCGTGTGCGACCCGCAATCCGTGCGAACCGCCTTGACGAATTGCGGGTTCGCCGGGTCGCTCACGTCGAAGATGCGGACTCCCTCCCAGGCCGTGGGGTTGCTGGCCGTTGTCGTCGTGCTTCCCGCGCAGGTCTGAGGCCAGGCTGGGTCCGTGCTCGTCTGCGGCGCATCCACGGATGAGAACAACAGCCCCCCGTAGACGTTGACGTCGCCCTGGGCCCCATTGCAGCGCAGGGTGGAGACGACCACGGGGTTCTCGGGATCGGAGATGTCGATGACCCGGAACCCGTTGTAGTTGCCCGCATAGGCCAGCTTGCCGTCGAAGGCCAGATCGGACTGGGTGAACGGAGGCTCCCTGGGCACGTTGGCCAGGAGCTTCATGTTCTGGCTGTGCTGATCGGGGTTGTGCTTGGCCGCTGCCGGAAGCGCCGGGCTCAGCAGCGTCACGGTGATCGCTGCCGCCAGGGGGAAACGCCATGAGCTCCTCACGGAACCACCTCCCGAAGGTTCACGAGCAGCCGACAGGTTCGCGGGATCCTGGCGATCGACCACCTCCTCCCGTACGTGAAAGCAGAAGCCTAGGACAACCCGGCCCGCATTTCCAATCGGCGCGACTGGTCGTCGAAGGGTCGTCCCGCTCCGGCTGGGGACTGATGAGCGCCCCCCTGACGCCCTCGCACCGGATCCCAAGCAGGCCTGCCGAGACCTACTGCCTGTGGGCTTCGGCCTGCCTGTAGGCTTCGGCGACGTCCTTCAACCCTTCGTGGCACGTGGGGTAAACGGGATTCCACCCGAGGTCCCGGCGGACTTAGTCGTTCGAGACCCGCAGCCTCGCATCGACGGCGATCGCCGCCCAGGGATCCCTACGCCCGGATCTCCTGCCGCATGAAGAGGACGTAGGCCGCGGCAAACATCACGACGGTGAGCGCGACCATCGCCACCGTCTGTGGTCAGGCCAGCAGGAGGCTCTGGTCCAGGGAGAGCTCCGAGGCCACGGCCCGGTCCACCTGATGGGGAAGCAGGAACCCGATCGTCCGGACCTCGGGGGTGGGCCACGACAGCTCCTATAGAGGATCGCCAGCGACGCCAGCCGATCTGCTGCTCGAGCCTGGCGTTTCGGAAGAACTGCTCCGGGTCGGAGCCGTCGCCGACGGGGGCGATGGCGTGGGCAACCAGGCCGGTCAGGAGGCCGGCGAAGAGGGTCAGCACCAGCCACGAGGCGATGGCTACCAGCGCCGAGGTCGCGGCCCGCCGCATCGCCACGGAGCACAGCGTGGCCAGCCCCAGCCAAAACGCGACGTAGACGACGGTGACGGCGAGCCAGACCAGCAGGCGGCCGACCTGCGAGAAGCTGGGCACGATCCCCAGCCGCACGAGCCCGACCCCCGCGATGAGCGCCGTCAGGCTGGCCAGGACCAGCGCGATGAACGGCGTCAGCGGCGGGTCGAGCCCGGTCTCGCCTTGGTGCGCTTGTTGACCACGCGAGACTTCACCGACCGCTTCGGCCCGGTGTCCTTGCTGGCCCGGACGGCCTCGTCGATGTCCATGCCGCCCCGCTCGGGGAACAGCTCACGCCGGCGCTGGCTCACCCACAGGAACAGGTCGGCGTCCGTGGCCCGAGGCCAGAGCTCGCCGAGCGCCTCACGGCGGATGGCATCCACCGTGGGGAGGTAGACGCGGTCGTACCAGTCACCGGCGATGTCCTCACGGGACAGGATCTCGCCTCGCTCCATCAGGAGGTGGTAGCCGTGGATCTTGATGGCCTCGAGGAGCTCGATGTAGCCCTGGGGCCTGGTGAACTCGATCCGGGCATCCGGCCTGGCCCGCTCGAGCCCGCTCTCCTCCATGAACCGCCGCTCTTGCTCGGCCATGATGATCCGGCCGATGTTGGCTCCCTCTGGGAGCTTCCAGTGGCTGCGGAGGTGGGTGATCTCGGCGTCGATGAACTCCGTGCCGAGCTGCTTCGCCACCGCGACCCGGTGGTGGCCGTCGACGACGAAGTACGAGCCGTCGAGCTCGTAGACGGAGATCGGCGGGAAGTCGCCCGCCGAGTAGGTTTGCTCGACCCGTCGCCACCGTTGCTCGATCTCGGAGCGGCGGGGGAGGAAGTCGCGGTCGAAGTCGCCGCCCCGGCTGATCGTCCCCACGATCCTCGCCACCGCGATCGGACGGATCCCCCCGTACCGTTGCTCGAAGACCCGGAGCCGCCGGCTCACCTCGTCGAGGGGGAGGAGCGACTGGGGCTTGCGGCGGCGCACCACGGCCGCGAGCCGCTGGTAGGCCTCGCGGCGGCGGGCTCGCCCGAACGTCGAGCCCGAGAACGGCCCTCGTTCGCTCACGGCTCGACCTCGAGGAGCCTATAGGGGATGGCGTTCGCGATTCGGGTCCCATCGAGCGTGCGATCGGGCAGCGTCCGCCCGTATGGGTGGATGTGCCCGTGGAGGAGGAGCTTGGGGTGGAGGCGCTCGATGAGCCCGAGGAACGAAGCGAATCCGCGGTGTGCGGGATCGTCGTCGTCCCCGATGCCGAGCGGAGGCGCGTGCGAGACGAGGACGTCGATGCCGCGGCGGTCACGGAGCCGGCGGAGGGCGGCGCGCCTCCGCAGACGGGCCGTCCTCCGCCGCATCTGCGACTCCGTGTACTGGTTCGGCCCGCCGCTGTAGCGGGCCGAACCGCCGAGCCCGGCGATCCGGAGTCCCGCGACATCGATGATCCGGCCGTCGACGTTCGTGCACCCAGCCGGCCCGGGCGACTCACGGAGCCCGCTCAGCACGGGCCAAAGTGGCGACACCGGCTCCTGGTGTGCGCGAAGGTCCGGGTCGTGGTTGCCCGGCACGTACAGGAGCGGAACGGAGAGCATGGTCACGATGTACTCGAGGTACTCGAACGGCAGGTCCCCGCAGGACACCACGAGCTCCGGCTTGAGATCGCTGAGGGACCCTCCGTAGAGTGCCTCGGACACTTCGTCGGCGATGGCCAATATCCGCGTCATGGTGGTGGCGCCTCGAACCGAGTGTAGCCACGGGCGAGGCCGACAGGTCTCCGGAAGTGAGGTCCAACGAACCGCGGGTGGTTCCCGCCGCCACCGGAGCCTATGCTCGCCGGGTGTTCGAGCGGTTCACCGATCGGGCCCGAAGGGCCGTCGTCCTCGCCTCGGAAGAAGCGAGGATGCTCGATCACGACTACATCGGGACCGAGCACCTGCTCCTCGGGCTGATCCACGAAGAGGAGGGTGTGGCGGCGCAGGCCCTCACGGCGATGAGCGTCTCGCTCGAGGCGGTTCGGCAGCACGTGGAAGAGATGATCGGCCGAGGCAAGGCGACTCCGACCGGCCACATCCCGTTCACCCCCCGGGCCAAGAAGGTCCTGGAGCTCTCGCTCCGGGAGGCCCTCCAGCTGGGCCACAACTACATCGGCACCGAGCACATCCTGCTCGGCCTGATCCGGGAGGGTGAGGGCGTCGCGGCCCAGGTCCTCCAGAAGCTGGGGGCCGACCTCAACCGGGTCCGCCAGACGGTCATCCACCTCCTGGGCGGCAGCTCGCCCGAAGCCGTGGCGGAAGGCGAGGCGGGGTCGGAGGTGGAACGGGCCGGACCGAAGTGCCCCCGGTGCGCGGCGGAGCTCGCCGTGTACGCGACCTACCGCACCATCACCGTGCCCGACGAGGAGGAGAGCACGGCTCGCCAGGTGGTGTTCGTGTTCTGCCGGAGCTGCAACTACACGCTCGGCCCCCTTCCGGAATAGTCGTTCAGCGCCACATGTCGGCCGCCCCGAGGCCCGGGTCGGCCTTCGATGGCTTCGGACGTACGGCGCGCCGCAGCCCGGCAGCGCAGCAGGCCAGGCCGACGAGCAGCAGCATGAACCCGAGACCCTTCACCACGGCGGCGATCGTGTGGGCGCTTCCCAGCAGGTCGAGGTGGTCCGGTCCCAGCACCAAGGCCCAGTCGTGTTCGCCCCCGATGAGCTCGAGCCGCTGGTACGGAGCGTCGGCGACGTACACGCTCACGTCCTGCGCGGAGCTCGCCGCCCACGCGAAGCACACGCCCCCGCCCAGGAGGTCGCGCCGGGCCACCAGGAAGTAAAGGGCCAGGCCCACCGGCACGGCCACCTGGGTGATCGACCCCATGGCCGCCGTGGCAACGTCGGGCAACGGGTAGGTAAGCAGGTGCCCCAGCTCGTGGAAGCCCAGGTCTACCAGCCCGAGCAGCGGCACCCGGGTTCCCCGGACGAATGCGAAGAAGCCAAGCGTCAGGCACGCCGCGATGCCGGCAACGTACCGCCACGTGCCAAGCCGCCCACCCATGCTCGAGGTATCGGCCCGGCCGGACCGGGAGGTGATGCCCTGTGATGGCCTCGGCCGGCCCGGTCAGCTGGACGCGAGGAGGTTCTCGGACTCCCGGGCCGGGGTGGGCTTCAACACCCCGGGCCGAGGGTGCTTGAACGGGAGGACCACGGTGAACCGGCTGCCCTCGCCGGGTGTGCTCTGCACCTCGATCGTCCCTCCCAAGGGGTCGAGGAGGTCCTTGACCAGCGACAGGCCCAGGCCCGCACCGCGGAACACCCTGGTGGTCGACGAGTCCACCTGATAGAAGCGCTCGAAGATCCGGGGGAGCGCTTCGGGTGGGATGCCGATGCCGTGGTCCTGCACCCAGAACACCAGCCGGCCGCGCTCGGTCTTGGCTCCAAGCTCGCACGGCGTGCCCTCCGGCGAGTACTTGAGCGCGTTGTCCAGCAGGTTCGACACCACGCGGCCCAGGAGCTGGCGGTCCGTGTGGAGCACCGGCAGGTCCGAGGGCACATCGACCTGGATCCGGTCGACCTCCACCGCGAGGCCCTCCACGACCTCGCTCACGAGGTCCTCGAACAGCACGCGGCCCACCGAGACGGGAAGCTCCCGGCTCTCGATCCGAGACGCCGTGAGCAGGTTCTCCACCAGCCGCAACAGGCGGTCGCCCTGCCGTTCCATCCGCTCCAGGAACTCGAGCAGCATCACCGGGTCCTCGGCGAACTCCGGCTGTCGCAAGGTCTTCGCATAGCCGATCAACGCGGTGACCGGCGTACGGAGCTCGTGCGAGACGACGGCCACGAACTCTCCCTTCATCCGGTTCAGCTCGCGGAGCTCGTCGACGGTGTGGTGCTCCTTCTCGAGCAGCTCCTCGAGCTTTCGGGCCTGGTCGGCCAGGATCTGGTTCTGCTCGGCCAGCCGGTCGGCCAGGGCGCGGTTGCGGAAGTACATCTGCCGCGCGAACACCAGAGGCCCCAGGAGCACGGCCACCGACCACACGCCCTCCTTCTCGTAGAACCGGGCGATGAAGGCGCCGAACAGCCCCAGGCCGAGATAGGAGAGGAGGAACTCGTAGGGCGCGCTGCCGTGCATCCTGGCGATGACGCTGCCGAGGGAGATCCGCCGGAGCACGGCGGTCTGGACGGCGACGCAGAGCGCGTTCACCGCGTAGGCCACGACGCCGGCGAGCATGATGGAGGGGACCAACCGCGTCCACGGGGAATCGAGCTCGGCGATCCGGTGGAACAGGGTTCCTCCGGCCAGGATGGACAGCCCCACCTGGCTGCGGTTCCACACCGCCTTCAGCAGCGAGACCTCACGACGGAACTCCCGAGGGTCGAACGACCCGACAACGCCCACGAAAGACGCGATGGCCGGCGGATAGATGATCGCCGCACCGAGCAGGACGGGGAAGCTCAGCGAGAGCTGGAGGCCTCCCCACCCGGGAACCGGGAGGAGGTCGACGATGGCCACCGCCGCGATGAAGAACAGGACCGAGGGCGTGAGGTCCTCACGGTGCCGGGGGAGTGCCCACGCCAGGTAGGCGAGCATGGGGACGATGACGAGGAGCTCGACGATGGTGGAGCCGAGCCGGTTTCCCCTGCCCTCGGCCTCGTCGGGGACTGCCTGATCCATCAGGGCGAAGCCTCCGCCATCCGCAGCTCTGCGGCTTCTCCCGACGAGGGTACCCCAGGCAGGAGGCTCATCGGGCGACCGATCAACCCGCAGCTCACGAGCGCTCCAGCTCCTGTCGGGCCAGCCGCACCGCTTCCTCGTAGACGTCTCGGGCGGGGACCCCGGCCTCGCGGGCGACCCGGGTGCAGTCCTCGTACTCGGGCGAGACCGTGATGGGCCGTCCCTCGAACAGCCCCACCTTCACCGCCACCGCCCCGTGAGACGTCTCGACCTTGACCGTCTCCCGGTCCAGGGCGCGCTTCGAGACCTCGGTGGATCGAACGCCCAGGGTCCCCGTCTCGCGGAACACGATGGCTCGCATGGTCTCGGCCCGCTCGGGCGAGCACAACACCGAGATCTTCACGCCCGGCCGGCCCTTCTTCATCACGACCGGGGTGAGCCAGGCGTCCTGAGCTCCCGCCGCGAGCAGCCGCTCGATCACGAAGCCGTACAGCTCTGGGTTGAGGTCGTCCACGTTGGTGTCGAGGACAACCTCCGTGCTGTCGCCCCCGGCCGGCTCTTCTCCGCGGCGCGCGTCCGCCTGCTCCCCCACCATGACCCGGAGCACGTTCGGGAAGTCCAGCCGGTGGGTGCCGGCCCCGTAGCCCACCGAGCCGACGATCATCATGGGCAGCTCGCCGAAGCCCTCCACGGTGGCGGCCAGGATGGCCGCGCCGGTCGGCGTGACCAGCTCGACCGGGACGCCCTTCGAGTACAGGGGCGCTCCCCGCAAGAGCTCGACCACGGCGGGCGCCGGGATCGGCATCGCGCCGTGGTCGGTCTTGGTCATGCCGAAGCCGGTGGGGACCGGGGACGAGAACACGCGCTCCACGCCGAGCATCGAGAGCGCGAGCGCCGTCCCGGTGATGTCCACGATGGAGTCGACCGCGCCGACCTCGTGGAACGTCACCAGGTCGATCTCCTTGCGGTGCACCCTGGCCTCGGCCTCGGCCAGGCGACGGAAGATCCGCTGCGCCAGCCCCAACGCTTCCACCGGCAACCCTGCCGAGTCGAGCAAGGTGCGGATGCTCGCGTACGTCCGGATGACCCCCGCGGTGGATGCTCGCACCACCACGCGCTTGGCGTGGATGCCGTACGTCTCCGCCTCCTCGACGTCGATGTCGAAGGGCCCGATGGGGAGCTTCGCCAGTTCGTCCTTGAGCGGCGCGAAGTCGGCGCCCGCGTCGATCAGCGCGCCGAGGGCCATGTCGCCGCTGATGCCGGCGATGCAGTCGAAGTAGGCGAGCCGCACGGCCTCACGTCCCGGTTCGCACGATGCGGTGGGCCACGAGCGCGGCTCCGAAGCCGTTGTCGATGTTGACCACGCTCACACCCGGGGCGCAGCTGTTCAGCATGGCCAGCAACGCCGCCAGCCCTTCGAACGACGCGCCGTAACCGATGCTGGTGGGCACCGCGACCACCGGGCGCGACGTGAGGCCGGCCACCACGGACGCCAGCGCGCCCTCCATGCCGGCGATCACGATCGCCACGTCGGCGGCTTCGACCTGCTCGGCGCGGTCCAGGACCCGGTGGATTCCGGCCACCCCCACGTCGGTGACGGGCTCGACCCGAAGCCCCAGTGCGTCCGCGGCCTGCGCCGCCTCCTCGGCCACGGGGAGATCGGAGGTCCCGGCCGAGACCACGGCAACCGACCCGAGGGGTATCTGCATCTGCGCCCGCCTGGCCACGATCAACCGCGACCGGGGGCTGTACGTCGCACCCGGCACCGCCTCCATGAGGGCGTGGAACTGCTCGGCAGAGGCCCTCGTCACGAAGACGGCGCCGGACGCCCGTGCCACGAGCGCGGCAGTGGCGTCGCGAACCTGCTCGGGGGTCTTCCCCGGCCCGTAGACCGCCTCGGCCTGGCCGGTCCGCAACTCCCGGTGGTGATCGATCGTCGCGTCGGCGAGCTTCTCGTAGGGGAAACCCCGGAGGTCTTCCAGCGCAACGTCCACGGGCAACTCGCCCGAGGCCACTCGGTCGAGCAGGTCGGCCAGGCGGGATTCGTCCACGAGGGCGATGATTGTATACTCCGTCTCTCGCAGAAGCCCAGGTAGACGGCCACATCCGGGACTCGAGGTTGCATGACCTTCTCCGATGAGACGCTCAGCCTGCTGGTCCTGATCAGCCTGGGGCTGGCCGGGCTGGCGCTCCTGTTCTCGGCGACAGGGTCGGGCAAGCGGGGCCGCGACGCGCAGGGCGGCGGCCGGCTGGGCGGTGCGCTGCGAGGGGTGCTGGTGCGCCAGGCGCGCGCGATCCAGCGCCTGGAGCAGGCCGTGGCGACGCTGTACGAGACCGACTCGCGACAGAAGGATCTGATCGAGGGTGCGGTGCGGCGTGTGGGACTGATCCGATACGACGCGTTCGAGGACGTGGGCGGGCGGCTCTCGTTCTCGTGCGCTCTGCTCGACGAACGCGGCAACGGGGTGGTGGTCACGTCGATCAACGGGCGGCAGGACACGCGGGTGTATGCGAAGCCCATCGCGGAAGGGAAGAGTGCCTACAACCTCTCGGTCGAGGAGGAGGAAGCGATCAGGCAGGCGCTGGCGAGGCGCCGAGAGGCGGTGAAGGCCAGATGATCTGGAGACGCGAGGACGCCCAGGCCAGGAGGCGCGAGGAGGCGGAGGCCAGGGCGCGGGAGGCGGAAGCCAAGGCGCGCAAGGAGGCAGACGCCAGGCAACGCGGCGGGGCGGAGGGCGAAAGGCGAGACGAGCCGCAGCTCCGGCCGGAGCAACCGAAGGTTGTCGAGACTCGCAAGGGGGTGCGACGGATGGCGGAACAGAGCGGAGAGGTCACGATCATCGGCGCGGGAGCGAAGCTCGAGGGGACGGTCGTCTCGGCGGGGTCGCTCCGTGTCGACGGACAGGTGAAGGGGCAGATCAACGCCGACGGCGACGTGATGCTCGCGCCGCAGAGCCAGGTCGAGGCGGACATCAAGGCGCAGAACGTCTCGGTCGCCGGACGGTTCAAGGGGAGCATCGTGGTGAAGGGCCGCACAGAGCTGAACCGCGGTGGGCGGGTCGACGGGACGATCACGTCGAAGACGCTGGTGGTGGAGGAGGGCGCCATCTTCCAGGGGCAGAGCGTCATGGAGCAACAGCCTGCGCCTCAGGCCCAGGCCGCGCCGGCCCCACCGGCCGCCAAGCCGGAGGCCCAGCCCGCGCAGGAGGCGAAGGTCTAGCCGCGTGCTGGACATCAAGGCCATCCGCGAGGACCCCGAGCCCTTCCGGATCGGCCTGGCCCGCCGGGGGATGGGCGAGGCCGTGGACGAGCTGCTCCAGCTCGACGAGCGCCGCCGCGAGCTGACCGCGAACGTCGAGGAGCTGCGGGCCGAGCAGAACCGGGCGTCCAAGGCCATCGGGAAGGCGAAGGGCGACGGCCGCGCCAAGCTGATCCAGGAGGTCTCGAAGGTCTCCGCCCAGATCGAGGACCTGGAGCCGCAGCTCGAAGAGGCGGACAAGCTCCTCCAGGACGCGCTGGCTCGGGTTCCCAACGTGCCGGACGCGTCCTGCCCAGACGGGTTCACCGACGAGGACGCCGTCGAGGTGCGCCGCCGGGGTGAGCCGCCCCGGTTCTCCTTCGAGCCCCGCGACCACGCCGCCCTGGGGGAGCTGCTCGGTATGCTCGACACCGAGCGGGGCGCGCGCACGAGCGGTTCGCGGTTCGTCTATCTCCTCGGCGACATCGTCCACGTCCAGTTCGCCCTGGCCCGCCACGCCCTCGACACCCTTGCCGCGAAGGGGTTCACGCCGGTCATCCCGCCGGTCCTGGTGCGCGAGGAGGCGATGTTCGGGACGGGGTTCCTCCCGACCGACGCCGTGAACATCTACGAGACCCGGGACGACGAGCTGTACCTGGTCGGCACGTCCGAGGTCTCGCTCGCCGCGTTCCGCATGGGCGAGATCGTGGACGAGGCGGATCTCCCCATCCGCTACGCCGGCTACTCCACGTGCTTCCGCCGCGAGGCCGGCTCATACGGCAAGGACCTCGGCGGCATGTTCCGGGTCCACCAGTTCGACAAGGTCGAGATGTTCAGCTTCACCCGGCCCGAAGACTCCTGGGACGAGCACGAGTTCATGGTGGGGATCGAGGAGGAGATCGTGGGGAACCTCGATCTTCCCTACCGGGTGGTGAACATCGCGGCCGGGGACCTGGGGGGCGCCGCCGCGAAGAAGTACGACATCGAGGTGTGGCTGCCCGGCCAGAGCAGGTACCGGGAGCTCACGTCGTGCTCGAACTGCACCGACTACCAGGCCAGGCGGCTCCAGACGCGGGTCCGCCGGAAGGACGGCGGCATCGAGGTCCTGCACACGCTGAACGGGACCGCGACCGCCATCGGCCGCACGTTGATCGCGATCCTCGAGAACAACCAGCGCGAGGACGGATCGGTGGACGTTCCCAAGGCCTTGCACCCGTACCTGCCGGAGTCGGTCCGGGTCCTCACGCCGAAGACCGTGTAGGTCAGTCGCCCCCCGAGCCGGCCCGGAGCCGGTCCAAAACGGCCCGGTATCGGCCCTCCAACTCACGCAGCTCCGCCTCGGCCTCCTTGCGGGCGGTGATGTCGATGGCCACGCCGTGCCAGAACCTCGGCCTGCCGGCGTCGTCCCGGACCAGCACGGCCTGGCTGTGGAGCCACACCGTACGGCCGTCCTTGGCGAACACCCGGTATTCCTCGTCGAACGGCTCGCCCGTCCGTTCGGTCCAGTCGTTGGCGGCCACCACTCGCTCCCGGTCGTCGGGATGGAGCATCCGCACCAGGTGGTTGGGATCGGCCATCAGCTCCTCCGGCGCATAGCCCAGCATGCCCTCGGTCTGGGGGCTGAGATAGACCATGCGGGTCGCCTTCGGATCGCCGGGGCTGGGAAGCTCGATGTAGGTCATGGCCGGGATCTGCTCGACCAGGGTCCGGTACCTGGCCTCCGCTCGGCTGAGCTCGGCTTCCGCCCGCTTGCGTTCCGCGATCTCCAGGGCCATCAGCTCGTTGGCCTCTTCGAGCTCGTGGGTGCGTGCCAGGACGCGGAGCTCCAGCTCGTCGCGGGTCCTGCGCAACTCGTCCTCGGCCCGCTTCAGCTCGGTGATGTCGAGCTGGACCCCCTGCCAGTGCACGGGTCGGCCCTCGTCGTTGCGGACCAGGGTGGCGACGTCGCGGAACCACACCGCGCGCCCGTCGCTCGCCATGAGGCGGTACTCCCGGCTCCAGGGCTGCCCGGTCTCGTTGGCCAGGTCGTGGGCGGCCAGAGTGGGCTCCCGGTCGTCCGGGTGGAGTAGCTCCATCCAGATGTCTGGCTGGTCCAGCCACTCCTCGCGCGTGTAGCCGAGCGCCCGCTCGACGTGCGGGCTCACGTACAGGGTCCGGCGGTCGTCATCGGGGGCGACCAGGTACACGACCGCCGGGACCTGCTCGACCAGGGCGCGGTAGAGCGCCTCCGTGGATCCGAACAGACCGCCGGCGACGAGCGGATCGAGCTTGGGGTCGGGGTCGGAGCCTGCCATGAGCGCGACTATCTTCTCGACCGGCGGGGGAGCCCGCAACCATCGGGACGTCTTTGTCGAAGGGGGACCGCGCGACTACCCTCCGGGCGGGAGGGTGGCCGAGCGGACGAAGGCGACGGTCTTGAAAACCGTTAGGGGCGCGAGTCCCTCCTGGGTTCGAATCCCAGTCCTCCCGCCATATACCCGCGGCTTTGGCGGCGACGGCGGACTCGTCCGCTGTCGCCGGGGACGCGGAGAGTCCGCATTGGCCCCGCATTCGGCGGGGAACGCCCGGGGCGCGCCGGCTCGCTTCTCCCTTCCTGGTCCTGCCTTGCGGCTTGAGGTGGCGATGTCATCGGCCGATTGCAGAAGGGGCCGTGGGGAGGTTCCTGCGTCGTGGCGAGGGTCAGACGTGGGACCTACCATTCGCGCTGGAGAACGTCCGGAGAGATGAGCGCCATGATGCCACCGACCTTTCTCTCAGCTCCGAGCCTTGCGGCCCGAGCAGCACAGCGCACAGCGGAAGGGCGCGGTCGCGAGGGAGGACGCCCGACCCCGTGGGGTTCCAGACTGCCATTGAGTTGTTCGAAATCGACCAAACGACGGACCGAGGTCCCTGAACCCGCGCGTACGGGGCCGAGGCGGACAGGGGGTAAGTAAGGGGCACGTCACCGGGCCCCACGGGGGCCCCGGGAATCGCCGGGGCCTCCCGTGGGCCTGTGAACGGACCCTAGAGCGGCGTCTTCGTCAGGTAGTTGTCCTGCTGGGGAATGGGCACTCCCTGGCCGACCAGCCGCACGAACCGGGCGTTGGCGTTGTAGTGCGTGTATGCCGCCCCGGCGTGCGCGGCGACCTCGATGTAGTCGCCGATGAAGAACCCGCCCAGCAGAGGGTCGGCTTCGGTCTCGTTCGATGTCGCGGTCACGCGCTGGCGGTTGGTCACGGCCAGTGTTCCCGGATTCACGGTGACCAACTCGACGTCCTGCCGGTTGTGGAACGCCTCATCGAACCGGCTGGTGAACCAGACCACAGCGAGACTCGCCCCAGCAGCGTCGTTGCTGATGTTGGCGAAGTAGTTGTCTCCCCCCGCGGAGATCACTATGGGCCGAGTCCAGGCGGCGCCACCGGTGTCCGAGCGGGAGATCTTGATGACCGGTTCCTCGCAGACGAAGTCGAGGGGCCGGGCCGCGCAGGCGTCCCAGACCACGAAGATCCGTGGCTTGCCCCCAACCATCCGGACCTCGTTGTGCGGATAGGTCGCCACTCGGAAGTCGTTGGCGTGCAGGAACCCGCCGAAGGGAATGGCCAGCGTCTCGCGGAAGATGGTCCTCTCCTTGCCGAACGTTGTGCTCCCGGGCTCCGCCACCCTGATCTTGTGGACGAAGGTCTGGGCAGTACCCTCCAGTTCCCCGAAGATCTGCGACCAGGTGACATAGGTCCGCCCGTCGGGCCCGATGGTCACGTCCGAGAACTGGACGTCCACGTCGTCCTCGCTGATCGGGATGGGGTCGGTGCATTCCGTCAGCTCGGCATCGCAGCGGACCGCGAAGATCTCGGCCGTGAACCCGGCCGGGTTCGGAGGTACAGGGGCCAGGTCGAAGTCGCTGTACGTGACCCACACGTGCTCTCCGTCCCCGGTATCCCCAACGTCGAACCACTCCTTGTCGAAGAAGTGCGTCGGGTTCGAGGAGAACGCCGCATACCGGCGGGTCGGCCAGCAATCAGCGTCGGCGGGACCCTCGTTCCCGCAGGCTGGGGAGAGCAGGGTGTCCCGGTCGGTCTTGTAGATCCCGATCCCGTTCGTGTTACCGAAGGGCTCGAACGGGTCGTAGTTCAGGCTGCTGGCGTAGATGTCGCAGTCCTCATCGGAGATCGCGTCCACGGGGTCGCCACCGGAAGGCCGAGCGACCGCCCCGCCGATCTCCACTGGCGGCAGGAGGCCCTCCTTCGCCAGGCTGGCGCCGTTGTCCACGGAGAGGTGCCACCCAGTGAAGTTGCCATCGGGATCCAAGAGGCCCCGGTAGTCGTTCGTCCCACCGATCAACAGGCTCGGGTCGGCCTTGCACAAGGAGACCGACTCCTCGTTCTGCGGCAGTCCGAACACGTCGTTGTTGAAGACGTCTTCAGCCGATGCCGCGCTCGTGGCGTTGGCTTCAGCCGCCGCCTCCTTCGCTGCCCGAAATCGAGCCCGAAGCGGTGCGGGGGCCTGTCCTGGGTTCGCCAGCCAGTGCTGAAGGGCCACGCTCTGGGACACGTGGTTCAGGAGCCGGCTTTCCGGCGTCGAGCTGCCGCCGGGCACTCCCGCCGCCGGCGTGGCCAGCGCGATCACGAGCAGTGCCAGGATCGACCAGCGCGCCGCGCCGAGCATTCGTCGTCTCATGGCTCCTCCTTCGTACGATTGGCTGAAAGCGCCCGTCAGATGCTGCGAGGTCCGAGATCACACCTCCCTTCCAACAATCCGGCCTGAGGCGAGGCCGGAAGCATATCCCAGGGATGTAGGGCCGCGACAGGACGGTTCCGGGGCGAGCCCCAGGCAAGGAGGTTCTTCCCCTGGAACACGCCCCCTGCAAACTCGCCGAACACGCCTTCAACATCTATCGCTGGACGGATAGGCCGCGTGGCGGCCACTTCGCAGCTCTCGAGGAACCGGAACTCCTTGCCGAAGAGATCCGCCAGTTCGCGGACACCGACCCGGCCACCCCCGCCGAGGGGACCCCGAGCTCGGTGCAGAACCTCGACGACACGGCGACGTTCGCCCCGGGCACGTACGAGTTCGTGGCGAACGCCCCGGGCTTCGGCCACGTCCGGTTCCGGCAGACCCTGAGGTCCGGCAACGACAAGACCGTGACGATCCGGTTCTCGCGCAACTGGGCCTCCAGTGCCCTGGGGGCGACGGCAGTCGGCGACGGCACGGGTGTCGCGAACCTCATTGACGACACCGAGGGCACGAACTGGACGGCTGCGGGAACGATCGACGGCGCCGGCAACCTGAGCGTCGCGGGCAGGCGGGTGACGGTGGACCTGGCCGGGGACGTGGCACAACGGATCCGCTTCGTCCAGGTGAGCGCCCTCCTGCTCACCCCTCCGGCGCAGAACCGCTTCACGGCCCTCAGGCAGTTCGAGATATGGGCGTGCGATTCGAGCACCGGGGCGGATTGCTCAACCGATGCTGGCTACACGCTGACCTACACCAGCCCTGCGGACGCGTTTCCGGGCGACCCGCCGCGGCCGGTCGCGCCGCACATGATCCTGCGGTCGTTCGACATCCCGGACACCATGGCCACGCACCTTCGCCTGGTCGTCCTGACCAGCCAGTGCACCGGCGGGCCGGACTTCCAGGGAGACCAGGACGCGGACCCGGCGAACAACGCGGACTGCGACTCGAACGTGGGCGCGACCGCGTCGCGCCGGTTCGTCCGGGCAGCCGAGCTCCAGGCGTTCAGCGAGACGCCGCTCGTCACGCCCTCGGGGTAGGCGGTCGGGCGGGGGGTCTGAGGGGCGGCCGGGGCCCGGCCGCCCCTCGAGGCTGGGGTCGGCAGCCGGGGTCTGCCCGCGCGCGGCCGGGGCGACCCGCTACCTGTTCGCGAGCACGACGCCGGCGCGGGGACGGGCTGTGAGCAGGACGTCGTGTCGTTCACCACAGTTGGGCCTCGCCCAGCTTTGCGTCCCAACCCGTACGGGGAGTAGGCTCCTCGAGAGGAGACATGACTTCCCCGGTGGCATGGCCCCCCCACCCTCGCTCCCCACCGCCCCCGAGGGGTCGCGGCCGTTCCTCGACGAGGGGACCGGTGACGACCTTCCTTACCCATGGAACCGGATCCAGGCTGAGGGGATAGGTTCAGGCAAAGGAGGTGAGCCGATGAGGAGACTCGTT
>Ga0214472_10001351_pt1 | contig 27731 bp, 35 predicted proteins | sample RVTome_6_FD_207662 | JGI IMG/M metagenome (GOLD analysis project Ga0214472, IMG submission 207662) | Soil microbial communities from uranium-contaminated site in the Upper Colorado River Basin, Wyoming, United States - RVT140D175 | ecosystem: Environmental > Terrestrial > Soil > Contaminated >...
GAGGTATCTGGCCGTCAGTTCGACAGGCTGACGGCCGCGCAGGATTGCCTCGACGATATCGGGGGCAAGACATGCGAGAGGCAGCACCCGGCTGATTTCGCCGTCGTCCAGTCCAGCCTCACGGGCGAGTTCGATCACCGAGGTATCGCCTGCGGTGAGACAGGTCATCCAGTGATGGGCCTGCGCGATGGTTTCCACCAGCCTGGTGTCGATGCGCGATGTTGGCTGTTCTGTCCCACCGATGACCAATCGCGCTTCGACACCACGACGGCGAAGTGTGAAGGGAAGATGGATGACGGTGTTGACGGAGTGCGATGCTCCATCAATCGCAATCCCGAGCGCATTGCAGAATCCCTGGTGCGACAGCATGAGGGTCAGCTGTTGCGGTGCCACCACAATCTTTCTGACGATCAGCCGGACAGAATCGTAACAGGACGAAGATTGCCCGGTTACGCAAGCAGCAAGGTCACTCGAACGATTCATTGCCTGGCGGATGGCTGCAGGGTCCCTGCCGTGCACACCAACGGCCTGCATCAGCCGTTTCTGGTCCCGCAACAGATGGGCAAGCGCGGTCAGGACCGTGGCTTCCAGTTCTTCCGCCGGCAGCCGCCAGCCCGCCTCATCGCGCTTGCGGGCCTGCATCAGCCGGTGGGAGATGTAGTAGCGGTAGCGCCGACCGTCCTTCACCGCATGGGACGGCGACAGGCGATCCCCGGTCTCGTCGAAGACAAGGCCTGCGAGCAGACTCCTGCGGCCGATCCTGGCGCCACGCTTGACCGACAAGCCAGCCGGGCTCCTCCATGGCAGACGCCATGTGGGGTGCGTCCTTGTCCCCCTGGGTGCGCAGCCAGCGCAGACAGGCATGTGCGGTCATGCTCTCGATCGCGATAATTCCCTTGTGATAGCCGCGCACGTAAGACCGCAGGAGGCCTTCCGCGGTAAAGAGGGTCATCTGGGTATCGTCTGTGATGGCGCCCAGTCGTCCATAGGCCGGCGCATAGGTCGTGATGCCGTCCTTGCCGAATCTGCTGAGGATTTCGTGGCGCTTCATGAACTCGACGGGCGCGCCCAGCGCATCGCCGACGGCTCCGCCAAGCATACACCCGAGGAAGCGCTGACGAACCTGAACCGGCACCTGCTCCCGGGGTGGTCTCTGAGGCTGATCAGTCAACACTGGCGATGTAACCGGCGCCGGCGTTGCAAAACACTCATCGATAAACAGGTCAAGACCGGCGTCGGGCAGCAGCGACAGGACGACGACCTCATTCCTGATACGGATCCTGCGAATGGCCCGGCGCATCACCGGCTCCATGGCTGCCTGTCCAATGCGCGTACTCGTCCGCAGCCAGCCCTCGGCTATAGCACGGGCGAGTCGTGGTTCCGCGCAGATCGATGGTCTTTCCGTAATCTGCACCAGGGCATCCTCGGTGAGTGCCTCAAGAAGTTCCCACCTGCGCGCATGTCCGGGGCCACGATCAAGCGCCGCCGCGCGGATCCACAGGCGCTGGAGTGCATTTCTGACACCTCCTCCGAGCCGATCGGGATGGGCTTCGCCAAATCTCCAGAGCACGATATCCGGAACCAGTGCGCACGTAACGGCACCCCAGACGTCGTCACGGAGCGCCTCTCCAACCGGAACGGTTCCACACTCGATCAGCCAGGCTGCGGCCCTGGCATCGAAAAGCGCCCGGTCTTTCTGCGATGCGGACGCGGGAAAGCCGCACCTGCGCGCGATCTCCAGAATGCCGTTGCGCACTTCCTGCCAGACTTCATCGGGCAATCGCCGCCCGCCGCTCTGTGCATACGACAGGAGGTGCTTGCCGGCACTCATGCACTCCACTGCACGCGAGACGGCGACGCCCTTCAGCAACTGCTCGATGAGCTGGTTCTGACCGATCCTGTGCAGCCTCGGAAACAGCCAGTCAGCCATTCCCCTGCTCCGAATCGGTTGTGTCTCCTGGTGACACCTTGTCATCCGGATTCCCGCCGTGCAAGTGAATTGTTCTGTTTATGTTCTGTTTTCTTGCCGTGCACGCAGAAACGTCGTCGTTGACTGGTCTATCCGGCCAGCCCTTTGCGGACGCCGGTCTACCCGCTCTTCTTCCTGCTGCAAACCAGTTCGGCCGCATCCGTGCCAAGCGCTTTTGCCAGTCTTGCCAGAATGACGACGGTGGGATTGCGTTTGCCGCGCTCGATGCCGCTGACATAGGTGCGGTGGAGGCCGCTCTCGAAGGCGAGGTCTTCCTGCGACCAGCCCTTCTCGCGCCTCAGCCGCTGCACATTCAGTCCCACCAGTCTGCGGATATCCATGACCAGCGAGGCTTCGGTGATGCTGACTATAAATCTACAGACGATGAGTCACATTCGCCTTGACTTCACCGGCACGCCAAGCCTTGCTGCGCGGCATGCCAGCGACCCGCGACAGAGCCATCCGGCAAGGACTGACGAGCACGCAGACCGGCGCGATCGGCGAGCTGGCAGTTGCCGGCGGGCTGCTCATCGCCTCTGGCGGCAGGCTGGCCCCCTTCAGGCCGGTCGCCGACGACGACGGCATCGATCTCCTGATTTATGACAAGAGGACCAGGCGATGCCTGCCGCTGCAGGTAAAGAGCCGGACCAGGGGAGATGGCGCTGGCGGGCGAACGGTCCAGTTCGACGTCCAGGCAACCACCTACGATTCCCTGGGCGGCGGCATGCTGCTCGGCGCCATGATGGACGGGCTGCAGCTGAAATGGGCCTGGCTGGTTCCCATGAGCGCGCTGCAGCACAGCGCCCGCAAGGGCGATGGCAAGCTGGTCGTGGTTGCCTCCACGATCGATGCAGCGAACGATAAATGGGCACGCTACCGCCATCGCAGCTTCACCACGGTGGCCGAAGCGCTGATCGAAAGCCTGCAGCTGCCCATGCCGCGCGACGGGATGGCGAGGCAATAGACCCGACGCCTTTTTGCAGCTGGACTCTTGCGTCGACGAAGTCCGCCCGCTTTTTCGGCAGACGACCGACCGGTGCACCACATGCCGGTCATGCGGCGGCCGCGCCGCGGGTGTCGCGTCTTTGTCTCCAAAGCCAAACTGGATGCTTCAGGTCTCGATCAGGTTATCTTTGGATCGTCCTCGAGAGGACTTCCATGCGGACCTCCGTGAGCTCTCTTCCACTCCTCAACCGTTGCGGCGCGAATGGGTATGCCTATCAGGGGTTGGTATGCAGTTTTGGGATCGGATACAAGGTTTGCTTCCCTGGCGAAGGCCACAAGCGCGCTGAGGGCTTTCTGATCACCTTTTATGGCCTTCTGGCTCAGGACGCGGACCATCGCCTCCATGCGCTACATGCCTATGGTTCGATCTCCGTCGCGCACCTGGATTCGCTCGTTAAGCACCATCGTGACAAACGTGACGATGTTCTTCGCTCCCTTTGGTCGCCCTTTCGCGTTTCCCGACTGGCCCTTCTTCCACCTTGTCCGCCGAGGCGTTCTGGCAAACCCGACGTCGTAATCCCCGGTCGGCTGTCTTTTGGGTCTGGCATTCCTGTTCATCGGTGTTTCCTTCCTGCTGCAGCCGCACCCGTGATCGGGCGCTGCCTGCGGCCAGGATGGCAACAAGGGACCGGCAGTTCATTCACGCAGACCGGGGATACTATTTTCGTGAGGAAATGATGTTGGCCAGACGCTGCGGCGAGATGTGACGGAACCGCTTCATCCGGGCGTGCACCATGAGCAGGGCGCGCTGATGCGGCGGGCCCTGCCACCAGTCCTTGCCACGGATGCATGACCAGCCCTCGAGCCCCTGGCTGCGCTTGCGCTTCTTCAGCCAGACCAGAAGCCGCCGGTAGCGTTCGGCTGCCAATATTTCGTTGATGTCCTGAAGGGGCCACCGCGGCTTCGGGCCGGGCTTGCGGCGGAGCCCACCGCACAAGGAGCGGCAGAGGCAATCGACAAACCAGACAGGCAGTCGTTCCGCCGCGTTGGCTGCGAGCACCGCAGCCAGCTCTGCCCGGGTGGGCACATGGCCGGACTTCAACCGTCTGTGCAACCCCGCGAGGCTGGTGCTGGAGAATTCCGCGTAGTCGTCCGTTTCAGCGCTGTTGTCATCGATGGTCATAGCGGGTTCTCCATTCCGCGGCGGCTGTGCCGAGACTCGCCGAACGTGTCGAAGGTGTCGCCGTGGATGGCGCGTCGGCCGGTGAGGTTCTGCCAGCGCCTGACGATCACATCTACATAGCGCGGCTCGAACTCGATGAGCGCGGCGCGGCGTCCGGCCCTGTCGGCGGCGATGAGGGTGGTGCCCGATCCGCCGAAAGGGTCGACCACGAGTGCGCCGCGCTCCGAGCAGTCGCGGATCGCATCAGCCACCATGGCGACAGGCTTCACAGTCGGATGCAGCGAAAGCTTGCCCTTCGAGCCGCCCGAAAGGCTGTTCTGTCCGGCATAGTCCCACACGTTCGAGCGATAGCGGCCATGCTTTCCGAGGGCCACGTTGTTGACGTGCGGTACCTTGCCCGACTTGAACACGAAGACCAGCTCATGCTTGGAGCGGTAGAGCGATCCCATGCCGCCATTGGTCTTGTTCCAGACGCAAAGGTTCTTCAGTTCGCTGTAGACCCCGCTCCCCGCCGCAAGCAGCTCGCTCATGTGGCGCCAGTCCATGCACACATAGTGGATCGCTCCGTCGAGCGAATGGCGGGATGCCAGGCCGAGCGACTGCTCGAGAAACGCCCGGAACTCGACAGACGACATCTCTCCCGATGCCATTGCGAATTCCTTGTGGCTCACCAATCCCAAGCCCGACACATGCCCCTCGATCGGTACGTTGTAGGGCGGATCGGTGAAGACAAGCCGGGCGCGTTCCGAGCCGAGAGCCTGCCTGTAGCTTTCCTCCTGCAAGGCGTCGCCGCAAAACACGCGATGCCCGCCAAGCATCCACAGATCACCCGGCCGCGAGACAGGCGGAGTTTCCGTCTCCACAGGCGGGACCTCGTCTTCCTCGTCGGCGCCATCGCCAAGCAGGACGTCGATCTCACCCACCTCGAAGCCGGTAAGAGTGACGTCGATATTGGAATCGAGGGCGATGATTTCCGAAAACTCGACGCGCAATGCCTCGCGGTCCCAGTCGGCCTCCTCGCCCAGGTGGTTCAGGGCAAGACGCAAGGCTCTCAGTTCGGCTTCGGAAAGGTCGGCAAGCGTGACTGCCGGCACTTCGGGCAGCTCGAGCAATCTTGCGGCAAGCACAAGACCCCAGCCCGCCACCACTCGATTCCGCGCATCGATGACGACGGGAAGCACGAAGCCGAAACGCTCGAGGCCGACAGCAAGCTTGCGGATCTGCTGGCTCGGGTGCTTGCGCGTCTCGCGGCCGAGCGGCTTCAGGCTGTCAAGGGAAACATTGCTCGGGGTAAGGTCGCGCCGGAGCGGGCAATCGTTCGATAAGGACATCTGCGCCCTCCTTGTTATTCAGCCAGGACCATTCCCGGCGTGGAGGACTATCCAAGTGACGCACAAACATCGGTCCGTAACCTGGCGTTTAACGGGCGGAGGTCCTTGCACTCTCTGGCGGAAACAGCTGCCCTGCAATTAATGCTGTAATTTCAATTTGTTATATCCAGGGGCCCGACTTGCCACTTTGTAAAATGCGACGTTTTGCCACATGAAGTGCACTTCAGGAGAGGTGTTGGGGACAAATCAGATTTCTCTCCGGGTCGACATTTGGCAATGACACCTGATTGGCGTGCTCAATATTGACCCCTCTGCGCCGAAAAGGCCTTGCGACTGGCATCGAGGATGTTGACCAGCGCGCCCTCGCTGATGTCCAGCCCGAACAGATCGCGCAGCACATGGGTAAGCCGTGCCAGCGGGATGCCCTGGACCGAGCGCAGATAGATCACCAGGGCGCGCAGGTTGGCGCCAAACGGTGATCCCGGCTCCAATCCCTGCGGCGGCGTGGCCTTGAGCCGACGGTGATTTGATGTAGCCCAGAGGGCGACATAACCTTATATCCGCTGGGATCGCTTGGATCCGCAACCAAAATCCCGCATGCACGGACGAGTCAGCTCCAGGGGGCAAGGATCAATCTGTTAGAGCGGCGTATTTCAGCCCTGCCGGACAACGATCACATTGCCACCCTGGTTCGTATGCGCGGACCAGCGTCCGCGGCACCGACCTTTGCTCCCTCTCAAGCCTTCAATTCCGCACCATCGGGAAGCAGGCCGGTTTCCAGGAACCGCCAAAGCGCGATCAAGAGCTTGCGGGCCACGGCCACAATTGTGATGCGTCGAGCCCGACCAGTCCCCGTTCCGACCCTTTCATGGAACCAGCGAGCGAGCGCCGAGTACGGCTGATATCGCAACCATAACCAGGCCATCTCAATCATCGTCGTTCTGGCCCGTGGATTGCCCGCCTTCGAGATGCCTTGTTCGCGAACGAGAGAGCCACTGTTGAACGGGCTCGGGGCCAAGCCCGCATAGCTGGCCACTTGGCGCCGGTTGGCAAAGTGCTTAGCTGCGTTCCGTCATCACGGCAAAGCTTTCTCAACCGTCAGATCGACGAGCGGCAGAAGCGCCTCAATTCAGGCTGTCATTAGGTTCACTGGCACCGCCGCGGCGCATTTTCTCGCGGCGGTGCTTTGACGGTATCGGCGGATTGGGGAAGAACGCCATAAAGGCCGCCAACGTATCCCACAAGAGGAACGGGACCGGGACCGCGGCTTTGCCGAGGGCATTCGCCAGTTTATGCGATTATACCGTGAGCATCACGGGTCCTAACCGGGCTCGATTGTAAATTCAAGTTCGTTGTGTGCCACCCGCAAGGCCGCCTCGACTGCCTCCGGCGTATCGCCGCTGGCGAAGATAAAGCCCAGGTATCTGTTGCCTTCGGGCACCGGAACCAACGTTTCGCCGATGGGAATGCTGATGATCACGTCGTCGATATTCGCCAGCGCACGTGCAGCCTCTATACCGGCAACATGGCGCAGCACACCGGCCGCTGGAATGGGAATCATCATCACGCCGGTTGCCGGACGGTCCAACGCGATGGTTGGTGCTGCAAGGCCCAGGGCGTGCCGCAGGATCAAGTCTTCCAGGCGATCGCCGGCGCCGAAATGCAAGGCACGGGAACAATGCCCGCCAATCGAACGGGCCGCGACCTCAATCAGCCAGACGCCTTCGTCGTTGATACGCAATTCTGCGTGGATGGGGCCCTCGCGCAAGCCTAGCGTGGCGAGGGCGCAGTTCACCGTGGCGGCAATGGCATTCTGCACATGAACCGGCAAACGCGACGGCGTTACGTATATGGTCTCTTCGAAATACGGCCCTTCCAACGGGTCGGGCTTGTCGAACAGCGCCAGCACCGTGAGCAAGCCGTCTTCGAGCAACCCTTCCAGGGCGACCTCGTCACCGGGTACGTATTCCTCGACGAGAATGTGACTCGCCGCTTCGCCGCGGATGTCTGCGTCGCCCAGGATCGCACTGATGCGTCGGACCGCGGTGGCGAATTGAGCTGGGTCGTCGGCGCGGATGACGCCCCGGCTGGCCGAGAGCGCCAATGGCTTGAGCACTGCCGGATAAAAGGAGTCTCGCGCGGCCCGCACCGGATCGTCGTCAACAGCAATTAGTCGGAATCGCGGCGCCGGCAGGCCAGAATTGGCAAGGCGCGTACGAAAGCTGTGCTTGTTCCCGGTCGCCTCTACCGACTCGGGGGCGTTGTGGGTCAAGCCCAGTACCTTCGATGCCTTTGCCGCGATCAGGGTGGTTTCATCGTCGACGCCGACAATCGCGGCCAGGGGAAAATCGCGGCTGTAGAATTCGATCTGGGCAACGCCCCGTTCCACATCGTTGAAATCCAAGGTCACGGTGCGGCCTTTAGAATATTGTTCGAGCACCTGACGTTGGTTGGAACCCACGGCCACGTCGACGCCAAGCCGTTCAGCTGCATCCAGGAAATCGCCGATGCGGTACGACGTGGTTGGCACCAACAACAAAAGGCGCCCACTGACCGGACCGTCGTTCACGGGCGTGTACCGAACGACGCCGCCACGGGCAACTCAGTTGAGGAAGGCGGCTTCCCGCCGCTATAACGCACTCGTGCCGCCCTTGCCCGGTTGGTAATAGGGGTTGGTGCCGCCGGCGTGGTCGGTGACGTCGAGGACGCTGTTGATCGTCGGGACAGCGGCCTGGATCTCCGTCGCCACACCCTGCTTCAGGGTGACGTCGGCCATGCCGCAGCCCTGGCACCCCCCTTCCAGGCGGATATAAACGGTATCGTCCTGTACATCGACCAGGGCGATGTGGCCACCGTGGCTGGCCACCTGCGGATTGATGCGCTCGTCCAGGAGCCTCCGGATGATCCTGCCTTCCGCGGTATCGAGACCGGGCTTGGGCATGGCGTCCATGACGTCCTGCACCTTTTCGATCTCTGGCACATAGTGGCGCAGCATGTCCTCGATCTGCGATAGCATGGCGTGAGCCGAGCCCTGCAGGCGCAGGTTCACCGTGGCGCCCACGAAGGAATGGAACTCGATATCGCCGCCAGAGCCGTGAACTGCCGGTTGGAGCCGGCTCTCGATTAGTTCCCGCACCTGCTCCACAAGTTCTTGCGGCGCGTTGGAGACCGGTTCCTGCGCCTCAAAGTCTGGCTCGTCGCCTTCCGAGCCGCCGCCGTAGCCAGCGCCCGCGCCCATCATCACAGGCCGGCCGGTGGTGAAATGCTCCATGATCACGCCGAGGATCGACGGCTTGAGCCACGCCCAGTCCTGGCCATCCGTCTTCGTCACGGTGATGAAGTCGGCGCCGAAAATGACCCCCGTGACGCCGTCGATCTCGTAGAGGCGGCTTGCCAGCGGCGAGCGCGCCGCGTGCTCGCGCGTGGGAAAGTTGGCTGTCCCCTCTGTCATCACGCGCTTACCCGGCAGAAATTTCAGCGTGGCGGGGTTCGGTGTGGCTTCCGTTTGAATGAACATGCTTCAAGTCTCCTGCTCGGAGAAGCTCGTGGACGCTTGGCGAGCTCCTTGCCGGACATTCAAGCCGCTTTCGCCAGGACTCCCGCTCGCCGCCCAGAACGCGACCATGGCGTTGAACTCCGCGGCGTGGAAAGCCCAGGCTTCCAGCCCTGCCGCATTGCCATCGAAGCGCCCCAGGCGCGCGGCACAGTCGAAGAATCCCGGCGCCGGCAGGCCGCCCCGTGCCTTGCTGATGACGATGGCCGCGATGAAAGGGCGATCGGTTGCCGCGTCCTCGGTCATGAGATGCTCCAACGCCTCCGTCACCTGATGAATGGTGTTCCGGGGCGTCAGCCGCAGCGCCTTGGCCACTTCCTGATAGGTGACGGGGAGCCGCTGCTCGGCGACCTTTCGAAGATGCTCACGAAGGCGCGGCGCGATCGTCTGAGCCGTGTTCCCATCGACGTTCGTCGTCGCGGCAAGGTCCTTTGCTATGGCTGTCATGACGCCTTCCTCACAAAATCCAACAGACTCACTGGATCGTCTTTTGCTGGTGACGCCTTGTTGGCGGACGACGGAGTCAGAACCGCAATGGTGATCTCGCCGTCTCCGATCGTGACAGCGGAGGATGGAGGGGCGCTCATTGCGGCCTTTCTTCGGCAAAGGTCCGCTTCATTGCCGAGTTCCGACCCGGCTCGAAATTAACGCAGACCTGATCTAGCTCGGCTTCCTCCAACGGTTCATCGTGAAACTCGCATTCGTACGGCAGTCTGCCTTCCACACGGGAGCCGTCACCTCGCAGGTATAAGCAGGACGGGCATGTGCCGAAAGCGCACCTCCCGTACGCTTGAGCCACGTGCCTCACCATACGCTCCAACGCGCGCTCCAAGTTACTACGCACTGTAGGCGAAAGAGCTCGTGCGGCACGTACCAGGATCTCGAAGGGATCGTCAGCGAGAGTCTTTTTGCCCTTCTCGGTCAAATCGAGCCGAACGCTGCGGCCGTCACGCTGTGAGCGTGTGCGGATCAGATAGGCGCGCTTCACCAAGCTCTTGACCGTTTGAGATGCAGTTCCTCGAGTCGTGCCATGAAACTCCGCAAAATCCGAGACAGTGCGCGAGAACCGATTGGCCCGCGAGAAATAGCGAAGCACCGACCGTTGCGCCGGCGTCAGTCCACCGACGAAACCCTCGCTGTGGGCGATCCGCCCGAGCTGGGAAATCAGTTCGGCCACCACACTCTCGCCCACGTCTGGTTTCGTGCTCATTGGCGAATGGTAGCGATATCAAACTAACTTGACAAGGCCGTATTTCCCAAATATAGTTTTGTATCGCTACTAAATGCGTTGTGTGGGTGCCCCCCGCAAGGGCAAGGGAACAGCCGATGCAGATCAGCAATAGTGCCTATTTCGGCGTGGAAGCCCTGGTGCGCCTGGCGGCCTATGAGATTGACAGGCCCTGCGCTTCGCAGGCCTTGGCTGAGTGGACTAACCGTCCCATGTCGTCCAGGGAGACGCAGATGTCGCGCCTGCGAGCTGCTGGTCTTGTGAGGGCGACAAGGGGACCCGGCGGGGGTTATCACCTAAACAAGCCCGCTGATATGATTGCTGTCGCGGAAATCTTTAAGGCCTTCGACGAACCGCATGTTCTAAGCCGCCGACCGCTCAACGCTATTACGCTGGAGCTGGAACCACTCGAAAATCTTCATGGCACCGACCTGCTCCGGGAAGTGCTCAAAAGCCGCATCCTGCTGTTCCTGAACGGTGTTTCGCTCACCGACATCGCGATAGAGACGGTCCATCCGTTTGCCGACGATGAGACCGATAGCAGCCCGGCCTTCGGAGCAAGCATGCAATCGACAGCCCGGCACTGACTGGGCTGAGTCGCGCTCAGTCCAACTTGGTGCGCTTGGAGACGTTGAAAACAAAGACATGATCGACGGTCAAGTGCTCGACTGTATTGGTGATAAAATCGCTGCCAACGACGTCGCGCTGTTCATGAAAGGTACGCCCCAGTTCCCACAATGCGGCTTCTCGGCGGCGGTGACCAATGTGCTGTTGTAACTCGGCGTTCAAGAACGACCTCGGCCTCACGCCCATTCACAGGAGTGGGAGCTGGTCATAACTCGGCGGCAGGACGAAGTGTATGGAGATGCGGACATGACCGAAGGTGCTCTCGCTCAGAAGAAGTGCACGCCCTGCCGTGGCGGGGTGCCGCCTCTGAATCCCGATGAGGTGCGATCGTCACTGCCGCAAGTGACAGGCTGGAGCGCAGCGGACGGCGACACAAAGATCGCCGGCGAATTCAGATTCAAGAATTTTCGCCAGACCCTGGACTTTGTGACCGCTGTCGGCGAGCTCGCCGAGTCCGAATTTCACCACCCGGTGTCGATCAGCTTTGGCTGGGGCCTTTGCACCATCGTTTTGCAGACCAAGAAAATTAAGGGTTTGCACGAGAACGACTTCATCATGGCGGCGAAGATCAACGAAATTGCTGCAGGCATGAGCGCCGGTGGATGAGGTCGGGAGCGAAGCGGGGGTCTGCTTCAATCGCGTTCCGCTCTCATCAGTGCAATTTGAAGATCCGCGAGTCAATGTGACCGAATACCCGAAGTTCAAGAACGACCACGGCCTGCCTGAGGTTCAAATCGGCGTAAAGGAGTTCAGTTGCGCGGGTGTAGCGGCGCCCCACGACCACCCTCATGTATATCTGAACATGGGCGGCGCTGATTCCATCTTATGTCCATATTGTGCGACGCGGTTCCGCTACAACGCCGATCTCGGTTCCGGAGCCATACCTGCCGACAGCGTGTTTGAAGAGTGAGCATACTCAGCCTTTGCGCAAGACGGTCGCGAGCCAACATTGCTTGTAGCGCGGGAGTCCGGGGGGGCGGTAGTAATGCCTTACCTCCATAAACCCGGCAGCGGTGACGAAATCGCGCCAGGTGGTAAGATCGAAGAAGCAGCTGTAGCGGTCGCCGCTTAAGCCTTCCTCGTTGTTACCTCTCGGGTTCGAGCAGAACAAGACGCCCCTGGGCTTCAAGGTTCTGGAGAGTTCGAGCAGGACCCTCGGCAACTCCTGACTCGGCACGTGGAATAGCGACGCATTCGCGAACACGCCATCAAAGCGGTTCTCCGGCAGGTCCATCGCGAGAAAATCCTGGTGGAGAACCTCACACCCGGAAAAGGAACGTGCCATGGCCGCGAATTCCTTCGATCCGTCCAGGCCCGTGGCGTCGTGTCCCAATGAACGAAAATGCCGGAGGTCTCGGCCGGGCCCGCAACCAAGATCGAGAATGGAAAACGGCGGATCGCCCTCGATCGCTTCCAACAGCGCCCGATAGTTCTGGCTGACGTCGTGATCCTGAGTGCCGTTGCGGAAATCTTCAGCCGTGCGCTCGTAGTGGCCGATGGTCACTTCCGAAATGCGCCGCAATTGTGCGTTATCGAGCGCATGGGACGGTTTGTCAGCTCTACCCTTTGACATCGCCCTGCGGCCCGTCTTTCCCGCCCGAGCGGCAGGGCTTGGCGCCCGGGCTGCCAAGGAACTTGACCACAGTCGCGCCGGTCCAGCGCCGGCCCTTGCGGGTGGTGACGCCCTTGGCGTTGAAATGCTCGGCGATGGCTTCCCGGAACACTAATTTGAACATCACATAGGGCGACCAGTCGAGTGCTCCTGCGAAAGCTCGTGCAGCAATCTTCTGGTCGCCGTGCATGATGTAATCAGGCCCCGATTTGCTGTAGTCAGTACCGTATACCGGACACGCTGCCTTCAGGTCCATCAAGGCGCGGTACGAGTCGCCTCTGATGCGGCCTCGCCACGCGCCCCACCGAAATTCCCAATCATTGGGTTGGATTGTCGCTTTCATTTCGTCCAGCACCAGTCAATGTGCCCGTGTCGGACAGCTGCCGATACACATTGCCCCGTTGGCTTTCAGTTCATGTATCGTTGGAGGAAACGCTTGCAGAAAATATCCGTTGCAGTGTGCAGGATGATGGTCGTCACTGCCAGGACCAGCAGAGCTGCGAACATCAGATCGATCTTCGCCCGTCCGTTCGCCAGCAGCATGAGATAGCCCAAACCCTGTGAGGCTCCCACCCATTCGCCGATGACGGCACCGATGGGAGCGTAGACGGCAGCCATGCGCAGCCCGGAGGCGAGCGCAGGCACCGCGGCCGGCACGCGCAGGCGGAACATCACGAGAATCGGGCGGGCGCCCATATTGTGCGCGAGATCGAGCCACTCGCCGCGCGTGTTCATCAAACCGTCGAAGAACGCGGAAGTGACTGGAAAGAAGATTATGAGCAGAGCCATCACCACCTTTGGCCAAAAGCCGTAGCCAAGCCAGAGCGTGAGAATCGGGGCGAGGGCAAAGACCGGTATCGCCTGGCTGAACAGCAGCAACGGCCGCAGCGTGGCGCGGGCCAGGGTCGACCATGCCATCAGCACTGCCGTCGCCATCCCGAGCAGCACGCCGAGCACCAGCCCGGCGATGATTTCGAGCAGCGTCACTAGCGCGTTTTCCGCGATCAGCGCCCGGCTGCTCCACAGTGTCGATGCAACGGGCACTGGCCCGGGCAGGATGTAAGGCGGCAGATCGAAGAACGACACCAGCGCCTGCCAGAACAGAAGCCCCAGGGCAGCAATGGCGAAACCTCTTGCGACACCGATCATGCCAAAAATTCCTGATCGCCCTGCAGGAGTTTCAGCAGCCGGCTGGCGAAGGCCATGACTTCAGGTGCGTCGTGAGGCCGGATCACCGGGACCGGCGGCGTGGGAATGTCGCGCAAGCCGGCCCCGGTCATCACCGCCACGCGGGAGCCGAGGCGCGCGGCTTCGTATGGATCATGGGTGACGAGCACCACCGTGCGCCCGGCAAAGAGTCGCGCCGCCAGCTCCTGCATCAGCGCCCTGTTGCGTGCATCGAGCGCGGAAAAGGGTTCGTCGAGAAGCACGACGGGCCGGTCTTCCATCAGGGTGCGCGCCAGGGCCACGCGCTGGCGCTGCCCGCCCGAAAGCGTATGCGGCATGCGGTCCTCGAAACCTGCGAGGCCCACCTTGTCGAGAAGACCGGCCGCGCGCGGCAGGTCCCGCTTCTCGCCGCGCAGCATCGCGCCAAGGGTCACGTTCTGGAGCACGGTGAGCCATGGCATCAGCATGTCGGCCTGCAGCATGAAAGTCGTGCGCGGCGGCAGCGGCAGGCCGTCGTCGCAGGCGATTTCACCTTCGAAGGCTACGCCGGCATTCAATCCGGCAAGAAGCCGGAGAAGCGTCGACTTACCCGCACCCGAGGAGCCCAGCAGGCATGTCCAGCTTCCGGCGGGAGCCTGAAGCCCGAGCGGGCCGAACACGGGAGTGCTCCCGATGCTGGCCCGGCCGTCTAATCGTATCCCGGGCGCCTTCACTCGGCGCCCAGATCGATCGCCAGATCTCCTACCGGACGAGTGCCGTGGACCAGACCGGCCTTCGCCAGAAAGGCCTGGAACCGCGCATAGCGCCCCGTGTCGAGCGCAGCGGGTTGCAGCGACAGGCGGGGCACGGTGTCTATCCAGGCCCGCCTATTGAGTTCGTCAGCCAGTTCCGGCGCGGTGCCGGAAAAGATCTTCCAGCTTTCGTCCTGGTGGTTGACGATGTAGTTCGCGGCACGCTCCGTCGCCGCGAGGAAGCGACGCAGCAGCGGCTTGTTCAGGTGATCCTTGTTGGCGATGAAGATCAACTCGTCATACGTGGGTACACCTTCCTCCTCTGGATAGAAGCAGTGGCCCTTGACGCCTGCGAGTTCCATCTGTGTGAGTTCGAAATTGCGGAAGGCGCCGATGACGGCGTCGACCTGCTTCGACATCAGCGAAGGCGAGATCGACCAATTGACATTCACGAGTTCAACATCCGAGAGCGACAGACCATTGTGCTCGAACATGGCGGAGAGCAACGTCTGCTCGAAGCCCGCGAGCGAGAAGCCGACCTTGCGCCCCTTGAGATCGGCGAGTGTCTTCACCGATCCGTCGTCCCGCACCAGCAAGCAGTTGAGCGGTGCGGCAACCAGCGTGCCGACGCGGATGAGTGGCATGCCCTCGTCCACCAGGAGGTGAAGCTGCGGCTGATAGGATATGCCGATGTCCGCCTTGCCCGCCGCGACCATCTTCGGCGGATCGGCCGGATCGGCGGGTGCTACGATCTTCACATCGAGCCCTTCATCGGCGAAGAAACCCTTCTCCTTGGCAATGACGATTGGCGCGTGATCGGGGTTCACGTACCAGTCAAGCAGAACCGTCATCTGATCCGCGGCCATCGCGGGTGTCGGCAGCAAGAGCAACAGCGTCAGCAGGAACTTCTTCATTGTCTTCTCCCTAGAAAGTCGGCTTGTCCAAGCGCGGCGAGGACGATCTCGCCGCTCCAGCGAGCTGCCAGGCGTTCGGCGCCGCGCCAGGCGCGAAGCCCGGAGCGGCAGCAGAGCACGGCGCGTTGATGTGAAGCGGGCATGGGGTGGCCCTCCCCGATCCTCTCAACAGCGAGACGATGCGCCCAAGGCGTGGCGAGCGGCGCTTCATGCCTTTCGCGAAAGTCGACGACGTAGTCCGTCGGCAGAATGTCTCGGCCCGCGATGAAACGGGGTCTGAAGCCAAGCTCCTCCGCGCCATCGAAACGGAAGCCGCCGAAACGGAAACCCGCCGCATCGAAACTCACGAGCTGGCCCAGCGGCGAAGGTTTTTGACCGGTGATGACCGCAATCGCCATCTGCGCCTGAAGCGCGCCCACGACGCCGACGATTGGGCCCAGGACGCCATCCTCGGCGCAGGTGCCGAGGCGCCCGGGCAGATCGGGGAAAACTGCACGCAGCGACGGCGCGCCGCCGCAGAAGCCACCGCAATAACCGGCCATGCCAAGAACCGACGCGCTGATCAGCGGCAGGCCCGTGGCAATGCCATGATCGGACATGATGTAGCTCGCGGCAAAACTGTCGGCGCAGTCGATCATCAGCGTCACACCCTCGGCGAGACGCGCGACTTTGGCCGGGTCCAGTGCCTCCTCGACAGACTCGATCACACAATCGGGGTTGAGTGCCGCCATGTGACGCCGGGCGGCGGCAACTTTGGGCTGGCAAATGTCATCCATGCGGAAGAGGGTCTGGCGATGCAGGTTCGAGAGATCGACCTTGTCAGGGTCGGCCAGCCTGATGCGCCCCACACCCGCGCCGACGAGACTTGCGAGAAGCGGTGCCGCCAGTCCTCCCGCGCCAACGACCAGCAGATGCGCGTCCCGCAAGCGCATCTGGCCCTCAAGGCCGAATTGCGGAACGGCGATCTGCCGGGCGTAGCGGCTCATCGCGTGGCGGTGATCCATTCGCACACCCCTTCTTCTGGTGAAGCGTTGAGCGTGATGTCGGTGACGACCGAAACGATGTCCGCACCCGCCGCGAAGACGAGTGGCGCGCGCGCCACCGTCATGCCGCCGATGCCGACCAGCGGGATCCTGCCGACCAGCCGCCGCCATTCGCCAAGACGCCCGAGGCCCTGCTCATGCCATTTCATCTTCTTCAGGATGGTCGGATAGATAGGCCCCAGCGCCACATAGTCCGGGTCGATCCTCAGCGCCCTCTCCAGTTCGGCATGATCATGGGTGCTGACGCCGATCTTCAAGCCCGCCTTGCGGATCGCCGGGACATCGGCCGCGTCAAGGTCTTCCTGTCCCAGATGGATCCAGTCGCAGCCGAGGTCGATGGCGAGGCGCCAGTAGTCGTTGACAACGAGAATGGCGCCATGCGCCTGGCAGAGATCGCGGGATCTCGCGATCGCCGCCTCGAGTTCGACGCCGCTCTTGTCCTTAATCCTGAGTTGCACGAGCTTGACGCCCAGCGGTAGCATGTTCTCGAGCCAGTCCGGATGATCGAAGATCGGGTAGAAGCGGTCGAGCGTCATTCGAGGAAGGCCTTTCCGATGAGAGATGTCGACGGGCTTGCCATGTTCCGCGGTTCCATCGGGTCCGCCTGGCGGGCAAGACGCCCCGCCTCGACGGCCTTCGCGAAGGCTTCGGCCATGGCGGGCGGATCGCCGGCGCGCGCGATGGCCGTGTTGAGAAGCACCGCGTCGAAACCCATTTCCATCGCCATGGCGGCGTGGCTGGGAAGGCCCAGCCCGGCATCGACGACGAGCGGCACGTCCGGGAACTGCGCACGGAGCGTGCGGAGCCCATAGATGTTCGTCAGTCCGAGGCCGGAGCCGATCGGCGCACCCCACGGCATCAACACTTCGCAACCGGCGCGTAGCAGCTTCTCGGCCAGCACCAAGTCTTCGGTAGTGTAGGGAAAGACCTGGAAGCCGTCATCGGTGAGGATGCGCGCGGCCTCCACCAGCGCGAAGGGATCCGGCTGAAGGGTATCCGTATGCCCGATCACTTCGAGCTTGATCCAGCGCGTGCTGAACAATTCGCGCGCCATGTGGGCCGTGGTGACGGCTTCGCCGACCGAGTGGCAACCCGCTGTGTTCGGCAGCACATGAACACCGAGATCGCTGATCAGGGTCCAGAAATCGGCCCCCGCCCGGCCGCCGCCGGCTTCCCGCCGCACCGACACGGTGGCCACCGCAGCGCCGGAACGCTGGAAGGATTCGGCCAACACGGCAGGGGAGGGATACTGCGCCGTGCCGAGCATCAGGCACGAGGTCAGTTCCTGGTCATAGAAGCGCGTCATATCAACCGCCCTGCCGGGGAGCCACGATTTCGAGGCGGTCGCCAGCCTGCAGGACATGCTGGCCGCGTGCTGAGACAGGAACGAATTCTTCGTTCACAGCGGTAGCGAAGCGGCCCTCGGCATAGCCCAGTTCTGCAAGGGCCTCGGCGAGCGTCATCGCGGATACTTCGGCGGAGACGCCGTTAACCGTAATTTTCATTCATCATCTCCGGGATCGAACCATCGAGAACATGCGCGGTGACCATGCTGGCCAACACGGGCGCCAGCAGGAAACCATGGCGGAACAGGCCGTTTGCGTAGACCGTGTTACCCTTGCGGCGGATGCGCGGCAGATTGTCCGGAAAGGCAGGACGGGCGTCGACGCCGATCTCCATGATCTCCGCCTCGCCGAAGGCGGGATGCAGCGCATAGGCCGCACTCAACAGTTCAAGGACGGAACGCGCCGTAGCGCCGCCGCAGTCGTCGCTTTCGATTTGGGTGGCGCCCAGCATGTAGATGCCGTTGCGGCGCGGCACCAGGTAAATCGGAATCCGCGGATGCAGCAACCGCACCGGACGGGCAAGCCGGATGTCTCGGGATTTCAGAACCAGCATCTCGCCCTTCACGCCGCGCAGGTCGGGCAGCGCATCGCGTGCCGAAAGGCCCCGGCAGTCGATGACCGTGCCGTCCGCCGGTTGCGCTTCGGTCAGGATTTCAACGCCGCGCAACTTCAGTTGTGCTGCGAGGGTTTTCAAGGCATCGCGCGGCGACAGATGCGCTTCCGTCGGGAAATGCAGCGCGCGCGCAAATCCTCCACCGAGGTCGGGCTCCATCGCGCCAAGTTCTTCCGCATTCAACATGCGATGCGCCCGGGTGCGGCGGGCGAAGCGGTCCAGTTCCTGCTGGTCGCGGCCCAGCGCGATCACCAGCGAGCCGTTGCGCGTGACTTCTGCGCCTTGTGCTTCCCACCAGTCCGCCGAATCCTGTCCGAGCCGCACGACTGGTTCAGGCGCTGTCTCGCCTTCACAGTAAGGCGCCAGCATGCCGCCCGCCCACCAGGAACATGCATGGGGGCCCGGCGGCCCATGCCTGTCGAGCAGGTGGACCGCTGCTCCGCGCGCCGAGAGTTCACTGGCGACGCAGAGTCCGGCGACGCCGCTGCCGATGACAGTGAACGTCATTACCACACCTCATAAAAGTGATGGACCGGCCCGTGGCCCTTGCCGACCTTCAGCCCATCGGCGGCGCGGATCGCGCCATGAAGCCAGCGGTGGGCGCGCGACACGGCGTCGGTAATGGCTGCACCCTTCGCCAGTTCCGCCGCGATGGCGGACGAGAGTGAGCAACCCGTTCCATGCGTGTTGCGCGTGGCGATCCGCGGGGCTTCGAAGGACCAGCAGTTCTCCGCAGTCACGAGAATGTCGGTACATACGGCACCTTCGGCATGGCCGCCCTTCATTAGCACCGCCCTGGCGCCGAGACCGCATAGGGCTCGTCCTTGGGACATGGCGTCCTCAAGTGACTGGGCTGGCGGGCGGCTGAGCAGTCGACTGGCCTCGGGCAGGTTCGGTGTCAGGATATCGGCGCGCTGTACGAGGTGCTTGAGCAGGGCGGAAACCGCATCACCATCCAGTAACGCATCGCCCGACTTTGCGACCATCACCGGGTCGAGAACGATACGTCCATGGAAGCCTGAGAGCGCGTCCGCCACCGCCGCGATGATGTCCGAGGTCGCGAGCATGCCGATCTTCACGGCGTGAACCTCGATATCCTCGAGAACCGTTCTGATCTGAGCTGCGACCATGCCGGGCGGCACCGTATGCACGGCAGAAACCGTGCAAGTGTTCTGCGCAGTGACGGCCGTCAGCGCGCTCGCGCCGTAGACGCCGAGGGCCGAGAATGTCTTGAGATCCGCTTGAATGCCGGCGCCGCCGCTGCTGTCGGAACCGGCAATCGTCAGGGCCGTGGCCGTCATCATCTCGTGTCCTCAGTCCCGGCATACGGAACTGGAAAGAGATGAACCCTTGGAGATTTATCTACATCCGTTCCCTACGCCGGCATTATCCGGATCAGGTTTGGTGGGTTGGCTTTCGCCTCTCAGCCTTGTGGGCACCCCAACAGATTGACAAGAACCATACCTCGGTTTCCGAATGTGATCAAGCTCGTCTTGTGTTTCCCACAGGGCAATCGGGTGAACAGTTTCGCGGGCAATCCAGGCCATCGAAGTTGGACCCGCAGACGCTACGCGACACCAAATATGCTTCCCGATGATTGTGGCTCGACCAAAATTTCACCTTATGCGAGCCCAAAACGCCCATTGGATTCGGCATTTGTTCCTTCACCCGATTCCCCTGGTGTTTCCCAGGGCTCCGAACTCAGGTTAGCGGCGGTATCGGTGTTGAGTTGGTTGTGATTATCCCCGCGAGTGCGGGGGAACCTGTCGCGTTGTGCAGCCATGGCTATTCTCCTGGGATCTATCCCCGCGAGTGCGGGGGAACCTACGGCGCGACTTCATGGAATATGTACCTGCTGGGTCTATCCCCGCGAGTGCGGGGGAACCGACGATCTCGTCTCGCTGCCCGTAGAATTTCCGGGTCTATCCCCGCGTGTGCGGGGGAACCCCTGGACCGGGCCAGCTACCACGGCGATGTCGGGGTCTATCCCCGCGAGTGCGGGGGAACCATAGCGGGCCGGCGCTCCCGGCGTGTCCCCAAGTGTCTATCCCCGCGAGTGCGGGGGAACCCGCAACGTGCCGTCGTCGCATGATCCTCACCAGGGTCTATCCCCGCGAGTGCGGGGGAACCGAGTTTCAACATCTACCTCCCTTTTACGACGACGGTCTAAAGAGCGCAGCGATGGCTGCTGCCACTGATACAATTTTTTCAATTCGGAATCCGGATATCCAGACCCGAGACGTCAGCGGGAAGAAATTCGGGACTGACGGGCTGATCGCTTATCAGCACATCGAACTCCGACAGGTCGGCGAAGCGGATGAGGGCCTGGCGGCCGAACTTGGTGTGGTCGACGACCAGGATATTGCACCGCGCATGACGCATGGCGCAGCGCTTGATGTCGGTCTTGCCCACATCGAAATCGAGCACACCTCCCTTTTCCTCAATCCCCGAGCAGGCGATAACGGCGTAATCCGGCCGCAATGCCCCGAGCCATTCGGTGGTGCGGGATCCGGTGAGGGCTCCGTCGATCCCCGCCAGCAATCCGCCTGCCACCTCGACCCGTGTTGTCGGACTGGCGGCGAATGCCAGAGCTGCCGCAATCGACGCGGTGAACACCCGCAAATCCACCTTGCCCGCGAGAGCCGCGGCCGCGGCTTCCACCGTGGTGCCGACATCGAGAAAGACCGAGGCACCATCGGGCAGCATCTCGGCAAGCATCTTGCCGATGCGGATTTTTGCGGACGACTCAAGGCGCTTCTTTTGCGTGTAGCTGTGGCGGCCAGGCGTCTCGATGGTGCCTGCCCCGCCATGGAAGCGCTTGAGCAGCCCCCGTTCCCCCATGTGGATGATGTCGCGTCGCACCGTCTGGGCGGAGACATCGAAATCCGCGGCGAGGATTTCTATGGTGACGAAACCGCGCTTGCGGACCAGATCGAGGATCTCCTTTTGCCGCGAATTCAGGGTGCTCGCCACGATCCTGCTTCCTTTTGCTTTGGCGCCTGCCGGGCGGCAAGCTTTTCATGTCCTGCCGGGACCGCAATGTAAATTAATTTACACGGTTTGGCGTCGCTGCTAAAGCATGACGACAGGAAATTTTGGTGGCAGTCTCATGACTCTCGAAACGCGCCTTTGGTGGGACGTGGACGGCACGGCGGTTCACCGCGACGGCCTTGTCTGGAATCACCCACGCCATGAGTGGGATCCCGCCTTTGGCGTGCCGCAGGACCTGCAGCCGATCAGCGCAAAAGCAGCCATCCGGCAGTTGCAGCATGCAAGACCCTTCCGCGGACTCCCGATGGGAATCATCGGTCCCAAGAAGGCATCGCAAGAGGCAAGGGAGATGGCCGAGGCCGCCGGCCTGGCTGTCGCGGGACTTGGCCTTGCGCTTCTCTGCGGCGGCAAGACTGGCGTCATGGAGGCCGCCTGCAAAGGAGCACAGGAGGCCGGCGGCCTGACCATCGGCTTGTTGCCGGACGAGGAATGGACCGCTGCCAACCCTTACGTGGACATTCCTCTGGCGAGTGGTATCGGGCCAGCACGCAATGCCATCATCGCAAGGGCCTGTCCTGTTCTCATTGCCATCGGCGGAGAGTATGGAACTCTCAGCGAAATGGCTTTCGGGCTACATTTCAACCGCCATGTCATCAGCTTTGGCAATGCTCCATTTGTCGCCGGGGCAGTCTGCGCGAACAGTGTCGAGGAGGCGATCGATCTGGCCTGCCTCGCCTATCTGCGGCTGCAGCCGTTCGAACAGCCTGCGGATTAGGCCGTGAAGACCCACACGGGTCTCTGGAAGCCACGGGCCTTTTGTCATATAACGTTCGCAAAGAGCCAATATGTAAATTAATAGTCATATGGGTCGGGAGGAAATCGCCCATGCGCCTCGTCACGGGGGCCTATCTCGGTTATCTGATCCTGCCCATCGCGCTCTTGGTGATTGGCTCGTTCGGCGAAAGCTGGACTAATACCTTGTTGCCGACCGGCTTGACACTGCGCTGGTACGAAGATCTCCTGCAAGATACCAGCTTTACCCGCGCCTTCGTGACATCGCTGATCGTGGTTTCGATCACCGGAATACTGAATATCCTCATTGGTCTGCCACTCGCCTACGCCATCTACATGGCGGCCAGCCGGTCGGTGCAATGGGCCGCAAGGCTGTTGACGCTGCTGCCCGTGGCGGTGCCGGAACTGGTTCTGGCGTTTGGCTTCATTCTGGTCTTTTCCAGTGATCAGCTTCCCTGGCTGGGCTCCATGTGGCTGCTGGTTGCGGGCCATGTCGTTTTGACGTTGCCCTATTTCATCACCACGCTGCTTTCCGACATGAAGCAGTTGCGCGTGTATGACATGCAGGCCGTGGCGGCGAGCCTGGGCGGGCCATTCCGTTCACGCTTCGTCGATATCGTCCTGCCATCGCTGCGTTATTCGCTGTTGTCTGCTCTTGTTATCGTCGCGGCCATTTCAATCGGGGAATTCCAGCTCTCCAACCTGGTGGCGGGCTTCCTCAGCCGGACCTACCCCATCGTGCTGTTACAGGCATTCTATGGCGCAACCGGATTTGCGTGCGCGGCAACGGTGGTCCTGCTGGTGCTCGCCATCATCGCCGCGTCGACCGGCGCCCTTACCGGCCGGCTGGCGCACAGGAGGATCGCATGAGTGTGGTCTTCGAGAATGTCAGCTTCGGCTATCCCGGCACCAATGCCGGAGTGCGCAGCATCGACCTGGAAATTGCACCCGGGGAAATCGTCGCCGTCATCGGACCCTCGGGCTCCGGCAAGACCACGCTGCTGAAGCTGCTGTCGGGCTTCCTCAAGCCCGACACCGGCCGAATATTTCTCAATGGCCACGACATCTCCGACCGGCCACCGGAAAAGCGCAATGTCGGCATCGTTTTCCAATCCTATGCCCTCTTTCCCCACATGAGCGTCGCCGACAACGTCGCCTATCCCCTCAAGGTCCGCAAAATACCGTCTGACGAACGCGGGCAACTGGTGCGGAAGGCACTGGAGCGGGTCGGATTGCCCGGCCACGGCGATCGCGCGCCGGACACCCTATCGGGCGGTCAGCAGCAGCGTGTGGCCCTGGCGCGGGCTCTCATTTTTTCTCCTGGTGCTCTGCTGCTCGACGAGCCGCTTTCTGCCCTCGATGCCTCCTTGCGGGCCGGCATGCGCGACGAGATCATGCGGGTGCAGCAGGAGGCGGGTATCGCCACCCTCTTCGTCACCCACGATCAGGAGGAAGCGCTGTCGCTCGGCCGGCGCGTCGCCGTGATGTTCGAGGGCCGGCTGGTGCAGGTGGATGAGCCCCGCGCGCTCTACGACGGCCCGCTCGATGCGCGTGTCGCAGCCTTCGTCGGCAACGCCAATCTGTTCGAGGCGACCGTCCTCGAGGACGGCCTGGTCAACACCGCCATCGGCCGCCTTACCACCAGCACGAAACCCCACGTGAGTGGCGACAAGGTGATTGCCATGGTGCGCCCGGAGCGGGTGTTGCCGGTGCCCGGTGGCAGCAGGAGCGCGAAACCGCAAAACCAGCTCCAGGGAACGATTTCGAAGGACAGATTTCTCGGCGCAATCCGCCGCTTCGACCTCGAGGTCGCCGGCGGCATGGTACAGGGCGAGACCACCATTCGGGACCCCATCTGCATGGTCTCGATCCCGCCAGAAGCCATCAGGCTTCTGCCGGCTTTTCCCACAAACACCTCACAGCAGACAAGGAGCGCACCATGAAGAAATGGCTGATGACAGCTGCGGTGGCGGGGCTGATGGCTCTGTCACCTACCGCAAAGGCATTCGACGGGCCGGACCTCTATGATGGCGAAAGCGCCCTCTATGACGCCGCCAAGAAAGAGGGGCTCATCGTATCCTTCGATACTGGACCCACCTGGGCAAACTGGGCCGCCCAGTTCAAGGCGTTCAAGAAGCGCTACCCGGAGGTCGAGATGGTCTACAACGACCTTGGATCGGGAGCCACTGTCGTGGCGCTGGACAAATCGCGCAATCGCCCGCAGGCGGATACGGCCTACTACTTCGCCGGCTCCGCCCTCGATGCCGTGGCCAAGGACGTCGTGACCGGTTTCAAGCCGGTGAACTTCGACAAGCTGCCGGCGGCCTTCAAGAACCCCGAGGGCAAGTGGTTCACCATCCACACGCTCAACGTGGCGTTCCTCGTGAACAAAAACCTGGTGAAGGAAACTCCAAGGTCCTGGGCGGACCTGAAGAAACCCGAGTACAAGAACTCCATCGTCTATCTCGATCCGCGCTCCACCGGCCAGGGCCAGGTCGTCGTCTTCGGCGCCGCCCTTGCCAATGGCGGCTCCATGGACAATGTCGACCCGGGCATCGACTATCTCGCCGAACTGTCGAAATCCGGCAACGTTCTGCGGACGGTCGGCACCACGCCCTATGCCCAGTTCCTCAAGGGTGAGATTCCCATCTGGATCGGCTACGAAAATGATGGGCTCAAAGCGAAATTCAAGGATGGCATGGGCGATGCCATCGAGGTGGTGATCCCGGCGGAGGCCTCGGCAGCAGCTCCCTATGCCATCTCGCTGGTTAAGGATGGTCCCAATCCGAACGCCGGCAAACTGTGGCTGAACTTCATCATGACCGACGAAGGCCAGGCTCGCTTCGCCGAAGGCTATGTGCGCCCGTCGGTTCCCGGCGTGAAGCTTCCCGAAAGCGTCGCCGCGGCGATGCCGGCGGCCCCGCAGCTCAAGCCGCTCGATGTGGCCAAGGCGGCGCAGAAGAAGACCGAAATCGACGAGAAGTGGACAAAAGCGGTGCTGGGGCAGTAACGGTTCTCGCCTCATCCAGCGTGTACGCGAGGGCGGCTCCAAAGCCGCCCTCACTCACCGGGCCCAAGGCCGAAGGTCATTGCGCGATGCGACTTGTGCCCCGAGGCTTTGCCTTCCTTTTCTGCCTGCCGGCAGGCATCCTCTTCACCCTGTTTTTCCTGTTGCCGCTGGGCAGCGTGGTGGCAGAGTCCTTTGGGGATTCCGGGCGCGCCTATTACCGTTTCTTCATCGACCCGGTGTTCTGGCGAGGTCTGCAGGGAACCATGATCCTTGGCACGGCCGCACCGCTTCTGTCGGTGCTGGTCGGCCTGTTCGTGGCACTCCATCTCGCCCGCAAGACAAGCGCCCGGCGCATGGCACTGCTCTTTCTCATCTCGCTGCCGCTGACTTTTTCGGGTCTCATCGTCGCTTATGGCTTCATTCTGGTGTTCGGGCGGGCGGGATTTGTCACCCTTCTCGCCGCCCAGCTTGGCGCAAATCCCGCAACCCTTGCCGGCTTCGTCTTTTCCCCCTGGGGCCTCGGCATGGCCTATTCCTATTACCTCATTCCCCGGGCCGTCCTCATTCTGTTGCCTGCCATTCTCAATTTCCGCTTCGACGAGATCGCCGCCGCACGCTCGCTGGGAGCAAGCGCATTCCGCGCGCACGTGGACATCATGATCCCGCAGATCATGCCCAGCCTGTTCGCTGCGTTCTGCCTGACGTCCGCGGTGGCCATCGGCGCCTACGGCACCGCACTTGCCCTGGTCGGAACCCAGGTCAATATTCTGCCGCTGCTGCTCTATTCGAAAATATCTGAATCCGGGTCCGACTTTCCCGCGGCGGCTGCCATGTCGGTCATTCTCATGGCCATATGCTGTCTCGTGGTCACCGCGGCGGAGGTGCTGGTCCGTCGGATGCGAGCAAACGGCGACGCAACCGGCCGCGGCGCCTAGGTTGTACACCGCTCTCGGCTCGCCATTCCCGGGCAGACGGAGCCGGAAATCTGCCGGTAACTGGGGCTCGCTCGACCGTCCGCCACCAGAAATGACGTGAGTCCCTGTTTTGCCGCGTAGCGTCGTAAGCGTCCGGGCGTTGCACGTCCCTAGCTCTGATCGGGATTTTGGGCCTTCCAGTTCCAGGGCAGCAGTTCGTCGAGGCGGCTTGCAGGATGGTCGTCGACCATGCGCTGAAGCACGCTGGCGAGATAGCCGAAGGGCTCCACATTGTTGAGCTTGGCCGTCTCGACCAGCGAGCAGATTGTTGCCCAGCGTCTGGCACCATTGTCGCTGCCGGCGAAGAGATGATTTTTGCGGCCGAGGGCAACAGGACGAATGGCGCGCTCGACGGGATTGGTATCGAGCTCGATGCGTCCGTCGTCGAGGAAGCGGCTCAGTCCATCCCAGCGCACCAGCGCATAGCGGATCGCCTCGGCGAGCTTGCCGCTTTGGGGAACGCGTGGCAATTGCACCTCCAGCCATTGTCTCAGATCCATGACCAAGGGTCGCGTCTGGGCCTGGCGCACGGCAAGCCGCTCGGCAGGTGGCTTGCCCCTGATCTGCTTCTCGATCGCATAGAGCCCGGCAATGCGACGGACCGCTTCACCGGCGATCGGCGAGCCGGTCGCGTGGTGGACGTCATAGAACTTGCGCCTGGTGTGCGACCAGCACGCGGCGAGCACGATCCTGCCGTCGCCGGTCAGCTGCTCGAAGCCGGCATAGCCGTCAACATGGAGGATGCCTGCAAAGTCCTTCAGATGATCCTTCGGCCGCTGTGCGCGTCGATCGGGCTCGTAGAAGTAGATGGCGGCGGGCGGATCGGAACCGGACCAGCCGCGCTGGTCGCGGGCATAGACCCACAGCCGTCCGGTCCTGGTCCTGCCGCGGCCCGGATCGAGCACCGGAAGCGGCGTGTCGTCGGCATACAGGCAACCCGGAAGTTCCGCCGGCCGTCCGGCATGGCTGCCGCCGAGGGAACATAGCCCGTCGAGGTGGCGCCGATTTCCCTGTCAGCCATATGGCTGGCCATATGTCCAGGGCTTCCGCCGCGGCGATAAAGCAGCCGGCGGACAGGTGCCGGAGCTTCATATCTGAACTTCGCCCGCCAGTTGCCGAACCGCTTCAGCGGCAGGCCATGTGCCTCGCAATATTCCCTTTGATTCAAGTCACTTGCGGCCCAGCCTTCCAGATGCGAACGCCAGAAAGCCTCCAGCTCCGCACGCTTCGTCTCCTTCATTCGCGGCACGATCATCCCTCCTGTTCCACAGACTTCGCCGTGAAGGAGAAGATCGCAACCGCTAGGCCGAAAACAACTGTGCAATCAGCGTACGCTTACGTAGCGTCCCTGTTCGCGTACAATATTTCCCTGTTCGGGTAATAATCTTCCCTGTTCGACTGCACAGGGAATTTCTCAAAAATAGGGCGTAATATCAGTCAGTTATGGGCGTATAATTTGACCACTAACCCGCAAATTTGCGAATTTTCCCTGTATTTTCCCGTCTATCAGGGAACCCCAGCGGAGACGCGTTCGCTGCAGACTGCGTCCACCGCCAGTTAACCTATTGTTATCATTCATAAATTTGTATTTCCGGACAGGATTCGAACTTTGCCCGCAATGTCCGAGGATTACGCCGGCAGCCGGTTCCGGACCGGCACCCGGAGACCGCTTTGGTGCCGGTTCTGGGCGGCTAGCGGCGGC
>Ga0214472_10001352_pt1 | contig 27730 bp, 25 predicted proteins | sample RVTome_6_FD_207662 | JGI IMG/M metagenome (GOLD analysis project Ga0214472, IMG submission 207662) | Soil microbial communities from uranium-contaminated site in the Upper Colorado River Basin, Wyoming, United States - RVT140D175 | ecosystem: Environmental > Terrestrial > Soil > Contaminated >...
TTTTGCTCGAGTGTTCCGACAGACTGCCGCACATTTATGTGGACGAACTCAAGGTCAAGCAGATCATCGTCAACCTTCTGTCCAATGCGGGGAAGTTCACGCCGATGGGCGGACAGATCCTGCTGCGTGCCGAAGTTCTCGAAGAGGGCGGATTCATGTTCATGGTCCGGGACAACGGCAAGGGGATGAGTGAAGCGGATCTCAAGCGGGTCCTGAGTCCCTTCGTTCAGGCCAGCAACGATTACATCTACGCGCAGGAAGGCACCGGCCTTGGATTGTCGATTGCCAATTCTCTCTGCCAACTGCACGGCGGTACGCTGAGGCTTGCGAGTGAACTCGGCAAGGGGACGACCGCCTTCGTTCTGTTGCCGCGCGAACGGGTGATCCCGGATGACGGAACCGGTTCCAAAGACCTGCAGTCGGCCTCATAGAGCATGATCGTTCTTGACGGGAGCGGCCGGGAACGCGAAGGCTCCGTTTACTCTGAGATCTGGATCGGGTTCACCGGGACGATAAATCGCTTGCGGCGATTCCATCCTGCCCGGATTTACTCTGGAACGGACAGCAGTTCTCAGATGCGCGCGCCAGCCACTCATCTTTCGTTGGCATGACCAAGGCAGGTCGCCGCGCAGGCGTTCAGGATCGCATCGCTGTCGATCCGGTAGCTTTTGTAAAGCTCGCCGATGGTGCCGGACTGTCCGAAGTGTTCGACGCCCAAGGCGCGCAGGCGCTGCCCGCGGACGGACCCGAGCCAGGCGAGGCTGGTGGGATGACCGTCGACCACTGTGACCAGACCGGCGTCGGCGGCGAGCGGGGACAGCAGCTTTTCCGCGTGCGACATGGCAGCGGCATGGCCGCTCTGGCGGGCCCGTTCGGCCGCACACCACTCGGCGTTCAGCCGGTCCGCAGAGGTGATCACCATAAGGCCGGCGCCGGGAATATCCTCGAGGATATGGCTATGCGCTTCGAGGGCTTCCGGCGTGACCGCACCGCTGCAGAGGATTGCAAGCTTCGCGCCCGGCTCAGGTGGCCGCAGCCAGTAGCCGCCCCGGATGATATCGTTGCGCAGCACCGGATCGAGGCTGCGTTCGGGCTGCTCCAGTCCGCGTGTCGAAAGCCGCAGATAAACCGCCCCGCCTTCGATGTCGCGCAGCCAGTCGATGTCATCGTTACTGTGCTCTGCGGCGTCGCCGCCGTCGCGCTGCAGATAATCGAAAGACCAGGCAAGTATCGCCGAAAGCTCGTCGACGTAGGCGGGCTCGAACGAGGCCAGGCCATCCTGTGCCATGCCGATCAGGGGTGTCGAGATCGACTGATGTGCGCCGCCCTCCGGCGCCAGGGACAGGCCCGACGGGGTTGCGACGACGATGAAACGCGCATCCTGGTAACAGGCATAGTTCAGGGCATCCAGTCCTCGCTGAATGAAGGGGTCGTACAGGGTGCCGACTGGCAGCAGGCGCGTGCCGAACAGCGAATGTGAAAGACCGAGTGCCGCCAGCAGCAGGAAAAGATTGTTCTCGGCGATTCCCAGTTCCAGATGCTGCCCGCCGGGAGACATGGTCCAGCGCTGCATCGACGCGATCTTGTGGTCTTTGAAGGTGTCCGCCCGGTCGCGGCGATCGAAAATTCCGCGCCGGTTGACCCAACCGCCCAGATTGGTTGAAACCGTAACGTCCGGCGATGCCGTGACGATATGGTCGGCCAGGGCTCCGCCGTTGCGGGCAAGTTCGGTCATGATCTTGCCGAAGCCTTCCTGCGTTGACATCCGGCTGCCTGTGGGCAGCGGAAATCTGTCAGGGCAGGCAACCCTTGGGGCTGTGGTCAGCCTGGGTGCAGGCGTGGCGAAGGGAACAGTCCGCAAAAAGCCGCTGAGGGTTTCGGCGGAGATCTGCAGACCCGCGGCGGGCTCCCATTCTTCGCCGGGCGCTATAGCGTTGCCGGCGCGAAAGACTTCCATCTGCTCCGGCGTCAACAGGCCGGCGTGATTGTCCTTATGACCGGCCAACGGCAGACCGTAGCCCTTGATGGTGTAAGCGATAAAACATGTGGGCCGATCGTCTTCGATGCTGTGAAAGGCTTCCAGAACCGCTTCCATGTCATGCCCGGCGAGATTGGTCATCAGGCGGGCGACGGTCTCGTCGTCGCGCCGTCCGAGAATCCCGGCGATGCCGGGGGTTTCGCCGAGGTCGCTCAGCAGCTGTTCGCGCCAGGTGGCGCCACCCCTGAAGACCAGCGTCGAATAGAGTGAGTTGGGGCAGTTTTCGATCCAGCTGCGCAGACTCTCACCGCCCGGCTCCGCAAAAGCAGCTTCGAGCAGCTTGCCGTATTTCAGGGTAACGACGTGCCACCCCATGGTCTCGAACAGGCTGTCGATGCGCCCGAACAGGCGGTCCTGCACGACCGCATCGAGGCTCTGGCGATTGTAGTCGATCACCCACCAGACATTTCGGATATCGTGCTTCCAGCCTTCGAGCAGCGCTTCGTAGATATTGCCCTCGTCGAGTTCGGCATCGCCGGCGAGCGCGATCATGCGCCCTGGCGGCGCTTCGGTATCGCCCATCTTTTTCAGGCGGACGTAGTCCTGAACCAGACTGGCGAAGCTGGTGATCGCGACGCCGAGACCGACCGAGCCGGTCGAGAAATCGACATCGTCGCTGTCCTTGGTGCGCGACGGATAGGACTGGGCGCCGCCATAGGCCCTGAAGGCCTCCAGCTTCGCGCGGGTCTGCTTGCCGAGCAGATACTGAATGGCATGAAAGACCGGACTGGCATGAGGTTTGACCGCGACCCGGTCCTGCGGCCGCAGGACGTCCATATAGAGCGCGGTCATGATCGTGACCATCGAGGCACAGGATGCCTGATGACCGCCGACCTTGAGGCCGTCGAGATTCTCGCGCAGGTGATTGGCATTGTGGATCGTCCAGGCGGACAACCAGAGAATCTTCTTTTCCAGGGCGCGGAGCAGGGAAAGCTTTTCGGGCTGTTCCAGGTGCCCGGTCGGACGTTCGAGGGGCTCCTGAAGTGCGGGGCACGTATCGGCCATGGTGATTTCCAGTTCGTCAGTACGCCGTCGGCTGGCGTGGTGTGCACTGATACCAATTTATCTGAATTATTCGATCAGAATCTTGCTTATTGGCCTTGCATACGGGATAAATTAGGCAAATTTGGTCAAAATTTCGTCAGTTAGAGAAAGGATATTCCAATAATGGAGTTGGACGAGCTGGATCGGAAAATCCTGACCTGTCTGCAGGAGAATGCCCGCATCTCCAACGCCGAGTTGTCGGAAACGGTCGGTCTGTCTCCGTCACCTTGCTGGCGGAGAGTCCGTGCGCTCGAGCAGGCCGGAGTGGTGCGGAAGTATGCGGCGATCGTTGAGCCCAAGGCGATCGGCCTGCCTGTCAACGTCTTCGTAAGTGTCACTCTGGAAAAGCAGGTGGAAGACTGGCTGGAGCGCTTTGAAGCGGCCCTGCGGGACCGGCCGGAAGTGATGGAGTGCTACCTGATGACCGGCGAGTCCGATTATCTGCTGCGGGTCGTGGTATCGGATCTGCAGGCCTATGAGAAGTTCGTGCTGGAGCACCTGACCCGCATCCCGGGGATCGCCGGGATCAAATCAAGCTTTGCGCTCAAGCAGGTGCAATACAAGACGGCGCTGCCGCTTGGGCATCTTGACGCCCAGGCGCGGTGAGATGCCCGGGCGTCTTTTCCGGACCGCAGGGCTCAGCTGTAGGCCCAGTAGAGCAGGCCGCAGCCGAGAACCACACGGTAGGCGGCAAGGATTGTGAAGCTGGCGCGGTTCAGCCAGGCCATCAGCCCCCAGATGGCCAGCAGGGCGGAGAGAAAGGAAAACGCCGTGGCCAGGAGGATTTCATGGCTGAGCGCGATGGTGTCCGCCTGATAAAGCTTTATCCCCAGCAGGCCGCCGGCGGCAACGATAACGGGGATCGAAAGCAGCATCGAGAACCTGGCGGCTTCCGTGCGGCTGAACCCCAGCACGCGTGCCGCGGTCATGGTGATGCCCGATCGGCTGGTCCCCGGCACCAGAGCCAGGATCTGCGCCAGACCGATGATCACGGCGTCACGAAAAAGCATGTTGTCGACCCGCCGGGTCACATCCGCCAGCTTGTCGGCGGCAAACAGCAGGATGCCGAAAACCAGTGTTGTCCAGCCAATGACTTCGACGGTTCGAAGACTGTCCATGTATTTGACGATTGCCAGACCGGCGACCATCACCGGCAGGGTCGCGACTGCGAGATAGGCGATCAGGCGCACGCTGGGGGCGCTGCGATCGGTAATGATTTTCGGCAGGCCGCGGGCGAGATCGTACAGATCCTTCCAGAAGTATACGATGACGGCGCCAAGGGTGCCGACATGCACGGCGACATCCATTGCCAGCCCCTGGTCGGGCCAGCCCGTCACGGCGGGGACCAGGATAAGATGGCCGGAGGAACTGATCGGCAGAAACTCGGTAATGCCTTGAACCAGTGCAAGAACGAGAATTTGAAGTTCGGTCATGCCGTTGGAAACTTTCAAAGTTTGTCAGCGTCTTGGTGACGAGACGCTGCGTCGCGAATCGGGCCGGCACGGTATCGACCTGACCGGACGCGAAGTTACTCGAACCGGATTATGATTGCATTACGTTTAAGGTCGGGAGTTTCCTTGGGCGTGATTCGCTGTCAGTTGGACAGGGATTTGAGTCTGTTTGCGCCGGGCGCCAGGGCCTTTATCGTTTCGACAGGCGCCGCCGGGCGGAGCTTGCGAACACTCCGGTCCGATCCGATTTCAAGCGTGATATAGCCCTGAAGCCAAGCCGGAGCCGGCTTGTTCATGACCTGATAGCTTGCTGTGACAATGTGGCTGCGAAACAGCGCGTCGGCCTGGTCGGGATCGTTTCCGTTCAGGCTGTCGACCAGCACGAACATATCCTGAGACAGTTTCTCGATCACCGAGATATCGATTGCCACCGACCGCCAGAACAGCCGCAACTGGCAGCGCATCGATTGCCAGGCCTGGATGAGAATCTGATTCTTCGAGAGATTGCAGAGCAGGTCGTGGAACCGCCAGTGAATTTCCAGGAAGTCGGAAATATTCCGCCGGTCGGCAACGACGTCGCGCATGCACTTGCAGAGAAAGTTCAGCCGGTTGACTTCGGTTCTGTCGTACTGCGCCACAACCGTCCGTGCGGCCAGACCCTCGAGCAGGGCCCAGGCCGCGACGATCTGTTCGATATCTTCGGAGGAGGGGGAGGCGACGAAAGTCCCGCGTCCCGGTTTGATCCTGACGATGTTTTCCGACTCAAGTGCCTTCAGGGCTTCACGAATCGGTCCCCGGCTGACTCCGAACATGTCCGCCAGACGGGTCTCCACCAGCCGGTCTCCCGGACGGAACGTCCCGTCGTCAATGGCGGCCGCTATGTGCTTGGCCACCTGTTCCGTCAATGAAGGAGAGCGGCTTATCCCCAGTAAGCCGAAATCAAGTGACGGGGGATGCTTGCGAATCTGCATCTCCAGCTTTTCGTCCGTTGTGAGCGGATCGCAGCGCGGCTGATCCTGTGGTCAGACGCTCTCCGTACACCACTTCTCGTTGCAAGGCGCGCGAACCCTACTTTATTTTTTCCAAAAAATCTACAGGAAGACGGTTTCATTGCCATCCGGGAGCGCGGTTCCAGCGATGGAAATGCCCCATTGATGTCACAGAAACGATCGGAAACACGGCCTTTGCGGAATTGCGGCGGTTGAAATGACATACAAATGTCACAGCAGGCCACAGCGCCCGCGCAGCCGGCCGGGCGCCGAAGTCGTACAACCTGTAGACGGTATTCCCCGGCCGGGCAATCACGCCGGAGTTTCCCGCGTCCCGAACTTCCCACCCCAGAAGAATCCAGCCCCGGAGATTCCGGTCCAGCGGGAGTCCGGTCCAGCGGGAGTCCGGACCCGCCCGATTTCAGTCCGGCCCGATTTCACTCCAGCGGGATTTCACGCCTGGGCGATTCCGGTTCCGCGAGAGCCCGGTGGCGGGGAGGGGCAGCGCCGCGGCCGGGCCGGGCCGCCCGCCGGACCCGGGAGCCCGCCAGACCCCGGGAGCCCGCCGGACCCGGGAGCCGAGCGTGATCAGCTGCGGAAGTTGTCGTACTGCAGCGGCTGCTCGATCCCCATGGCCTTGACGTGGGCGATGGCCTCCTGGAGGTCGTCGAGCTTCTTGCCGGTGACCCGCAGTTCGTCGCCCTGGATCGCGATCTGAACCTTGAGCTTGCTGCCCTTGATTTCCTTGACGATCTTCTTGGCCAGTTCCGTCTCGATGCCCTGCTTGACCTTCACCAGCTGGCGGACCTTGTTGCCCGACGCCTTTTCGGGCGTCTGGAAGTCGCAGGCGCCCGGATCGATCTTGCGGCGGGTGAAGTGCACCTTCACCAGTTCGTGCATCTGCTTGAGCTTGAGATCGTCGTCGGCAAGGATGGTGATGTCGTTGTCCTTGCGCTCGATCGTGCAGCTTGATCCCTTGAAGTCGAAGCGCTGAGCGATTTCCTTGGTGATTCCGTTCAGGGCGTTGTCGACTTCGTTGACGTCGGTTTTGGATGTGATATCGAAAGACGGCATTTGGTGTTCCTGAAGCCTGTGGCCGGAAGGCCGGCCGGGTTTGTCAGCGACATTGGTCTACTATAATCATCGAATCATTGCCAGCGGCGCCGGCCGTTCATCACGCGGAAAGTGCAGAGATCCATGGAAACAGCCGACGCGGTCGTCATCGGTGCGGGAGTCGTCGGTCTGGCGGTCGCCCGCAGACTGGCGCTGACCGGCCGGGAGGTCATCCTTCTGGAGGCCGCCGCGGCGATCGGCTCGCAAACCTCCTCGCGCAATTCCGAAGTCATCCACGCCGGGATCTACTACCAGCGCGACAGCCTGAAGGCGCGTCTTTGCGTCAGCGGCCGGGACGCGCTCTATGACTACTGCCGCTCGCACGGGGTGAAGCACCGGCAGCTCGGCAAGATCATCGTCGCCGCGACCGCCGGCGAGATCCCGGCCCTGAGCGGCCTGAAGGAAAAGGCGGCGGCCAACGGCGTGCACGACCTGCAGCTGCTGGACGGTGCGCAGGCCCGCGCGCTGGAGCCCGCCCTGACGGTGGAAGCGGCCCTGCTGTCGCCCTCCACCGGCATCGTCGACAGCCACGGCCTGATGCTGGCGCTGCAGGGAGATGCCGAGGACCGGGGCGCGATGATCGCCTTCAATACGCCGGTGGTTGGCGGTGAAGTAAGGGGTGGTGAGGTATCTGGCGATGGGAGCGATTTCATCGTCCTGCGCACCGGCGGCGCCGCGCCGATGGAGATCGCCTGCCGCAGTCTGGTCAATGCCGCCGGCCTGCAGGCCCAGGCGCTGGCCCGCGCCCTCGAGGGCATGCCGGAAGACGCGATTCCGCAGCGCCGGCTCGCCAAGGGGAATTATTATCTGCTGGCGGGGGCCTCGCCCTTCGGGCGGCTGGTCTATCCGCTGCCGGAAAAGGGCGGCCTCGGGGTGCATGCCACCCTCGATCTGGGCGGCCAGTGCCGCTTCGGTCCCGATGTCGAGTGGCTGGAGGATCTGAATGGCGCGGATCTGAATGGCGGAAACCTGAACTACGATGTCGATCCGGCACGGGCCATGCGCTTCTATGGCGCCGTGCGCCGCTACTGGCCGGGTCTGGCCGACGGCGCGCTGCTGCCCGGTTACGCCGGGATCCGTCCCAAGCTGGTGACCGCGCCCGGCAGTAGCGGAGACGCCGACTTCGTCATTCAGGGCGCCGAAGCGCACGGGATCGGCGGACTGGTCAATCTCTTCGGGATCGAATCCCCGGGCCTGACGGCCTGCCTGTCAATTGCGGACGAGGTGGAAAAGCGGCTGCGCGCGCAGAGCTGAAGCCCGGTTGCCCGCCAGGTCCGGCCGGCCCCGGGGCCGGAACCCGGCCTGCTATGACCAGCCTGCGACTGCCGGCCTGCTATTGATAGAGTTTCTGCAGATCCAGGATCAGCAGCACATTGCCGATCAGGATCGACCCGATCATGAAGATCAGCAGGGTATAGCGGTGAACATTCGCTTCCCGCGTCGACTTGATGGTGCGGATCTTGACGAAGAGGTTCGAAAGGTTCCCGGCGATCTCGCGCAGTTTCTCGCGTTCCGTATTCTGCCAGACCTGATAGAGCACCAGGGTATAGATGGCGGCCGCGGAGACCAGAAAGCTCAGAAAGGCGACGGTCTTGACCAGGGAAACGTCGGTCTTGGTCAGACGGGCAACGGCCACCAGACCGGCGAACACCAGCAGGGTGGCGCCGACGGATTTCCACTGCTGGGCCTTGGCGAAACGGATGGAATCCGCGGATTCCGTATAGAGCATCAGCATTTCGGCGTGGGTGGCTTCGTCGAGTTCGGACTCGACCAGCTCGAACGGCTCTTCTTCCTCCGAAATATCGATATCCTTGAGCGATTCTGTAGCCATGGCGGCAGTTCCTGACATGCGGGTTCAGGCTATCGTCGCAGAAGATGGTTAAGGAATGCTTTGCGGCCCCGATGCGTCCCTGAAGCGCCTGCCGCCTTGATCCTGTTGCCGCAGGGGCTTAGATACCCCGGCGTCCGGACCAACAGCCCTCACGGAGACCCTGAAAATGACGACTTCCCACAGTGAAAATCCCGGCCAGCTGGGCCAAGCCTCGGCGCTGCCGCAGGACCCGGCGCAGGCGGTTCTCGACACCGTGCCCAATCCCCATCGCGACAGCGACTATCTGGTGCGCTTTACCGCGCCCGAGTTCACCTCGATCTGTCCGGTGACCGGCCAGCCCGATTTCGCCCATCTGGTGATCGATTACGTCCCCGATGCGCTGCTGGTGGAAAGCAAGTCCCTGAAGCTCTTTCTCGGCAGCTTCCGCAATCACGGCGCCTTTCACGAAGACTGCACCCTGGCCATCGCCAAGCGCCTGATCGCCGCCATGGCCCCGCGCTGGCTGCGCATCGGCGGCTACTGGTACCCGCGCGGCGGCATTCCCATCGATGTCTTCTGGCAGAGCGGCCCGCCGCCGGCCGGCCTCTGGCTGCCGGATCAGGGCGTGCCGGGGTATCGGGGGCGGGGGTAGTCCATTCCGGGGGGCGGGAGGCCGGGGCGCGCGGCGGTGGAAACCGCGAAGGTCAAGGTGACAGCGCCTTTCCGGCGGCTTGTGTGCGGGAAATCGACCTTCTTGAAGATTCCTTAACGTTCGCCGGACAACATCCAGAACGATTATGTACTTGCTGCAGGACACTACCAGCGGGCGATTTCGGTTCCGGGGCTCCGGGCGCGTGACCGGGGTGTGGAAGCGTCTTTGCCGGGCCACTTCATTGCCTGTGGAGGCGCCTCGGGCATGGGCCGCCTGAAGCCGGAGGAATGGCGCTCGGGCAGGAACCACGTCATCGTCGATTTCGTCTCGCCGTTCGCCGGTGGGAAATGGGCTGAGAAGTGAAAACTCTGGCGGTGGAAGGTTCGTCATTCGAAGTGCTTTGATGAAGTCTGCTGTGCAGCCAGGAATGTTGAAAGCGGGCGTCTTGCTTGGAGTTTGCCATGGAGACCAATTCCGAAGAGCCGTTACCGGCAAGCTGGAGGGCCTGAGTGCGGCTTAAAAACCGGAACATCACTGTTGCTTTGATGCTGGTTCTGCTCGCCCTGGCTTTGCCTGTAGCGTTGATAATGACTCGTGGCGACAAGGCGGCTGAACCCAACCCCGACTGCACTTCGGACCCGAACCTGCGCATCAGGGTCGGATCGACGATCCTTTCCGTTCCGAGACGGTATTCGCCAATCATCCACGAGTTCTTTGGTAAAAATTTAGGCAGCCCCAAGAAAATCTGTCAGCTTCTACATGAACCTGCAATTTATGCTAGCGGCCTTACCTTTAACTTCACCGGAAAACCCCCCAATACAGAGGCTCAAGATCCAATGACCCTGCCGATTTGGCATGCCCAGATTGAAATTGTCAGACGGCCCAACCCGTTCACCGCTCCGGAGCGAATGTACAATTGGAAGGTCGAGTTGATCGAGGAGCACGGGGTCAAATTGGAAGAGCTGGAGCGCCGGCACGGATTCCTCGTCTTCGACAGTGTTCCGAAATATCCGTACATCTACTTTGCTTTGCCGAACACGGTTGAATCGCTCGATCCAGCGCCGCTTGTTGTGGAATGTTCAGCTCCTGAGCTCAGTTCTCCCGGCGGCCGTATCTACTACGGCCGGTCTTGCAGTACGACGTACTATTCCATCGTTGGTTCACTAGTAGGCCGATACAAGTTCTACGACGGTCGGTACCCACCCAAGGCATTAAGCAAGCTGGATGGTCTGGTACGCGCCTTTGTTAAGAGCCTTGTCATTGATGGTGGTTAGCGGGTCGAGAAAAGTCTCCTTTATCTCCAACGAAAATTTGTCCCCAGGCGGAGAAAACCACCATGGCTTATCCATTTTTACCAGATGACTTGGTGCAGATTGAAGATCACCACGAACTGTCCCTGATTGCCGTGTCTCACACATAGGGTGCAGTCCAAGAGTGAGCCGACCCTGGATCAGTATTAATTCTGCTCGGCGGAAAATCGGGTTCTCGCCGCCGGAAGTTACGGGCGTCCGGGTTCGTTACTGGCGGTCCAGGTTCGGGCCTCAGTAACGGCACTCCCCCTGTTCAGGCGTCGGCGGCAGGGACCGCGTTGCCGGCGAATTGTGGCCGCGTCACGCTCAGCAGCAGGCGGAAGGGGAGCAGCATGGCCAGGGCGACGCCCATCTTCACCAGATAATCGCCCAGGGCCAGGGTCTGCCAGGGCACGCCGGTCTCGCCGAAGCCCACGCCCATCACCGTGAAGGGAATGCCGGTGGCGGCGAAGGCCAGCCAGAAGAAGATGACGGTGTCCAGCGCCGAGGCGATGGTCGAGGAGGCGACCGGAGCCAGCCACCAGGCCTGCCTGCGCAGACGGTCGAAGATCGAGATGTCGAGCAGCTGCGCGAGCAGGAAGGCCGATCCCGAGGCCACCGCGATGCGCGGATCGGCGAAATAGAGCGACAGAATCACCGCCAGGGCAAAACCGACATAGACGACCCGGCGGGCCCGGTCCGGTCCCAGCGCCCGGTTGGTCAGGTCGGTGATCAGAAAGGCGACCGGATAGCTGAAGGCGCCCCAGGTCAGCAGGTCGTTGATCGGATACTGCACCAGGATATTGGAGGCGGTCACCACCACGGCCATGGCCAGAACGGCGGCCGACAGGATCCTGATCGAGGCCTTGTTATCCAACGCTTGGGGGGCCGGGTTGGTCATGGTTTCCGTCTTCTCTCAAGAGTGTCCGCAGGCGCCCGGATCGCGCGGGCGCGGCTTCATAGCGCAGCCGGGTGCCGACCGCAAGGCAAAGTCGTTCCGCGGCGCTGCCGCCGTTGACGGCGATTTTCGCCAGTCCGTTGGCGTTTTCATACCAGAAAGCCGCACCGGGCGCGACATCGGAGGCCGGGTGTGACATCGGAGAAGCTGCGAGCGGCCCCCAAGCGTCCGGTCCGACCCTGCCGAGGGCGATGATAACCCGGTTCGGTCATTCGACGAACAGGCCTGGAGTCGGGCAAGGCGGCCGGCAAGGTGAACGGCAGGGCGGCGGGTTTTCCGGCGCCGCTTTATCCTCCGCAGGGCGATTTTTCCGGCCGGCCTTTTCTCAAAACCGGGAAGCCTGTCCGTCCGGGTGAAACACCAGAGCCGCGTCTGCGCCCTGAGGTGGCTGCGCGCGGCGCCCCGGCGGTAAAATGCGGCCTGGATGACAGAAAGTTGTGGATAACTCGGATTCGGCCCGTCCATAGACTCGACTCCCCCGATCATACCTTATATGGTGCCCGTTAATCATAAAAACCCTACATTTAGGCAGGGTAACTACATGTTGTTGTTAAAGGTGAGGGTGGCAGATGAGCTGGACTCCAGAACGAATTGACGAACTGACCAAACTTTGGGAAAGCGGCCAGAGTGCGTCCGTGATCGGTAAATTGCTGGGCGTTTCCAAGAACGCGGTTGTCGGCAAGGCACACCGCATGAAACTGCAGGCCAGGCCGTCGCCGATCAAGCGCGGCGAAGACGGGGACACAGCGGGCCCGGTCGTGAAAGCACCGGCCAGAGAGCGTCAGGTGGCCGCCAGGCCGGCGCCGTCGGATACTCAGTCGGCCGGAAGCGGCGGTCGGGGGGCCGCCGGCAGCGAACCGCTGCAGACCGTCATTTCCGCCGCGCTTGCAGCGAAAGCGGCTGGCCCGAAAGCACCGGCAGCGGCAGCTTCGGGGCGCAGCAGCCCGGCCGCGAGCGGCGCCAAGGCGGTATCCTCCGCCAGAGCGGCGCGCAATGGCACGAGAGACTCCGTCGCCTCGGCGACCCGGGCGGTCCATGCCAGCCGGCGCGGTCCGCAGTGTCTCTGGCCGATCGGCGATCCGGGAGATGACGACTTCCACTTTTGTGGAGAGCCCGCACAGGCCGGTAAACCCTATTGCAGCGAACACTGCGCACGGGCCTATATCACCCGTTCGCGATCGGATTCCGCTGCGGCCTGATACGGTAGCCCGACAGGGCGGCAGGGATCAGATCCGGTTTGGATGGAATCACCGCAAGCGATCCGCCGGGCCGGTGAATCTGATCAAGCCCTATGATCTGGAGCGGATTCAACTGGATCGCTGAAACCAGCAATGGTTCCGGCCAGATAGGATCCGGGCCAGGTCACAAACGGCCTCCCAATCGACAGCCCCCACTGCTGAATCGCAGGGGACTGTCCCGCTTGAGAGCCTGCCGATCCCGAGTTCGGCAGGACGGAATTGGCGAAGCCGCAGATAACGGGCACTGGAACGGCTGTTCGGCTGTTTCGTGTCCGTTTTTCTGTTCCGGGGCCATGTGGCGGACCCCCGCAGGATCACACTTCAGGCCGGGGACTTAGAGCTATCGCAGTTCGTCTGTCCTCAAGCTGTATCAGATCCGGTTCAGAGGGAATCGCCACAAGCGATCCGGGTCCGGTAAATCCGATCCAACCATACGATAGTGAGCGGACTCACATGGATCGCCGAAACCACGAAGTGGTTCCGACAAAACATGATCCGATCTAGCCTTCCGGGACCGCTTTGGGCGGACCCCGGCGCCAGCTGCCGTCCGGCTGCATACAGGCATCGCCATAGGCATCCAGCTGTTTTCCGTCGATGGTGATCACGGTCTGATATTCGCGGATCATCAGGCAGTTCCGGGCGGGCGGCGGTGGCGCGGCCTGAAGGGTTCTCTTCGCGGCTTGCGGCGCCGCGGCGGGCAGAGTCCGTGTGTGGCTGTGGGGGACGTAGCGGTGTGAAGGGAGCCGGTAGAGGACATGCCGGTGCCGGTGCGTGTGATAAGGATAGCCGTGCGGCCCGTGCCAGTACGACAGATGCCTGTGATGCCGCCGGTGCCGGTATCCGCGGTAGGGATAGTAGCCCCGGCCATAATAACCCCGGCCATAATAGCCCGGCCGATAAGTGTTGTGGCCGAAATGGCTCTGCCGGTGGGAACCGTGCCTCTTGCCGAAGGATGTCCCGAAACCGAAGGAGACGTAACCCTCGGCGCGGGCCTCCGGCGGGGGGAGCGTCATGCAGAACGTCAAAACCAGAAACGCCGTCGCGAAAACACCGGCCATCCCGCGATGGCGTGTGGTCCCGCGGCGGCGCGGCGGGGGAGCACCGCTTTGGTCTTCTCTGATCATTCCCGTTACCTTCGAACGCTCAGCGGGTTTCAACTGTAAAATTTTCGGAAAATCCCTTATTATCTGGGGGCGTTGAAGCCGCATTCAAAGGTCAGGGTTGGGAAAAAATATTCGCGACCCTTTGGACCGGGAATGTTGTATCACCTTCCAGTGGAGGTTAACCTTCGCAACGAGCGGTGATCCTGAGACGGGTGTCTTTTTTTGAACTTCCTTTTCGGTGCCGGGCGAGCGGTGCCGGCTCGTTTTCTGGACTGAATGTACGCGGTCGTCTTCACCGCTTGTAAAGGTTCCCTGCAGCAGAATCGGGGAACCTACGAAAAGGAGTTTCGACCGTGGTTCATTCATTGGGATACCGGCTCCGCGGAGCTGCACTGTCGGGGGTATTTTCACTCGGATGCGCGCTTGCCGCGGCATTCGGACTTTCCGCACCGGCGCTGGGCGACACACAGCTGGCCTCGGTCGGCGATCAGCAGAGAATCACGCTGGAAGCGATCATCGCGACCGGCGCCAAGACCCTGAAGGATCGTGTGTCCTTCACGATTTCGCGGATCAAGAACGGCGCTATCGGGCCGATCGTGGCCACGGCGGACAAATCGCCCGCCGAAGTGAAGCTTCCGACCGGCCGGTACCGGGTCGCAACCGTCTATGGCGAGGTTTCCATCGATTCCAATCTTGATGTCGCGTCTTCGACGGTCAAGCACCGGGTCAATCTCAATGCGGGCCGGGTGAACCTGAAGGTGATTCCGCATCGTGGCGCCAAGGCGGTCAAGGGCGATGTCGAGTGGGAGATTATGACCTATGGCCGCGACGCCAGCGGCAAGCGCCATCTGGTTGCGACCGCAAGGGGGCCGCATCCGGATCTCGTCCTGCCGCACGGCTTTTATCTGGTGCAGGCGAAAACGCGCGATGCCAAGGTCAAGCACACCATCGAAGTGACGGCTGGTCATACTTTCAAATATACCCTCAATCTCAACGCCGGTGCCCTGCGGACCCTGGCGCTTGATGATGCCGGAGACCTGTTCTCCGGGAACGAGGTGGTCTGGGAAATCTATCGCCAGGGGGCCAAGACGCCGCTGACGGCGATTACCGGTTCGACCGGGGCCTTCATGCTGCGTGAAGGCGCCTACACGGTGGTCGCACGGGCCGGTGACGTGACCAGTTCGGCCGAAGTCGCCGTAGAATCCGGGAACACCAAAAAAGTCAATCTGACCCTGCGCTAGAGCGGATCCGGTTTAGATGGAATCGCCCGCGGCGATCCGTCAGTCCGATGAATCCGATCTAGCCCTATGATTCAGATCGGAAGCCGTCGCCAGACCGGGACACCTACGCGGTTTCCGCGTCCTGTCCGGTCTGCGGCGCGGTGTCTTCCGGCGCTTCTTCGCCGTAAGGAATCACAAAGCTGAAGACAGCGCCGCCGCCGGTGAAGCCGGATCCCGCGATTCCGGCTCCGGCGCCGAAGGCAACGCTCAGGCCGGTTTGAGGCCGGAGAAATTCAGCCTGGCCAGGCTCGATTTGGCCAGACTCGGGTTCGGATTGGCCAGTTTCGGGTTGAACAGTTTCGGGCCACCCGGCCTCCGGCAGGTCCAAATTTGTGACGCTGCCGTGGGAGCTCGCTGTCGCGGCGGACCCGGCGGACGCTTCCAGCCAGATCTTTCCGCCCAGATGTTCGACGATCTGGCGGCAGATCGGCAGGCCCAGTCCGGTGCCGCCGGTCGCTTTCGTCCGCCCGACGTTGACCTGCTCGAACTTGTCGAAGATGTGCTCTTCGGCACCGGCGGGAATGCCCGGACCGTTGTCGGCGACGGAAATCTTCAGGCCCTGCGTCTCCTCGCTTGCCCTGATTTCCACCTGTGGGCGCTCCACATCGCAGGACTTTACCGCATTGGCCAGCAGATTGACGATCACCTGCATCAGGCGGTCCCGGTCGGCCCTGATCGGGCGCAGCTTGTCCGGCAGGCGAAGCGAAAGATCGATTTCGTTTTCCGCCAGCAGGCTGCTGGTGGCCGCGACGGCTTCTCGTATGGCTTCTCCCGGGTCGAGATCGACGATGTACCAGTGAGTCCGGCCGGATTCCAGCTTTGCCATATCCAGGATCTGATTAATCAGGCGTGTCAGGCGCTCGCTCTCCTTGATCACGATGCCCAGAAACCGGGTCCGTTCCTCGCTATCCAGATTCGGGTGATCGAACAGGATTTCGCTGAAGGAGCGGATCGAGGTCAGAGGGGTGCGCAGTTCGTGGCTGACGGTGGTCAGGAAGTCGTCCTTCATCCGGTCGAGTTCCTGCAGGCGTTCGTTCGCGGCGCGCAGTTCGGCTGTCGCCGCTTCCAGCTCGCGCGATTTCTGCTCCAGCTTGTGGCTGTACTTGATGGCCTGGGAGGCTTCGCCCAGAACCTCCATGACCTCCTCGATGGAGACGATCTCGCCCTTGACCACGGTGCCGATCAGGGCCCGGGCCGTGGCCGCGCCGATGGTCCCCGCCAGCAGCCGCTCGGCGAAGTTGACGAGATCGGGTTCGGCCTCGCCGATCCGTTCCAGACTGAGGCCGCGCGAACGGGCATAGCTGCGGAAAGCCAGCAGGCTGCGGCGCTCGCCGACAAAACGGGAAACCAGATTGTAGAGATCGCTGTAGGTCGCCGTCCCGCGCCAGAACTGATGCCCGTCGCGCAGACCTGAATGCAGGAACACGTCGACGAAGAGTGCCGCCTGGATGCGCTCCAGGGCGTTCTGGCGGCTGAGCAGGGAAACCGCGATGTAGCCGCCGGCATTCATCAGCATGCTCCAGAACAGCGCGTGCGAGAGGACGTCGAAGTTCTCGAGGCCGAACAGGGCATAAGGCTTGAGGAAGGCAATCCCGGCCGGTCCCTGTTCGATGAATTCGATCGGCAGCCAGCCGGAGCGCGAGAACGACGGCAGAAGAAGGGTATAGGCCCAGACCAGAAAACCCAGCAGAAGACCGGTGAGGGCGCCTTTGCGGGTGCCGCCCTTCCAGAAGATTCCGCCGGCAATCGCCGGGGCGAACTGGGCCGCGGCGGCAAAGGAGACCAGTCCGATACTGGTCAGGGTGTAGGATTCGCCGATGAAGCGGAAGTAGCTGTAACTGAACAGCAGGATGACCAGGATACTGCCCCGGCGGATCGCGAGCAGCAGATGGGTCAGATCGCCGCGCTCGTTCAGGCGCAGGCGCTTGACCCGCAGCAGAACCGGCATGACCAGATCGTTGCAGACCATGGTGCTGAGGGCGATGGTGGCGACGATCACCATGCCCGAGGCCGCCGAGAGGCCGCCGATGAAGACGAAGAGGGCCAGGGTTTCCTGATTCTCGGCCATGGGAATGGTCAGAACGAAGGTGTCGGCCAGATAGCTGCCTGTGGCGGGAAACATCATGATGCCGCTCAGGGCGATGGGCAGCACGAAGATGTTGATGAGCAGCAGGTAGAGCGGGAACAGCCAGACTGCCTTGCGCAGATGGCCTTCGTCGATGTTCTCGACCACGGTGACCTGAAACTGCCGGGGCAGGCAGATGATCGCGGCCATGGAAAGGATCGTGGTGCTGACCCACTCGCCGTAGCCGCCCGCCGTGCCTTGGGCGAACAGCGGGTTCAGTTGCGGCATCAGTTCCGCGCGGCTGAAAAGGTCGCCGAAGCCGTCGTAAAGCCCGTAGGTGACGAAAATTCCGACGGTCAGAAAGGCCAGCAGCTTGACCACGGATTCGAAAGCGATGGCGAGCACCATGCCTTCGTGCCGCTCGCTGGCATCGATATGGCGGGTGCCGAACAGGATCGAGAAGATCGCCAGCACCAGGGCGAAGAGAAAAGCGGTGTCGCGCAGAACCGGGACGTCGGTAATGCCCGGAAGGTCGCGCAGACCGGACAGAGTGTCGAAACCGCCGGCTTCGGCGATGTCGGTGTGCTGCAGCAGGATCGCAAAACTGGAGGAGACCGCCTTCAGCTGCAACGAGATGTAGGGCATGATCCCGACCACCGCGATCACCGTGACCAGACCGCTCAGCAGGTTGCTCTTGCCGTAGCGCGAAGAGATGAAGTCGGCGATCGAGGTGATGTTGTGCGCCTTGGAGATGCGGATGATCTTGTGCAGCACGAACCACCAGAGCGCGAAGGTCAGGGTGGGGCCGAGGTAGACCGGCAGAAATCCGATGCCGTCACTCGCGGCCCGCCCAACGCTGCCGTAAAAGGTCCAGGAGGTGCAGAAAACCGCGATCGAAAGGGTGTAGATATAGGGGTTGCCGGCGAAGCTGCGGCCTTCGTCGGCCCGCTTGTCGCCGAAGTAGGCAATGGCAAAGAGCAGGCAGAGGTAGCTGAGCGAAACCAGCAGTATGAACCAGCTTGTCAGCATGCCTACCAGAAACCCCGGTTGGGCGGTTCGTTTGTCCCGTCGTCCGGCTGGTCCGACGGCGGCCGCGGTGCCTTGGCCGGCCGGGGGCCGCGCGGGCCGACGCTGTTGGGCAGGGAATGCTGCGGGACCGCGGCCTGGTCGGCGGACCGGGAGTCTCCCGGCAGATGCGGGACCCGCTGATTGCGTCTTCGTTCCATGCCGATCTCGGAAATCAAACCGATCAGGAGAATAAAAACCAGCCAGGCCAGAAAGAGATATATGTAAAGCAGCGGAATTCCGGCAAAAGCGATGTCGGCGCTGAAGATCGAAAGCAGCGGCGGGTTAAAGAGCAGAATGCCCAGCAGAAAGAGCGCGATCGATCGCTCGCCTTTGGAATCGGACTGGTTCATCGCGGCTGCTTTTCCCTCATCAGGCCGTCACCGGCCGAAGCCGCCGCAGATGCGCCTGCCGCAGATCCGCCTGCTTGGGCAACCGGCGCTTTATCGGTCATTTTCAGCTCGGGCAAGTGGCGTTCTTCTCTTTCAGATAGAGCCTGACGCGCTCGTTGATGTCCCGGGTCGAGAAGGGTTTGGTGATATAGTCGTCGGCGCCCACCTCCAGGCCCTTTGTCCGTTCCGCCTCGCGGCCCTTCGCCGTCAGCATGACAACCTTCACGCCGTCGAGCGCCGGGTCTGCACGGATTTTGCGACAGACCTCGAAGCCGTCGCATTTCGGCAGCATGACATCGAGAAGCACCAGATCCGGCGTATTCCGCGCGATCTCCTCCAGAGCCGCTTCGCCGTCGCGCGCTATGCTGACGTCCAGTCCCATCTGCGTCATCAGGAACTCGAGAGACAGTACGATATTTGGCTCGTCGTCGACCACAAGCACCGAATAGGTCATTTTAATGCCCTTCCTCCCCGGGGAACAGGCCCGTACTGAAGCCTGTGTACCTGCTTCAGCCAGAGCGCGACCGCCACTGCGCTGCTTTTCGTCCGTGCGCATTATTTATTGGTGGTCGCCGCGTGACAGACTATCCTGCTTTTTCGCTTTCTGCCAAGCGCAGAGCAGTGCTCAGGGGGCGTCTGACGGAAAAAGGCAGGCGATCTGAAAGTTGACCATCTGGTCAGAATTTGCCTACACTGGTATGTGCTTTCGGGACTGCAGGCGAAATAATCGCGCAATTACAAAGCGTAAAAGGAACAGCTTGAAAGCCGCCAGCAGATAAAAAGCCGGAAGAATGCCGGTCTATCGGGGGAAATGACTCGTCAGGGGTGGGGTTCAACAAATAACGAGACAGGGGACAGTCATGTACAGGAAACTTTTCACCGCGGCGCGCATCGCCGCGGCGGCCGTTGTGGTGGCGGGGGCCATGGGTGGCCAGGCACTAGCCGACAAGATCAAGGTCGCGGGGATCTACACCCAGCCGATTCAGCAGAAATGGGATGCGCGCCTGCATCAGGCTCTGGTCAAGGCCGAGGCCGCCGGTGAGATTGAATACGTCTTTTCCGAAAAGGTCGCCAACACCGATTACGTCCGGGTCATGCGCGAATACGCCGACAGCGGCGTGGCGCTGGTGGTCGGCGAGGCTTTCGGCATCAGCCGCGAGGCGCGGGCGGTTGCGGACGATTACCCGGAAGTTTCTTTCCTGATGGGCGACCCCTTCAAGCCGCACGGCAAGAACTTCGCGGTCTTCGACAACTACATTCACGAGCCCTGCTATCTGATGGGCATGATCGCCGGCACCATCACCAAGACCAACAAGATCGGCATGGTCGGCGGCTATCCGATCGGTGAAGTCAACCGTCTGTTCCACGCCTTCATGGCGGGCGCGCGCTCGGTCAACCCGGATGCCCAGTTCAAGGTCACCTTCATCGGTTCCTGGTACGATCCGCCCAAGGCCAAGGAAGCGGCTTTCGCCGAGATCGAGGCCGGTGTGGACGTGCTTTATGCCGAGCGGGCGGGCGTGGTCGACGCCGCGCGTGAAAAGGGCATCCTCGCCTTTGGCAACGTCAACGACATGAACAAGGAAGAGAACGGCAAGGACGTGGTCGTGACCTCCGCCCTCTGGAGCATGGAGATGGCGATTGCCAACGCCATCGCCGACGTGAAGGCCGGCAAGTTCACCGCCGTCGACTACAAGGAATGGACCATGATGGCCAAGGGCGGCGCTTCGCTGGCGCCGTACTACGAGTTCGAGGACAGGATCCCCGCCGATGTGAAGGCCAAGGTCGAGGCCCTGAAAGCGGACATCCTGGCCGGCAGGTTCACGGTCGAAATCAACGACGAAGAACCCAAGTCGACCTTCTGAGGAAAGCCTCGGCAATGACTTCTGTCCTGCGCTTGGAGAATATTACCAAGCGGTTCGGTTCCCTGCTGGCCAACGACGGCGTCTCGCTGTCGTTGGCCCGGGGCGAAGTGCTGGCGCTGCTCGGAGAGAACGGCGCCGGTAAAACCACACTCATGAACATCCTGTTCGGCCATTACGTCGCCGACGAAGGCCGGATCGAGGTCGAGGGCGAAGCCCTGCCGCCCGGCGCGCCCCATGCGGCCATCGCCGCGGGCATCGGCATGGTGCATCAGCACTTTACCCTCGCGGACAACCTGACCGTGCTGGACAACGTGGTGCTGGGCACGGAATCCCTCTGGCGGCCCTGGCAGAACCGGGCCGCGGCCCGCAGGCGGCTGGCGGAGATGTCGGCGGAATTCGGCCTGCGCGTCGATCCCGACGCCCGGGTCGGTGAGTTGTCGGTCGGCGAACGTCAGCGGGTGGAGATCCTCAAGGCGCTCTATCGGGACGCCCGCATTCTGATCATGGACGAGCCGACGGCAGTTCTCACGCCGCAGGAAACCGAAGGCCTGTTCGACACTCTGCGCCGGCTGGTGGAACGTGGCCTTTCGATCATCTTCATCTCTCACAAGCTCAACGAGATCCTGGCGATCAGCGACCGGGTCATGGTGCTGCGGCGCGGACGGATCGTCCAGGAGATGCCGACCGCGGAGGCTGACCGTCACCGTCTGGCCGAGGCCATGGTCGGCCAGACGGTCACCCGGCCCAGGGCCGGGGCCATGAGTCCGGGCGAGGTGGTTCTTGCGATGCAGACGGTCTCGTTCCGGCCCGTCAACGGCGTGGCGCTGGATGCCGCGAGCCTGGAGGTCCGCGCCCATGAGGTCGTCGGCATCGCCGGGGTGTCGGGCAACGGGCAGGTCCCGCTGGCGGATCTGGTCTCCGGCCTCTGCCGCGCGGACGCAGGGACGCTTTCCTTTTTCGGCGAAACCCTGACCAGCCCGACGGCCTCGAAGGTGGTGCGGCTGGGGGTCGGGCGCATTCCCGAGGATCGTCATGCCGAAGGCGTGGTCGGCGAGATGTCGATCTGGGAGAACATGATCAGCGAGGACCTGCGCCAGCCGCCCATATCGCGCTACGGCCTGATCGATCACAAGGCGGCCCGCGCCCGTGCCGGGGCCCAGATCGAAGCCTTCGACGTGCGCTGTCCCGGCCCGGATGCCGAGACCCGTCTGCTGTCCGGCGGCAATATGCAAAAGCTGATCCTTGCCCGCGCCCTGTCGCGCGAACCGGGACTGGTGCTGGCCAACCAGCCCGCGCGCGGTCTCGACGAGGGCGCGATCGCCTACGTTCACGGACAGCTTCTGGCCGCGCGCGAACGCGGCGCCGGCGTCCTGCTGATCACCGAGGATCTCGAAGAGCTTCTGGCGCTGTCGGACCGGGTCTATGTGATCTATCGCGGCCGGCTGTCGGCGTCGCTGGACGCCAAGACCGTCACCCCGCGCCAACTGGGGCTGATGATGGCCGGGCACGACATGCGGGATGACAGCATGAAAGAAACCGGCTGATGCGACTGGAGTTACGGGAATCGCCGCCGATCTGGCTGGCGGGCATGGCGCCGGTGCTGGCCGTCGGGGCGGCGCTGCTGCTCTGCGCCGGGCTGATCGTCTGGACCGGAGAGTCGGTTCCGGAGGCCTATGGACTTCTGGTCAAGGGGGCGGTCGGGTCGCGCTTTGCGCTGGCGGAAACCCTGACCCGTGCGACGCCGCTGATCCTGACCGGACTGGCCGCCGCCGTCGCCTTCCGGGCCAGGCTGTGGAACATCGGCGCCGAGGGGCAGCTCTATATGGGCGCGCTCGCCGCCACCTGGCTGGGGACCGGCGTCATCGACCTGCCGCCGTTTCTGATGATCCCGCTGCTGCTGGTGGCCGGGGCGCTGGCGGGCGGCGCGGTTCTGGTCATCCCGGCCCTGATAAAAAACAAACTGCGGGTCGACGAGGTTGTCACCACGCTGCTGCTGAACTTCATCATCCTGCTGTTCGTGAACTATCTTCTGGAAGGGCCGCTGAAGGACCCGATGTCGCTCGGATGGCCGCAGGCCGCCCCCATCGTCGATGAAGGCGTTCTGCCCAGGATTCTCGCCAGGAGCCGACTGCACCTGGGCCTGGTCATTGCCCTGGCCGCGGCGCTGGCGATCTGGGTGGTGATGCGCTTTACCGTCTGGGGCTACGAGATCAAGGCGGTGGGCCTGAACGCGCGCGGCGCGGCCTTCGCAGGCATCAACGTCAACGCGACCATCATCCGCACGGCGCTGATATCGGGCGGTCTGGCCGGGATCGCCGGGGTTGGCGAAGTGGCGGGGCTGAAGGGCTATCTCACCCTCGATCTCTCGCCCGGCTTCGGCTACACCGGGATCGCGGTCGCCATGCTGGCGCAGCTTCACCCGATCGGCGTCGTGGTCTCGGCGGTTTTCCTCGCGGGCATCTACGTCGGGGCGGACTCCATGGGCCGGGCGGTCAACATCCCGACCTATCTGGCGGATGTTCTGGTGGCCTCCTCGGTGCTGGCGGTTCTGGTCAGCGTCATGCTGGTGCGCTTTCGCATCCGGAGGGGCTGACGGACGATGGATATTCTGGAAATCCTCATCACCACCGGCTTCTGGGCCGCGACTCTGCGGATCGCAACGCCGCTGATCTTCGGGACGCTGGGCGAGCTGATCTGCGAGCGGGCCGGGGTGCTCAATCTGGGCATCGAGGGCATCATGACCATGGGCGCCATGGCCGGCTGGATGTGGGTCTATCAGGGCGGCGATCTCTGGGGCGGGGTGATCTTCGCGGCCTTCATCGGGATGCTGTTCGGCCTGCTGCATTCCGGCTTCACGGTCTATCTCGGGCTGTCGCAGCATGTGACCGGCATCGGGATCACGCTGCTGGCCTCCTCGCTCAGTTACTTCGTCTTCCGCATGCTGCTGCCGGACGCGACCACGCCGCCCAAGATCGCGCCGTTCCAGCCCTTCGCGATACCGGTTCTGTCGGACCTGCCGGTCCTCGGCCCCTCGGTCTTCACCCAGACACCGATGACCTATCTGGCGCTGATCTGCGTGGTGGTGATCTGGTACGGGCTGAACCGCACGCCGGTCGGGCTTGCGGTCCGCATGGCGGGCGAGAATCCGCTGGCGGTCGAGGCCCAGGGCATCAACGTGCTGGCGGTGCGGACCGGCGCGGTCATGGTGGGCTCGGCCCTGATGTCGGTCGGCGGCGCTTTCCTGACCATGTCGGCCTTCGATGCTTTCTACTTCGGCATGATCAACGGGCGCGGCTGGATCTGTGTGGCGCTGGTGATCTTCGCCTCATGGCGGCCCGGCAAGGCCCTGCTGGGGGCGCTGCTGTTCGCCGGGATCGATGCCCTGCAGGTGCGGGTGCAGCAGGTTTCAGGCGCGGCTATTCCCTATCAGTTTTTCCTGATGGCGCCCTACGTTCTGAGTATTCTGGCCATGGTGCTCATGGCGCGCCGTGCCGCCTATCCCAAGGCGCTGCTGGCGCCCTTCCGGCGCGGGGACCGGGCTTGATGCAGTCAGGCAAAAGACGGGAGAGCGAAATATGCTGGATCTGATCGTCCGTAACGCCCGGGTTCCCGGTGCAAAAGAGCTCACCGACATCGCCTGCAGGGACGGTGTCATCGTCGGGACCGGGGCAAATCCCGACGCCAGGGCGCTGCGCGAGATCGATGCCGCCGGAAAGCTGGTAACGCCGCCCTTCGTCGACAGCCATTTCCATATGGACGCGACGCTGAGCTTCGGCCTGCCGCGGGTCAACGAGAGCGGCACCCTGCTGGAGGGGATTGCCCTCTGGGGCGAACTGAAACCGCATCTGACCGTGGAGGCCATCAAGCAGCGCGCCTGGGAACTCTGCCGCTGGTCGATCGCGCGCGGCACGCTGGCCATCCGCAGCCATGTGGATATCTGTGATCCGCGCCTGCTGGCGGTGGACGCGCTGCTGGAGATCCGCGAGGAGGTCAAACCCTACATCGATCTGCAACTGGTGGCCTTTCCGCAGGACGGCTATCTGCGTGATCCCAAGGCGAAGGACCTGCTGAAGACCGCGCTGGACAAGGGCGTGGACGTGGTCGGCGGCATTCCGCATTTCGAGCGCAGCATGGCGCAGGGCGCCGAGTCCGTGCGCCTGCTCTGCGCGCTCGCCGCCGAGCGCGGGCTGCTGGTCGATATGCACTGCGACGAGACCGACGATCCCAATTCCCGCCACATCGAGACGCTGGCCTGCGAGACCCAGCGCCTGGGGCTGCAGGGCAGGGTGGCCGGATCGCATCTGACCTCGATGCATTCCATGGACAACTACTACGTCAGCAAGCTGATCCCGCTGATCCGCGAAGCCGGGGTGGCGGCCATCGCCAACCCGCTGATCAACATCACCATCCAGGGCCGCCACGACAGCTATCCCAAGCGCCGCGGCATGACCCGGGTCAAGGAGCTGATCGCAGCCGGCGTGCCGGTCGCGCTGGGCCACGACTGCGTCATGGATCCCTGGTACAGTCTCGGCAGTCACGACATGCTGGAGGTCGCGAACATGGCCCTGCACGTCGGCCAGATGACCGGCATGGACCAGATGCGCGAGATGTTCCGCTCGGTGACCCAACGCGGCGCCGAGACTCTGCATATCGACGGCTACGGTCTGGAGAAGGGCTGCAACGCCGATATGGTGATCCTGCAGGCGGCCGACGAGGTGGAAGCCCTGCGTCTGAAAGCCAACCGGCTTTATGTCATCCGGCGCGGCAGGGTGATCTCGCAAATGCCGCCCGCGACCGCGACGCTGGACCTGGACGGGGCGCGGCACGAGGTGGATTTTCACCTGAGCCGCTCAGACTGATGAAGCAGGAAGGCGAGTTCGATACCGAACTCAAGGATGGCCGCATCTTCAGACCGTCTGCGGGGTTGGGCTATCAGGTCTCGGACTTTGGTGATCCGGCGCACCGCAGTTCGACAGTGACCGGCGCAAAGCTTTTTGTCGTAGATTGATCAGTCGACCGTCGGTTCAGAATTTTTCAGGCCGTGATATATGATAATTTTTAACCTGCCTTTTAGTTGGCTGTTCCCCTGCAAGCGGGCATATCTTCGCATTTCTGCACATGAGATCTACCTCCGCGATCTGGACAGCGGCAGGGAATGGCGGGGGCCGCCGGTGGTGGCTGCGACGAAACCCGCTACACATAAATCGGGACCCTTCCGCAAAGTCGTTGCCGTGGGCAATGCGGCCGCCGAAGCGGTGTCGCGTGATCCGGAAAATCTGGAAATTATGGAGTGTTTTAACCACCCGCGTTCGATTATCGATGACTTCTATCCTGCGCAGGCGTTGCTCCTGGAGGTTTTTCGGTCCTTCTATAAAGGCAGCTTCACCCGTCTGGAAGTGGTGATGCATCCCCTAGAGAAACTGGAACATGGCCTGACGAAGATCGAGGTGCGGGCTCTGATGGAACTCGGGGAAGCGTCAGGGGCCTTTCGATCCTGCGTTTGGGTTGGACCGGAACTTACCGACAAGGAACTGAGGTCGATCGGGCAAAAGAAGTATGGGCTCCTCTCGCCGGAGGATCTGCAATCTTGATGTGAAAGATCGTTCAGGGTTGCCTGTTTTGCCGGGTCTTACGGCTTCCCGTTTCGGCCGGAAATCCGCAGATTGTTTTTTTATCCTCTTTAGCAGATTCGCACTCAATTCAGCAGCGGTATTCCAGCATCCTGAATTTTCCGGAACCGGAGATACAAATGACCGAAGCCAGCTACGAAATTCTGGATGAACGTTTCCGGCGCAGCATCAAGCGGGACGAGCGGATCGAGTGCCTGTGGAGCGAGGGGCGCTGGACCGAGGGGCCGGTCTACGTCCCGGTCTACCGTTCGGTGATCTGGAGCGACATTCCCAACGACCGGCGCCTGCGCTGGGACGAGCTGACCGGGGCGGTGGGGGTACTGGAGGGCAACGCCGGGCGCTATATCAACGGCAGCACCCTGGACCGGCAGGGGCGTGTCGTTGTCTGCGAGCATGGCGGCCGCCGCGTCGCGCGGAGCGAACACGACGGTTCGGTCACGGTGCTGGCCGATCGCTATCAGGGCAAACGCTTGAACAGCCCGAACGACGTAGTGGTGAAATCGGACGGCTCGATCTGGTTCACCGATCCGGCCTACGGTATCGAATCGGACTACGAGGGCTTCGCGGCCGAGGCGGAACAGGATGGTGAACACGTCTATCGCATCGATCCCGCCAGCGGCGGGGTCACCCGCGTCGCAGACGATTTCGCCTGTCCGAACGGGCTGGCATTCTCCCTCGATGAAACCAGGCTCTACATCGCCGATTCCGGCGGCACCCGTTATGCCAGCGGGGAGCATCATATCCGGGTGTTCGATGTTTCGCCGGACGGCCGCCTGTCGGGCGGCCGGGTTTTCGCCGTCTGCACGAGCGGCGTCTTCGACGGCTTCCGGCTGGACAACAGGGGCCGGATCTGGAGCAGCGCAAAAGACGGCGTGCACTGCTACGACCCGGACGGCAGCCTGCTTGGGAAGATCTTCATCCCGGAGACCGTTTCCAATCTCTGCTTCGGCGGTCCGAAACTGAACCGGCTGTTCATCACCGCTTCAAGAGGTCTTTACACGGTGCTGCTGCCGACCAGCGGGGCGAAACTTTTCTGAGAAGAGTTGAAGCGACAGTGCGGGCAGCTGGCGCGTTGCGCGTCGTGTGCTATGCGGCATCTCCGGACCCGGGGGGTGTTGCGTGCGACGTCGCGGTTGCCGGCTGTTGATATCTAAATCCGGAAACTGCTTCCGTTCGCCGTTTTCCAGCGTTGTCCTGTGCCTGAAGTGGCCCTGTCAGGGGGCGGCGACTGGTTCTTTGCGATTGCGCGCGCGCCGGTAAAATCGGGTGCATCTGTTTCAGGGCGGCGTTCCGATTGCCGGACGCTGTCCGATAGCTTGTGAGGGAAGAATGCAGCAGATCGTAAACGAACTCGGTCAGCCGGTCGGTGTGCCGCTTGAGGGCTGGACGCCACGCGCGCGGCCGCCCGGGACGGCAATGAAGGGGCGCTATTGCCGGATTGAGCCGCTTGATCCGTCGCGCCATGCCGCCGATCTTTACGACGCCAATTGTCAGGACCGGGAGGGCCGGATCTGGACCTATCTTCCTTACGGGCCTTTCGAAAACCTTGACGACTATCGTGGCTGGCTGACCAAAGCCTGCAAGGGGCAGGATCCTCTGTTCCACGCGATTGTCGACTCCTCAAACGGCAGGGCTGTCGGCCTGGCCAGCTATCTGCGGATCGAGCCGGCGGTCGGGGTGATCGAGGTCGGGCACATCAACTATGCGCCGGAGCTGCAGAAAACCGCGGCGGCAACCGAAGCCATGTACCT